>Ga0081538_10003613_pt1 | contig 14532 bp, 9 predicted proteins | sample TabmetS5T2R1_FD_71022 | JGI IMG/M metagenome (GOLD analysis project Ga0081538, IMG submission 71022) | Tabebuia heterophylla rhizosphere microbial communities from the University of Puerto Rico - S5T2R1 | ecosystem: Host-associated > Plants > Roots > Rhizosphere ... | reverse complement strand
TCCTCGGCGGCCTGCTCGATGAACCGCTGCACCGAGGTCGAGAACGCGTCATAGGGGTGGTGGACCAGCAGGTCGCCCTCGCGGAGGGTGGCGAACAGGTTGACCGCGTCCCCCTCGGTGCCGAGCAGCCGCGGCTGGGTGGTCCCGACCCAGGGCTCGTCGGCCAGCTCGGGGCGGTCCAGGGCCGACACCAGCCCCATGAGGTCGCCCAGGTTCAGCGGCCCCTCCACCGTGACCAGGGCGTCGTCCTCGACCTCGAGCTCGCGCTGGAGGAGGCGGACGACATGGTCGGGCATGGTCGCGGCCACCTCGAGGCGGACCACCGCCCCGAAGCGCTGGCGGCGCAGCTCCTGCTCGACCGCGACCAGCAGGTCGTCGGCCTCGTCCTCGGCCAGCTCGATGTCGGCGTCGCGGGTCACCCGGAACGGATGCGCCTCGACCACGTCCATGCCCGGGAACAGCTTGTCCAGGTGGGTGGCGATGACCTGCTCCAGCGGCACGAAGGTGTTGCCGTCGCCCAGGGGGACGAACCGGGGCAGGATGCCCGGCACCTTGACCCGGGCGAAGCGGTCGCGGGCGGTGCCGGGGTCGCGGACGGTCACGGCCAGCGACAGCGACAGGTTGGAGATGTAGGGGAACGGGTGGCTGGGGTCGACGGCCAGGGGCGTCAGCACCGGGAAGACCTGGCGCTGGAAGTAGTCGCGCAGGAAGTCCAGGTCCTGCTCGTCCAGGTCGGACATGTCGGCGACGCGGACCCCGGCCTCGGCCATGGCCGGGACGACCTCGTCCAGGTAGACGCGGTACTGGCGCTCGATGCTGGGGCCGACGTGCTTGGCGATCGCCTCGAGGGTGTCGCTGGGGGTCCAGCCGTCCGAGCCGCGGGTGACGATGCCCGACTCGACCTGGTCGCGCAGGCCCGACACCCGGACCATGAAGAACTCGTCCAGGTTGGAGGAGAAGATGGCCAGGTACTTGAGCCGCTCCAGGAGGGCGATCCCGGGGTCGCCGGCCATGGCCAGGACCCGGTCGTTGAACTGCAGCCAGGAGATCTCCCGGTTGATGAACAGGTACGGGTCGCGCAGGTCGCGCTCGACCACGTCCGGGACGCTGGCGCTCTCGCTCACGGCGGTTCGGCTCCTGGTTCGGTTGCTGCGTCGATCAGCCTTGCATGTCTCGACCGTTCAAGCTAGCCCTTGAGCTGCTGGAGCTTGTCCCGGAACAGGGTCGAGGCGATGGTCGCCTTGCGCGGCTGGCCCCGCAGCCACGCCTGGGCGAAGCCCTTGGCCTGCTCGTAGCGGACCTTGCCGGGCAGGGGCGGCTCGTCGGGGTTGACCATGACGTCGACCAGGGCCGGCCCGGGGTGGGCCAGGGCCTGGCGGAGGGCCGGCTCGACCTCGGCCGCCTTCTCGACCTCCAGGCCGAGGGCGCCGCAGGCGCCGGCGAAGGCGGCGAAGCGGGTCGGCTGGCTGAACCGCACCCCGTGCTCGGGGAAGCCCAGCACCATCTGCTCCCACAGGATCTGCCCGAGGCTCGCGTTGTTGCAGACCACCACCTTGACCGGCAGCTCGTAGCGGACGGCCGTGTCCAGCTCGGCCATGAGCATGGCCAGGCCGCCGTCGCCGACAAAGGCGATGCACTGGCGGTCCCGGTCGGCCCACTGGGCGGCGATCGCGTACGGCAGGCCGTTGGCCATCGAGGCCAGGTTGCCGGACAGGTAGAAGCGGCGGTCCCCGCGGATGTCGTAGTGGCGGGCCGCCCAGGTGGCGACCGTGCCCGAGTCGGCGGTGAGGACGGCGTCGTCGTCGGCCAGCCGGTCAAGGACCCGGGCCAGGTACTGGGGCTGGACCGGGTCGCGCCCGCCGTCCTCGAGGGCGGCCATGTCGGCCCGCCACCGGCCCATCGCCTCCTGGGCCTGCTCCAGGAACCCGCGGTCGGCCTTCCGCTCCAGCAGGGGGACGAGGGCGGCCAGGGTCTCGGCGGCGTCGCCGACCAGCGGCACCTGGGTGGGCATGCGCGCCCCGGCCCGGACCGGGTCGGCCTCGATCTGGACGGTCGTCACCTGGTCGGGGCCGGGCAGGTGCTTGGTGTAGGGGAAGTTGGTCCCGACCATCAGCAGCGTGTCCGCCCCCTCCATGACCTCCTCGGAGGGGGCGGTGCCGAGCAGCCCCAGCCCGCCGGTGGTCAGCGGGTGGTCGTCGGGGACGGCGGCCTTGCCGGGCAGGGTCTTGACGATCGGGCTGGCCAGCAGGTCGGCCGCCTCCAGGACCTGGGCGGTGGCCCCGAGCGCCCCCGCCCCGACCAGCATGGCCACCCGGGCGCCCCGGTTGAGGGCCTCGGCCGCGGTGGCCAGGTCGGCCGGCCGGGGCAGGCCGGGGGCGGGCAGGAACACCGGCGCGGTGGCCGGCTGGCGGCCCGGGGCGACCGAGGTCCAGGGGTAGGCGTCGGCGGGGGCCTCCTGGACGTCGTTGGGGATGGTGATGTGGGAGACGGTCCGGTTGGCCAGGGCGTGGCGGACGGCCAGGTCGACCAGGGCCGGGATCGAGGTCGGCACGTGGACCATGGCGTTGTAGCCGGCCACGTCGGCGAACAGCCGGTCCAGGTGGACCTCCTGCTGGTAGCCGGTGCCGAGCAGCTGGGTCTCCTGCATGCCGGTGATGGCCAGCACCGGGGCGTGGTCGAGCTTGGCGTCGTACAGGCCGTTGAGCAGGTGGATGCCGCCGGGGCCGGAGGTGGCCAGGCAGACCCCGAGCCGCCCGGTGGCCTTGGCGTAGCCGGCGGCCATGAACGCCGCCGCCTCCTCGTGGTGGACGAGCACGAAGCGCACCCGGTCCTGGTGGCGGCGCAGCCCCTCCATGATCCCGTTGATGCCGTCGCCGGGCAGCCCGAACACGGTGTCGACACCCCACTCGGCCAGCCGCTCCACCAGCAGCTCGGTGGCCAGCTTCTTGGTCATGGTCGGCCCCTCCGGATCTCGTCGCGACGGTCGGGACCGCAGGCTAGCCCGCGGGTGCGGGCTGGAATCGGGTCAGCCCTGGTCGAGGGCGGAGGCCATCAGGCCGAGGGGGGGCGAGCCGAGGCGGAGCAGGGCGTCGTGGAAGCGGGCGTGGCTGTAGCCGGCGCCCCAGCGGGAGCGGGCCTGGTCGCGGAGGCGCAGGATCTCCAGCTTGCCCCAGGTGTAGCGGCCGTAGGTGGGGTCGAAGGTGGCCCGGGCGGCCTCGGTGCGGGCGGCCGGGCCGTAGCAGAAGGCGTCGGCCTCGAAGCGGGCGGCGCCGTCGGCGACCGTCATGGTGCCGGCGTGGGTGCCGATCGACACGGCCAGCCGGGTGACCCGCTGGAGCGCCTCGAGGGCGACGCCGGCGGCGAAGCGGGGGTCGTCGCCGCGGTAGCCCTCCTCGATGCAGAGCTCCTCGCCGTAGTGGGCCCAGCCCTCGACGAAGGCCAGCGAGTGCAGGGTCCGGCGGACGTCGGAGGTGAGCTGGCGCAGCCGCCGCCCGTGGGCGAAGTGGCCGGGGGCGACCTCGTGCACGGTGATGGCGGGCAGGGTGGTGCGGCTGAACACCTTCAGCCAGTCGTCCTGCTCGTCCGCCGGCCAGCCCGGGTCGGGCGGGGAGATGTAGTAGCGCGAGGGGGCGTCGGCCTCGTACGGGGCGGCCCAGGACATCATGGCCAGGGCCCAGCGGCGCGACGGGGGCGCGGGCGCGACCAGGCACTCGCCGTCCAGCCCGGGCACCAGGTCGCGCTCCAGGGTGAAGGCGATCGCCTCGGCCGTGAGGGCCTGGGCCTCCCGCAGCACCCCGTCGGCATCGGGATGGTCGGTGAGCAGGGCGGCCACCACCTCGGCGGTGGGCCGGCCCGGCCGCAGCCGCCCGCAGGCCTCCTCGAGCAGGGCCCGGAGCCGGTCGCGCTCGGCGTCGGCCCGCTCCTCCAGCCGGCCCAGGTCGACCGCGAGGGCCTCGCCGGCGCCGAGCAGGCGCTCCAGCGGCCCCCGGCCGAGGGCGGTGTCGCGGTGGCCCTCGACGGCGGCCGCCTCCAGGTGGGCGGTCAGGCGCTTGTGGGCGTCCAGGGCCCGCTCGACCACCGGGTCGCCCCCGGTGGGCTCCAGGTCGGCGGCCAGGCCCCGGGCGGCGGGCAGCAGGGCCTCGGCCACCGGGGCGGCGACCCGGTCGAGGGCGGCCAGGGCGGCGTCGACCACGTCCGGCCAGGCGGCCAGGTGGCGGTGGCGGGCCTCGGCCCGCTCGGCCGCCGGGGCGTAGTCGCGCTCGTAGCAGGACACGTCGAGGGCGGCGATGTGGTACAGCGGGTTGGAGCGGTGCAGCTCCAGCTCGCCCAGCTCCAGCCGGACCAGCCGCTCGAAGGCGGCCAGGTGGGCCTCGTCGTGCGGGTCCGGCTCCGGCGCGGTGCCAGGAGGGCCGCCGAGCCGGGTCAGGCCGGCCCGGACCCCCTCCGGGGACAGGTCCTCGGCCCGGCCGTCGTACTCGTGGCGGCCGATGTACTCGCGGACCGCGCTCATGGTCAGGTCGCAGATCGCCCGCAGTCGAGGGTTCATGACCGCCGAGGGTACGGGGCCGACGCCCGGATTGTCCAGTTCAATACTTCGCGTTCTTCGAGTGGCTCGGGGAGTGTGAGAGACTTCGCGGGACCGGTTCACGAGCTTGGGGGGCACATGGCCGGACGGTTCCGTCCTCGGCGGCGCGGCCTGGTGGCGCTGTCGTCCGCCGCCGGGCTGCTGGCGGTCGGCTGGCTGGCGACGACGCCGTGGCTGGTCGACCACTGGCCCCGGGTCCTGGCGCTGGGGTTGGTCCTGCTGGTGCTCGTGGACCGTCTCAAGCTCCAGAACGACGTGCGCACCGGGCTGCTCCAGGCGGTCGCGGCGGTGGCCGTGATCGCCGTCGTGGCCGTCACCTGGCAGCAGCTGGAGACCGGTCGCCGCCAGCTCCGCCAGCAGCTCGAGGTGGCCGGGGCCGAGCAGGCCGCCGAGCGCTTCGCCCAGGCCCTCGACCAGCTCGGCAGCGAGCAGCTGGACGTCCGCCTCGGCGGCATCTACGGCCTGGAGCGCGTCGCCGCCAAGGCGGCGACGCAGACGAACGGGTGGTCGGGGTACCGCGGTCCCGGAGGCTCGCCGTCGGGGGGCATGCGGGGGGCTCCGCCCCCCGCATCGGTGTGGTGGGGGGCGGAGGACCGGGCCCAGGTGTTCGAGATCCTGTCGGCCTATGTCCGGACCACCTCGCACCGCCCGCCGGTCGGGCCGGCCACCGCGACCGCCCTCCAGGTGCGCCAGCCGGACGTGCACGCCGCCGTGAGCGTGCTCGCCCGCCGGACCGAGCTGGCCGGCGACCCGCCGCTCGACCTGAGCGGGTCGGTGCTGCCCCAGGCCCGGCTCGGCTGGGCCAGGCTGGCCGGGGCCGACCTGCGCGGCGCCGACCTCCGCGGGACCAGCCTCCAGCACGCCGACCTGGTCGGGGTCCACCTGGAGCAGGCGCTGCTCTGCGGCACCCAGCTCCAGGGCGCCGACCTGCGCGGGGCCCACCTGGCCGGGGCCCGGGTCAGCGGCGACACCAGCTGGCCGGACGGGTTCGACTGGCGCGCCGCCGGCGCCCGCATGGTCGGGAGCTGCTAGCGAGCGGTCAGGCGAGCCGGGCCGCGACCTTGGCCGCGGCCCGGTGGGCCAGGGCCATGACCGACAGCATCGGGTTGACGCCGCTGGCCGTCGGGAACAGCGACGCGTCGGCCACGAACAGCCCCTCGACCTCGTGGGTCTGGTGGTCGGGGCCGACGGCCGAGGTGGCCGGGTCGGCGCCGATGCGGCACGAGCCCATCTGGTGGTAGGAGGCCAGGGTGGCCCGGCCGCCGGCGAACCCGGCCTGGCGGGTCGCCTCGGCCCAGGCGCGGTGGGCGGCCGGGCTGCCGGGGCGGAAGGCGAACCGCCGGCGGTGGAGGCTGAACACCTCGTCCGCCCCGGCGGCGGCCAGCACCTCGCCGGCGGCGGCCAGGCCGGCGGCCATGCGGGCCTCGTCGGCGGCGGCCAGCCGCCAGCGGACCCGGGGGGCGCCGTCGCGGTCGACCCGGACCCGGCCGGCGCCGCTGTCACGGCAGAGCACCGCGACCAGCGACAGGTTGGCCGACCGCTCCATCAGGGCCCGGTGGGCGGCGGCCGACTGCCAGGGCAGGGCGACCGCGGCCGTCCCCGGGTGCACGGGCACGGTCTCGAAGATGGGCGCGTACGGCCCCAGGCGCTCGCGCAGCGCGGCCGACCAGCGCGCCTGGAGGGTCCCCTCCCACCAGCGGACCGGCTCGGAGAAGCTGCCGATGGCGGCCGTGCCGGGGTGCAGGCGCAGGTGGCGGCCGACCTGGCCGCCCAGGCCGGAGCGGAGCAGCAGGGCCGGGGTCTCGATGGCCCCGGCGGCGGCCACCACCGCCCGGGCCCGGACGGCCAGGCGGTGCCCGCCGGCCACCGCCTCCAGCCCGGTGGCCCGGCCGTCGTCGACCAGGACCCGACGGGCGTCGGCCCCGACGACCAGCCGGGCCCCGGCCGCGGCGGCGTCCTCCAGGTAGGTGACCAGGGTCGACTGCTTGGCCCCGTGGCGGCAGCCGAACCCGCACCAGCCGCAGCCGGCGTCCTGGGGGCAGCCGCGGACGTTGCGGGGCAGCGGGCCGGCGGGCCAGCCGAGCCGGCCCAGGCCGTCGGCCAGCAGCCGGTCGCGGGCGCCGGGGCGGCTCTGGGCCTCGGTGACCCCGAGCCGGCCGGCGACCGCCTCCAGCGAGGCCGCGACCTCGCCGGAGACGAAGGCGTCCACGCCCGACACCGCCGCCCACTCGGCCAGCACCGCCGGCGGGGTCGGGAACGAGGTCGAGTAGTTGACCACCGTGCCCCCGCCCAGCGTCGACCCGGCCAGGATCCGGCAGGCCAGGTCGTCGGTGGTCAGGGTGAGGCCGTACAGGTAGAGGTCGCGGTAGGCCTCGCCCTCCTGGTGGGTGAAGTCGCCCTCGGCCGCGTAGCCGCCCTTCTCGAGCACGACCACGTCCAGGCCGGCCCGGGCCAGCTCGGCCGCGGCCACGCCCCCGCCGGCGCCCGAGCCGACCACGACCACGTCACAGGCCAGCTCCTGGTCGCCGTCCGGGCGCAGGGGCGCCAGGCGCCGGGGGACGTCGGGGGCGGGGCCGAGCGGCCCCGGATAGCCGGTGGCGTCGCGGGCCGGCCCGGGCCAGGCATAGGCGGCGAGCAGGGTGATCGGGGTGATGGCGGCGGCCAGCCGCCGCGGCAGCGGGAGCCGGGCCGCCGCCCAGCGCCGCACCACCGCCTCGGCCGCGGCCGGGTCGAGCCCGGGCAGCGGGGCCGGCCGGCCGGTGAGGGCGAGGGCGCCGGCCCGCGAGTCGAGCGCCCGGAGCACCCCGAGGAGCCGCTCGCGGTCCCGCCGGCTGGCCGTCCGCCCCAGGATCTCCAGCACCCGGCCGGGCACGGCCGGGTCGACGGCGCCGCCGAGGATCCCGGCGGCCAGCGCGGCCAGGACGGCCTCCTGCCGGGACCCGGCCCCTGTAACCGGCGCAGTGGACGTCACGTCAAGTGTTGTACACCTAGTGGTTCAATGCGTGCGCAACCATCTGCCAGCGAAGGAGGCCGGCGACGGCGGCGGTCGAGCTCAGCGGCGTGTACCGGCGCTTCGGGCGCACCATGGTGCTCGCCGGCCTCGACCTGCGCGTCGACGAGGGCGAGCTCTACGGGCTGATCGGTCCCAACGGCGCCGGCAAGACGACCGCCCTGCGGGTCGCTCTCGGGCTGCTCCAGGCCGACGCCGGCGCGGTGCGGCTGCTCGGCCGTGACCCGCGGTCGGCGTCGGGGGCGCGGCCCCGGCGGGTCGGCAGCCTGATCGAGGCCCCGGCCCTGTCGCCGCGGCTGACCGGCCGCGAGTACCTGGTCCTGATCGCCCGCTGGGCCCATGCCCCCGACGCCGAGGTCGACCGGGTGGTCGGCCTCCTCGGGCTGGGCCGGATGACCGACCGGCCGACGGCCACCTACTCGACCGGCATGCGCCAGGTCCTGGCCACCGCGGCCGCCCTGGTCGGGCCGCCCGACCTGCTGCTCCTCGACGAGCCGACGGTCGGGCTCGACCCGGGCCACCGCCGCCGGGTCAACGACCTGCTGCTCGACCACGTCGCCCGGGGCGGGACGGTGCTGCTGTCCAGCCACCAGCTCGACGACGCCGAGCGGCTCTGCACCCGGGTCGGGCTGATGGCCGCCGGCCGGCTGGTCGAGGAGGGCCCCCCGACCGAGCTGGGCCCGGCCGCCGGCCGCTACGAGCTCACCGTCAGCGACCCCGAGGCCGCCCTGTCGGCCCTGCGGGCCACGCGCCTGATCTGCTGGCGCGACAACGGCAAGGTCCTGGTCGAGACGGGCGCCCCCTACCAGGTGGGCCGGCCCGACGGCAGCGCCATCGTCCGGGTCCTGGCCAACGCCGGCGTCTACCCCTCCGACCTGCGCCGCTCCCCCACCCTGGAGCTCGCCTACGCCGCCGTGACCAGCAGCCTGGCCCCCGACCCGCCCCGCCCCCCGATCGACCCGGGGGCTGGGCTCGAGCTCCCCGGACCCCCGGTCGGCGAGGGCCGCTAGATGCTCGAGGGACGGGTCCCGGACCGGGCCGCCCGGCACCGGTACCCGCTGGCCGGGGCGGTGTGGCTGCGGGTCCGGGAGCTGGCCCGGCGGCCGGTGGTGGTGGCCGCGTTCGCGCTCCAGGCGATGGCCGTGGTCGCGGCCGAGCTGCTGGCCGCCGTGGCCGCCGAGGGGCTGGCCGGGGCCGGCGACGACCTCGTCCTTGGCGGCCTGCGGGTCACGGCCGTGCCCGGCGGGCTGGTCTTCGGGGTGCTGGTCGCGGCCGTGGTCGGCGCCGAGTTCGGCTGGGCGACCGAGCGGGCCCTGCTGGCCCGCGACCCGCGCCGGCTCCGCTTCGCCGGCTACCAGCTGGCCGTGGCCGCCGTCCTCGCCCTGGCCTGGTGGGCGGTGCAGAGCCTGCTCGCGGTCACGGTGGCGGCCCTGCTCCAGGCCGGCGGCGGCATCGTCTCCGGCGCCGCCTGGAACGCCCCCGCCCACCTGGCCGCCCTGGCCGCCGCCCTGGCCGCCACCCTCCTCTACGGCCTCCTCGGCGCCGCCTGCGCCCTGGTCCTGCGGGGCGCCCTGGCCGGCGTGGTCGCCCTGCTCGCCTACGGCCTGCTCGGCGAGCTCGTCCTCGCCCCCCAGTGGGCCCCGGCCACCGGCTGGACCATCTACACCTCCGCCGCCCGCCTGGCCGGCCAGGGCACCACCCCCATGCCCCGCGCCGCCCTGGTCGTGACCCTGGCCTTCGTGGTCGCCCTGGCCGGCTGCCTCGCCCTCTACGCCCGCCGCCAGGTTCGCGACTGACCCGAGGGGAGCCAGGTCATGGAGGTCACGGTCGTGGGGGCGCCGTTCAACTCGGCCGGGCTGACCGACGGCGTGGCCCGGGCCCCGGCCGCCCTGCGCCGGGCCGGGCTGGTCTCCGCCCTGGCCCGGCGGCTCGAGGTGGCCGACGCCGGCGACGTCGGCTTCGACCCGCCGGCGCCCGAGCGCAGCCCCGCCTCCGGCCTGCTGGCCGAGCGGGCCCTGGTCTCGATGGTCGCCGGCACCCGCCGGGCGGTCGCCGCCGTCCACCAGGCCGGCCGGTTCCCCCTGGTCCTCGGCGGCGACTGCCCGGTCATGCTGGGAGCGCTGGCCGCCACCCGCGACCGCCACGGCGGGGTCGGGCTGCTGATGCTGGACGGCCACGAGGACGCCTACCCGCCGCGGCGCTCCCCCACCGGCGAGGCCGCCGACTCCGAGCTGGCCCTGGCCCTCGGCCTGGCCGAGGGTCTGCCCGACGGGCTGGCCGCGCTGGTCCCGCTGCTCGCCCCCGGCCAGGTCGGGCTGCTCGGCCCGCGGGACGAGGCCACCATCGCCCGCGAGGGCGTCGCCTCGCTGCGGGGCGTGGTCCCGCTGTGGTCGGACGTCGAGCTGGCCGTCCGGGGACCGGTCGAGGTCGCCGCCCAGGCGGCCCGGGACGTGGCCGCGGCCGCCCCGGCGTGGTGGCTCCACGTCGACCTGGACGTGCTCGCCACCGCCGAGCTGGCCGCGGTCGACTACCCGCAGCCGGGCGGCCTGCGCTGGTGGCACCTGCGCGAGATGACCGTGGCCGCGCTGGGGGTGCCCGGATGCGCCGGCTGGACGGTGGCGATCTACAACCCCGACCTCGACCCGGACGGCGGCCAGGCCGCCCGGATCGTCGACTACGTGGCCGGCTCCGCGGCCAGGCTTGCCGAACCGCCGGACGCCTAGCAGCATGAGCCGGGCCGGTCCCGACCAAGGAGGGTCCCGACCAAGGAGGGTCCCGTGGCTGACGAGCTGCTCGCCTACCGTGACCGGTTCCCCACGCTGGCCCGGGGCCCCTACTTCGCCGCCCACACGCTCGGGCCGATGCCGGACACGGTGCCGGAGGCGCTGACCCGGTTCGCGGCCGAGTGGGGCGACCAGGGGGTGGTGGCCTGGTACGGGTGGCTGGACCAGATCCGGGCGACGGCCGGGCTGCTGGAGGGGCTGTTCGGGGCGCCGGCGGGGTCGGTCGCCCTCGGGCCCAACGTGTCGGTCCTGGCCGGGCAGGTGCTGTCGTGCTTCGACTGGTCGGGCGAGCGCGGCAAGCTGGTCACCACCGACCTCGAGTTCCCCACCTGCGACTACCTGTACCGGGCCCAGGAGACGCTGGGGGCCAAGGTCGAGGTCGTGCCCTCCCGCGACCTGGCCGTGGACCTGGACCGGCTGCTGGAGGCGATCGACGGCCAGACGGCCCTGGTCGCCGTCACCCACGTCGCCTTCCGGTCCTCGGCCCTGCTGGACGCGGCCGCCGTGGCCGCCCGCGCCCACGAGGTCGGGGCGCTGGTCATGCTCGACACCTACCAGTCGGCCGGGACCGTCCCCATCGACGTCGCCGCCCTCGACGTCGACCTGATGGTCGGGGGCTCGGTCAAGTGGCTGCTCGGCGGGCCCGGCACCGGCTACCTGTACGCCCGGCCGGAGGTGGCCGCCGGGCTGGCCCCGTGGCTGGTCGGCTGGTTCGGCCACGAGGCGCCGTTCGCGTTCCGGCCCAGCCCGATCGCCTACGCCACCGGGGCGGGCCGGTTCGTCACCGGCACCCCGAACGTCGCCGCCCACGTCATGGCCGCCGAGGGCTACCGGATGGTCGCCGAGGCCGGGGTTGACGCCATCCGGGCCAAGTCGCGACGCCAGGTCACGCGCCTGCTGGACGGCTTCCAGGCCCAGGGCGCGGTCGTCCGCGGCCCCGCCGACCCGGCGGCCCGGGGCGGCAGCGTGGTCGTCGACTTCGACGGCGCCGAGCGGGTCACCGAGGCGCTGATCGCCCGCGGCTACACCTGCGACTACCGCCCCGGCGCGGGCCTGCGCCTTGGCCCCCACTTCTACACCAGCGACGACGAGTGCGACGCCGTCGTCACCGAGGTCGCCGAGCTGCGGGGACTGTAGGCGCTACAGCCCGGCGAGCTTCTTCTGGGCCTTGGACGGCTCGGTCCGGGCCCGGGGGGCGCGCTCGGCCCGGGCGGCCGCGGCGGCGTCGCCCTTGCGGGCGTTGGTGTCCCGGGGCAGGAACTCCTTGACCCCGAGGGTTGGCAGGAACCGGGGGGCGTGGCGGGCCCTGGTGCCCTGCTCGAAGCCGTAGGCGAGCTTGAGCAGGGTCGGCTCCGACCAGCGGCGGCCGATGAAGTTGACCCCGACCGGGAGCTCGTCGAAGGCGTAGCCGGCGGGCACGGTGACGTTCGGGTAGCCGGAGACGGCCGACGGGGTCGAGCTCGAGGTCAGGAAGTGGTCGCCGTTGACCAGGTCGGTGGTCCAGGGCGGGCTGCCGGTGAGGCTGAAGATGGCGTCGAGGTCGAAGCGGTCCATGGTCGAGTCGATGCCCTCGCGGGCCACCCGCTGGGAGGTCGCCAGCGCCTCCAGGTAGGCGGGGTCGTCCAGGCCGCCGGTGGCCTCGGCGAGCAGGAAGATCTCCTGGCCGAACCAGCGCAGCTCCCGGTCGGCGTTGGCCTCGTTGAAGGCGATCAGGTCGGCCAGGGTCCGCATCGAGGTGTTGCGCAGCTCCGACAGGTAGGCGGCGATGTCGGCCTTGAACTCGTACAGCAGCACGGTGAACTCGGGGTCGAACACGTCGGCGACGTTGGGGATGTCGGCCGGGTCGACCACGGTCGCGCCCAGGCGGCCGAGCTCGCCGATGGCCGCCTCGGCGACCGCGTCGGCCTCGGGGCTGACGCCGAACACGCCCTCGCGCCAGATGCCGATCCGGGCCCCGCGCAGGCCGTCGGGGTCGAGGAAGCGGCGGTAGTCGCGGTGGCTGTGCCCGCGGCTGTCGGCGGTGGCCGGGTCGCGGGGGTCGACCCCGGTCATGGGCCCGAGCACGGTGGCCGCGTCGGCCACGGTGCGGGCCATGGGGCCGGTCACGTCCTGGCTGTGGGCGATCGGGACCACCCCCGACCGGCTGGTCAGCCCCAGGGTCGGCTTGATCCCGACCAGGGCGTTGTGCGACGACGGGCAGACGATCGACCCGTCGGTCTCGGTCCCCAGCGAGGCCGCGGCCAGGTTGGCGGCGATGGCCGTGCCCGACCCCGAGCTGGAGCCGCACGGGTTGTGGTCGAGCACGTACGGGCTGAGGCACTGGCCGGCCCGGCCCGACCAGCCGCTGGAGGACTGGGTGGAGCGGAAGTTGGCCCACTCCGACAGGTTGGCCTTGCCCAGGATGACCGCGCCGGCCCGGCGCAGCCGCCGGACCACGAAGGCGTCGCGGGGCACCTCGGCCCCGACCAGGGCCAGCGACCCGGCCGTGGTCTCCATCCGGTCGCGGGTGGCGAAGTTGTCCTTGACCAGCAGCGGGATCCCGTGCAGGGGCCCGCGCAGCCTGCCCTGGCGGCGCTCGGCGTCCAGCTCCCGGGCGATCTCAAGGGCGTCGGGGTTGACCTCGATCACCGAGTTGAGCTTGATCCCCGACAGGTCGACCTGGCGGATGCGGCGCAGGTAGGCCTGGGTGAGCCGCCGGGAGCTGAGCTTCCCCGCCGCCATCGCCGCCTGGAGCTCGGCGATGGTCGCCTCCTCGAACGGGAACGACGGCACGTCGTGGTCGCTGTCGGCCATGGCCGGGCCAGCATTGGCGACGGTCCCGGCGCCGGCAAGCGCCCCCGCGGTCCCCGACGCCTTGAGGAAGCTCCGGCGGCTGATCCGGTCCGTCATGGACGACCTCCTAGTGACGCGGGTTGACGACCAGGGCGGAGCCGCCGCCGCGGCGGACCGGCTCGGCCGCCGCCTGGAGCAGCCCGTGGCGGCCGAAGGCGATGCCGGCGGCGGCGCCGATCTCCGAGGGCAGCGGCGCCGTCGCCGGGGCCGGGCGGAACAGCTCCAGGTAGGGCGGCCCCTGGAGCTCGGCCGCCTCCGGGCTGGCCAGGAAGGCCGGCTCGGCGTCGGCGGGGTCGCTGTTGCGCTGGGACACCCGGGGGACGGCGATCGCCTCGGGCAGGCTCCGGCCCCGGTCCAGGTGCTCGACCAGGATCTGGAGCACGGTGGTGATGATGGTGGCCCCGCCCGGCGACCCCACGGCCACCACCGGCCGGCCGTCCCGGAACACGATCGTCGGGCTCATCGAGGAGCGCGGCCGCTTGCCGGGCGCGGGCAGGTTGGGGTCGGGCACGCCGGGGACCAGCGGGGCCGGGTTGAAGTCGGTCAGCTCGTTGTTGAGCAGGAACCCGTAGCCGGGCACGACGATGCCGCTGCCGCCGGTCTGCTCGATGGTGAGGGTGTAGCTGACGACGTTGCCCCAGCGGTCGGCCACCGTCAGGTGGGTGGTCGCCGGCCGCTCGGCCGGGCCGGCCACGGCCGCGCCGGCCGGGCAGCCGGGCCCGAACGGCGGGAACGGGTCGCCGGGCGGCACCGGGCTGACGTTGGCCCGCTCCCCGATCAGGCAGCGCCGCTCGTCGGCGAACCCCTGGCTGAGCAGCCCGCGCAGGGGCACGTCGACGAAGTCGGGGTCGCCGACCCAGCGGTTGCGGTCGGCGAAGGCCAGCCGGGTCGCCTCCAGGTAGTGGAACAGCGCCTCGGTGTAGGACTCGCCGCCCAGGTCGTAGCCCTCCAGGATGTTGAGGGCCTCGCCGACGGTGGAGCCGCCGCTGGACGGCGGGCCCATGCCGTAGACCTGGTAGCCGCGGTAGCCGACCCGGGTCGGGCGCCGGTCAAGGGCCCGGTAGGCGGCCAGGTCGGCCTCGGTCATCAGGCCGGGCCGGACGTTCAGGGTCGAGGCCGGGTCGACGGGCGGGTCCTGGACGGTCTCGGCGATCGCCTCGGCGATCCGGCCCCGGTAGAAGGGGTGGGTGCCGCCGCGGGCCAGCAGCCGGTAGGTCCGGGCCAGGTCGGGGTTGCGCAGCACCGACCCGACCGGCGGGGGCGCCCCGCCGGGCAGGAACAGCTCGGCGGTGGCCGGGAAGGCGGCGAAGCGGGCGGCGTTG
>Ga0081538_10003612_pt1 | contig 14533 bp, 13 predicted proteins | sample TabmetS5T2R1_FD_71022 | JGI IMG/M metagenome (GOLD analysis project Ga0081538, IMG submission 71022) | Tabebuia heterophylla rhizosphere microbial communities from the University of Puerto Rico - S5T2R1 | ecosystem: Host-associated > Plants > Roots > Rhizosphere ... | reverse complement strand
GCCCGCGGCCGGCGCGCCCGTCGCGGCACACCCAGCCCGAGCGCCTGGGCGGCCGCCTCGATCAGCGCCGAGCAGGTCGGGTAGCGCTGCTCGCCTTGCTTGGCGAGTCCCTGGCGCACCACCGGGTCGAGCGCCGCGTAGCCCTTCAGCGGCGGCGGCTGCTCCTGCATGTGCGCCCACAGCATCTCGGCCTCGGTCTCGCGCCGAAACGGCGGCGCGCCGGCCAGGCACTCGTACAGCACGCAGCACAGCGCGTAGCAGTCGGTGCGCCCGTCGACCGGCTCGCCGCGGATCTGTTCCGGCGCCAGGTAGTCGAGCGTGCCGACCACGCGGCCGGTGTCGGTCGACGCGCCGCCCAGCTGCTTCGTGATCCCGAAGTCGGTCAGATAGACGTGGCCGTCCTCGTCGAGCAGCACGTTTGCTGGCTTCACGTCGCGGTGCACCAGCGCGCGGCGGTGGGCCGCGTCTAGGCCGCCGGCCACCTGCGCCAGGATCGCAAGGGCGCGCTCGGGCGGCAGCTTGCGCTCGCGCTCGAGGAGGCTCTTCAGGTCGCTGCCCTCGACGAAGCGCATCGCCAGGTAGAGCTGCCCGTCGTGCTCGCCCGCCTCGTAGATCGGGATGACGTTGGGGTGATCGAGCGACGCGGCGACGCGCGGCTCGCGCAGGAAGCGCGCCCGAAAGCGCTCGTCCTCCGCAAGCTCCGGCGCGATCAGCTTCAGCGCCACGGGCCGCTCCAGCGACAGGTCCGTGGCCCGGTAGACCACGCCCATCCCGCCGCGACCGACGAGCGAGTCCACCCGGTAGCCGCCGAAGGTCGTTCCTGGGGTGAACGTTGCCTTCATCTTGTTATCTACGAGTCTGCGGCGACCGTATCAGCGGTTTGGGGGATGCCAAAGGACGCGCGGGGCGGCCCCGTCGGCGCCGCCCCCCCTTGAGGTTGACCGTCCCTGGTCGACCCTCGGCCTGGCTCATCGGGTCGCCGCGCTGACCCCGCCGCGACGACGGCGGCCTGCGATCAGCAGGGCCGCTCCGCCCGCGATGCTGAACAGCGCCAGCATCCCGGCCGCGCCAATGCCCGCGTCGCCCCAGTCGAAGCCGCCGGACGGCGCTTGGACCTCCACGACCGCAGGGGTCGCGCGGATCTCGCTGCTGACGCGGTCAACCATGCCCTGCACCTCGGGCGACTCGACCAGCTTGCGCTCCGACTCCGTGAAGGGGCCGGGCTGCGAGTGATGGGCGCCGACCGAGCGCTCCGTGTACTCGTCGACCAGCTTGCGCTCCGCGTCCGTGAACGGCTCGGCCGCGGCGGCGGGCGCGAGCGCGCAGCACAGCGCCAGGGCCGCGGCGGTGAGGATGTTGCTACGTCGAAGCATGTCGCCTCCTTGGGCGCCGGCCACACCGTGCGGCCGGTCCGCGAAGCAGCTTCGGCCGGGCCGGTAGCAGCGCCGGGTGCCGGCCGGTAAACGCCGATAAACGCGACGCCGCGCCACCGCCCCGTGCAGCTCGGGCCGCGCTACCGCCGCCAGAAAATCGGCGGGCAATGGGTGATCACTCGGGCGCCACGATGCGAACATGGCGGCCGCGGACCGCGCGCAGATCACGCAGGAGGATCGCCCCGTGGGTCGCGGCAAAGCAGAAGTCTCCGCGCTCGCTATCTCGGCGCTCGCTGCGGACGACCTCCGAGCGCCTCGGCTTGCGGGTGGTCGGCTGCCGCTTCGCCAAGCGGAAGCGAGCGTCTGGCCGCCGCCGATCGAGACGAGCGTTGATCGTCGAACGCAGCGAGCGCGGTCCCTCGCTGGACGCACTCGCAAGCAGGCGAATAGGAGCAGTCCGTGGATTGCCCGAGGGAGCCGTCGGCGGAGTGTCGAGTCGCATGGATAGGAGCAGTCAGCCCGTCGCTACGCCTGCCGGGTAGCTATCGTCGAGCTTGCACTTTCGCTCGCTGGGTCCCCTGTCCTTTCGCGCGATCCACGATCCGGGGGTCAGGAGGCAAGCGCGAAGTCGAATGATGCGAAAGGACCAGCTCCGCGCCATGAAGCTGAAGCAGGTCGCGCGGCGACTCAAGAACGGGTCCTCCAAGACGCGGCGCTTGACGCCGGTGAAGCGCGCCGCCGAAGCCGAGCGCGACTACCGCCGCAGGCGGCCATGACCGCCTCCCAGGACGCGCGGCTGGACGAACTGCGCGCGGAGGCGAACTACCACCGCCAACGCCTCGACCTCTATCGAGCGCGGCTCTACGGCGGCCACACGGCGAACCTGGCGCGGCTCGAGGAGTTTCGGCGCGCATCCGACGCGCCCGGAAGCGGGCGGCGGCACAGGATCTGGGCCGGCTCGGCGGCCCGCTGATCGGAGACGAGCGCTGAATCCCGCCGGAGGCGGTCTCGATCTCGGCGGCGCGAATCGGGCCCACGGGCACCGAGGGGGTGGCCTGTGCCGCGTCCCCGGCGACGACAAGAGCCCGCTGGCCCTCACCGTGGGATGCAGCTTCGGTTTCGAGACGCCGCAGCCGGTTTCGGCGGTGCTCCGGGTCGCTCCGTCGCCGCGCGATCCGCAGGTTCGTGCCGAACGCTGGGAGACCGGCGCCGACCATCACGGCTACATCGACCTGTTCGGCAACCGTTGCGAACGGGTCACCATCCCCGCGGGTGCGTCGCAGATCGTCTACGAGACCGAGGTCGTGCTGTCTTCGCCACGCGACCGGATCTCCCCCGGAACGCCGGAGACGCCGATCATGGCACTGCCGGACGAGCACATCACGTTCGTCATGCCGAGCCGTTTCTGCCTGCCCGACGAGCTTGGCCACGAGGCGTGGCAGCGCTTCGGTGACCTCACGCCTGGCTGGGAGCGCGTCCAGGCGATCGTCGACTTCGTGCACAGTCACCTCGACTGGGTGGCCGGCGGGTCGAACCCATGGACCACGGCGGTCGACGCCTACCGCGCCGGTCAGGGCGTCTGCCGCGACTTCGCCCACCTGGCGATCACGTTCTGCCGCGCGCTGAACATCCCCGCCCGCCACGTGTGCGGCTACATCCCCGAGATCGACGCCCCCTTGCCCGCCGAGCCAATGGACTTCGCCGCTTGGTTCGAGGTCTACCTCGACGGCGCGTGGCACACATTCGACGCCCGCAGCAACCGCCGCCGCGTCGGCCGCGTGGTCGTCGGGCGTGGCCGCGACGCCGTCGACGTCGCGCTCATCACGTCGTTCGGCCCCTGACGCTGACGCAGTTCGAGGTTCGCCCGGCATAAGCGACGGCGGCACGACGGCTGACACCGCCAGCCCGCCGCCGCTCCCCCGATCGACGAACGCTTCCGCTTGGGACACAGGCCAGGACTACAGGTCGAGACCGCTCATCGCCGACGGAAGCAGCATCGTCGGGTGCCTGGCGCCGACGGCGCGCGCTGCTGAGTTGGACGACCAGCGACAACCGCACACTGCGCGCGCCGAGGCTCCCAGCTTCCCCTATCGCGCAAAGCCCATAGTCAGCGCAGACTCGGTTCGACAACCGCATAATTCGCTTCACGTGGGCGGACGTGGCGCATTTTGTGGCCGCAAGCGTTCCGCATCGATTGTGAATCCCCCTGCGAGATAGGCTCCTTCTATGGCGGATGACCGTGAACACGATGACGAGCGGGCCGGGCGTCGTCGTAAGCACCAGCGTGCGGCCACTCGGCACGAGCGCGCCGCACGGGCCGACCGTGAGGCTGCCCAGACCGCCGACATCTTCGGTGAAGCCGGTGCGGCGGAGGACCACCGCGAGGACGCTCGGCGACACGAGGAGCACGCCGACGACGAACGGCGCCGAGCCGACTAGCTGCGCGTCCCTGCCTAACGGGGACGCATGTGGGGCTCGGCCGTCTTCTCGTCTAGGACCTAAGGCGGCCCGTGACGGGAGTGCGCGGCCGCGATCGGGGTTGCCAACGGTGTCATCCGCGAGGTCACCTACGCCAAGCGCAGCGATGGCCGCGTTCGCCGCCTACTTCGGCTGGCTCCAGAGCCGCTGGCCGATCCGTGACCGCGCCGAGGCGCTCGAGATCGGCGCTGCCTGGCTCGCCCTGACCGTGGCCTTTGAGTTCACCTTCCGCCGCCGGGTCGCCAAGCTTTCTTGGCGGGAGCTGCTCGCCGACTACAAGCTTGCCGCCGGCAGGACCTGGCCGCTGGTCCTCGCCTGGCTCGCGTTCGGACCCGAGGTCGTGCGTTCTCTCGACCGCTGATGGATGTCGCCGCCGGCATGGTTCTGATAGCCCATGGGTTGGTCCATGTCGGTCTGGCTCCCATCCGCCACCCCCGAGGCCCCGTTCGATCCTGGCCACTCCTGGTTATTCGGCGAGGTCGAGGTCACCGCGCGGATTCTCGCCGTGCCCGCCGCAGGGCTGCTAATCGCGGCTGGCGTGCTCAGGGTAGGACACGCCTACGCTCCTGCTTTTAGTCGAGGAGCAGCACTCCCACCCCGCGCTGCTGCTGGTCGTCCGTTGCAGTGGTGACTCGGCACCGGGTGAGAGTGCTCAGATCACGCGAAGGCGGAAGCGCCGCCCGGACCGCGAGCATCGGCGTATGCCTGTGCGGAGCGGCGCGGGGCGACGCCGGGCCGGGGGTCCTGCGTTCCGTAGGTTGCGGGTGCGCGGATGTGCGCGACTCGGGAGTCATCTTCGGTGCCGAAAGCAGGTCGGCGGTGTCGAGCCTTGCCACTGCGTTGGTAAGGCGGATGTTCGTTGCCGGATGGATGGCGCAGTGAGACACTGGGTCCGTGTCGGGGTCGGTGGAGATCCCCAGCGGCAATCTCGCTGACTTCGTGCTCCGACGGGCGGCTGAACTGAGCGATAAGCCCGCGTTCGTGGAGGGCCCCTCCGGTCGGTCGGTGACCTACGGAGAGCTCGCGCGGCTGGTCCGCAGCTTCGCATCCGGTCTTGCTGCAAGAGGTCTCGCCAGGGGTGACACGGTCTGCGTGTGCCTGCCGAATGTGCCGGAGTTCGCGGTGGCTTTCCATGGCACGGTCGCGGCGGGGCTGCGTTGTGCGACCGCGAACCCGCTGTACACGGCGCGCGAGCTCGGCCACCAACTTGCCGACACTGACGCGCGGGTCGTGCTCACCGTCCCTGAGAACCTTGGCACGGCACGCGAGGCGGCTGCGCCGACGGGCTGCGAGGTTGTCGTGCTCGGCGAGGCGGAGCCCGCGACGTCGTCCTCGGCGCTTCTGGGCGATCCCGACGCGGGTTCCGACACCGCGATCGGCTCGACGGACGAGATTGCCGCCATCTTGTATTCGGGGGGGACGACCGGGCTTCCGAAGGGCGTGCTGCTCAGCCACCGCAATCTCATCGCGACGCTGGCACTCGCTGAATCGCAGCTGGCGTTGAGGGCGGACGATGTGGTGCTCGCGGCGCTGCCGTTCTTCCACGTCTACGGGCTGCACGTGATCATGAACTTCGCGCTGCAAGCCGGCGCGACGATCGTGTCGATGCCGCGATTCGAGCTCGGGCGGTTCCTGGACCTGATCGAGCATCACCGAGTGACGCGCGTGTCCATCGTTCCAGCGATCGCGGTCGCGCTCATCGAAGACCCTTCGGTGCCGGGGCGTGAGCTGGGATCGCTTCGGCACGTGATGAGCGGTGCTGCGCCGCTCGGAACCGAGCTCGCCGAGGCGTGCGAGCGCCGGCTGCGCTGCCCGGTCACCGAAGCGTTCGGGATGACCGAGATGAGCGCGATCACGCATGTCGTCCCGCCGTTCGGCGGGATTCACAAGCCGGGGTCGATCGGACCGCCCGTCCCTGGCGTCGAGTGCCGCCTCGTCGATCCCAAGACCGGGATCGACGCCGCGCCGGGCGAGCCGGGCGAACTGTGGATGCGCAGCACAAAGGTGATGCAGGGATACTTGAACAACCCTGAAGCGACCGCTGCCGCGATCGACCGCGACGGGTGGTTGCGGACCGGCGACATCGCCACCGTCGACGAAGATGGCTGGTTCAGCGTCGTCGGCCGGATCAAGGAAATCATCAAGTACAAGGGCTTTCAGGTCTTCCCGGCCGAGCTGGAGATGCTGCTGCTGAGTCATCCCGATGTCGCCGATGGCGCCGTTATCGGCGTCGATGACATCGAGGCCGGCGAGATCCCGAAGGCATTCGTCGTCCCGGCGTCCGGCGCGATCGACACCGACGCGGTTCTGAGCTACGTGGCTGATCGGGTCGCCCCGTACAAGCGCATTCGCGAGATCGAGCTGATCGACGAGATCCCGAAGTCGCAGTCGGGCAGGATCCTCCGCCGAGTGCTTCAAGAGCGAGCCAGCGTGCCCTGACAGCATGCCCTTCTCGGCGTGTGCTCCGATCTCGCTCCTGCATTGTCCTGCAAACCGGGAGTCAGACGAGCCCGGACACGCAACATCGAGAGCGCTGCGGGTCGTCCGCAGCAGGCGCCTCGGCGTGACGCCGGAGACAGCTCCGTTTCGCGCATTGCGATAGTGAGCCGGCCATCGGGACTCCCACGCTCGCTGTGCGTCTTGACGCAGGCGTGAGCGGGGTCGGCGCCTGCGCGCTCGTTCTTACGCGGAGCCCGTTTGCCCCAGCGCATCAGACGTCCGGACTCCCGTTCGGCTTCGCACGTAGAGCAGGACGGCGACGATGAAGAGCACCAGGCCGGTCGGTCCGTAGGGCGGTGGGTGGACGGTAATCAGCAATCCCGAGACGGCGAGCAAGATTGGGACGGAGACGGGCGCGCCCGCTTGGCGGTACAGCGCAATCCCGGCCGAGATCGCCGCGATTATGAGTCCCATGCTTCCGATGCTGCCGAAGACGCCGAACGGGCCTATCAGGGCGTGCTCGGCGAAATCCTGGACAAGGTTTTCCCTCAGCGCCAGCTGCGCCTGCGGGAGTCCGTTCAGCTCGTTGACCAGAATCCCGACGCCGATTCCCTGCAGCACCTCCCAGGCGCTGTAGAACACGACGAAGGGCACAAGCGCGATTCGGCTGACCCAGGCGGCGGTCCCCTCGACGCCGCGCAGGAGCAGATAGACGACTACGGCCATCAGGGGGATGAAGAGCATCATCCCGACGTGGACCGCGAGGAAGCGTGTCACGTTGTCCTGCACATCCAGGTAGATCGTGTCGCCCTCCCCGCCGGGGTGGAAGAGGAGCAGAATCGCCCAGAGGAGCGGGACGCCGATCAGGAAAGTGAGCTCTCCGGCGCTGAAGGCGGGAGGCTGGCCGGCGACTGGTCGGGAGCTCGGGGCGTTGTCGGCGTGCGGCAACAGCTGCGTAGCGAACGAGGTCATCGTCGCTCCTTTCGGACGGCTCGGGCTTGGCCCAAGTCGGTCATGGAATGTCGACTGCGCTAACGCTGGCGGCGATGGTCCGCTCGGCTACGTAGGACGGAAGCAGCGCGAGGGCTTCCGCCTCGGAGGCGGCTTCCACGGTCCACCAGATTGCGTGTCCCCCTGAGCGGCACGAGGCGAGCGTTGGCTTGTGGCGAAGCGGGCTGGAGTGGCCCTTGAACGAGGCGAACACGACGCCGCATTCGAATGCCTGGTGGCGGTGGTGGAGCACGAAGCGGGACACGCAGTGAGCCTGACGTCTTGTAGACGGCCTGACATCCGGTGGACACCCTGATTTCTTGGCCCGCGTGGGCTGACTTATCCTCGCCCTGAACGAAGTGATCTCGATCGCGGACGACCTCGTTGGGCGCGCAGAGACATGCGCTGTGTTCGATGACGTCCTGGCCGAGCTCGACCGCGAGCGATCGGTTGCGCTTGCGCTGGTGGGTGAGCCCGGCATCGGCAAGACGCGTCTCCTCGCGGAGCTTGCGGCGAGGGCGGATGCGCGTGGGCACCTCGTTCTTGACGGGTCCGCATCGGAGCTCGAGCGAGACTTGCCGTTTGGGGTGTTCGTCGACGCGCTCGACGAGTACGTCCAGGGGCTTCCGCCGCGTTTCCTCGACGCGCTCGACGACGACGTTCGCAGCGAGCTCGCGCACGTGTTTCCCTCGCTGGCGCGCTTCGAGGCGGGAGCTGTCCAGCACGAGCGGTATCGCACTTTCCGCGCGGTGCGCGAGTTGCTCAAGCGACTCGCGTCGACGACGCCGCTGGTGCTGCTGCTGGACGATCTCCACTGGGCTGACCCTGGATCCGCCGAGCTGCTCGGGGCGCTGCTACGTCGGCCCCCTCCCGCGGCCGTGCTCGTCGCCCTGGCTGTCCGTCCCCGTCAAGCGCCGGAGCGCGTCGTGGCCGTGCTCGAGCGGGCGCAGCGGGTCGGGACACTGGCCCGCCTCGAGGTCGGCGCGCTGACGCTTGACGAGGCCGGCGAGGTCCTCGGTGACGAATTCGACCCACGCGCTGTGACCGCGCTCTTCGAGGAGAGTGGCGGCAACCCGTTCTATCTGCAGCAGCTCGCCCGGTCGGTTGCCCGTGAACGCAGTGCACTTGGTCCTGACCTTTCGCCAGCGGATCTCGACGTGCCACCAGCGGTCGCTGCCGCGCTCGCCGAGGAGCTCGCTCTGCTGTCGGACGCTGGACGTCTCGTGCTCCAGGGCGGTGCGGTCGCCGGCGATCCGTTCGAGCCCGAGCTGGCGGCGGCCGCGGCGGCGATGCCCGAGGCCACAGCACTCGCGGCGCTGGATGAGCTGCTGAAGCTCGACCTCGTTCGAGAGACCGAGGTGCCGCGCCGCTTTCGCTTTCGGCACCCGCTGATTCGAAGGGCGGTCTATCAATCGACGCCCGGCGGTTGGCGACTGGGAGCTCACGAGCGGAGCGCGGAGACGCTCGCCTCCCGTGGTGCACCCGCGACGGAGCGGGCGCACCACGTTGAACGCTCGGCGCGCCAGGGCGACGCGGCTGCCGTCGCCACGTTGCGTGAGGCGGGGGAGGCCGCCGCGCTGCGCGTGCCCGCGAGCGCCGCGGCGTGGTTTGGCGAAGCGCTGCGGCTGCTGTCAGGCACGGCACCGGACGAGGTGCGGGTCGAGCTGCTCCTCTCCCGCGCGAGGGCGCTCGTCGCGACCGGGCAGTTCGTCGACGGGCACGCCGCCTTGCTGGAGAGCATCGGGCTCGTCCCGCCCGAATCGGTCGGGTTGCGGGTGCGTCTCACGACGGCCTGTGCCGGCGTTGAACATCTACTCGGCCGCCACGAAGACGCGCACGCCCGGCTCGCCTGCGCCGTCGACGAGCTAGCCGACCCGGGCTCGCCCGAGGCGGCCACGCTGATGGTCGAGCTCGCGATGGACGGTTTCTTCCGCATGGACTACAGGCGAATGCGCGAGTGGGCCGAGCGAGCACTTTTCGCGGCACGGCCGCTCGGGGATCGGCCGCTGACCGCGGCAGCGCTGTCAGTGCTGGCGTTCGGAAGCGCGGCGAGCGGAGCCACGGAAGAGGCGCGGGCCCGCCTGGTGGAGGCGGCGACCCTCGTCGCTGACCTGGATGATGCAGCACTCGCGCTTCGCCTCGATGCGGCCGCCAACCTGGCTGGCGCGGAGCTCTACCTCGACCGCTACGAGGAGTCGGCGGCCCATGCGGAACGCGCGCTGTCCGTCGCACGCAAGACGGGGCAGAGCGAATACATCCCGCTCCCGTATTCGATTCTCGGACAGGTCAGATTGCTGCGCGGGCAGCTCGTCGAAGCCGCCGAGCTGCTCGACGACGCCGTCGAGGGAGCACGGCTCTCGGGCAACGTGCAGGCGCTCGCGGGCAACCTCGTTAACCGCTCGCTCACGGCGCTCGCAGCAGGCGATCTAGAGACCGCAATCGCCACCGCGGAGGAGGACTTCGAGCTGACTGAAGGGCTGGACCAGAGCCTCGTCTGCGCGGCCGGTGTGGCACTCGCCGCAGCCCTACTCGAGAACGGCGATCCCGAGCGCGCCGTCGATGTCCTCACCAGCTCCTCGGGCGGCGACGAGCTACGGCTGATCCCGGGCGTCTTCAGGCCCAGGTCACTCGAGCTGCTCACACGCTGCTGGCTCGCGGTCGGTAGAGGCACTGAAGCCGCGCGCTCCGCCGCCCGTACGGAGGCCGCCGCCGCGGCCCTGCAACTCCGTATGGCGGACTCGATGGCCGATCGGGCCGCGGCTGCGGTCGCACTCGACGCCGGCGATCCGCACTCCGCGGCGAAGCGCGCCCTCGACGCGGCGGCCGCTGCGGACGATGTCGGTGCGCCCGTTGAGGCGGCGCTCGCACGGACGCTCGCGGGCTGCGCACTCGCCCAAGCGGGGCAACCCGACCGCGCCGTGGCGGAGCTGAAACACGCCGCCTCCGAGCTTCACGCCTGCGGCGCGGTCAGATACCGCGCCGCGGCCGAGCGGGAACTGCGGAGCCTTGGTCATCGCGTCCACCGCCGCACACGACCCGGCAAGGCCGACGGGGGCGGGCTCGCGTCCCTGACCGGGCGCGAGATGCAGGTCGCGCGGCTCGTCGTTGACCGTAGGACCAACCCGGAGATCGCCGACGCCCTCTTCCTTAGTCCGAAGACGGTCGAGACGCACATGCGAAACATCTTTCGCAAGCTCCGGGTCTCCTCGCGTGTCGAAGTCGCCCGCGCCATCGAGCGCGCAACGGCCAGGGAGAACACACCGTGATGCGGGCGCGCGCCGCTCCGGTGCCTTAGGCGGGTCAGCGCCATCAAGTGTCCAGCCCGTGGCCCGCTCCCGCCTGGAACGACCAGCCGGCATCTCGGACTACGCTCAGCGGGCGTCTGCTGGATGAAACCAGGCGCCATTGGGATGGCTTCCGCAGCTCGCGCATTGCAGCACTCGCTGTCCCCCCGTTTCGAGCGCTCCTTGCAGGCGAAGGCCGCAGCGCTCAGCGCGAGCCCCTCGGGGTCTAGGCGAGAACTGCGGCGCCGGTCGCGACGAGCCATAGTGACCAGGCGATGTAGGCGATGGGCGTGAGCCGTTCGGCGACCTTCCATCCGGTGGGCTCGTGGGTGCCGATGAACTCCAGGGAGCAGAGCATGAGAACGGGCCCGATGACGATGCCGGGCACGCCGACCCAGTCAGGTGCGGCCGCAGTCTGGGTGAGGGCGATGCCGGCGAGCGTTGTCCACGCCCCGGTGAGGGCATAGCCGAGGTGCTCGCCGACGGCCACGCCGAGGTAGCGGTTGGCCGACTGGAAGACGACGTCGATGGCCTCGCGGCGAGCGTCGGTCGCCTCGCGGTCCGCGTCCACGCGGGCGAGATAGGGGACGAGCAGCGGCCAGCGCACCAGGCCGAGGAATTGCACGAGCGCGGCGAGCACGCCCAAGGTGGTCGCGACGGCGAGGAGCATCGCGTCGGCGTCGGCCACGGCGCGCGCGAACAAGACGACGAGCGGGGCCAGCAGCACGGCGGTGAGCGCGAAGACCCACCATGTCAGGACCAGTGGGGTGCCGCCCGCGCGGAACTTGGCCAGGACCTCGGTGGTGGGCTGGCGCAGGATGTCGGGATAGTCGAAGCGGGCGGCGAGCAGCGCGAAGGCCGCGTTGAAAGCCAGCGGGACCGCGACCAGCAGCAGTCCCGCGATGGTGGCGGTGCTCATGGCTCAGGCACCCACGGTCGCAGCGGGCCGCGACGCGCGGATGCGCGCGTCGGACGCGACGAACATGCGTCGCAGCGTCAGGCCCGTCAAGACGGTCAAGAGCAGCGCGCCGCTGGCGCCGAAGACGTACCAGCCGCGGTCGAGGTCGATGACACCCGACGACGCCAGCCAGGCGAGCGGCCAGCCGGCGGCATTGACCGCCGTCCAGGCGGCCGATGCGCGGCGGCCGTGCGCCAGCAGCGAGGACTGCACGGCACCGACCGCCGTCCCGGTGACGAGCCCCATCAGCATCACGTCGGCGAGGCCGGTGCCCGCGCCGGTGACGGCGGCGGCGACCGCGGTGCCGCCGGCCATCGCCGCGGCGGTGTAGACGATCCAGCGGCGTCCGATGCCGCGGGACCGCAGCGCGAGCCACTGTCCGGCGCCGATGACCGCGCCGGCGAGCACTCCGCCGGCGGCTGCCGAGACCGGATCACTGAGCGAGCCGACGGTCTCGATGGCGAGGTAGCCGGCGGGCGGGAAGGCCAGAAACGTCGGGAGCCAGCGCTTGAAGGTCATGTGTCTTCTCCTTGATGTACGCTGTACGTTACGTGCATAGCGTACGGTGTACATGATGGGATGTCAAGACCGGTGACCAAGAAATCTCCAAAGCCACGAACTCGCCGCCCTCGCGGCTCGTTGACCCGCGAGGTCATCCTTGACTCCGCGGAGAGCGTCGCCGCGCAGGGCTTCGACGCGCTCAGCGTCCGCGCGGTCGCCGCACGGCTCGGCGCCGCGCCGATGGCGCTCTACAACCACTTCGCCACCAAGGACGAGCTCGTCGACGCGCTCCTGGACCGGGTGCTCAGCCGCTTCGAGCCCGAGCCCGCGACCGACGACTGGACCGAGGACCTGCGCCGGTTCGCGCGCGCTCACCGCCGCCTTCTCGTCGAGCACCCTTGGGCCGTTGCGCCACTCTTCAGCCAGCCCAATCCCGGTATGGGCTCGGTACGCATCGGTGAACTCGCGCTCCGCATCCTCCGGCGCGGCGGGTTCTCCGGCGCCGGCGCCGTCGCCGCCTTCAGCGGCATCATCGCCCTCAACTACGGGTGGTCCTCCTTCACGGCCGCGCGGGACCTCGATCCGGAAGGCCCGAGCCACGACGTCGGCGCGATGCTGGCCCAGCTACCACGCAAGGAGTACCCGCTCACCGCCGACGTGGCCCCGGAGATGGGCGCCTACGGCAGCGACCAGCACTACGACTTCGTCCTCGACTACCTCCTCACCGGGCTTCACGCCACGGCCGGCGCTGCGGACGGATAGGCCAGCGCCCCTCGTTGGACGACGAGGCGGCGGCGTGCACAGGTGGGACGGCCGCTTCGCGCGATCTGCGGCAGAGCCGGGATCCGGTGCGGTGAGCATCGGCTGCGCTTCCGCTTCGAGGCATACGTGAGCCAGCCCTCCGCTCGAGAGAGTGCTGCTCGCGCAAGGCAGCAGCGGCGATGCCGCGCGGTGCTGCGGGTCCAAGCAGCGCTCAGCTCACGAGGTGGCACGTCCGTTGCGTCCTAACGGGCCACCGCCCTCACAAGCGCAGTACGACCGCGCCACCGCCGCCCCCGCCGACGGCCAAATTGAGCGCGTCCGCCGCCGCGGCGAGACCGTAGATCCCGCCCACGGATATCCCGATGTCGCCATTGCCGAGCCGCTCGGCCACGCTCGCGAGCCGGCCACCGCCCGCCTGCACGTAGATATCGACAATCGTCACCCCGCGCGCCGCCGCGGGCGGCGCGCCCGTGATCGTGGCCAGCCGCCCGCCGTCGGCGACGATGGAGAGGGCGGCGGCCTCACCGCCAGGGGCCGCGTTGATCGCTGCAGCTACGCCGCCACCACCCGCCCAGTCGCGGACCCTGGCGGGCCAGCCACCGTCGTGGTAATCGAATACCGCTGCCACCCCGAGCCCTCGCAGCCGATCAGCGCTCCGCGCCCCAGCTGTCACCGCGACCTCGGCTCCGGCCACCACCCCCAATGCTGCGATCAGCTGCCCGGTCACGCCTCCGGCGCCGTGGACGAGCAACCGCCCGGCGCCCGAGTTCCCGAGCGCGGCACCGATCGCCTGATCCGCCGTCAGCGCCGGCACCGGCAGAGCGGCCGCGACCTCCCACGGCACCGCGGACGGCTTCGCCGCCAGCACACCGGCGTGGGCCAGCAATAACTCGCTCCAGCACCCATGCTCCACCAGGGGTACCGGGTGAGTCATCACCTCGTCTCCGACCGACCACCCGTCGACGCCGGCGCCAACGGCAGCGATCGTCCCTGCTGCCGCGACGCCCAGCGCCATCGGCGGCCGCGGCCCGACGTCCCACGAACCGAGCCTTACGAGGTCGTCCCAGGGCGCCACGCCGGCGGCCCGCACCGTGATGAGCGTCTCGCCCGCGCCGGGTGGACGCGGATCTGGAAGCGACAGCTCGCGCACATCGCCGCCGAACCGCTCGATTCCGGCCGCCCTCACGAGACCCCCGGCATGACGCGCAGGCTACTCCTCGCTCGACACGCCGAGCCCATCCGGCGGCGCGCCGTTTTCCATGCGAAGGAGCGGCGTGACCATTGAACGCGCAGTGCTCGTCCTCGCGCATTGCAGCACTCGTCGTCCGGCTGCCTCGAGTGCTCCTGGCAGGCAAAAGGGGCAGCGCGCCGGTGCGGACGCGGCAACCACGAGCGGAGTGTCGAGTTGCATGGAAAGCTGAAGCGCGCGGCGTGAGCGCCTGGTGGACGGGAGTGAGGTTCCGGGAACCCAGGCGCCGCGGCGGATGTATAGTCGTCAAGCGACGATTGGAGGCTGGGATGCCAAGGACCACCTGGCTGCTCGCGGCGGCCGTCCTGCTCCTCCTGCTCGTGCCGCCGAGTGCGGTGTCCTTCCCCGACGCGAGTTTGGAGGCCACGGAGATCAGCTCCGCAAAGGTCTGTGGGGCGGGCGAGTGCAGGGAGGTCTCCGATCCGGAGGCGGCGACGGCGCTCGCGGTCGGCCCCCGCCCCCGGGGTACGGACGCCCCTGAGCGCGGGCTGCCCTGGTA
>Ga0081538_10003611_pt1 | contig 14535 bp, 15 predicted proteins | sample TabmetS5T2R1_FD_71022 | JGI IMG/M metagenome (GOLD analysis project Ga0081538, IMG submission 71022) | Tabebuia heterophylla rhizosphere microbial communities from the University of Puerto Rico - S5T2R1 | ecosystem: Host-associated > Plants > Roots > Rhizosphere ... | reverse complement strand
TGCCGAACTCGAAGGCGGGCAGCGCCGGGAGGTACTCGTTGGCGGCCTCGTTGTTTCCGATCTCGTAGACGGCGTACAGCCCCTCGGTCCCGTCGCGTGCCATGCCGAGCGCGACTCGGAGCGCGAGTCCGTAGCCGAACAGGATCGCCGCGAACGACCAGGCGCCAAGCGGCGCCGCCAGCAACCTGCCCGCGCCCACCACGGCGGCCGCGAGCAGCACGACGCTCGGAATCGCGCCGGGCCCGACGACCGGATCCCAGCCCGCGACCAGCGGGGCGAGCGGGCCCAGGTGCACGCCCGATGCCCTCGCGACCAGGGCGTAGGCGAACGTGCACGCGACGAGGGCGAGCAGCGTGGCCGGGAGCCACAGCTGCAGCCTGCGTCCGGTCGGGCGGAGCGCTGCCGTTCCCGCGACCACGGCGCACAACCTAGATGGCGTGTGGCCGACCCGCGCAGCTCGGCCCCGAGCTGTTCGGATTCTGTAATACCCGCGCCGTACGGTCGGAGGCCGTGGCGGTCGGAAGTCCGGTTGTGGATGTCGTGCTGCCTGTGCTCGACGAGGCGGAGGCGCTGCCGGGCGTGCTCGATGCCATGCCCGCCGGCTTCCGGCCGCTCGTCGTGGACAACGGCTCGAGCGACGGCTCGGCCGAGCTCGCCGCGGGGCTCGGCGCGAGGGTCGTGGACGAGCCGCGACGCGGCTTCGGGGCCGCCTGCTTCACCGGCCTGACCGCGGCCCGGACCGACGTCGTCTGCTTCATGGACTGCGACGGATCGCTGGATCCGGCAGACCTCGAGGCGGTCAGCGCGCCGGTCCTGGGCGGGCAGGCCGACCTGACGCTCGGAGCCCGACGCCCGGAGCGGAACGCGTTCCCGCTGCACGCCCAAGTCGCGAACCGCGCGCTCAGCCTGGAGCTGCGACGGCGCACGGGCGCCCCGCTGACGGACCTGGGCCCGATGCGCGCGGCTCGGAGAGAGCCGCTGCTTGCGCTCGGCATCCGGGACCGGCGCTTCGGCTGGCCGCTCGAGATGGTCCTGCGGGCCGCGGCGGCCGGCTGGCGCATCGGCGAGGTCGAGGTGAGCTACCGGCCGCGCGTCGGCCGCTCCAAGGTCACGGGCACGGCGATCGGGACCTTGCGCGCGGTGCGCGACATGGCGGCCGCGCTGCGATGAGGCCGGCCACGGCAGCGGTTCTTACGCTCGTCGCGGCCGCCGGCTGCGGGGACGATGCGGGCGAGAGCACCTCTGCCGGTGATCGCGGGGCGGGCGTCGGCGAGCTGGGAGCGGGGGCGCGGGTGGAGACGCTCGCCCGCGCTTCGCTTCGCGCCCCGCCCCCGAGCCCCACCGTCTGGGTCGCGGACGAGTTCCGCCTGCGACCCGGCCGCGCCGTGACCCGCGCCGGCGACTTCGCGTTTGTATACGCGCGCGCGGGCCGACTTTCGCTCATGCTCGAGGGGACGCGGCGAACGCTCGCGGTGGGCGAGGCGGCTGCCGCGCCGGCGCGCACGCATCGCGTCTATCGCGCCGATGAGCCCGGGGCCGCCGCCTGGGAAATCAGGCTCGCCCGGCGCGGTTCGCCCATCCCGCACGGGGCCCGGCGTATCTTCGAGAGCAAGCCGCTCGAGGGGATCCCCGAGCGGGCCGCGCTCAGCTTTCTCTCCGTGACCGTGCCGCCCCGGGGCGGGCGCACCACCGTCCATACCCATCCCGGTCCCGAGCTCGTCTATGAGCTGTCGGGCACGATCGACTACCAGAACTCGCTGATCGGCACGCGCAGGCTCCGGCCGGGCGGACTCGAGGGCATCCCGCCGGACACTCCGGTCCAGAAGCGCAACCCTTATCGCGAGCCGGCCGTCTTCCTGTCCTGGTTCGCGGTGGACCCGAGCCAGCCCTTCGCGCCGGCGGCGAGCTTCTGAGATGGCGGCCGCGGACGAGGTCGCCCTGGTCGTGATCTCGAAGGCCCCGCTGCCGGGGCGCTGCAAGACCCGCCTCTGCCCGCCCTGCGAGCCCGTCGAGGCCGCTCGGCTCGGCGAAGCCGCGCTCCGCGACACGCTGGCGGCCGTCGCGCACACTCCGGCCCGGCGCCGGCTGCTCGCCCTCGACGGCCAACCCGGCCCCTGGCTCCGGCCGGGCTTCGAGATCCGTGCTCAACGCGGCGGCGACCTGGGCGAGCGCCTCGGTCACGCGCTCGGCGCGGCCCGCGGCGCGGCCCTCGTCGTCGGCATGGACACGCCGCAGCTCACGCCGGCGCTGCTGGCGGCCGCGGGACGGCGGCTGCTCGAGCCGGGCGTCGACGCCGTGCTCGGCCCGGCCCTCGACGGCGGCTACTGGACGATCGGGCTGCGGCGGCCGGACCCGCGCGTCTTCGAGGGCGTGCCGATGTCCACCGCGCGCACGGGAGACATGCAGCTGCGTCGGCTCCGCGCCCTCGGGCTGCGCGTGGCGATTTTGCCAACGCTGCGAGACGTCGACACGATGGACGACGCGCTGTCGGTGGCTCGCGAGGCTCCCGGCACCCGCTTCGCGCTGGCCGTTCGCGAGCTCTCAGCCGACCACGCGACCGACGACGAGCAGCCCGTGCCCATAGCCCGCCGCGCTCCTCGGCTCGAGTCGCCACACCGCCGAGGCCGGGCAGGGCAGCTGCGCCGGTAGCCGGGCGCGGTGGCCCGCGAGCGCATGGTGGACGAGCGCCGCGCGGCCGGCCGGGAGCGGCGGTAGCGGGGCGCGAAGGGCGCTCAGGGCGGCGGCGTCCGCGCGCCGCTCGAGAGCGGCGTTCAGGGCGCCGCGTACGTCGGGCAGGCCGCGCCAGTAGCGGCCCTCGCCGAGCTTGGGGCCCGCCTGGACCGTGCGATCGGCCGCGTACAGAGGGCGGATCCCGCGCTCGGCGAACAGCTCGAAGAGCTCGCTCGGCGCCCACGGGTGCACGCTCACGTCCGCGGCCATCCGATAGGGGATCGTCCGGCCCGCGCCCGGCCGCCGACTCCAGAGATGGGGCCATTCGAGCGAGAGCAGGCCGAGCGCCTCGAGCGCCACGATCGATCCGGGCTTGGCGTGCGCGGCGATCTCGGCGAGCAGGCGCCGGAGTTCGGCGGGAGCGAGATGCGAAGCGATCCCGAAGGTGCCGAGGTAGACGTCGAACGGCCGCCGCCCGACCGGGCCGAGCCCGTCGCGCAGGTCGTGATGCACCCCGCGCCACTCGGATCCCGCCGCGGTCGGCGCCAGGTCGACTCCGACGTAGCGGCTGAGACCAGTGCCGCAGAGCCGGCGTGCGCCGCCGTCGCTGCAGCCCAGGTCGAGCACTTCGCCGCCCGGGGCCGCGCTCAAGAGCGCGGGCAGCCGGGCGGCGAACCAGCCGCTCTCGAAGCGGGCTCGCACCGCATCGTGGCGCGCAGGGGAATAGGCGACAGCTGCCTCCGAGCGCATGGCGGCCGCACCGTAGTTGCAGACGGGCCGCCGGCCCAGGGCTTTCGGGGCGATCGTAAGCAATCCGCAAGCTCTTCCCGATGCAATTTCGTGGGTGAGCACCGCCGTTGCTCTCGCCTGCATCGCTGCCTGCCCGGTCGTGGCCGTGGCAGCGTGCGGAGGCTCGGGGAACGGGCTCGCGCCGGCCGCCGAGCCATCACGGTCTCCTGCGCTCGTCGATCGCCCCGCGGGCACGGTCGTCGAGCTGGGGCACAAGCCCGAGGGCCTGGCCTTCGATCCGGCCACGCGGCTGCTCGCGGTCGGCCTCACGAACCCCGACCGGCTCGCGCTGGTGGACGGCGACACGGGGCGCCTCGTTCGCCGCGTGCCGCTGCCCGAATCGCCCCGTCACCTGCAGCTCGCCCGGCGTGGCGGACCGGTGTTGGTCCCGGCGGAGCGCGCCGACACGCTCGTTCAGGTGTCACTGCCCGGCGGACGAAAGCGAACGGTTCGCGTGGGGCGCTTCCCGCACGATGCTGCGGCGGCGCGTGGTCGCATATTCGTCGGCAACGAGTTCGACGACACGATCTCCGTCGTCGAGCGCGGCCGGGTCGTTCGGACTTTGAGAGCCCCGGTGCAGCCCGGCGGCGTGGCGGTCACGACCAACCGTGAGCATGTCGGCGTGATCGGCGTTCGGGAGCGCGCCCTCGAGGTCTTCGACGCCGGGTCGCTCGCCTCGATCGGCAAGCTCAGCATCGGGCTGGGCCCGACGCACATCGTCGGCGCAGGCGACCGCTTCTTCGTCGTGGACACTCGTGGCAACGGGCTGCTCGAGGTCCACCTGGACCCGCTGCGCGTCCACCGCCGCACCCACCTCGAGGGCGGCCCGTACGGGATCGCGCTCGACCGGCAGCGGCGTCGCTACTGGGTGACCCTGACCGCCCGCAACGAGGTGGTCGAGCTCACCGACCGGCGCGCGCTGCGCAGCTTCCCGACCGTACGCCAGCCCAACTCCGTCGCGGTCGACCCCGTCAGCGGGCGCGTGTTCGTGGCGAGCCGTCTGGACGGCACGCTGCAGTTCTTCGATCCGCCCGACTGCAAGGGCCAGGCATGCAATCGCGGCTGAGCCTCAACCCGTTCCGGCCGCAGTTCTGGCGCAGCCCGCTCAGGGGACCCTGGCTAGCGTCGATCCTCAGCGCCGCGCTTCTGCCGTTGCTGGCCGTGTGCGCCGTCACGGGCTTCGTCTCCCACTGGGCCTACGACCCCGACCTGGGTAACAACGCCGTCTTCGGCGGGCCCGGCCCCGGCAACGGCTTCGACCTGTACGGGCTCGACTGGCCGACCAGCCCGGCCTGGCTCTACGCGGCCACCCAGGGACTCCACGTGATCACCGGCGTGGCGGCCATCCCGATCCTGCTGGCCAAGCTGTGGACGGTCGTGCCCAAGCTGTTCGAGGCGCCGCCGGTCCGCTCCGTCGCCCACGGCCTCGAGCGGCTCAGCCTCGTCTTCCTGGTCGGCGGCACCCTCTTCGTGATGAGCACGGGTGTGATCAACATCCAGCTCTGGTACCCGTTCGGCTTCGGCTTCGTGTCGGGCCATTACTACGGCGCGATCGTCATGGTCGCGGCGTTGCTCCTGCACCTGGGCCTGAAGCTGCCCGTGCTGCGCGACGCCCTGCGGCGTGACGGAATCAGCGGCCGGCTGCGCGAGGACCTCGCCCACACGCTGCCGGAACCGGACCTCCCGGGACGCCACACGAGCGCGCCGAGCGCAGCGGCCGCGCCCACCCTCACGCGCCGCGCGCTGCTGGGCGGCGTGGCGGTCGCCTCGACCGGGCTGGGCGCGATGGTTGCGGGTCAAGTTGTGGGCGGCCCGTTCGCCGACCTTGCGCTGCTCGCACCGCGTGGTCGTGGACGCGGGGCGGGTCCGAACGACTTCCCGGTCAACAAGACCTTCGCTTCGGTCGGTATCAGCCGCGACCAGACGGGCGACGACTGGCGGCTTCTCCTGCATCACGGCGATCGGTTCGTCGGTCGCATGTCGCGCGACGAGCTGCTCGCGTTGCCACAGACAACGGCCGAGCTTCCGATCGCCTGCGTCGAGGGCTGGTCGACGACCCAGAGCTGGACCGGCGTGCGGCTGAGCGAGCTCGCGCGGCTGATCGGAGTCGAGCCGGGCGGCGAGATGGAGGCGCGTTCGATGCAGCCGGCCGGCGGCTTCCGGCGCGCGACCCTCAACCCCGGACAGGTGGCGGACCCGCACTCGCTGCTCGCGCTGTCGGTCAACGGCGCGCCGCTGTCGCTGGACCACGGCTATCCCGCCCGGATCATCGCCCCGGCCGTGCCGGGCGTCCACTGCACCAAGTGGGTGGGAAAGCTGGTGTTCAGCTGATGCCGCGCTTCCGGGCCGTCTACGGGGCGGGGCCCCTCCACCTGCTCGCCGTGGCCGCGTGCCTGGCCGTGGTGGCATACGCCCTGTGGACGGAGCTGACGCTCATCGGGCGTCCGGAGCGTTGGCTGATCTGGTTCGGGGGCGGGATCGTCGCCCACGACTTTCTTCTGCTGCCGCTCTACAGCCTGCTCGGCCTGATCGCCGCGGCCGCGCTCGCACCGGCGGCGCGGCGCACGCGAGTCGGCGTCGCCGCGCTCAACCACTTCCGCTTCCCGGCGCTGCTGGCCGGGTTGCTCCTGCTCGTCTGGTACCCGCTGATCGCCGGTCCCGCCGGGCGCACCTTCATGCGCGCCACGGGCCTCACCAAGGACGTCTACCTGGACCGCTGGCTGCTGCTGACCGCGGCGCTGTTCGGCCTGTCGGCGCTCGTCTTCGTCTGCCGCCTGCCGCGTCTGCGCCGCCGGGAGCGGCGGATGCGATCCGCGCTCTGACCGTCGTGCCGCCGCCAGCCGGACTTTCGATCTCGAGTCTGCCCCCGAGCGCGTTCACGCGGTCGGCCAGGCCACGCAGCCCCGAGCCGGCGGATGGGTTCGCGCCCCCGATCCCGTCGTCGAGGACGTCAACCGTCAGTGCACCTTCCTCGACGCGCACGCCCACGCGAACGTAGCTGCAGCGTGCGTGCTTGACGGCGTTCGTGAGCGCCTCGGCGACCACGAAGTATGCGGAAGTCTCGACCGGGGCCGGCAGTCGCCGTGCAGGCACCTTCTCTAGCTCGACGGGGATAGGCGACCGCGCAGCGAGCGCCTCCAGCGCGGCGCCCAGCCCGCGGTCGGTGAGGATGCTCGGGTGGATACCCGCCGCAAGCTCACGGAGTTCCCGAATCCCTGTGTCCATGTGCGCGAGCGCCTCGTCCAAGAGCTCACCCGCCTCGTCCGGGTCTCGCGCCAGCCTCCGCTTCGCCAGCTTCAAGCTCATCACCGCGCCAACGAGCTCCTGTTGGGCACCGTCGTGTAGGTCGCGGCCCAGGCGGCGGCGCTCCTCATAGCTGGCCTGCACGATCCGGGCGCGGGAGGCAGCCAACTGCTCGCGTGCGTCCACGTTTGCGACCGCGGCCGTGACCAGCTCCGCGAAGTCCGCAAGCCGGTGCTCGGCGCCTTCGGGGAAGGCCCGAGGCCGTCCCCGCGATACCACGATGGCACCCCAAGTCTTGCCGGCGACGGTGATCGGCGCTCCGACGGCGGATCTGATGCCCTGCGCACGGAGCAACTTCACCAGCTCGCCGCGCACGCCGGAATAGTCGTCCACGCGCTCCGGTCGGCCGCTCCTCTGGAGCTTCCCGGTCACCGTCTCCCCATCGATCGGAACCCTCTCGTCCACCGGGAAAAACGGTGCCCCGCCGGCCCCCCAGGCACCGACGACCGTCTGGGTGCGGTCGTCTTCGAAGCGGGATATGTTGGCGCTCTCCACGTTGAGGACCCGGCCGACCTCCTCGCAGACGCCGTCGAACAAGCGGCTTGCGTCCAGGTCACCCGCCACCAGCGTCGCGACGCGACGGAGGGCTGCTCGTTCGGCAAGGAGTGCTTCGAGCCGTGCTAGCGAGGGTTCGGTGCTCCTCATCGGTGGCGCAGGAAGGTCAGCACCGCCCGCACGCGGCGGTGATCCTCGGCAGTGGGCGTCAGACCGAGCTTGTCGAAGATCCTCGTCACGTGCTTCTCGACGGCGCGCTCGGAAACCTCGAGCTTGTCGGCGATCGCCTGGTTTGATCGACCCTCGGCCATCAGCGCGAGCACCTCGCGCTCACGCCCGGTGAGCTGGCCAAGGGGGTCACGCCGGCGACTGCGGCCGAGGACCTGGGCTACCACCTCCGGGTCGAGCGCGGAGCCGCCCTCGGCGACGCATCGCACTGAGTCGGCGAAGCGCTCGACATCCCCCACCCGGTCCTTGAGCAGATATCCCGTGCCCTCGGCGCTGTCGCCGACGAGGTCGAGCGCATAGCCCTCCTCCAGATACTGGGAGAGCACCATCACCCCGGTCCGCGGCAGCCGCCGGCGGATCTCGATTGCGGCGCGAAGTCCGTCGTCGGTCTCGGTCGGCGGCATTCGGATGTCCACGACCGCCACGTCGGGCCTGTGCGCCGACACTTGTCGCAGCAGCTCCTGGGCATCGCCGGCCTGCGCGACGACGTCGAAGCCCGCCTCGCCGAGCACCCTCACGATCCCTTCGCGCAACAGCAACGAATCCTCGCCGACGACTACTCGCACCACGTCCTCGCCTCGACGGTCCAACCCCGGCAGCTCGTCATGCCAAGAGCTCCTCGATTGCTTCGCGGCACAGCTCGGTCTTCGGCACAAACCCTCGGGCGCCGCTCGCCGCCACGCACTGTTCGAACTCGGCGCCATCGTGGCTCGAGGTCAGTACGACGGCCGGCGCGGTCGCCAGCGCCCGGAGCCGCGAGGCGACCTCGAAGCCGTCCCCATCCGGCAGGTAGACGTCGACGAGCGCGAGCTCCGGCCCGAGGGCGCGCGCGGCCTCTATCGCCGAGGTCATATCGCCCGCCTCCCCTACAACCCGATAGCCCTCGGCCTCCAGCATCCGGCGGGCCTGTGCACGGAACCCGGAGTGATCGTCGACGATCAGGACGCTGGCGCCCATTGCGTCAGATTGTCCCGCAGGAAGGCTCTGAAGTCGGTACGGCTAGCCGAACCGTTTCTCGGGGGCAGACCGAAACGCAACACGCCAGCTAGCCCGTCTTGTGACGGCGTACGCCGGTGACACCCTCGAGAGACGATCAAGAAGCGCCGCAACCGCAACGTCGTCAGTACCGGGGACCGGGCGAAGGACCGGCGGCTCCTCGAGCGTGCCCGCGGAGGCGACGAGGGCGCGTTCCGGAACCTCATCGAGCCGCACCGCACCGCGCTGCAGGCCCATTGCTACCGGATGCTCGGCTCGCCGCACGATGCTGAGGACGCACTCCAGGACACGCTCCTGCGCACCTGGCGGGCGCTGCCGAGGTTCCGCGGCGGCAGCCAGCTTCGCACCTGGCTGCACCGGATTGCGACGAACGTGTGCCTGGACGCGATCGCCAGCCGGCACAAGCGCGCCCTGCCGGTCGATTACGGGGCGGTGTCGGATGCAAGCGAGGATCAGCCGAGCCGGCCGGCGTTGCACGCACCGCAGATGCAGCCGTATCAGGAAGGGACGGTGGGTAGCCCCAATGCCGTCGCGGCGCCCGAGGTCCGCTACGAGCAGCGCGAGGCACTCGAGTCGGCGTTCATCGCCGCCCTCCGCCATCTACCCGTCCGCCAGCGGTCCGCGCTCATTCTCCGCGACGTGCTCGATTTCTCCGCCAAGGAGGCGGCGGACGTGCTCGCCACGACGGTCCCATCGGTCAACAATGCGCTCCTTCGCGCTCGGCGGGCGACCAAGGAACGACTGCCACACGAAAGCGGGCACCCGTCGCTGCGGACGATCGGCGACAGGCGGCTGCGAGAGAACGCGGAGCGCTTCGCCGATGCCTTCGAGCGCGGCGAGATCGACGCCGTGCTCGCGCTGCTGGCTCGGAGCCGGACGAGCCTGGCGACTCCACCAGGGATCGCGTGATCAGTCGCCGGCCGGCATAGGCGGCATCCCGCTTCGCGCCAGGAACGACCGGATCGTCTCAGCCAACGCGCGTGGGTGGTCCTGGTAGGGGGTGTGCGTCCCAGGCGTGCTCGACACCTTGATGCCCAGGCGCGAGGCGAGCCATTCGGCAATGTCTGCGATGAAGGCCGGGCTCTCATCGCTCAGGAGCACCTGTACGGGGACCGCGATCGCCGCGAGTGTTGCGTCGTCGGGCCGGTAGGACTCGAGTGTTCGCTCGATGTTCAAGAACGTCTCGGAGTTGCCCAGCATCCGTTCGCGCAGATCTGGGTCCAGCGCTTCCCAGTTGAGATCACCGGCGACGAAGCGCCAGAAGCGCTCCAGACCGGCCGGCGGACCGCCCGCGGCAATCCCGGCGTCGACCGACTGTGCGATGGCCGCGAGCACGTCATCCCCCTGCTCGATTACCGAGAGCATCGGCGGGTCGTGCAGGATCGCCGTTCGCACGAGCTCGGGGTGGCGGATCAGCAGGGACAGCGCGCAGATGGCGCCGCTGCTGGTGCCGAACACGGCCGCGGGAGCCAGCTGGAGTGCACGCAGCAGCCCCGCGGCGTCGTCCGCCTGCTCCTCCACCGTGGTCGTGCTCCAGCCTGCCCGCCGCATGCTGCGCGAGTTCCCACGCCGGTCATACGTGACCACCGTGAGGTCATCCGCCAGGTCGTCGGCAACCGTCGCAAAGTGCCCGGCGTCGCCCGTCGCTCCCATGATCAGCAGCAAGGGCGGCCCGCGACCCCGAAGCTCGTAATACAGCCGCACCGAACCAACTGCCGCCATCGGCATCGCTGCACCTCCGCGCTTAGCGCAAGCGCCGCACCTCGTAGGCGGTCACCGGCCGTCCGAACCCCTTCAGCTCGAGGCTGCCGACGGGCCTCGTCTCCACTGCCTCCTCCGTCGCTGCGAAGACGCGCTGACCGATGAGCGTCTGGCCTGGGGAGGCATGCGCGCAGAGTCGGGAGGCGAGATTCATCGCCGGCCCGACGGCGGCGTAGTCGAACCGGCCCTCAAAGCCGATCCGACCCAGCGTCGCGTATCCGGCCTCGATGCCGATTCCGAGAGCGAGGTCGATTCCGCGCTTTCGCCAGCCGGCCGCGAGCTCGCCGAAACGTGCCTGAGCGGCCAGCGCCAGACGGACGGCCTGAAGCTCGTGCTCCTCGACCGGCAACGGATCGTTGAAGAAGACCATCAGGCCGTCGCCGGCGAAGTGCTCGAGGGTCCCCTGGTGGGCGGAGATGAGCTCCCCGAGCACGGCGTGGTACTCCCGCAGGACGTCGAACAGGTCCTCTGGCGCGGCCGTTTCGGCGAAGGCGGTGAAACCACGCAGGTCGGAGAAGAGCGACGAGATGTAAGCCCGGTGTCCCGCCAACAGCCTGTCGCCGTCTTCGCTCGTGATCAGGTCTGAGATTTGCGGCGAGACGAAGCGAGAGAGCTCCGTACGCTGGCGCTCGACTGCGTCGAGGAGCCTGGCGTTGGTCAGCGCGATGGCGGCCTGGTCGGCGAAGGTCTGAACGAGAGCGACGTGATCGTCCGTGAAGGGCTTCGGCTCACGGCGCACGACAACGACGACGCCGATCAGGTCGTCCTCGACCATGATCGGGACGCCGAGCATCGTTCGGAAGAAGCGTGGTCCGGGATACGTGTATTCCGGATCCGCCAGGACGTCCGGGATCTGGATGGGCTTGCGCTCGAGGGCCGCACGGCCTGCCGCGGTCGTCCGGTCGACAGGGTGCGGATGCTCAAGGTCGTATCGCCCGCCCTCGGGGTCGCCCTGGTGGGCGCCCACGTGCAGGAGACCATCCTCGAGCAGCCAGAGCGCCCCGTGGTCGGCCTCGCAAAGTCGCCTACACGCCTCCGCGACCTCCTCGAGGACTGGTTGCAACCCGGCACGACGAGCGACAGCGCGAAGCACGCCGCTGATCGCGCGCTGCTGCTCGCGCATCTCCTCGAGCTCATGGGCGAGGTCGGAGTAGTCCCTCGCGACGCCGGCCATTTGGTCCAGCTTAGGCGCTCTACGGCCGCCGGCGAAACGGTCGGCGCCGGTGTGCAGCAGGCCGTTGCTAGAGCCCGGCGCCTCCATGGCTCGCGACTCCTTCCGCGACTTCAGGCGCCACGGGCCGCTGCGCTGCGCGGCGCGCCGGGGAGCGCGCTCACGAGTCCGGGAAGCTCCTCGAGTCTGGGTGCGAACAGGTTGTGGAGCGGGGTCACGGTGATCTGCGTCGAGCGGTCCAGGCCGATCGCTTCGTTGGCGGGAGCGAGCCGGTGCTCGACGAACCTGTCGAAGTTGTCCTTCTCATCCCAGATCTCGACGACTCGGTAGCCAGAGTCGATCGGGGTGGTCAGGTGGAGGTAGATGCCGCCCTCCGGGCGTCGCTCGACGCCGAGCTCGTCCATCACAGCTCGATACTCGGAGGCTGTCAGGCCAGTGACATCGAGGGTGGAAACCACGGTCATGGATGCTCTCCTTTGCCGATTCGGCCGAGCCTACGTGCCGACCTGATCGTCACCAACACGGATTGGGTTTGGAGCGAGACGCGGCCGGTATGACGGTGTGAGTCAGTCACTCGGACTACTGACTGCGGCGGGTGGCGAAACTGACCGCCTCCGTATAGAGCCATACGCGTGTCGTGTTGCTGGGAAGCACGGCGTCTCCTAGCGTCGGACGGGTTCAACCCGAGCGGTGAGTTCGCGGCGGAAGCCGGGTCTGAACACGTGAGGAGCCCGTGATAATCAGCCAGCGCCATTCGGACACGGTCGCGTGCGAGCCCAAGCGGACTGGGGCGCATGATCTGGCTGCGCTCACGGCCGCGGTCCGTGTGGCCGTCGGCGAGCGCGCCGATTGGCGGGACACGGCCCGTCTGGTGGCTTCCGCGCTCGAGCGGCACCTGCCCTCGCCGAGCATCCTCACCGCGGCGCAGCGGACCGGGGATCCCGAGAGCTATCGGAGCGAGGTGCTTCACGTCGAGCCCGACGGGAGCTTCTCGATCGTGGCGCTGGTCTGGCTGCCGGGGCAGGTGACACCAATCCACGATCACGTGACCTGGTGCGTGTTCGGGGTCATCGAAGGCATCGAGTGGGAAGAGCTCTTCGAGCTCGACGAGCAGCAGGCCTGCCTCGTCGAGGCGGGCTACCGCCTGAACCGGACCGGTGAGGTCAGCGGCTTCGCCCCGCCTGGCGACATCCACCGTGTCCGCAACGCGGGCGACCTGACTGCGACCTCGATCCATATCTACGGGACCGACGTGACCCGGATCGGCACGAGCGTTCGGCGCTACTACGACCTGCCGGTTGAACCGCGCATGTCGGCATGAGTCGCTCAGCGGCTTCCGAAGTCCTGCGTGGTTTCGGCGGCGATCATTGCTTGGCGCCGGCCCGATCCGTGGACGCAGACTGGGCGCCAACGCTGCCCGCACGCGGAGCGCGCTTTGGCCTGACCGATCTGCTCCTGGCCGGCGCGTAGCCAGTGGAGCGATGACCGAGCGACTAGCACTCTCGAGCGGTCGCAGGCCGTGGTTGACACTCGCGGGCTGGGCGCTCGCGCTCGTGGCGGCGATCGCGATCACCGCTGCGTTTCTCGGTGACGCGCTGTCGGGCGACGAGGAGGTGACGAGCGAGACCGACTCCAGGCGCGCCGATGAGCTTGTGTCGGAGCGCTTTGCAGAGCATCAGGGCGGACTCGGGCAGGGCGTGACGGAGCTGGTCGTCGTTCGCTCCCCGAGCACGACGGTCGATGAGCCCCGCTTCGAACGGCGGGTACGGGCGATCGCCGGACAGCTGCAACTGGCGGGTGCGACCCAGGTGACCAGCTTCTACGACACGGGCGAGCAGCGGCTGGTCTCTCAGGACCGCGATGCCACGGCGATGCTCGTCGCGACCGGCCCCGACGGCGAGGACAACATCGAGGACATCGTCGAGACGGTCGAGGGCGCCGACGGTCGAGCCGGATTCGACGCCACGATCACCGGCGAGTTCACGCTCGACGCCGACTTCGACACGCTGGCGGGCGAGGACCTGAAGAACGGCGAGCTTGGATTCGGCTTGCCGGCTGCGCTGATCGTCCTGCTGATCGTCTTCGGCTCGGTGGTGGCGGGACTGATCCCGTTACTGCTGGCGCTCGTCTCGATCACCGTCGCGCTCGCGCTGCTGGCGCTCGTCGGGCAGGTGTTTCCACTCTCGGTCTTCGCCACGAACATGCTCACCGGGATGGGGCTCGCACTCGGGATCGACTACTCGCTGTTCGTGCTGTCCCGCTTTCGGGAGGAGCGCCTTCATGGACGCGAGGAGCTTGACGCGATAGCCACGGTCGGCGGGACGGCGAGCCGCGCCGTGCTGTTCAGCGGGATCGCCTTTACCCTGGCGATGCTCGGGCTACTGCTCGTGCCGCACACGATCATGCGAAGCCTCGCCGCCGGTGCGATCGTGGCGGGTCTGGTCTCGGTGGCCGCGGCGCTGACGCTCCTACCGGCGCTCGTGAGTCTGCTGGGCGACCGCGTCAATGCACTGCGGATCCCGTTCTTCGGCCGAACCGCGACCCGCGAGCAGAGTCCGTTCTGGTCCCGGACCGTGCGCGCCGTGATGAGGCGGCCGGGCGTCAGCCTCGCGCTCGCCAGTGCAATTCTGCTGGCCCTGGCCGTGCCCGTGCTCGCCCTGCGGTCGGGCGAGGCCGGCGTCGAGACACTCCCAGATCGGCTGGCGGCCAAGCAGGGCTACCTGGCCTTGAACGCCGAGTTTCCGGGGGAGACGACGGAGCCGGCCGAAATCGTGATCGACGGCGCCGCGGCCTCGCCGGCGGTGCGCACCGGGATCGCCCGCCTGCGGGAGCGCCTGGCGAGCGAGGATCTCTTCGGCCCCGCCCAGCTGGAGCGAAACCCGGACGGTGATCTCACGGTGCTGACTGTCCCGATCGAGGGCGATTCCCTTGACCGGGATGCGGTCGACGCTGTCCGCGAGTTGCGCAGCGAGCATGTTCCCGCCGCCTTCCCGGATGCCGGCGTCGAGGTGCTCGTGGCCGGCGACACAGCGGAATCGATCGATCAATCGGACACGATGAAACGCTGGCTCCCGATTGTCTTCACTTTCGTGCTCGCGCTCAGCTTCGTTCTGTTAACGATC
>Ga0081538_10003610_pt1 | contig 14536 bp, 14 predicted proteins | sample TabmetS5T2R1_FD_71022 | JGI IMG/M metagenome (GOLD analysis project Ga0081538, IMG submission 71022) | Tabebuia heterophylla rhizosphere microbial communities from the University of Puerto Rico - S5T2R1 | ecosystem: Host-associated > Plants > Roots > Rhizosphere ... | reverse complement strand
CCCCCGCGGGGCCCCCTCCCCCCCCCCCGGGCCTTTTTTCGGGGTCCCCCCCGCCGGCGTCCCAACGTGCGCGTGCGCGCCTCGCAGGACAACTCGGGGGCCTTGGCCGCGCAGATAGCAGACGGAGGGCTGGAGGTCGCGCTGGGGTTCTGCACGGCGCCGACCGCGGGAGTTCTCCGTGAGCCGCTGGCCGATGAGCCGGCGGTGGTCGCCGTCGCCGCCGATCATCGGCTTGCGAAGAAGTCCGCCGTCACCCTGCGCGAGCTGGCGGACCATAGGTTTGCGCTCGTGGACAGCCAGGACGGGCGCGGCTACAACCGGACGGTGATCTCGCTATGCCGCGAGTCCGGCTTCGAGCCGCACACCCCGCCCAACCCTCAGGGGCCGATGGCGTGGGAGACGGCGGTGAGGGCCCAGGGCTGCGTCGGGCTCACGACGCGCTCCGCGGCGGCGTCGACGGCCCGCGGCATCCGCCTCCTGCGGCTCGACCCGCCAACCACCTTCCGGCTCGAGCTGTTGCAGCCCACCGCCCCGAAGGAGACGCGCCGTCCCGCGGCGCGGGCGTTTGCCCAGCTGGCCCGAGAGCGGGCCGCTCAGCGGAAGAGCGACTCGATGTAGTCGGCCCCGAGCCCGACCTTCTCGTAGTGCTCCTTGGAGATCGCGATGTAGTCGTGCACGTCGAAGTGGCCGGCGGGCTCGCCGTCCTCGTCGAGCCAGATCAGCGGACCGGTCACGTTGAAGAAGATCTTCATCGGGTCCTCGTGCTCGTAGGCGACGAGCGTGTGCGCCTCACCGGGGGCCTCGTAGAGGAAGTCGCCCGCCGTTGCGGTCCAGTCGTGCTCCAGGTAGCCCCACTTGCCCGAAAGCGTGAACCCGAACACCTGGTGCGGGTGGTAGTGGCGGTTCACGAGGCCGGGGCCGGTGGCCATGAGGATGTCGCACCAGCGGTTCTGGGCGGGAGAGATCAGCAGGGGCCGCGTGTAGACCGTCTCGGTCAGCGGGACGTAGTAGCGCTGGTCGTCGGTGTCCGCGTCCTGGATATAGATCTCGGGCAGCCCGTCCGGCTTGAAGACGTTCTCGATCGGCTTCAGGTCCCGCCAGAACTCAGTCGTCCCAGTTTCGGGCATCTGGTCCTCCCTGGTCGTCGGAGAGGGCGCCACACTACAACGCGGCCGGCCAATAAGACAAGCTATTTGACAGACTGCCGTACCGCCTGAAAGGGGCCCGCTCATGACCGTCGCATCGACCGCCATCGACGACCTCGCGGACGCCGTCGGGGCCGACGCCGTGCTCACATCGGACGAGGACCTACGGGAGTTCCGGGATCCGTTCGCATTTGCCACCTGGGAGGAGTACACGGCCTCCGCGGTGGTGATGCCGGAGACCGTGGAGCAGATCCAGGAGATCGTGCGGATCGCAAACCTGCACGGCGTGCCGCTGTGGACGCACGGCCAGGGACGGAACAACGGCTACGGCGGGCCCGCGCCGCGCGTCAAGGGCTCGGTGATCGTGAGCCTCCGGAACATGAACCGTGTGCTCGAGATCAACGAGGAGTGTGCCTACGCGGTGGTCGAGCCCGGCGTGCGCTGGTTCGACCTCTATGAGGCGATCAAAACGGGCGGGCACCGCCTGATGCTCTCGATCGCGGACGTGGGATGGGGGAGCGTCGTGGGCAACACGCTCGACCATGGCGTCACCTATCTGCCCTACGGCGTCGACATGGGCACGCAGTGCGGCATGGAGGTCGTGCTCGCGAACGGCGAAGTCATGCGCACCGGCATGGGCGCGATGCCGGGCAATCGGGCGTGGCACGTCTACAAGCGCGGGCTCGGGCCGACACCCGACCAGCTCTTCATGCAGTCGAACTTCGGGATCGTCACGAAGATGGGCGTCTGGCTGATGCCGTACCCCGAGGTCTACATGCCGCTGTGGCTGCGGGTGCGGAACGACGACGACCTGGCGCCATCCGTCGACACGCTACGCATGCTGATGCTCGACGACACGATCCGCATGGTGCCGCAGCTGCTCAGCGCCACGCTGCTCGCCTCGGTGATGTCGGAGCGCACGCAGTGGTGGCAGGGGGAGGGCCCCATACCGGACGCCGAGATCGACCGGATGGCCCGCGAGCTCGACATCGGCCGCTGGACCATGCGCTTCGCGCTCTACGGCGACGAGGCCGTGGTCGACCACCGCTTCGCGAAGATCAAGCAGGCCTTCGAGCGCATCCCGGGCGCCGACGTGTACGGATCGAAATGCGCGCCCGAGGACATCCCGGAGCTCGAACACCCGGTCGAGCGCGTGCAGGGTGGCGTGCCGAGCATGGACCTAAACCAGATGGCAGCCTGGTACGGCGGCGAGGAGGGCGGCCACATCGGCTTCTCGCCGGTCGCGCCCCTCACCGGCCACGATGCGCTGGCGCTCCGCGACCTGCTTCGCGGGATGATCGAGGAGGCGGGCCTCGACTACATGGCAGCGCTGATCCCGATCAACGGGCGCAGCTTCATCCACGTCACCCTGATCATCTTCGACACCAAGAACGAAGCTCAGACGCGCTCTGCCTACGACGTGGCGAAACGGCTCGTCCGCGATGCAGCGAAGCTCGGCTACGGCGAGTACCGAGCGCACCTCGACTTCATGGACCTGGCCGCGGAGCAGTACTCGTGGAACGACCATGCATACATGCGCTTCTGCGAGACGATCAAGGACGCCCTCGATCCGAACGGAATCCTGGCGCCGGGCAAGCAGGGGATCTGGCCGAAGGCGATGCGCGAGACCGCCGGCCGGCACTCCTGAGTCGAACGTCCCGCGTGGCCGCCTATAGGGGGCGGTCCGGGACGTTCGCGGGCTTGGACGCTAGCCCAGCATCCCCAGTGCCGCGGCGTAAATCTCCTCGGCGCCGGGCAGGTAGGCGTCCTCGAGCGGCGGGGTCAGCGGCACCGGCGTGAACGGCGCGCCCACCCGCTCGATCGGAGCGTCCAGGTAGTCGAACGCCGCCGCCTGAACCGCGGCCGCGACCTCCGCGCCGAAGCCGCCGTGCTCGACCGCCTCGTGCGCCACCACCAGCCGGTTCGTGCGGCGCACCGACTCAACGATGGTTTCGAGGTCGAGCGGCACCAGCGTGCGCGGATCGAGCACCTCGGCCTCCACGCCGTCGCCGGCGAGCCTGTCCGCCGCGGCGAGCCCCTCGCTCACCAGCCGCGAGAGGGCGACGATCGTGACGTCGCGCCCCTCCCGGAGCGTGTTCGCGCGTCCGATCGGCACCGGCTCGGGGTCGTCCGGCACGTCCTCGCGCCGGAAGTAGAGCGTCTTGTTCTCGATGAACACGACCGGGTTCGGGTCGGCGATCGCGCTCGCCAGCAGGCCGCGGACGTCCGCCGCCCGGCTCGGCATCACGACCTTCAGGCCGGGGATATGGGTGAGCCAGCTCTCGAGGCTCTGGGAGTGCTGCGCCCCGCCGCGTTGTCCCGCGCCGCCCTGGGTGCGCACCACGAGCGGCACCGTCAGCTGCCCGCCGGACATGAAGTGCGCCTTGGCCGCCTGGTTCACCAGCTGATCGAGCGCGAGCGTGACGAAGTCGATGAACATGATCTCGAGCACCGGCCGGCGCCCGGACTGCGCGGCGCCGATGGCCACGCCGGAGATCGCCGCTTCGCTGATCGGGGTGTTGATCACGCGCTCGACGCCGAACTCCTCGGCCAGCCCGGCCGTGGCCGTGTAGGGGCCGCCCTCCGCCACGTCCTCGCCGATCACGAAAACCCGCTCGTCCGCCCGCATGGCGTCGAAGAGGGCGCCGTTGATCTGCTGGAGGTACGTGGTACGGCTCACGTCGCGTAGGTGAGCTCGTCGCTCAGCGAGGAAGCCGGGTAGGGGCTCTCCCGGGCGAAGCGCACGGCCTCCTCCACCTCGTCGCGGGCCGCCTGCTCGGCTGCCGCGGCCTCGTCCGCTTCGATCAGACCGCTGCGCTGCAGGCGGAGGATCGGGTCCTTCTCCTGCCAGTCGGCGTCCGCGATCGCCTCTCGGTACTTCGCCGGGTCGCCCTCGTAGTGGCCGCGCAGCCTGTACGTGAGGCACTCGAGCAGGAATGGTCCCGCGCCGCCGCGCGCAGCGGCCAGGAAGCCGCCGAAGGTCTCCCATACCGCCGCGACGTCGTTCCCGTCCACGGTCTCGCGGGTCAGGTCGTAGGGCGCCACCACGTCGCTCACGCGCTCGACCTTCGTGTGAGCCGAGCGCGGGGTGAACTCCGCGAATCCGTTGTTCTCGCAGACGAGCACCACCGGCAGCTCCCACAGCGAGGCCAGGTTCACCGACTCATTGAAGTGACCCGCCTGTACGGCGCCGTCGCCGAAGAAGACCACCGCGACCTGGTCGCCGCCGGCCAGGCGCGCCGCGAGCGCGCTCCCCAGCGCCATCGGGATGTTGCCGCCGACCACCCCCGTGGCGCCCAGCAGACCGTGCTCCACGTCCACCAGGTGCATCGAGCCGCCGAGCCCGCGACAGAGGCCGCCGTCGCGGCCCATGAGTTCGGCCATCACGCGCTCGAGGGGAGCGCCCTTGGCGATCGCGTGGCCGTGGGCGCGGTGCCCGCTGTAGACCGGATCGTCGTCGCGGAGCTGGGTGCACACCCCGGCCGCCACGCCCTCCTGGCCGACGCTCAGGTGGATGAGGCCGTAGACCTCGTCGGCCCGCTTCAGCTGACCGACCCGCTCCTCGAAGTGGCGGATCCGCCACATCGTCCGGAGAAGGTCGAGGGCCTCCTCGGCCGGGCGCACTACGCCGCGACGGGCTCGAACTGCGCGGCGGCGGCCGCGTAGGTGCGGCTGTACATCTCGTCGATCGGGTAGCTGCGCAGCTCCTGCGAGAGCACCTCCACTCCCCACGGCTCGCTGTAGCCCATGTCGCTGCAGACCTCGACATAGCCGCGGATGTCGAACTCGCCCTCGCCCGGGAGCTTCCGCTGGTTCACGACCTCGTCGACGGGGTCCTCCATGTTCTCGTACTGGCCGTCGCTCAGCTCGACCCAGCCGAGCTGCTCCAGCGGGATCTTCCTCAAATCGTCCGGGGCGATCCCGAGTTTCCCCATGTGCCAGGTGTCGATCACCACGCCGCTGCCCTCGACGTCTCCCACTACTTCGAGCGCGGTCTCGATGCTGTTCACGTTCACGTCGAAAGGCATGAACTCGTACAGGACCTTCGCGGAGGTGTGCCGGGCCGCGTCCGCCACCAGCTCGGCATAGCGCTCCTTCAGGCGCGCCATCTCGCAAGGCCGCCCCGGGATGTTCCCGGCCTTGATGTGATGGGCGTCGAGCTCGGCGGCGGTCTCGAACAGCAGCTTGCGCGTCCGGTCAGCGGCCTTCCGATCCTCGTCACCCTCGTCGAGGAACCAATCCATGAGGAACTCGAGCTCGAAGAGCCGGAGGCCGTTGTCCTCGAGCGCCTGCCTCATCTCGCGCAGTGAGTGCTTCTCGAGCTGGTGCTCGACATCGGCGTGCCAGAGCCCGACGCCCACGAACCCCACCTTCACCGCCTCGGCGCAGCGGTCCGCGAAGTCGAACTGGCTCCATTCGCGCCCGACGTGCACCTCTACGGGGCCCGCCGACGTCCAGTACGCGTTCGCCAACTCGACCGTCATCACGACTCCCTTACGTTGATCTCGATCTTCACCCCGTTGGGGTCCTTGATGAACAGCTGGCGGATCCCGGCGCCTGGCACCTCGTTCTGAGCGGCCTCGACCCCGCTCGCCGTGAGCCGCTCCACAACCCGCCGGTAGCCCTCGCCGTTGAAAGCCACGTGATCCACCGGTGCCGGCGAGGCGGGGATTCCTATCCGCTCCGAGTGCGCCGCGTAGGAAGCGCGGTCGGCGATGTGTACGCACGCGACATCGCCGGAATAGAGCCAGTACCCGTGGAACTCGAGCGGCGGGCGCTCACCCACCTCGAGGCCGAGCGCGGCGCACCAGAAGTCTCTGGTCGCGTCCATGTCCTCGGTCAGGACCAGCAGGTGCTCCGGACCGGAGACCGGCATCAGGCCGGCGCCGGCACGGCGCCCGTGATCTGCTTCGCGGCGTCGGCGATCTTCTCGGCCGAGGGTGAGATGAACGCCTCCTGGCCTTGGTTGCCGGCGACCGGCGCGTCCATCCGCGCTACGCGGGCCGGGGGCGCCTTCAGCGCGTCGAAGCCCTGCTCGCTGACCGTCGCGGCGATCTCGGAGGCCAAGCCGCAGCGCAGGCGCCCCTCGTCGGCGATCACGAGGCGGCCGGTCTTCGCCACCGAGTCGAGAATGGTCTGCTCGTCGAGCGGCACGAGCGTGCGCAGATCGATCACCTCCGCGTGGATCCCATCGGCGGCAAGCTCCTCCGCGGCCCCGAGGGCCGCGGCGGCCATCATCGAGCAGCCCACGATCGTCACATCGCTGCCCTCTTGCTTCACGGCTGCCTGGCCGAACGGAATCTCGTAGTCCTCGTTCGGCACCTCGCCCTCGGTGCCGAAGCCGAACGCGTGAGTGATCACCATCGTCGGGTTGTCGCTCTTGATCGCGGTGCGCAGGAGACCCTTGAGGTCGGCGGGCTCCCACGGCACCACGATCTCGATGCCGGGCACATTCCAGTACATGGACAGCGGACTCTCGCTGTGCTGAGAGGCCCCGCCGTGCAGCAGGCCGTGGCTTATGTGAATCGTCGTCGGGACCTTGATCTTGCCGCCCGAGGCCAGGTGTGCCGTCCCGATTTCGTTCGCGATCGTCGAGAAGGCGGGGTAGCTGAACGGGGCCAGGCCGATGGCGGCGAAGATGCGCTGGCCGCACATCGCCGCGCCCGCCGCCAGCGCGGCAAACGCCGCCTCGGAGCAGGGCGGGAAGTAGATGCGGTCGGCGTACTTGTCCTGGAACGGCTCGAACTGCGCGGCCTCAGGGCCGATCCCCAGCACCTCGTTGCCCATGACCGCGAAGGTGGGGTCCTCCTCCATGACCGTCTCGAGGACGTCGAGCATCGCCCCGGCGTAGTTCTTGGTTGCCATCTGCGTCGGCCTCCTTTTTAGCCGTGCCTCCTCCAATTTCGCTCCCGCCTGCCGGCTGCGAAGCTTCGCCTGGCTGTGTCCTCGGGCTTCGCCGATGTTCTACATCGACTCAGCCCTGCGTCCTTGCCAGGCTCGCTTCTCGCTCGGCAGGACGTGAACGAAATTGTCGGAGGCACCGCTAGGCAAAGACGTGGTCGAGTGCGCTGTTGGGCGCGGGCTTCGGGCTATCGACCGCGAACTGCCGCGCCTCGGCGATCCGCTCGCGCGCCCGCTGGTCGAGGTCGGTCAGCCCGTCCTGATCGAGGTCGCCCGCGGCGAGCAGCTGTCGGGCGTACCGCAGCACGGGGTCGTGCTCGCGATACCACTCCTCGTGCTCGCCAGAGATCCCCGAGTCGTCCCACGCCATCGAGATGTCCGTCTCGCCGGTTGGGAGCGTGGGCCAAATCGGCAGGCTCCCGGCGTAGCGCACGGTCACCGCGTGGATAAAGAACGGTCCCTTGCGCTGCCGGGCGTGCTCGACGGCGCGGGTGGCGACGTCGAAGACGGCGTCCACGTCGCGGCCGTCCACGGTCTCGACCGGGATTCCGAACGTGCGCGGGATGTCGGTCAGGTCGTCGACCGCGGAGACCGATGTTGGGAACCCGCCGCCCGCGGAGCCGAGCGCGCCCTCGCTGTTGTTCTCGCAGACGTACACGACCGGGAGATCCCAGAGGGCAGCGAAGTTCTGCGCCTCGTACGAGACGCCTTCCTCGAGCGCGCCGTCACCGAACAGGCCCACCGCCACGGCGTCGCTCCCCTGGCTCTTGAGGGCGAAGGCGGCCCCGGTGGCGAGGCTGATACTGCCGCCCACGATCGAGGAGGTGGAGATGAAGCCGCGCTCCGTGTCGCTCATGTGGAGCGTGCCGCCCGCGCCGCCGTTCAGCCCGCTTTCGCGGCCGAGGATCTCCGCCAGCGCGAGTTTCGGGTCCGCCCCGCGGGCGAGGACGTGACCGTGGTTGCGGTGATGGGTGGCGATCTTGTCGTCCGGCCCGAGCGCCTCCATCAACGCCACCCCTGTCGATTCCTGCCCGATGTACAGGTGGTAGTGCGTCATGAACTCGTGCTCGAGGAAGAGACCGACCACCGCCTCCTCGAAGCGACGGATGGTCAGCATCGACTCGAGCGCGCGCTTCTTATCCATATCTTCCTCCGTGTAGGTACGCCGACTGGAGCAGCTCGGGTCTGTCCTTCAGCTCACTCGCGCGACCCGAGAAGCGCAGCTCCCCGCCTTCCATGACATGGGCACCGTTCGCGAGGCCGAGGGCCACCGTCGCGAACTGCTCGATCAGCAACACGCCGACACCCGACTCGGCCACCGTGCGGATGATCGGGATGAGTCGCTTGAGCACCACGGGGGCGAGCCCGAGCGAGAGCTCGTCGATCAGGATGAACTGCGGCTGCGAAACGAGCGCCTGCGCCAGGACGAGCATCTGCTGCTCGCCTCCCGAGAGGGAGCGCCCGCGTGCGTCGAGGCGTGCCTTCAGCTCCGGGAACAGCTCGAGGGCATACGCGCGGCGTTCGCGGGCGACGAGCGAGGCCAGCGAGTAGGTGGCCACCTGGAGGTTGTCCTCCACGGTGAGCTCGGGCAGAAGCCGCCGTCCTTCGGGCACGACCGCGACGCCCGCCGCCCGGATCTTCTCGGGGCGGCGTCCGGTGAGATCGCGTCCGTTCAAGCTGACGGATCCGTGCTCCGCAGGGAGCACTCCCGCGACCGCCAGAACGAGGCTGGACTTCCCGGCGCCATTCGGGCCCAGCAGCGCGGTCACCTCGCCCGGCGGGATATCGAACGACACGTCGCGGACGACGGCGCGGCCGCCACGCGCCACCCTGAGGGCCTCGAGGCGGAGCACGTCGCTCAAGAGTGGCGCCTCCGGTAAGTCCGTGCCCGGTTCGGCGAGGTCCGGAGATCGCCGGGCAAGGACGCAGGGAGGGTGCAATGCCAGAAGGCATTGCCCCGACTGAGGACGCCGCACGGCGGCCTCCGGGGCCGCCGAAGTGGGTGCGGATTTGCCGGAGGTGCCACTAGGTCTCCTCCGTGCCGAGGTAGGCCTTCATCACCTTCTCGTCGCGCAGCACCTCGGCGGTGGGACCGGAGGCGATGAGCTTGCCGAAGTCGAGCACCGCGGTGACTTCGCAGCACGCGGACACGAGGCTCATGTCGTGGTCGACCAGGATCACGAGCGCTCCGGAGTGCTCCGGGATCTGCCGGATCACGCGGCCCATGTGCTGGGTCTCCTCGTCGGGAAGCCCGGCGGCCGGCTCGTCGAGGAGCACGACCCGGGGTTTGCCCACGACCGCTCGCGCCACCTCGACCAGTCGACGTTCGCGCGCGCCGAGTGTCCCGACCTTCGACCTCGGGTCCACCTCCAGCCCGACGAAGTCGAGCGCCCCCAGCACGTCCTCCGCCAGGGACCCGCGACCGTCGCCCGAATGCTCGTGGGCGAGCGCCACGTTGTCGTAGACCGACAGCTTCTCGATCGCCTGTTCGGTCTGGAAAGTCCGCCGGAGGCCCCAGCGCGCGCGGCGGTAGTCCGGCATCCCGAGGAGGTCCTCGCCGAACGCGCGCACCGCCCCGGCGACGGGCTTGACGAAGCCGCTCAAGACGTTGAAGAAGGTGGTCTTGCCGGCGCCGTTCGGGCCGATCAGGCCGCAGGTGCCGCCCGGGAAGGTGAGGGTCATGCCGTCGATCGGCCTGACGCCGCCGAAGCGCACCTGCAGGTTCTCGACCTCGATCACGCTCGTCTCACCCCGCCTACGACCCGTCCCGCGCCGCGGGCGACGAGGCGCCCGAGCCGCGCCATGTCCTTGGGGAACTGCTCGACGATGCCGGCCGGGGCGGTGAGCAGCACCTGGAGCACGCCGACCCCGAAGAGGATCGTCAGCAGGTCGGCGGGGAGGCCCCACGTGTCGAGAAGCGCGGGCAGGTACCTGAACAGCAGCCCCGCCACAAGGGCGCCCCAGATGCTGTAGATACCGCCCATCAGCACGACTGCCAGCAGGATGATGTTGTCCCGGGTGGGGAACTGGTAGTTGAAGAGCTGCCCGACGTTTCCGGCCAGCAGAGCGCCTGCCACGCCGGTCATGAACGACGCCAGCGCGAATGCCCAGAGCTTGTAGAGGGTGATGTTCACGCCGGCGGCGAGCGCCGCCGGCTCGCTCTGGCGGATCGCCTCCCAGGCGCGCCCCGCCTTGCTGCGGACGTGCCAGAGCGCGACCAGGAACATGAGCGCCGCGGTCACGACCACGTAGCGGAAGTAGGCCGGGTCGGTCTCCGCGACGGCCGGGCGGCGGATCGTCGCGCCGCTGCCGAGCGAGGACTCGGAGTGGGCGAGGAAGCCCGGGCCGCCGTTCGGGAAGTCGGTGGCCGCCAGCACGACCGTGATCGCGCCGGCCATCATCAGGGTGATCAGAGCGAGGTACAGGCCGGTCAGCCGCAGAGCGGGCAGGCCCACGATCGTGCCGAGCACCATCGTGATCAACCCCGACAGCAGGATCACGACCGGGAACGGAAGCGACGTGTCGAAGAGGAGCTTGGCCGCCACCCAGGCGCCGAGAGCGAGCACCGCGATCTGGCCGAGCGAGACCAGCCCGACGCGCCCCATCAGGAGGTTCAGCCCAAGCGCGACCACGGCGTAGATCGCCACCGCGGTGAACACGGTGATCCAGTAGGTGCTGAGCATCGACGGCAGCGCCGCCAGAACGAACGCGAGCAGCGCGACGATCACCACGCCCCGCACTCGCTCACCCGTGTCCAGCCGCGAGAGGCGAGAGCCGGCTCGGGCGCGAGCGGTGGCCTCAGCCGCTTCCACCGCGGGTGGCGCCACGGCTACCCAGCCGCCCGCCCGATCCTGACCTCGCGATGGCGCGACAGCCACAGCAAGGCGATGATCGCCAGGATGAACGGCGTCATGTCCCGATACTCGGAGATCGACAGGATCGGGGTGATGAGTGCGTTCACGAGCCCAACCACGATGCCGGCGGCGAGCGTCACGGTCAGGGACTGCAGCCGGGCGATCAGCGCGGCTGCGAGCGAGGAGATGACCAGGAACGTGAGGGTGTTCGCGTCCAGGCCGACCAGGTTCGAAAGGAGCAGCCCGGCGACACCGGCTAGCAGGCCCGACCCGAGCCACGCGGCCGCCTCCACTCGACGGACGGGCACGCCCAGCGTCGCCGTGATCTCGCGGTCGTTGGCGAGCGCCCGCATCGCGGTGCCGAGGTTCGTGTAGCGCAGAAACGCCGCGGTGACGACCGTCACCACCACGCCGAACGCGAAGCCGATCACCTGCGTGTAGTTGACGAGCACGTCGCTGACCATGAAGTTCTCGTTCGAGGTCGGCAGGATCATCGAGCGAGCCTTGTCGCTCCAGATCCACGACATCGCGCCGAGGAGGATCAGCGCCAGCCCGAGGGTGGCGGTTGCTTTTACAAGGGGATCACGCCCCGCGAGCGGGGGCCCGAAGAGGAGGCCGTAGAGGAGCGTGACGACGCCACCGAAAACGACGCATACGAGATATGCGAGCCCGTCGGGCCAGTTCGCGTTGTTGATCAGCTCCCACGCGATCAGAGCGCCCATCGCCCCGACCGCGCCGAACGCGAGGTTCAGCACCCCAGTCGCCCGGTAGAGCACCACCAGGCCGACCCCCGACAGGGAGTACACCCCACCGAGGGCCAGGCCCGTGACTATGAACGGCCGGAACTCTTCCCAGCTCGGCATCGGCCCCTAGCCACCGCCGACCAGGCTTGGATCCTGCTTCTCGATGTCGCGAACCTCCTTGATCGCCGGGTCCACGTCGGAGATCGGGAAGCAGTCCTCCTCCTGGACCATGGTCCCACCCTTGGGCGTGACCGTCCGGTCGACGTTGTTCGGGATGTGCAGCGGCGCCTCGCCGTAGTACCACGGGTTGCAGAGGATGTCCGTCTCGAAGTTCTTGACGTTCTTGAACGCCTCGTTGACGGACTCCTTTGTGTAGTCCCCCTGCACGCCCTGGAGCGCCTCGGTGGCGATGCGCGCCTCGATGAAGCCCATCTGGCTGAAGCTCCCGAGCGGGATGTCGGGCGCGTACTGCTTCTGCACCTCCCGGTACAGGTTGCTGTCGGGCGCATCGGCAGTGATCAGGTTCAGCTCGGCATTGACGAACAGCTTCCCGTCCCAGGCGTCGCCGAGCGCCTCCGCGAGGAAGTCGGTGTTGCACGGCGTCGAGCAGCCCCACTTGACGCGATCCTGGAGGCCCTGCTGCTGGGCGGCCTGGAGGATCTTGAGTGCCTCCGGCGGCGTGAAGTTGAGCACCACTCCGCCGCCGTCGCCGGCGGCCTGGACCGCCTTCAGGGCGGCCGAGTTGGCGTCCTGGATCGGCACGTTCTCCTTCAGGCCCTCGAACTCCTTACCCGCGTCCTCGGTGATCAGTCTGGGGCCCTCCTCGATGTAGTCCGTGCCGGGCACGTTCGACTGGTCGAGCACGATCTTCTTGACGTCCTGGCGAATCAGGGCTTGCGTCGCCCCGTCGGAGCTGTAGCGCGGGCCCATGTTGACGGCAGCGAAGTTCGGCGTCGAGTAGCAGGTCGGCGCGATGCCCGAGCCGATCACGAAGTACTCCTGGGCCTCGTAGTACTTGTGGTTCACGTCGCACTCGATGATGCTCGTGTTGCCCACGATGCCGAGCACCTTCTCCGTCTCGACGAGCTTCTTGGCCTGCGATGCGGCCTGACCCGGATCCGTCTGCTCGTACTCGATCACGTACTCGACCGGCCGGCCGTTGATGCCGCCGTTGTCGTTCACGCACTTGAAGTAGGCGTCGGCCATCCGCGGAATCTCCGAGAAGTCCGTGCCCGGCTGCTTGGTCGCCAGGGCGCCGAGCTTGATCGGCTCCCCGCTGGCCTTCTGTCCGGGCTCGGGGCCGCAGTCGGACGCCTTGACCGTCTCCTTGACCTGGGCCGCGCCGCCGTCCCCGCCACCTCCCCCGTCATCGTCGTCACCGCACGCGGCGATGAACAGCGAGAAACAGACCGCGAGCACGATCGCGACAAAGAATTGCGAGCGGGCCCGGCCGAGCATGATCCTCACGATTCCTCCTCCTCAGGGACTGAGCCGAGCGTCTGCTTGGGTGCGTTAGAACAGCGCACGATGGCCAAAGCCGCGGCCAGCTTATCCGACCTCGCGGCTACGGGTCAAATTGTTTGATGATTAAGTGGGACAGGACGAAAGAGAGCTCATGCCGCGCACAGAACCGCCGTTCCGCGCCGACCACGTCGGGAGCCTTTTGCGGCCCGAGCGGCTTCTCCGGGCGCGCGAGGACTTCGCAGCGAACAGCATCACGGCCGACGAGCTGAAGGACGTGGAGGACGACGCGATCCGAGACGTAGTGCGGATGCAGGAGGACGTCGGGCTCCAGTCGGCCACCGACGGCGAGTTACGGCGGGCCTCCTGGCACATGGACTTCATCTACGCCCTCGACGGCATCAGCAAGGTGGAGGGCAACATCGTCGTGCATTTCCACAGCCCGAGCGGAGACATCGACTACAAACCCGCGGCGCTCAAGGTCGACGGCAAGCTGGGCCTTCGGGAGCCGATCTTCGGGGAGCACTTCAAGTTCCTGAAGGGGACGGTGACAAAGACCACGCCGAAGCTCACGATTCCCTCCCCGAGCATGGTCCACTACCGCGGCGGCGCCGCGGCCATCGACCGTGACGTCTACCCAGAGACCGACGACTTCTGGCGCGACCTCACCGCGGCCTACGCGAAGCAGGTGCGGCTCGTCCACGAGCTCGGCTGCACCTATCTCCAGCTCGACGACACGAGCCTCGCCTACCTGAACGATCCCGAGCAGCGCCAGATGATGACCGAGCGGGGCGAGGACGCCGAGCATCTGCACCTCGCCTACATCCGGCATATCAACGAGGCGCTGGCGAACCGGCCCGCGGGCATGACCGTGACGACCCACATGTGCCGCGGCAACTTCCGCTCATCCTGGGCCGCCGAGGGCGGCTACGACTTCGTCGCGGAGGCGCTCTTCAACGACCTCGCGGTCGACGGCTTCTTCCTCGAATACGACGACGAGCGCTCGGGTGGCTTCGAGCCGCTGCGTTTCGTGCCCAAGGGGAAGATGGTCGTGCTCGGGCTCGTTACGACCAAGCGCGGCCAGCTCGAGGAGAAGGACGAGCTGAAGCGGCGGATCGAGGAGGCCGGCAGGTACGTGGACCTGGACCAGATCTGCCTGTCGCCCCAGTGCGGCTTCTCCTCGACGGTCGAGGGCAACCTCCTGAGCTACGACGACGAGGTTGCCAAGCTGCGGCGGATCGTCGAGGTGGCGGAGGAGGTGTGGGGGTGAGCGTCCAGGAGGACCTCTTCGACGTTCGCGAGACGCGCGTCGTCGTCACGGGGGCCGCGAGCGGGCTTGGCCTGGCCATAGCCGAGGTGATGAGCGACTGCGGTGCCCGGGTAACGCTCGCCGACGTCGACGGCCCGCGCCTCGACGAAGTCACCGGCCGGC
>Ga0081538_10003609_pt1 | contig 14538 bp, 11 predicted proteins | sample TabmetS5T2R1_FD_71022 | JGI IMG/M metagenome (GOLD analysis project Ga0081538, IMG submission 71022) | Tabebuia heterophylla rhizosphere microbial communities from the University of Puerto Rico - S5T2R1 | ecosystem: Host-associated > Plants > Roots > Rhizosphere ... | reverse complement strand
GGCGCGTTCTTCTTCGCCTGCTCGAACATGTCGCGCACGCGGCTGGCGCCGACGCCGACGAACATCTCGACGAAGTCGGAGCCGGAAATGGTGAAGAACGGCACGTTCGCCTCGCCGGCGATGGCGCGCGCGAGCAGCGTTTTGCCGGTGCCGGGTGGGCCGACCAGGAGCAGGCCGCGCGGGATGCGGCCGCCGAGCTTCTGGAACTTGCCGGGATCGCGCAGGAACTCGACGATCTCCTGCAGGTCCTGCTTGGCCTCGTCAACGCCGGCGACGTCCTCGAAGGTGACGCGTCCATGCGCCTCGTTGAGCAGCTTGGCCCGCGACTTGCCGAAGCCGAGCGCCTTGCCGCCCGCCCCCTGCATTTGCCGCGACAGGAAAATCCACACGCCGATCAGCGCGATGAACGGCAACCACGAGACCAGCAGCGAGACGAACCACGGCACGTTCTCCTGCTGCGGCCGCGCCGTGATGGCGACGCCCTTGCCGTAGAGCTTCTGCACCAGGCCCGGGTCGTTGGGAGCGTAGGTCGAGAAGGTGCGGGCATCGGGCGCGTTGTAATGGCCCGTAATCTCCGGGCCCTGAATCGTCACGTCGCGCACCTTTCCGCTATCGACCTCGCTGAGGAATTGCGAGAACGGGATATCCACCGTGCCGCCCGTGCGCTGGCTCGGATTCTGGAACAAGGTGAACAGCGCGAGCAGAAACAGGACGATAATCACCCAGAGGGCGAAGTTGCGCAGATTGGCGTTCATTCAGCGTCCTTTTCGACGCACCGGCGTCCCGGCGGTCCGATTGAGCCCGCGATCCGCGGCACCGGTCCTACTCACCACAGTCCCAATGTAGGTCCCGAGGGGTAGCCTGCCAAGGGAATGGGCCGATTCTCATTAATACAACACTTGTTCCCGGGCACAGCCGGTCGGCCGGTCAGTTATGGCCGCCGCGGCCGTTGTGGCCGCCGTGCGGGAGCCCTCTCGACCGCCAGCCGACTGCCCGCAAGGGTAACAACGGCACCGCCCAGCGTACGGCGAAAGCGCCCACTGTCCGTTTGGTTCCGGCCCCTGCCCCTGAGGGCATCGAACAATGCTTCCAGCTTGCCGAGCTCAACGTGCCCCTCGTGGCCAACCCGGCCGATCGCCCGACCCAGGAGGCGCAGGGCCACTTCGGCCGGCAGTTCCTGGAACCGGCTGCCGTCGAGCATAATCGGCCCGGAATTGGACCATTGTGTGAGTAATACGCGCGGCAGCGCGGCCGCAACCGCCGCCTCGATCGTTGCCTCGGCCCGCGCGACGCGCCGCGCGAGCAGAGAAAAGCGTCCGGCATCAAGCCCTTCTGCGGCAAGCAGGGGCATGACCTTGCGCAACCGGGCCCGGGTAAAGCGCGGATCGGTATTCGACGGATCCTCGGCAAAGGGAATCTTGGCCGCCTCGAGAGTGGCAATGAGACGCGCCTTGGAAATGGCCAGAAAGGGCCGGACGAGCTCGATCTCGCCGCCTGTGCGCCTCGCCCGATGGACCTTGCCCCGCGGACCCTGCCCGCCTCCAGGGCGGCAGCAGGGGAGCGGGGAGACGCGAGCCATGCCGGCGAGGCCGGTCAGACCGCTGCCGCGCGCAAGACGAAAAAAGATCGTTTCGGCCTGGTCATCGAGCGTATGCGCGGTGACGATGTGCCGCGCGCCGGCTTTGCGCGCGGCCGCGGCCAGCAGTGCATAGCGCGCGACACGTGCCGCCGCCTGCAGCCCGGCCGCCGGCTTAGCTCCCGACCAGCGCACGATCCGGTGGGCAATCCCGAGCTTCTTGGCGAGACGCTGCACCGCCCTGGCTTCCTTGGCCGATTCCGGTCGCAGGCGGTGATCGACGGTGACGGCGAGCAATCTCGGACCGCGACGCATTTGCGCGCGCCAGCGGGCGGCGAGAACGAGGAGCGCGGTTGAATCCGGCCCGCCCGACACGGCGAGCACGAGGGCCGGCCTGGGGGCAAGCTCGGCGAACAGCGCCGTCGCTTCGGCCGGCGAGATGGGCGGCTCAGCAGCCGGCACGCTTCTGTTCCCGCTCGACGCTCTGCTTCACGCTCGGCGAGGCGCGGGGATATTTGCGACCGACTTCGAGGAAGGTGGCGCACGCCGCCTCCTTCTCCTTGAGCGCTGCGAGCGATTGGCCGAGCCGCGCCAGCGCGTCCGGCGCTTTGCTCGACTTCTCGAACTTGGTGGAGACGGTGAGGAAGGACTCGGCGGCCTCGCGGTAGCGTTGCCGTTGAAACAAGCTCTCGCCGAGCCAGTAGTTCGCCTCAGCCACCAGCCGATCGTTCGGATATTTACGCAGGAACGTGCGGAAGCTGTCCTCCGCCACGGCATAATCCTTACGCACGAGGTAGCCATAGGCGAGGTCGTATTCGTCCTTCGGCATGGCGGTCGGCGGAATAGCGGCATGCAGCTGGTAGCTGCCGGTCGCGCTCGGGGTGCGCGGAGGCGGCGGCGGCAATCCGCCGCCGAAGGGGGGGCCGCCCGCCGCAGCAATCGCGGGATCATGGCCCGGCTGGCCCGACAGCGTCGACAAATCAAGCGGCGCGCCGGCCTGGCGGCCGCCCGGCACGCCGATTGGCGGGGCGGCATCCGGTTCGTCGGGGTCGCCGGTCACGATATTCGGGCCGCTCGGGATCGAGCCGAGCAGGCGCGGCGCGCCCGGCGCATTGGGGTTCTCGGCAGGGTCGAACACGTCGGGCCGCCTCGGCAGCGGCCGAGCCGCCCCGGGGGCGCCCAAGTTCTCGTTCGGATCGAACGCTTCGGAGCGGCGCTGGGGCTGCGTTAACGGTCCCGGAACAGCGCCCGGCTGAGCCGGCTGCATGGGCCGCATGGGCGACGAGCCGCCCTCATGCACGCGCCGCAATTGCTGCTCGAGCTGCTGATTGCGGAACTGCAGTTGCTCGACCAAGCCGGTGAGCTGGCGAATCTGATTCTCCAGCCGATCCAGGCGCGTGATCAGCTCGGACGGCGACAGTTGCGCCGTCTGCTGCAACGTCTGGTGCGCTGGAGCCTGCTGCGGTGGCACCTGCGAGACTGGCGCCTGCTGCGGCTGCGCCTGGCCCCGTTCGAACCGATCGCTCCCGCCGAAAATCTGGCCGAAAAAGCTCGACGTGTCGCGTTGCAGCGACTCGAGGCGCCCTGCAACGCCCTCGCTTGACTCCTGGGCGTGGGCCGGAACGCCAGCCAGCACCAGCGCCGCGGCGGCGGCCCGCTTGAGGGCGCGGAAGGACGTGTCGATCATGGGTCGAATGGCTCGCAGGGTGCTCAATTACAATAAGAGGCACAATACGAAACGCTGAGTCGAAATTGTGTTCAGACCAGGTTAACGATTTGTTCCACCGGCGCACGCTGCGCCCGGGACGCGTTTCGCCGGTCGACTTTGGCGGCTGCTGACCGATGGCAGCCATAAACGGCATTCCTGCTGATCGGCTGATCGACCGCGGTGATCTACGACGTGCTGCGCACGATTGTCCACGTCGCTCCGGATCAAAAATGTAATGCCAACTCTTCGGTTAAGCCATTGATTTGCCTGGAGCGGATGGTCGATTTTGCGCAAGTGCGTTAGGTCTGCGGCCTTGGGCTGCGATCTGAAATCACGTACGCCCGTCTGATTGACGCCTTACGGCTACCCCTCGCCGTCTTAGTTCGTACCAGACCATTGGCACAACCAGGAAAGGTATGCCGATAAAGAGCGGGTCTCGCAGTGTATCCGACAACACCATTAACATCAGGCAGGCGACCTGCGCCCAGATGCCGAAGTAAGTCACGTAAGGAAAGAATGGAACCTTGAATCTCAGACTATGGACGTCATGCCCCTCTGCCTCTAGGCGCCGGCGGAAGTTCAGTTGACTCCAGCAGATGGAAATCCAGGCAATGGCACCGCTGAATCCAGAAACAGCCAGCAATCTTACGAACATACCTTCTGGATCGAATATTTGGAGCACCAGAGCGACCCAACAGCCCACGACCGAGAAGATCGTAGCGTTCTGCGGCACTCCAAAGCGATTGGTCCTTCCCAGCCAGGAAGGCGCAAGTCCCTCTCGTCCCAGCGCGTACATTGCTCTCGCGCAGCCGTAAAGGCCGGAATTCGAGCATGACACCGCGGCCGTGAGAACGACGAATGAAAACAAACTGCCCGCCCATTGCAGGCCATAATGATCCAAAGCGGCGGCAAAGACAGTCTTTTCAAGTCCCGCCTGCCGCCACGGAAAGATGCTGACCAGGAGCAGCAACGGAACCACATACAAGGATATGATCCGCCATGTCACATTACGGATGGCCACGGAAATGCTCTTGGCCGGATTCTCGCTTTCTCCGGCTGCAAGACCGATGATCTCTGCACCTTGAAAATTCACCAGTACCAACACCATCGTGATCAAGACGGCCCAATAGCCCATGGGGAAAAAGCCGCCATTGCCCAGAAGGATCGAGGTGCCGATGAACGACTCGCTCCCCATAATTCCGAAGAAAATTGCCAGCCCGCACGCGATGAAAAGCAGGAGCGCGACAACTTTGATGAGCGCGAGCCAGAATTCAACCTCGCCGAAAGCCTTTACATAGGACAGATTGATAGCCGTGATCATCACTCCAAAGAGAAGCGACCACCACAGCTTATCTATGCCAGGAACAAAACTCTCCATTATGATGCCGGCTGCGATCATCTCCGCCGGCACATACGCGACCCATGTCAACCAATAACTCCACCCCACTCCGCAGGCCCAGGTAGGAGAAATCAGCTGCCGTGCGTAAGTGACGAAAGAGCCGGATACCGGGCATGCGACGGCAAGCTCTCCCAGGCATAACATGACACATATGACAATGATCCCCCCGAGCATGTATGAGAGGACTGCCGCAGGTCCCACCGTACTCAGAATTTGACCGGTCCCAAGAAAATACCCGCTGCCGATAATGCCTCCGAGCGCAATCAGTTGCAAATGCCGTTGCTTTAAAGCTCTTCGCAATCCCTCTTGGGGGCAGGCAAGCGGACCAGTCATGGTGTGATCGGTCATTTCGCCCCTCGCGTTGGCTGTGTGTGCGTCTGTTGGCGCGTTCGAATTCTACATGCAGGCGCACGTGATGGGCTGGCAATCTACCTTCCACGCGGCCAAATGGGAGCGGGAGCAGTATTTCGCTAAGAGGTGCATGCACGTGACCCGGACGCGGCGCCTGGCGATTTGCGCGATCGTTCTCGTCTACAACCTGGGCGTCAGCGCGCATGCGCAACAGGACCAGCCCCAGACCGTTCCGGTGGGCACGGTCGTGGCCGAGCGCAAACCGATCGCCAAGACGCTCGACTTCGTCGGTCGGGTCGATGCGGTCAACCGCGTCGAGATAAGGGCGCGGGTGACCGGCTATCTGGATGCAGTCCTGTTCAAGGAGGGCGATGTCATCAAGGAAGGCGCTCCCCTTTACCGGATCGAGAAAGATCAGTTTCAGGCGGCGGTCGGGCAGGCGCAAGGCGCGCTGGAGCGCAGCAAGGCGGCAAAAGTGCTCAGCGGGCTCCAGTTGCAACGGGCGCAAGAGCTGCTGGATCGACAGTCCGGCTCGGTCGCCGCACGCGACCAGGCCCGCGCCGCGGACCAGCAGGCCGCGGGCGCGATCATGCAAGACGAAGCCGCCCTGCAAAACGCCAAGATCAATCTCGGCTACACCGATATCGTCGCACCGATCGCCGGGAAGGTCGGCCGCACCAACATCACCAAGGGCAATGTCGTTGGTCCCAACAGCGGCGTGCTGACCACGATCGTCAGTCAGGATCCGATGTACGTGACGTTCCCGGTGAGCCAGCGCGAATTCCTGCGCGCGCAGGAGTCGGGCCGTCAAGTCGAGGTCGCCGGCATCAAGGTCCGCATCCGATTTGCGGACGGATCAATCTACGACCAGCTCGGCCGCATCAATTTCGTCGACGTCGCGGTGGACCGCACCACCGATACCGTGATCGTGCGCGCCATCATGCCGAACCCGAAAGGCGCGCTCATCGACGGCCAACTGGTACGGGTCGATATCGAGAGCGGCACACCGGAGGAAAAGGTGGTGATCCCCCAAGCCGCCCTGCTCGCCGATCAGCAAGGTGTCTATGTGTTCGTGGTCGAGGACGGCAAGGCAGCGGTGAAGCGCGTCAGGCCCAGCGGCGAGAGCGGCACCGACATCGTCATCGATCAGGGCCTGTCCGGCGGCGAACAGATCATCGTCGAAGGCCTGCAGAGCCTGCGCCCCGGCATCCCGGTGCGCGCGAGCCCGATGCCGCCGATGGTGAGCCGGAGCTAAGCGATGCTTTCCGCCGTCTTCGTCGACCGGCCGCGGCTGGCAATCGTCATCGCCATTGTCACGACGATCGCCGGCCTGGTGGCACTGCTCGCCATCCCGATCGCGCAATATCCCGATATCGTTCCGCCGCAAGTTTCCGTCACCACGATTTATCCCGGCGCCAATTCCGCCGTGGTGGACGCGACCATCGCCCAGCCAATCGAGGCCCAGGTCGTGGGCGTCGACAAGATGATCTACATGAAAAGCGTGAGCGGCGACGACGGCAGCTACTCGCTCACGGTCTCCTTCGAGCTCGGCACCAATCCGGACATCAATACGGTCAACGTCAATAACCGGGTCCAGGTGGCGCTCTCCAGCCTGCCACAGGACGTGCAGCGTCAGGGCGTCAGCGTCAAGAAGAGATCGTCGGCCTTGCTTGGTGCCATTGTACTCTATTCACCGAAGCACACGTACGATCCGTTGTTCCTGTCCAATTACGTCACGATCAACCTGCTCGACCGGATCAAGAGCACACCTGGCGTCGGCGACGCGATCCTATGGGGCCCGCAGGATTATGCCCTGCGCGCCTGGATCAGGACCGACCGGCTGACCGGCCTCAACCTGACCACTGGCGACATCATCAATGCGATCCAGGCCCAGAACGTCCAGGCCGCGGTAGGGCGCATCGGCGCGCGGCCGATATCCAACGACCAGCAGCTGCAGCTCAACATCCAGACCAAGGGCCGACTGAGCTCCGTCGCCGACTTCGAGAATATCGTCGTGCGCACCCACGCGGACGGATCGGTGCTGCGCCTGGGCGATGTGGCGCGGCTGGAGTTGGGCGCCGCCAATCTCGACCGCGACACGCGCTTCAACGGCGGGCCCACGGCCGCAGTCGGGATCTTTCAATCGCCCGGCGCCAACGCCCTCGCCACGATGAAAGCGGTCCGCAGCCTGATGGCCGAACAGGAGAAGCGCTTTCCCGAGGATCTGGCCTGGAAGGTCATGTACGATCCAACCATTTTCGTCACCGAGACGATCCACGAGGTGCAAAAGACGCTGGTGGAGGCCTTCGTCCTCGTGGTGCTGGTGGTTTTTCTCTTCCTCGGCAGCGTGCGCGCAACTTTGATCCCGACATTGGCAGTGCCGGTCAGCCTGATCGGCACGTTCGTGGCGCTGCTGGCGATCGGATATTCCGCCAACACGGTCTCACTGCTCGCCATCGTGCTGGCCATCGGCATCGTGGTCGATGACGCGATCGTCGTCGTCGAGAATGTCGAGCGGGTGATGGAGGAGCATCCCGAGCTCTCGCCCGCAGAAGCGACCAAGCAGGCGATGACGGAGATCACCGCGCCGATCATCGCGATCACCCTGGTGCTGCTGTCGGTATTCGTGCCCGTGGCGTTCATTCCCGGCATTTCCGGTGAGCTGTTCCGGCAGTTCGCCGTCACGGTCGCCGTGGCGATGTTCCTCTCCGCCATCAACGCGCTGACACTGTCGCCGGCCCTGTGCGCCGTGCTGCTTCGGCCGCACCATGGACCGCGGCGCGGTCCGATCGGCTACGTCATGCGCGGAATCGATCGCGTCCGCGATGGCTACGGAAAGGCGGTGGCGCGGATCGTGCGCTTCTCGGTGATCGGATTGGTGCTGGTCGCGGTCGCCGGGCTCGGAATCGTCGGCCTGTCGAAGATCACGCCGACCGGTTTCCTGCCGGAGGACGACCAGGGCGCGTTGTTCGTCGTGGTCCAGTTGCCCGGCGGCGCGTCGGTCGCGCGGACCTCGGACGTGATCCGCCAGGCCGAAGCCATCGTCAAGGACGAGAAGGCGGTCGAGGACTACATCTCCGTCATCGGATTGAACTTCATCGACAACTACTCGCAGCCCAATGCGGCGTTCATGGTTCTTACTCTCAAGCCGTTCGAGGACCGCAAGGATCCCGCCCTCGGCGTACCCAGCGTGATGGCTCGCCTCGGCGCAAAATTCCGCCAGATCGAGGGCGGCACGGTCGTTCCGTTCGCGCCGCCGCCGATCCTCGGCCTCGGCACAGGCGGCGGCTTCACCTATGTGCTGGAAGACCTGCGCGGCGGCGACCCGAAGGCGCTTGCCCAGGTGTTGCGCGGGCTCACCGTGGCGGCGAACCAGGATCCGCAATTGAGCCGCGTCTTCAGCACCTTCTCGGCCACCAATCCATCGATCTATCTCGATATCGACCGGGACAAGGCGCAGATTCTAGGCGTCCAATTGAACACCGTGTTCCAGGCGCTGCAGGCCTCGTTGGGCGGATTCTACGTTAACCAGATGAACCTGTTCGGGCGCACCTGGCAGGTCCAGGTCCAGGCCGAGGCCGCCGACCGGTCGAGCGTCGACGACATCTATCGCATCAACGTGCGCAACGCGGAAGGCAAGATGATTCCGGTGCGGAGCCTGGTGGAGGTGCGCGTCGTGGTCGGCCCGCCGGCGCTGATCCGTTACAACAACGTTCGCGCGGTGACGGTTCAGGGCGGCCCCGCGCCGGGCGTGTCGTCCGGGCAGGCGCTCAAGGCCATGGAGGAGGTCGCGGCCCGCACGCTCCCCGATGGCTATGCGGGAGAATGGACCGACACCGCGTTCCAGGAGAAGCGCGCCGAGGGCAAAACGACGATGATCCTCGCTTTCGCGGTGCTGTTCGCCTACCTGTTCCTGGTCGGATTGTACGAGAGCTGGACGATCCCGGTTCCGGTGCTGCTGTCGGTCACGATCGGCGTTCTCGGCTCGTTCGCCGCCATCGTGATCGGCCGTCTGACGCTCGACCTTTACGCCCAGATCGGCATGGTCGTGCTGATCGGGCTGGCGGCGAAAAATGGCATCCTTATCGTCGAATTCGCCAAGGAGCAGCGGGAAAGAGGCGTTCCCTTGCACTGGGCCGCAACCGAAGGCGCGCGTCTGCGCTTCCGGCCGGTCATGATGACCTCGTTCGCGTTCATCCTCGGCCTGCTTCCATTGGTCATAGCCGTCGGCGCCTCGCAGCTGGCGCGCCGCGACGTCGGCACGCCGGTGTTCGGCGGCATGATCGTCGCGTCGTTCCTCGGGATCTTCGCCATCCCGCCGCTCTACGTGATGTTCCAGGCGATGCGGGAAAAGCTCAGGCCGTCCATCCGTCCACGCGAAGTCCCCGCGCCCCCTCCCGCGGTCAAGCCGCCCGTGCAGGAGGCGCCGCGACAGCAACCGGCACCAGCCGAATAGGAACGCGAAGGAGGCTACGTGATCAGTTGGGCGGTTCGTTTGCTGCTGATTGCCGCCGGCACCGTGACGAGCTGGTTCGTTGCCAAGGATGCCCCCGGTTTCGGGGTCGTTCAGATGATGGTTGCAACGCTGCTGCTGGCGCTGGTCATCGCCGTGATCGCATTCTGGCCGGCCCGTTGGGCGCATCGGCTGGATCGTCTCAACAAATCGCAGTGAGGGACGCCGCCGATCGAACGCCTGATAGGCGCCCGAAGGGAGCCGGTGTTGACCCGACGCGCAAATGCAAACCGGCGCCCTCGTGGGGCGCCGGTGCAAAGTCGCGTCAAGAAAGCTCAGCTGCTGGCATTGAGCACGGTGACGGCGCGGCGGTTCTGCGACCAGCAGGAGATGTCGTTGCACACCGCGACCGGACGCTCCTTGCCGTAGGAGATGGTGCGCATGCGGTGGCCGTCGATGCCGCGCGAAACCAGGTACTCACGCACGGTCTGGGCGCGACGCGCACCAAGCGCGATGTTGTACTCGCGCGTGCCGCGTTCGTCGGCATGACCTTCGATGGTGAAGCTGTACTTGCCGTAGTACTGCAGCCACTGCGCCTGCTTGTCCAGCGTGGTGCGCGCCTGCGGCGTGAGCTCGGATGAATCGGTCTCGAAGAACACTCGGTCGCCGACATTGACGACGAAGTCCTGGGCGCTGCCGGGAACCGCGGCGCCCGCGGCGCCGGCCTGCTGCTGGCCGGTGGGATTGTTGGCGCAAGCCGCCAGCCCGATTACCGCAACCAACACGGCAGCCAGCTTCGCGGCGCGAAAGAGTGTCATGACGCTCGACATCTAAGGAGGCTCCCCTTCCAGACGTGCTCAGCCTTTCCCCGTTATCGGCCGAACTCGTTAAGCGAAGGTTCCATCAACCTTTATGCGGCGTTGCGGAACACCGCAGACTGCCACAATAGGCCGGAAACCCTTTGGAATGGTTAATGCCCGGTGAATACGGCGGCTTGTGGAGCATTTTCAGGCAAAAGCCCGAAAGCCGTGTGCGCTCACGACAGCAGCGGGGACCAGGCCGGATCCGAGGCATAGCTCGGCGTCGGGATGCGCTGCTCGTTGCGGCCGGTGATGTCGACCGTATAGAGCGCGGGTCCGGCGCTGCCGCCGGGATCGCGGAAGAACATCAGCACCCGGCCGTTGGGCGCCCAGGTCGGGCCCTCGTTGTGATAGCCCTCGGTCAACAGCCGCTCGCCCTGGCCGTCCGGCCTGAGCACGCCGATGCCGAAGCTGCCGCGACCGCGCTTGGTGAAGGCGATATAATCGCCGCGCGGCGACCACACCGGCGTCGAGTACGAGCCCTCGCCGAAGCTGATGCGCTGCGCGGCGCCGCCGCTCGCGGTCATGACGTAGATCTGCTGGCTGCCGCCGCGGTCCGACTCGAAACAGATGCGCGCCCCGTCGGGCGAGTAGGACGGCGCGGTGTCGATGGCCGGTGTGTCGGTTAGCCGCGTGGTGGTCTTCGAGCGCAGGTCCATGGCGAAAATGTTGGAATTGCCGCCCTGCTGCAGGCTCATGACGATGCGCTGACCGTCGGGCGAAAAGCGCGGCGCGAACGTCATGCCGGGAAAGTTGCCGACGATCTCGCGCTGGCCGGTCTCGATGTTGAGCAGGAACACCCGCGGATCGCCCTGGCCATAGGACATGTAGGTGATCTCTTGGGTGGAGGGCGAGAACCGCGGAGTGAGCACCAGGTCGTCGCCGCGGGTGAGATAGCGCACGCTCGCTCCGTCCTGGTCCATGATGGCGAGCCGCTTGACCCGTCGCTCCTTCGGCCCGGTCTCGTCGATGAAGACGATGCGGGTGTCGAAATACCCCTTCTCGCCGGTGAGCCGCTCGTAGATCGCATCGGATATGATGTGGGCGATGCGACGCCAGTTGTCGGCCGGCGAGAAATATTGCTGGCCGATCAGCTGCTGGCCGGCGAACACGTCCCACAGGCGGAACTCAACCTTGAAGCGCCCGTCGCCCTGGCGGGTGAGGCGGCCGGTGACGAGTGCCTGGGCATTGATGGCGCGCCAGTCCTCGAAGCGCGGCGCCGCGTCGACACCGAAGACCTTCTCAATATAGGCGGCCGGATCGATCGGCGCGAACAGGCCGGACCGCCGGAGATTGGCGGTGATGACCTGACTCATCCCGCGGGCGGCGTCGCCATCGGCCGGCGTGGCGCCGACGAAATCCGGCAACGCAATGGGAAGCGGCTGGATGGTTCCCTGGGTGACGTCGAGGCGCACCGCGGCCGCGGCGTGACGGATCGGCATGGCAAGCGCGGTTGCGCAGGCGGCCGTGCCGACCAGCAGGGCGCGACGGTTGAGCACGAGACAAGACAGGGCGGAGTCGCTCTTGAGCATGTTTGTTCGCTTCTGTTGGTTCCGGCGACGCGCGACTTCAGCTGCGGAACATGTACTGCGGATTGAAATTGATCTCGATATCCTTCCATGCCTCGTATTTTGCCACGGGCAGGAAATTGAACGGCGCGCAGGTGCGGATGGCGCGCAGCGCGCTTTCGGCCGCGACCTGGAAGAACGGATTGGCGCTGCGGTTGAGCACCTTCGGTTCGGCGGAGAGCGAGCCGTCCTGCTTCAGCAGCATCTGGACCTCGACATTGAGGTCCTTGGCATCGGCGGCGCCGGCGGGAAGATTCCAGCACTGGGCGAGGCGCGCCCGCAGGGCGTCGAGCTCGTTTTGCGACAGCCGCGGCGCGTTGCCGGTGCTGGCGCCGAGCGTAGGCGTCGGGCTGAACGTCTCGCCGGTCGCCGCGCGGCGCTGCGCATCGCGCTTGTCGAGCAGCGCCAGCCGCTGCTCGATCTGCTTGGGATCGAACTTCGGCTGCGGCTCCGGCGGTTTCTTCGGGGTGGGAACCTTGGCCTCTTCCTTCTTCGCCTCGGGTTTCTTGCTGTCGTCCTTCTTCAGCGCATCGGCGATCGGATCGGGCTTCGGGTCCGGCTTCTTCTCCACCTCCTGCGGCTTCGACTCGGGCTTTGCCTGCGGCGCCGGCTTGGGCTCCGACATCTTGGGCGCGGGTTGAGACTCCGGCATCAGTGCCGAGGCGGTGATGATCTCCGGCTTCTCAGCCACCTTGGCGGCCGGATTGTCGGCCGGCTTGCGCTCGGCGACCTTCTCGACCAGGGGCTTGGGGGCGGGCGCCTTGGCCGCGGTCTTCGATCCCGCGACCATCTGCGAGAACTCGGCCACCGAGATGATGTCGATGGGGAGCGAGTCCGGCGGCGTGGCGTTGTACGGCCTGGCGCCAAACGACACCACCGCCCACAGCAGCACTGCGGCGTGCGCAACCACCGATATGGTCAGTCCCATCTTCATCGGGTCGTCAGGAGCCCTGCTCGACCTCCGTCACCAGGGCGACGCGCCGAAAGCCCGCCTGTGAGAGGCGGCCCATCACCCGCATCACCGTACCGTAATCAACTTTTCGGTCGCCGCGAACGTAGATCCGCTCCTCCACCCCGCCGCGCGCCTTGGTGATGGCCTGCAGCTTGGGCACCAATTCGTCCACCTTGATCTCGGAATTCTGCAGGAACACCTGGCCCTTGGTGTTCACCGACACGGTGAGCGGCTCGCGATCCTGGTCCAGGCTCTTGGCCTGGGTCTGCGGCAGGTCGATCGGGACGCCGACGGTGAGCAGCGGGGCCGAGACCATGAAGATGATCAGCAGCACGAGCATCACGTCGACGAACGGTGTGACGTTGATCTCGGACATGACCGACTTGCGCCGGTGACGCCGCTTGCCGACCGGGGCCGCTGCGGGTGCGCCGTTGCCTGCCATGGACCCCTAGCCCCGCTCGTCGATCTGCCGCGACAGAATGGCGGCAAACTCGTCGGCAAAACCCTCGAGGCGTTGCGCCTGCTTGTTCACCTCGGAGACGAACTTGTTATAGAAAATCGTCGCCGGAATGGCAGCAACGAGGCCGATTGCGGTCGCGAACAGGGCCTCGGCGATGCCGGGCGCCACCACCGCGAGCGAGGTGTTTTTCGAGGCCGCGATCGACTGGAAGCTCGTCATGATGCCCCAGACCGTGCCGAATAGGCCGATGAAGGGACCGGCCGATCCGACCGTGGCGAGCACCAGGAGCCGGCGCTCGAGCCGTTCGATCTCGCGGGTGATGGTGACGTCCATCACCTTCTCGATGCGCATCTGCAGGCCGGCAAACGAGCGCGACGAGCCTTCGAAGCTGCGCTTCCACTCCCGCATGGCTGCCACGAACAGGGCCGCCATCGAGTGGCTCGGACGCGACGACAGCGAGCGGTAGAGCTCCTCCAGCGACTGGCCCGACCAGAACGCCTGTTCGAACCGGTCCATGGCCCGTTTCGTCCGGGCATAGAGGAAGGTCTTGTCGATCGCGATCGCCCACACCCAGACCGAGCACACCGCGAGCCCGAGCATGGTGAACTTCACTACCCAGTGGGCCTGCCAGAACAGGCCGAAGATCGAAAGGTCGGCGGATGTGAGCGGCAGCGCCTGCTGCGCCACCTCGGCAGGATTCATGGCATGTCCTTTCGGCTATCCGGCTCCGTCGTGGCGACCGGGCGCCGCCTGAGGTGCCCATGAGGCATGGCCCACGGCAGCGCAGTCCGAGACGCGCTGCCTCACCTCGAGTTTTCGCGAAACTCCCCGGCCGCGACTTGCTTAGAGCTACGAAATCTCGCGAAATTTGACCAAACTAGGGCGCCTGACCGGTACTTAAGCCCTATAACCAGCGTGATTTTGGTTAAGGATGGGTTACTGGCGCGCGGCGACGCCGCGCTATCGGCGCCACGATGCCGCTCTCTTGGGGAGGGCAAGCCGCACTATCGGCGGGCCGGACCCTGGTCCGCCTGCATGGCGAGCCGCAGCGGCCTGGGGATGCGCCGCGCCTTGCCGTCGGCCACGAGGGCGACGCGCACGTGCGCCTCGACCAGGGTTTCAGGCCCGCGCACGACGCATTGCCGAAGCGTCATCGAGGCGCCCCTGACCTCCTCCGGCTCGGTGGTGACCTCGAGCACGTCGTCCATGCG
>Ga0081538_10003608_pt1 | contig 14539 bp, 13 predicted proteins | sample TabmetS5T2R1_FD_71022 | JGI IMG/M metagenome (GOLD analysis project Ga0081538, IMG submission 71022) | Tabebuia heterophylla rhizosphere microbial communities from the University of Puerto Rico - S5T2R1 | ecosystem: Host-associated > Plants > Roots > Rhizosphere ... | reverse complement strand
CAGCGTCCGCAAGGACCCCGAGTGCGCCGTCTGCGGCAAGCACCCCACGGTCACCGAGCTGATCGACTACGAGGAGTTCTGCGGCGTCGTCTCCGACGAGGCCCAGCAGGCCGCGGCCGGGTCCACCCTGACCCCGGCCCAGCTCAAGGCCCTGCTGGACGACGGCCGGCAGCTCAAGCTGGTGGACGTGCGCGAGCCGGCCGAGTGGCAGATCAACCGCCTCCCCGGGGCGACCCTGATCCCGCTGGACTCCCTGCCCGACCACCTGGCCGAGCTGCCCCAGACCGAGCCGGTGGTCCTCTACTGCAAGTCCGGGGTCCGCTCGGCCGAGGCCCTGGCCCTGCTCAAGCAGTCGGGGTTCTCCACGGCCAGGCACCTGGGCGGCGGCATCACCGCCTGGGCCAGGACCGTGGACGAGAGCATGCCGGTGTACTGAGCCTCCCCGGAAATCCGGGCCCCGCGGGGTAAGCTCCGCCGCGTTCCGGCCGATCCAGTCAGTGGACCGGACCCCGACGGACACAAGGACGCCACCCCATGGGCTTGCCCGGCCGGACCTGGCTCGCCCGCATCCTGCTCCTCGCCGTGGCGCTGTCCGGTCTCGCCCTGGCGCCCCGGGCCGCCGCGGCCGGGGTTGTGGACAACCGGGGGACGCCGATGCCCGGTTCGGCTACCCTCCCAGTCAGGGGCCCCATACCAGCCAGGGCGGGTTCGTTCGCGCCCGGGCGGGTGCTGGTCGGGTTCGAGGCCGGGGCGGGGGAGCGGCGCCGCCGGGCGGCCGCGGCCGCCGTCGACGGGCGGTGGTGGTCGGCGCCGGCCGCGAGCGGATGGTCGCCCTCGACCCGGGCGCCCCGCCGGCGCTCGTCCTGGAAACCTCCGGCGGCCAGGGCGAGCGCAGCGCCGCGGGTCGGGCGACGGCCAGCTGCCCCACGCCGACACCACCTTCGTCGCCTACGCCTTCCAGGCCGCCGCCGGGGTGGCGGCCAACCCCGGCACGGCCAGCTTCAGCGGCGGCGCCGCCGCCGGCGGCGGCGTCTACAAGGGTGGTCCGGGTGGTGACCGGCGGCCCGCGGGCGGCCGGCCGCCAGCGGGTCGGCTGGAGCGGGAGGACCTCGTCGGGCGCGTTGCTGCGTGGCCGCTTCTCGTACGTGATCGAGACCACCGACGCCGCCGGCAACACCTCCAGGTCCCGACGTCACACCATCCGTGTGCTGTGAATCACAAACCCCGGATAATCGCTTGACCGGCCCTCCGGCGTCTGCCAGGGTGGGCAAGCACTCGCGGAACGCCCGTCGAGTGCTGGCCGGGTCGTCAACGACCGACGTCGGCCGAGGAGGTGTCCTTTCGTGAACGATCGGCTCCGCGTCACCCCATGGGCAGCCCGTATCGGGCCCAAGGGTGACGTGCGCCTGGGTGACGTGTGCCCAGAGCCGGCCACGATTGGCACCCGGCTGCGTCACCTGGGGCGGCGCTCCAAGGCATTCCTCGTCGCCGTCCCCGGCGCCCAGACCGGCCGCCAGGCCTTTGCGGTGGAACGGGAGGTCCCAACCTGACGCAACCTCCCCGGAGCAGACCTCAACGGTCCCTCCGAAACCGCGAAGGCCGTGGGCGAGCCCCACGGCCTTTGTTGTTGCCCGAGTTCGCCACGACCCGCCGCCCGTCAACGATGACGACAAGGAGCGACCCGACCATGCAGACCCTGGAGCTGTTCCCGCCCGGGCGAGCGTTGCCATGTGTGCAGGCGGGACCCGACCTCTACTTCTCCGAGTCACCCCGCGAGCTGGAGCTGGCCAAGCAGCTCTGCCGGCCCTGCCCGCTGCGGACCAGGTGCCTGGAGGGCGCCAAGGAGCGCGGCGAGCCCTGGGGCGTCTGGGGTGGGGAGGTGTTCGTCGACGGCCGACCCGTTCCGTTCAAGCGATCCCGGGGACGTCCCCGCAAGCACCAGCTGCCCCCGCTCCCAGCCGAGCTTCCGGCCGCCCAGGCCGAGGCCTGCTGATGCGCCGACACCGGCAGGGGAGGTGAATGACATGCACGACATGCACGTCTACATGAAGCAGCAGCTGATTGCGGACCACATGGCCGAGCTGCGGGCGGACGCCCAGCGGGCCCGGCACCAGCGGGCGCGCCGCATCCAGCGAGCCTCGGAGGCCAGCCAGGCCCCGGCCCGGCGCAAGTGGCGGGTCCTGGTCCAGGCGCTGCTGGCCCGATGACCGGCCCGGCCCGTCTCCGCCCTCCGACCGCCCACCCCCCGACCCCCGGCATCCGGAGCGCCGCTCCGGCGCCGGGGGTCGTTCCTTCCCCCGGTGGCCAGCCAGGAGCCGGCCAGGATGGCCAGCAGCCCGGCCACGGCCGTCGCCCCCAGGCGCTCGTCCAGGGCCAGCACGCCCAGGACGACCGCCACCACCGGGTTGACGTAGGTGATGACGGCGGCCCGGCTCGGCCCCGCCTCCACCACCAGCCCGAAGAACAGCACCAGCCCGAGGGCGGTGCAGACCACCCCGAGCACGACCAGCGACCCGAGCGCGGCTCCTGAGGGCAGCCCGTCGGGCGGCGGCAGCGCCGCCGCCGGGGCCAGGACCAGGGTGGCCAGGCCCAGGCTGGCCGCGATCGGCCCCATCGGGTCGAGGTCGCCCAGCCGCCGGTCGACGATGATCGTGGCCGTCGCGTAGCAGAGGGTGGCCACCAGCACCAGCGCCGCCCCCAGCAGCTCCCCGGGCCGGCCGGCCACGTCGATCCCGAGCAGGGCGACCACCCCGCCGAAGCCCAGCGCCAGCCCGGCCAGGCGCAGCCCGGTCGGCCGGTCGGCCGCGGCCAGGCGCGCCGACAGCAGCGCCACCATCAGCGGCATGGAGGCGATCAGGATCGCCGCCAGCGACGAGGCGATGTACTGCTCGCCCGCCGCGATCAGCACGAACGGCACCGCCACCTCGCAGGCGGTGTAGGCGGCGACCGCCCGCCAGCGGCCGGTCAGCCCCCGCAGGGCCCCGCGGCGCCAGGCCAGCGGCAGCAGCAGCAGCGCCGCCATGGCCACCCGGGACCAGGCCACGAACCCCGGCGGGACGCCCGCCTCCACCGCCACCTTGATGAAGAAGTATGGCACCCCCCACACCACCGAGACGGCCGCGAACAGCAGCCAGGCGCGGGCGGTCATGTGTCCTCGGGCACGTCGCCGCGCAGCCACTGGATGTAGCGCTCGGCCGAGCGCTCCACCACCGCCCGGGCGTCGCGGTGCAGCACCGGCTTCCACCAGCCGCCGTAGATGCGGTCGAACCGGTAGGGCCGCACCGCCTCGACCACGCCGCGGACCGCCCGCTCGGGCAGCGGCAGCCGGTTGGGGGCGCTGCGGACGAAGGTGACCCGGTCCTCGCCCGGGGTCACGAAGATGGTGTCGCCGCTGAGCAGCGCCCCGGCGCCGCCCGCCCCCTCGGCCCAGTGGACCACCGCGCTGCCCGGGAAGTGGCCGCCGCACTGGACCAGGGTGACCCCGGCCATGACCTCCAGCGACCCCGACCAGGTCCTCGGCGGCCGCTCCGGCGGGTGGGTCATCCAGGCGGCGTCGGCCGCACACAGCAGCACCTCGGCGTCGAAGGCCCGGCTCCAGTCGGCCATCGACCCGTAGAAGTGGGGGTGGCTGGCCGTGACCGCCCGCAGCCCGCCGGCGTCGGCGACCGCCGCCACGGCCGCCTCGTCCAGGTAGCCGGGCGGGTCCCAGAGCAGGTTGCCCTCGGCCGTCTGGACCAGCAGGGCCCGCTGGCCGATGGCCACCGGCGGGTCGACGCCGATCCCGAGCAGGCCCGGCTCGACCTCGCGGACGTCGCCGCGGTGGCCGGCCGCGGCCAGCTCGGCCGCCGTCGTCCAGCGCTGCCCGGACGCCGGCACCCACTGGCGCTCGTCGGCGCAGATGACGCATACCTCGGGCGGCGACGGCGCCTCGGGGTAGTGGTTGGCGCAGGTGGCGCAGATCCAGACGGGCACGGTCCCGCCACCTTAGTAGAATCCTGCGACGGTTCACGAGCGCTGGAGGGTCGTGGAGCCCGAGACGACGTACGCCCGGTTGGGCGACGACCGCATCGCCTACCAGGTGCTCGGGGAGGGGCCCGACCTGGTGCTGACCCTGGGGGCCTTCGGGCACGTGGACCTCCAGTGGGAGGACCCGGCGACCGCGCTGTTCCTGCGCACCCTGGCCTCGTTCTCGCGACTGATCCTGTTCGACCGCCGCGGCACCGGCGCCTCCGACCCGCTCCCCGAGGCCCTGCCGCCGCCCTGGGAGGCCTACGCCGACGAGGTGACCGCGGTCATGGACGCGGCCGGCTCCAGCCAGGCCGCCCTCATGGCCACCACCGCCGAGGCCGGCCCGATGGCGCTGTTCTTCGCGGCCACCCGGCCGGAGCGGACCACCGCCCTGATCCTGGGCAACGCCACCGCCCGCTACCTGGCCGCCGACGACTACCCGATCGGCCTCCCGCCCGAGCGGGCCGAGGCCATCGTCGCCCGGGTCGAGGACACCTGGGGGACGGCCGAGCCGGTCGCCACCGCCATCCCCAGCCGCGCGGGCGACGAGCGGTTCCGCCGCTGGGTGGCCAGGATGCAACGCTCCATCGCCAGCCCCCGGACGGTCCACACCTTCCTGCGGGCCATGTTCCAGGTGGACGTCCGCCCCCTGCTGCCCCTGGTCCAGGCGCCCACCCTCGTCATGCACCGCCGCGACTTCGCCCTGCTCCCGATCGAGCACGGCCGCTACCTGGCCGAGCACCTCCCCGACGCCCGGTTCGTGGAGCTGCCGGGCGCCGACGGCCCCCTGACCTGGGAGACGCCCGAGCTCATCCTCGGCCACATCGAGGAGTTCCTGACCGGGGTGCGCCAGCCCGCCCCCACCACCAGGGTCCTGGCCACCGTGCTGTTCACCGACATCGTCGGCTCCACCGAGCGGGCCGCCGAGCTCGGCGACCGCCGCTGGCGGGAGCTGCTGGCCGTCCACGACGACCTGGGCCAGCGGCTGGTCCAGCAGTGGGGCGGCCGGGTCGTGAAGTCGACCGGCGACGGGCTCCTGGCCACCTTCGACGGGCCCGGCCGGGCGATCGCCTGCGCCGTCGCCCTCCGCGACCAGCTCGGCGACATCGACCTCCAGATCCGCGCCGGCCTCCACGCCGGCGAGGTCGAGCTCCGCGGCGACGACGTCGGCGGCATCGCCGTCCACATCGGGGCCCGCATCATGGCCGCCGCCGGCCCTGGCGAGGTGCTGGTCTCCCGCACCGTCCGCGACCTGGTCGCCGGCTCCGACCGGTCCCTGACCGACCGCGGCACCCACCGGCTCAAGGGCATCGACGGGGACTGGCAGTTGTTCGCGGTGACCGACGGCTGAGCGGCGGGTTGGGCGAGCTCCGGAGGGTCAGCTCGCGGCCCGCCGGCCCGACAGCCCGGTCAGGGCGACCACCGCCCCGGCCACGAAGATCACCGTGGCCACGTAGATCAGCCCCAGGTGCCCGGCGGTGTCGAGGTTGTAGGGGTAGTGCGCGGGCAGGGCCACGGCCAGCGCGATCACCGGCGCGGCCACGGCCCCGACGAACGCCCACACGTGCCCGCGCCGCACCCCGAACCAGGCCAGCACGCCCACCGCCACCCCGGTGGCGGCCAGGAACCCGGCCACGGCCAGGTGCAGGTGGCTGATGTAGTGGGCCAGGCTCGGGCTGAACGCCCGGATCTGGTCCTTCCCGACGTCGACCTCGCCGGGCCCGATCCCGAGCTCCAGGAAGCTGTCGCTGAAGTTGCGGATCAGGAAGATGACCCCGTACGCGGCCAAGGCGGCCGCGGCCAGGGTCATCACCCCGGCCCCGATCCGCAGCGCCGCCTCGTCGTTCGGGCGCGAGCTCCGCTCACCTGAGCGGACGCCCCCGCCGAGCTTGTCGCTGACCGGTGGCATGGTCTGCCCCTTTCGCTTCGGACGGGCGGTGGGTCGGGCGGAGGATCCGCCCGGGTCGTATGATCGGCCGTGTGCGACGTGGCCGGCGCCCGGCGGCAGGGGTTATCCACAGATCGTCGCCGCCCCCTTCTGGCCGGCCCTGGGGGGTGGCAGGCTGCGGCCGCCCAGGCCCCAGTCGCCCTTCCAAGGAGTCGCCGTGCCGTCCCCTGACCACGGGCTGCTCGCCCGCCTCGACGCCCTGGTCGAGCTCGTCGCCGACCGCCACGGGCTCGCCCTCGTTCCCGGCGGCCCCGCCGGCGGTGTCTCCGGCGGCCTCCCCGGGAGCCGCCTGGCCGCGGCCGAGGCCCGGGTCGCGGCCCGCGCCATCGGGCTCGCCCAGCCCCGCGGGCCCGGGACCCGCAGCCCGGCCGTGACCCAGCGCGACGCCGTGGAGCTGCTGCGGGCCGTGGCCGAGGGCGTCGGGCTGCTGCGGGCGCGGGGCGACCGGCTGGAGGCGACCAGCCTGCGCCACGCCTGGGCCCAGATCGACCGCGGCCTCCGCTCCGGCCTGGTGTACGCCGCCTGGTGCCACCGGGTGCCATGGCCGGTGTTCCTCCGAGGCGGCCCCGGGATCGAGGTGCTGGCGGGCGGCCGCCTCTGGATCCTGCGCCTCCTGCTCGGCCTGCCCGCCGGGGTCGACGTGGGCCTCCAGGGCCTGGTCGAGACGGTCGCCAACGGGCTCGAGCTCGACCTGGACGACTGGCTGCCCCGCGCCCTCGAGGCCGCCTTCCTCGACCCCCTGGTCGCCCTCGGCGTCGCCGACATCCGCCCGCCCCCACCCCATCCCGGCGCCAGCCTCCGCCTCGGCCCCAGGGCCGCCACCGTCATCGGCTCCGCCCTGGTCGCCGCCGGCGAGGAGGTCTCCCTCACCGCGACCCCGGTCAACTGACCCGCCGGGCCGTGGTCAGAGCGAAGGGCCCGCCGGGCCGGTGATGTGGGTGACGGGCAGGGAGGTGGCCCGCCCGACCCGGCGGGGCAGGTCCATGGCCATCCACCGGGACAGCCGCCGCGGCAGGGTGGAGACGATGACCTCGTCCACGTCCTCGCGGCTGGCCAGCTTGCGGATCGCGTCCACCGGCATCGGCTCGACCACCTCGCCGTCGGCCTCGGCGCCGGCCTCCCTGAGCCGGTCGAGCTCATGGCGCAGCCGCCCGCCGGCCAGGGTCCTGGCGATCCGGTAGGCACCCGGCAGCACCCCCTCCAGGCCGCCGGTGAACCAGCGGTCGGACCCCTCGGTGTTGGTCACCGGCACCACCAGGTAGAAGCGGCACGGACCGGCGTCCATGCACTCGGCCAGCTGGGCGGTGAGCTGCTCGCCGCCCAGGGTCTGGTTCGCCACCACCAGGTACCGAGGCATGCCCATCACCCCTCGGGGCCGCCCTTCGCCCGCCGGGACTGTAGCTCGCCGCGCCGGCGGTTGACAGGCTAACAATGTTCGCCTACGCTTGGGCTAACAGTGTTAGCTACCGTGGAGGAAGAGATGAGCAGGCAGCTCCGCGCCGAGATCGAGGTGGCGGCATCCCCAGAGCGGGTCTGGGAGGTCCTCACCGACTTCGCCGCCTACCGGCACTGGAACCCGTTCATCGTCGAGGGCGCCGGCCGGGCCGTCCCCGGCAGCCGCCTGGAGCTGCGCATGCGCCTTCCCGGCCGCCGGCCGATGACCTTCCGGCCCGAGGTCCTGGAGGCCGCGCCCGCCCGCCGCCTCCGCTGGCTCGGGCGGCTGCTGGTGCCGGGCCTGTTCGATGGCGAGCACAGCTTCACCCTCGAGCCCGCCGGGCCGGGCCGGGTCCGCGTGGTCCAGCAGGAGGCGTTCCGCGGCCTGGCCGCCCGCCCCGTCCTGGCCGTGATCGGCCCGCCGACCCTGGCCGGCTTCCAGGAGATGAACCAGGCCCTCAAGGCACGGGTCGAGCAGCCGACCCGCACCCAGAGCCCGTGACCCCGGCTGGCACCCGGTCGGCGCGGGTCGACGAGGTGGTGGCCGAGGGCAGGCGGTTGCTGGAGGAGGAGGGGCCGGAGGCGCTGACCATGCGGCGGCTGGCCGACCGGCTGGGCATCCGGGCGCCCTCGCTGTACAAGCACCTCTCCGGCAAGGCGGCGCTGGAGGCGGCCATCATCGCCACCGGCCTGGAGGAGTCGGCGGCCGCGTTCGAGGCGGCCGTGGGCGGCGCATCCGACCCGCTCCCGGCCCTGGCCGCCGCCTACCGAGGCTTCGCCCTGGCCCATCCCCACCTCTACCGCCTGATGCACGACGGCCCGCTCCCGCGGCGGCACCTGCCCCCCGGTCTCGAGGACCGCGCCGCGGCCCCCATCCTCCGCGTCGCCGGCGGCCGGGCCCGGGCCCGCGCCCTGTGGGCGTTCGCCCACGGCATGGTCATGCTGGAGCTCGACCACCGGTTCCCGCCCGACGCCGACCTGGACGCCGCCTGGCAGGCCGGAGTCGCCGCCTTCCAGCCGGCCTGATCCCCAGCTTGGTATGGTCGCCCGGTCCTGCGCGGATCGAGCGGTGAGGATGGAGGTGTCCCGTGCGGTTGATCGTGCGGATCCTGGCCGGGGCGGTGGCCCTGGCCGCGGCGGCCTGGCTGATCGACGGGATCTCGGTGGGCCCCGGCACCACCGGCGAGCGGGTCCTCACCCTGCTCGCCGTGGCCGTCATCTTCGGGCTGGTCAACGCCATCGTCCGGCCGATCGCGCGGCTGATCTCGCTGCCGCTGCTCATCCTGACCCTTGGCCTGTTCACCTTCGTCGTGAACGCCCTCATGCTGCTGCTCACCGCCTGGATCGGCGACCAGTTCGACCTCGCCTTCGAGGTCGACGGCTTCTGGTCGGCGCTGCTGGGCGCCCTGGTCATCAGCGTGGTCACGTTCATCATCAACGTCGTCCTCCCCGACCGGTACGAGGGCCGCTGACCGGGCCGTCCGCTACGCCGGTGGGGTGGCGCCGAGGGCCGTGGGGAGCGGCTTGGCGTGGACGATGGTCAGGCCGAGGACGGCGCGGGTGAGGGCGGTGTAGAGGCGCCGCAGACCGGCCGGGCCCAGGGCCGGGTCGGCGATGCCGGCCGGCTCCACCAGCACGACCTGGTCGAACTCCAGGCCCTTGACCGCCGACGCGGGAACCAGCGCCAGCCGGGTGTCGGTGTCGAACCGGTCCACCTCACGGAACTCGACGCCGTGGCCGGCCAGCTCGGCCGCGGCCGCCGGGGTGGCAGGGTCGGCCACGACCAGCCCGACCGACCCGTCCTCGGCCAGGGCCTCCTCCAGCGCGGCCAGCCAGGCCGCCGTCGCCCGCGTCGGCGGCACCGCCCTGATCCGCAGGGAGCCGGGGACGCTGCGCACCGACCGGGCCGGGCGGACCTCGGGGGCGATCTCGGGCAGCAGGCGGTTGGCGAAGTCGAGGACCTCCTTGGGCGCCCGGAACGCCCGTGGCAGGTGCTCGACCCGCGGCGACCGCCGATCCAGGTGGGCCAGGGCGTCCCCCCAGCGCTCGGCCGACCATGGGGTCGTCCGCTGGGCCAGGTCGCCGAGCAGCGTCGCCGACCCGAACCGGCAGCGCCGCCCGATCGCCCGCAGCTGCATCGCCGAGAGGTCCTGGGCCTCGTCGGCCACGACATGGCCGAACCCGCGGGTCCCGCGGATCACGTCGACGGCCTCGTCGACCAGGAACGCGTCCGTGACCGACCAGGCCGCCGCCTTGAGGCTCCGCGGCCGCCTGGGCCACGGGAGCAGCCGCTGCTCGTCGTCGGTGAGGACGCCGGCGGCCGCCTCGGCCAGGAACGACGGCTCGGTGAGGAGCCGGAACACCAGCCGGACCGGGTCGACCGCCGGCCAGGTGCGCTTGAGGAAGGCGCGGACCTCGGGCCGGGCGCCGAGCCCGCGCTGGACCTGGGTCGGGTTGTCGAGGGCGCTCAGGCCCTCGGTGTGCTCCAGGTGACGCAGGCAGCGCTCGACCAGCCAGTCCCGCAGCTGGTCGCGGCCGACCTGGTAGCGGAGGTCGCCGGAGGCCAGCTCCGCCACCCGCTGGCGGAGCATCCTGGCCGACAGGCGCACGACCCGGTGCTGCCAGGAGACCTCCAGCGGCAGGGCCGGCGGCCGCAGGTGCAGGAAGGCGGCGCGGCGGATGACCGCGGCCATGCGGGGGTCGGCCTTGATCGTGGCGACCTCGAGGCGGTCGGCGCCGGCCACCGCCACCTCGGCCACCAGGTCCTCGATCGAGCGCTGGGCGACGTCGACCTCGCCCAGACCGGGCAGCACGTCGCGGATGAAGGCGAGGTAGGCGGGGCCCGGCCCGATCACCAGGACCCCGTCCCTGGCCAGCCGCTCGCGGTGCTCGTAGAGCAGGAACGCGGCCCGGTGCAGGCCGACGGCCGTCTTGCCGGTGCCCGGGCCGCCCTGGATGCAGATCGTCTCGGCCAGCGGCGCCCGGATCAGGTCGTCCTGCTCGGGCTGGATGGTGGCGACGATGTCGCGCATCGGCCCGATGCGCGGCCGCTCGATCTCGGCCACCAGCACCCGATCGGCGGCGGCCAGGGCCTCGGCCTCGTCCAGCAGGTCCAGGATCTCGTCCTGGATCGAGGTCAGGGTCCCGCCCCGGTACCCGAACCGGCGCCGCATCCGCACGCCGTAGCGGCGATTCGGGCTGGCCCGGTAGAAGGGATGGGCCAGCCCGGCCCGCCAGTCGATCACCACCGGGTCGCCCTCGGCGTCGCTGACATGCCGCCGTCCCACGTAGAACCGCGCCTCCGGTGGGTCGGCGCTGGCGTCGTAGTCCAACCGCCCGAAGAACAACCCGGTCCGCCCGTCATCGGCCAGCGCCGCCACCCGCTGCCGCAGCCGCCACTCCACCGACTCCACCGCATACGGGTCCGCCCCCGCCGCCCGCAGCGACCGGGTCCGGCGCCGCATCGCCGCCAGACACCGCCGCGCGTACTCCAGCATCTCCCGCTCGGCGAGCAGCTCGGCGTCGGGCATCGGCTCCAGGGTTCGACTCACGCGAGGGTCACCACCAGGGGACTGGTCGGGAAGCACAGCGGTGGGTCGGAGGAGGTTGCGGCGGGGCGGGCAGGCGGCAGCGGGGATGCGGCTGTGGCGGTCGCGCGGGCAACAGCCCACCATCCTCCATCGCTCGGGCGACCCTCGCAACGCAATTCCGCGTCCGCCCTGGCCACCCGGCCGACCGGGGCCCGCGCTCAGCCGAGGGTCAGGGAGAGCTGGGTCGCCGGCTCGGGCTCCGGCGGTGGGTGGCCGGTCGGGGTGGGGTCGGGGAGGCGGCGGGCGGTGGTCGGGGTGGTGGGAGAGGAGAAGGCCTGGTGGCGCCGCTTCTCGGCCCGGACCCGGGCCGAGATGTCCTCGCGAACCGCCTTGGGGGCGTTGGAGCCCCGGTACAGGCGGCGGTAGTCGGGAACCAGCTCCGGATAGGCCTCCTCCAGCCAGGGGAGGAACTCCTCCTTCACCCCCGGCCGGAGATGCAGGGTGATGGGCGTCAGGTGGCTGGCCCCGGCGTCGGCGGCCGCCCGGACCACCGCCCGCAGCTGCTCGGGCGAGTCCGAGATCCCGGGCAGGATCGGGGCCATCAGGATGCCGCAGGGGATCCCGGCCGCGGCCAGCTGCTTGACCGCGGCCATGCGCGCCTTGGGATGCGGGGTCCCCGGCTCGCTGCGCCGCCAGACCTCCTCGTCCAGGGTGCCGATGGACAGGCTCGCCGAGAACCCGGCCGTGGAGGCCAGCTCCACGAACAGGTCCAGGTCCCGCAGCAGCAGCGGCGACTTGGTCAGCACCGAGCAGGGGTTGGCGTAGTCCCGCAGCGCCTCCAGCACCCCCCGCGTCAGCCGGTACCGCCCCTCACACCGCTGATAGGGGTCGGTGTTGGTCCCCATCGCCACATGCGCCCCGGTCCAGCTCTTCCTGCGCAGCTCCCGCCGCAGCACCTCGGGCGCGTTCACCTTGACGACGATCCGCCGCTCGAAGTCCCGCCCGGCGTCGAAGTTCAGGTAGGTGTGGGTGGGCCGGGCGAAGCAATTGTGGGAAATTGTGCCATTGGCGATGTAATCGCCCGTGCCGGTCGTGACGTCGTACAGCGGGAGGTCCACGCCCAGCGGCTCAATCGACGTGACCCGCAAGGGAGCGTTGTTCTTGATCGCCTGTCCCTCAATCGTCCGCTTGCGCGTGATTGCCGGGTCAACGGTGTGGAAGAAGCGGAGATGTTCCCGCAGTCCGCCAAGCAGTCGCACATACTGCAGACGCTTCGCATTGATGGTCAGCCGTTCTTCCATGGCGAAGGCGAAGCCGAACCGGCGAAGGCAGGAGGCCATCTGATCGACAATGGCTCGATCGGTGTTGCAGATACGAAGTACGCCCTGGCTGTAGCTACCTTCGGCGTCGAAGATGCCGGCCAGAAACCCCTTGCACCACTCAGCCGAGGAGACATGTGGCCAGGCGACGAGCTCCTCGACGGCGGCAGCCCCGAGGCGCGTGAAGTTGCGGATTGCATCGACCTGCTTCCTGGCTCCGACTGCCTTCTGGAAGGTGTACTCGATGGTCGTGACGTCGAATTCAGCCAGGTACGTGCGGGTGCGTCGAAGCGCCTCAAGATCGGCCAGCGCCAAACGGAACTGATGGGTATTCCAGGCGGTTCGGCCCGAAGCGTTGAGATATGAACGAGTGCTAAGCAGCCCATCACCCCGGATCATCCCGCAGAGGTAGCCGCGCCGGTACTCCGGCCCACCCTCCGGAGGTGCAGCGAACTTCCCCGTGCCTAGCAGCTTGTTGTTCGTTGTCAGGAACGGTCGCCGGTGGCGTCCCTGCTCGGAGCCTGTCACGTGCTTCCAGCCGCGATCGGTCATGAACCGGTGGTCCCCGCTGGTCACCAGTTCGGTCCCATCCGCGAGTGTGATCCGGTACGCGGGTTTGACCGTTGACCATTGGTCGAGCACCTGCGTGGTCACGTACCTTCGGTATTTCCCGTCGAATACCGTCCCGTAGATTCTGTCTCCAACCCGCAAATCAGCGAGTGGCTTCGTGCGCCCATCAGCCATCAGGATCGGGGTATCACCATGTTGGCAGTAGGTGCAGGCGTGGGAGCAGCCCCGATACACATTGATGGTCCACTCGAACGGCATGCGGCTGGCCGCCGGGACCCGGTTGAGGATGGACTTGGCTTCGACCTCGTAGAAGGTGACGTCGCGGAACTCGGGCGAGTCGAAGGTGCGCACCGTGGCCGGGGCGTCGAAGAGGGGGAGGTCGGTGGGGGGCCGGGCCTGGCCCCGCAGGTCGGTGAAGGTCTGCACGCGCTCAGCCTAGAACGTGTGTTCGGGTGAGGCAAGGAGGTCGGCGGGGCTGGGGAAAGTGCATGGCGGCCGCGCGCTGCCGCTCGCTAGCATTCGGCACCGATCGTCGACCCGTCGCCACCAGGAGCTGTGAGATGTCCGACCTGCGCATCGCCGTCCACCTCGACCAGGGCGAGCGGGCGGTGGCTGCGGGCACGACCGCCGGGGAGCTGTTCGGCGGGGACCGGGCGGTGGTCGCGGCGCGGGTCAACGGGGTCCTGCGGGACCTCAGCCATGTCGTCGAGGAGGGGGACGAGGTCGCGCCGGTCGCGGTCGACAGCGACGTCGGGCGCATGATCATGCGCCACTCGACCGCCCATGTGCTCGCCCAGGCCGTCCAGGACCTGTTTCCCGAGGCCAAGCTGGGCATCGGGCCGCCGATCGAGAACGGCTTCTACTACGACTTCGATGTCGAGCGGCCGTTCCATCCCGAGGACCTGGAGCGGATCGAGCAGCGCATGCGCCAGATCGTCAAGGAGGGGCAGCGCTTCTCCCGGCGGGTCGTCTCGGACGACGAGGCCCGCGCCGAGCTCAAGGACGAGCCCTACAAGCTCGAGATCATCGACCAGCGGGGCCGGGCCACCGAGGAGGAGGCCGTCGAGGTCGGCGACGGGCCGCTGACCATCTACGACAACCTCGACCCGGAGAGCGGCGAGCGTCGCTGGCGCGACCTGTGCCGGGGGCCGCACGTCCCCTCGACCCGCGCCATCCCGGCCTTCAAGCTGCTGCGCTCGGGCGGCGCGTACTGGCGGGGCAGCGAGCAGAACCGGCAGCTGCAGCGGATCTACGGCACCGCCTGGGAGTCCAAGGACGCCCTCGCCCAGCACCTCCGGCTGCTGGAGGAGATCGAGAAGCGCGACCACCGGCGGCTCGGGATCGAGCTCGACCTCTACTCGTTCCCGGACGAGATCGGCGCCGGCCTGCCCGTCTTCCACCCCAAGGGCGGCATCGTCCGCCGTGTGATGGAGGAGTACTCGCGCCAGCGGCACGAGGAGGCCGGCTACCTCTACGTCAACTCGCCCCACATCACCAAGGAGACGCTGTTCGAGATCTCCGGGCACCTCGGCTGGTACGCCGAGAACATGTACCCGCCGCTCGAGGACGAGGGCAGGCGGTACTACCTCAAGCCGATGAACTGCCCGTTCCATATCCTGATCTACCGGTCGCGGGGCCGGAGCTACCGCGACCTGCCCATGCCGCTGTTCGAGTTCGGCACCGTCTACCGCTACGAGAAGTCCGGCGTCCTCCACGGCCTGACCCGCGTC
>Ga0081538_10003607_pt1 | contig 14539 bp, 13 predicted proteins | sample TabmetS5T2R1_FD_71022 | JGI IMG/M metagenome (GOLD analysis project Ga0081538, IMG submission 71022) | Tabebuia heterophylla rhizosphere microbial communities from the University of Puerto Rico - S5T2R1 | ecosystem: Host-associated > Plants > Roots > Rhizosphere ... | reverse complement strand
CCGCCGTGCAGGTCCCCGACAGCAGCCATGGTGTCGTCCGCGGGCCCACGGGCGGCGCAGTCAGGCGCTTCGTCGCGACCCACCTTGGGTCGCGCCAAGTGTCGCGCGTGATCTACGGCGCGATCATTGGGCTGGCGCTGGTCGTGGCGCTCGAGGTGCATCCGCCGGCGGCGGGCGTGGTCATCGCCACGCTGCTCGGAACGGCCGTCGCGTCGCGCTCGCAGAGCTGTACAGCGAGCTCGTCGGACTCGAGACGGGTGAGCGCCGCAGGGCGAGCCTGTCTGAGCTGCGGCACCTGGGCGCAGACATCGCCGCCGTCGCCTTCGGAATCGCCTTCTCCGCCGTGTTCTTCGTTCTGGCCGCCGCCGGTGTCCTGGAGGACGAGGCCGCGTTTACGGCGGCGAAGTGGACTGGCCTCGCCTTAATCGGCGTCTACGGCTTCGCGGGCGCGCGCCTGACCGGCGCCAGTGTGCTCGTCTCGGTTATCCATGCGGTAGGGGTGGCGCTGATCGGTGCGCTGTTGATCGCGCTCAAGGCGCTGGTGCACTGATGGGTCCGACCGCCGCGCAATGACTGCGGGGAGTCGAGCCGTCCCGCTGCTGCTGCGGGAACTACGTCGGCCACGCGACGTAGCCATACGGAAAGCCGTCAGGAGAGTGGCGGACGACATGCACGACAGACCGTTTGGTGCCATCCGGTTCAACCGCATAGGCCTCGACGGCGGCCGGCCCGGCTCACGTTGCCCGCCGTCGTGGATCGCTCCAGGACCGGCCTCCGGCCCAGAGCACAAGCGTTAGAAACTCATCCGTGCGTAGCCGAGCCCCTCGATATAGGCGAGGAAGCCCGCGCCCATGGTGGTGATGTGGTAGCTCTTGGTCGACGCCGACCTTGGCTAGACCCTGTGATGTCGACGGTCAGTGACACACGCGCAGTCGGACACGCCGTTCAAGGACCGGGCCGCCACCGCTCGTCCGGGTGAGCATCCGTCGCGGCCCTGTCTGGGTCGACGACTCTCGTCTTCCCGGATGCAGTCCGGTGAGGACGGCAAGGCGCTGGGCCGGAGCCATCGCGCGCTCCATGGAGCCGCGCACGCACGACCCGCGAGCCCCAAGGCGGAGGCCAAGGCCCTCTGCACTCCTCAGCTCTTCGAGATAGGGCAAACAGAGCGGACGAAACGGGTGAGCGAGCCACGGTGCCTCTCAGGCGCAGCGCCTACGCCTCGGCTTGGGCGGCGCGCTCGTCCGTTGGCGAGAGCCCGAGTGCCTGGTACGCGCGGCTGTGTTGGCCGCGAATTACAGCGAACGCGAGCGCCAGGCCCCGGCGCCGCGATCCGCGCCGAAGAGCTCGTTCAGCGCCTGCTCCCGAGCGCGGCTCCAGCGCGACGAGTTTGTGGCCCGATGACGCCGAGCATCGTTTCGCCGATGGCGCAGAGGAGACATATCCAGCGCACGCATCCGATCGCGGCGGGGCCGCGCTTCCTCGACCTCGCAACACGTTCGTCTTGCGCGTCAGCGATGCCGTAGTCCGGCGAGCATGATCTCGACGTAGCGCTCCGAGCTCATCGCGGGCGGGCCGCTGTCCTGAGGCGCGGTCGCGCGGGCGAGGCCGCGCATCAGGCTGGGGATGTCCTGCGCGGTGAAGTCGGCGCGCATCTGGTCACTGGCCTTCGCGCGTTCGATCAGCTCGCTGCTCAGCTCGATCAGGCGCACCTTCGCGGCCGACTCCGCGCACATCCCGGCGTGTTGGTCCATGGCCTCGGAGAGCGCGCGGTCCTCGGCTACCACCCTCGCCGCCTCCCGGATCAAGTCGCAGAAGCCGTTCCACGGATCCGGGTCGTCGAGCGCGGCGCGGGCCTTTTCGGCGAAGTAGGCGAAGCGCTCGTCGGCGAGAGCCTGGACGAGGTCCTCCTTGGTGGGAAAGTGGCGGTAGACGGTGCCCACGCCGACTCCCGCCGCGCGGGCGATCTGCTCCATGTGGACGTCCAGTCCGCGCTGCGTGAACTGTTCTCGCGCGGCGGCGAGGACGCGCTCGCGGTTGCGGCGCGCGTCGGCGCGGAGCGCTGGAGCAGCTGAGCTTGTCACGTGGCCCCTCCTACCTTGACAACCGGAATTGCAATTCCGTATAGTCCCGCTTAACCGGAATCGGAACTCCAGTTCCGCGGAGTATCGCACAGCCAGCGGACGACGGGCAAGCATCGAACGGGAGCCAGACATGACCGACCGCCGGGAGTACCTGGAGCGCCGCTGGATCGCCCTCATCCTGCTCTGCTTCGCGCAGTTCATCGTCGTGCTCGACGCGTCGATCGTCAACGTCGCGCTGCCCTCGATCGGTGAAGCGCTCGACTTCTCGCAGAACAACCTCGCCTGGGTCATCAACGCCTACGTGCTCACGTTCGGCGGCTTCCTGCTACTCGGCGGGCGACTGGCCGATCTGCTCGGGCGCCGGCGCGTGTTCATCTCGGGGCTGCTACTCGTCGCCGCCGCCTCGCTCGCGGCCGGCTTCGCCGCCAACGAGGGCCAGCTGATCGCCGCGCGCGCCGCCCAGGGCCTCGGCGCCGCGATCATCTCGCCGTCCGCGCTGTCGATCGTCGCCAATACCTTCAGCGATGGGACCGAGCGCAACAAGGCGCTCGGGGCCTGGGGCGCGATCTCCGGCGCCGCGGGTGCCGCAGGCGTGCTGCTCGGCGGCATCCTCACCGACGGACCGGGCTGGGAGTGGGTGCTGTGGATCAACGTGCCCGTCGCACTGGTCGTCGCGGCGCTCGCGCCGCGGCTGATCCTCGAGAGCCGCTCCGAGACCGCCACGCGTCACTTCGACACCGCCGGAGCGGTGAGCGTCACGGCCGGCCTGTCGCTGCTCGTCTACGCGATCGTCGACGCGAACGACGCCGGCTGGGGATCGACCCAGACGCTCGGGCTGCTCGCGCTTTCGGCGGCGCTGATCGCGGCGTTCATCGCGATCGAGCTCCGCTCGCAGGCGCCGCTCGTGCCCTTCCGGATCTTCCGCCTTCGGACCCTGACCGGCGCCAACACCGTCGGCCTGCTCGTCGGCGGATCGCTGTTCGCGATGTTCTTCTTCATCACGCTCTACATGCAGCAAGTGCTCGGCTACAGCCCGATCGAGGCCGGCCTCTCATATCTGCCGCTCGCGCTGATGATCATCGTCGCGTCCGGTGTCGCAGCCCAGCTCGTCACGCGCGTCGGCTTCAAGCCGGTGCTGGCGATCGGGATGGCGCTCATCGCCGCCGCTCTACTGTGGTTCTCGCAGGTCTCCGTGGACGGTGGCTTCCTCAGCGACATCCTCGGCCCGTCGCTCCTCGCGGCGGCCGGCCTCGGGTTCGCCTTCGTGACCACCACCATCGCCGCGGTCTCAGGCGTACGCGAGCAGGAGTCGGGGCTCGCCAGCGGGCTGATCAACACATCGCAGCAGATCGGCGGCGCGCTCGGGCTGGCGGTGCTCGCAACGATCGCCACCTCGCGGACCGACGACGTGCTCGCGAGCGCCACGGGCGGTCGCTCGGAAGTGACCAACGCGCTCAACGAGGGTTTCCAGGCCGCGTTTGTCGGCGGCGCCGGTATCGCACTGCTCGGCCTGGTGCTCACGCTGGTGCTCATCCGCAGCCGCGACAGTCGCGCCCACGTTCAGCTCGGTGCCCGCGCTCAGGAGCAGCCCACGAAGGCGTAGTCAAAAGAAAGCAGCTGGCTCAGCACAGGTCGAGCCGACGCGCGGCTGCTCGAGGAGCTGCTCGTCTACCGGTCGACCCTTGGGGACGTCGCGCACGACGGTCCTGCGTTCCCAACGGGCCGACGAACTCGGCGCAACAGGACAACCTCAACGCCAGGGTTCTGAAGCCGGCGCTACGCGGCGCTAACGAGCTCCGAGCAGAGCGCGGGCTGCCGCCGATGCCCTCGCGGTCACCGTCCATACGCTCAGACGGACGTACGTGAGTCTCATGTTGGCCGCGGGTGCGGACCTGCACTGGGTTCAGAGCCAAGTGGAACGTGAGGACGCCAAGATGACGCTCGACGTCTACACGCAGATCTGCAGCGTAAGACCGCGAGTTGTACACCGACGCGTTCGACCGCCTTATCGCCGACGCAATTCCGTCTGCCGCTGGTGTGACGACGGCGGCGACTCCAGCCCGCGAATTCGCGGGAATGCCGCCCAATGGGCCCGGATTTGTCCACGAGATTGCCCCCGAAAGGCGCTAGCCGTCCCTTGGTACCAAGCCCGAATCGCATCCCGAACGAAGAAACCCCCGCTGACGCGAGGGCGCTCCGAATGGAGCTAGCCGGACTCGAACCGGCGACCTCCTGAATGCGATTCGGGCGCGCGCCGGATTCGAATCATGTCGATTCCAGGCCTTTCGGCCAGCACCCTATCTTGTTCGACCCGGCCAGAATGCCCGGGGTTGGTCGCGATTACCGGGAGTTTGCCTCCGAGAACGGCGGTTCGGGGGTAAACATCGGCGCCAACGTGGGCGCAGCGTCTTACACCACGCCCGGCGACTTGACTTGGTTCGGCGGGGGGCGGTGTTTTGCGCCCAATTGTGGCCCCGTGCTCGGCCCCGATCGGCGGTGGGCGCGGCGCTGGGTTGGGCGCGCACCGCACCCCACCGAAACGAGCCGCCGCTCAGATGGCCACGCCACCGACCCGCAAGCGGTTGTGCGACGGGGGTGCGCCGCAGCGAGAGCTGGTCGGTCACGCTCCTGCGAGAGCAGCACCTGCCGGGCCGACCACCGGTCAGCCCGTCGGGCCGTCCGGATTCCAGGCCTGCTCCGAGGGTCCAGTGGGTTGCTGCTCGAGCGCGTTGTAGAGGGCCCAGCCGACGGCGACCATCGGGACGGCGAGGAACGCGCCGATGATGCCGAGGAGCTGGCTGCCGACGATGACCGCGGTGAGCGTGACGATCGGGTGCAGGTTGACGGTCTGCTGGTAGACGAGTGGGGTGACGAACATGCTGTCGAGTTGCTGGGCGATGAGGATGACGGCGGCCATGGCCACGGCGGCGCCGGTGCCGACGGCGGCGAGCGTGACGAGGACGATGACTGTGCCGGAGACCCAGGCGCCGAGGATCGGGATGAAGAGCGTCATGAAGCTCAGGAGCGCGAGCGTGCCGACGTGCGGGGTCCCGACCACCAGCATGCCGAGGGTGATCACGGTGGTGTCGATCAGCGCGATGAGGGAGATGCCGCGGATGTAGCCGCTCGCCGCGTTCCAGGCCGCGGCCCCCACGGCGCTCACGCGGTCGCGGCGGGCGGCGCTGAAGCGGTCCTGGATCCAGCCCCAGAGCGCGTCGCCCCCGGTGAGGAGGTAGAGCAGGAAGACGAACATCAGCAGGGCGCCGCTGACCAGCTGGGCGACGAACGAGAGGCCACCGAGCACACCGGTCAGGATGCCGTCGGCCGCGTCCTTTGCGGCCGGCAGGATGCCGCGGAGGAAGTCGCGGATCTCCTGCTCGTTCGCCTGGACCCAGTCGTTGTGGTCCTGCAGCCAGGTGACCACCTCGTCGGCACCGTTGCTGACGTCGTCGCCGATGCCGCCCAGGTTGCCGAACAGCGCGTCCGCGAACACCCACGCCAGTCCGGCGGCAATCAACACGACGCCGACCAGGCTCGCCGCGATCGCGAGCCCTCGCGAGAGTCCGCGGCGCGTCGCCCAGCCGATGAGGGGCAGCAGCTGCGTGCTGATCAGCGCCGCGACGATCAGCGGAACGGTCGCCGCGCGCGCGTACCAGAGCGCCCCGCCCACGAGCAAGGCACCCGCGGTGATCAGCAGCGCCTTGGCGCTCCAGCGAGCCATCGCGGTGCCGGCAGCAGCACGCGCCGGGACCTCAGATGACATGGCGCCGTACTTCGACGGTTGGCCTCACCGTCCTGCCCAAGTCTCCACGCGCTCGGCTTCGTAGGGGCGGCAGGAATGTGCTTCTGGGCCGCCTCTGCACTGACGCGCTCGGAGACGATGTGAGCGCGCCCTAGGTCGCGTCTCCCGCGACTCAGGCCTTTGCCTATCGGTGACGATGGCCGAGCGGACCCATGCCGCGCGGTGCCGGACCCCCGAGGTCGAGAGGGAGCTTGGCGTTGGCCCACAACGCCCGGGCTCGATCTCGTGGAGGTCCTCGACACGTACACCGTGCGCGGCCCGCCCGGCCTCGAGGGCCCGGTGACGCGCCGGCACCAGCACGTTGTCGTAGTCCTCACGCTCGATCTCATCCGCCGCTCGGAACCCGACGTGCGCCCGAGGGCGTGTTCGAGTCGCTCGATCACGGCGCCGACGATTGCCGCGGGTTCACGGTGCCCGCCCTCACCGGCGCGTGTGATGATTCACCGCGGCGACCGCTCGCCGGGCTTAGCCGCGGTCGCTTTCGTCACCGAAGTCGATCGGGGCGAACGACTGCCGGTACACCGTCGCGAGCTCCGCGAGGTCGCTTTCGAGCTGCTGTGCCGGGTCTTCGAGCGACACGCTTCGGCCCAGGTCTTCGGTCAAGGTCTTGAGCTGTGACTTGAAGGTCTCGTTGGCCTTCTGCACCTGCTGTTTCTGAGTGTCGTTCAGCTGGTCTTCCGCATCCGAGATCTTTCTGAGGTCGTCTCTGGTCGCATTGAGGTGGGATTTGACCCGATCAACCGGGGCGGTTCCGAGCGTTAGGTGTTCGAGCTCTGCGACGTTTGTCTGGATGTCGTCCCTCGCATCGCAAACATCGTCCCTGGCCTTCTGCTCCTCACTGCCCGCCCCCTGCTCAGGCGGGCCCGAGGGCCGACAGCCGCTCGTAGAAAGCGCGAGCCTCACGATCGAAGGGTCGCATCGGCCGAAGCTGCGTCTACGGGCGGGAGCGTGGCGCGGCGGTCAGGTGCTAGCGCGCTTCGCCAGTCGACGAAGAGGTCCAGCTGCCACTCGAAGCGCTGGAGCGGGATTGGCTGAGGGCCAAGCGATCGGCGAGCTCGGTGAGGTTGGTCGCGGGCGCCGTGACGCAGGGTAGTCCCGCGCCATCGCCGCCGCCCGGTCGGGCGGCGGCGGATCGGCGGCGCCGCCCTCGCCGGTCCCGTCCACCGGACGCGGCTCCGGTGTCGAGCTGCTCGCCGACCGCCTGATCGTGAGGCCCTCGCGGCCTTCGGCGTCCAGCGCCCTAAGCGCGGCGTCGGCGATCACATTTCTGCGTGAGCGGGTCGCGTCGCCGTCTGGAGCCGCCCAGCGGGACGCGCGCTGCCGAGCGGGCGGCGGGAGCTGATCAGGGACCCCCTGCCGCGTTGGGGGAGCGGCGGCGATGGTGCCGCCTTCCCATGCCACCGGGCGTCTCGGCTCGGGCGCCACTGACCGCCGCAGTGGACGAGTAGCGGCCCTGTTGCGGGTCTCGTCCGGCCACCGCAGTTGAGTGACAACGAGCAGGGGAGCCGGGTCCGGCGTGTCTGCGGGATCAGGTGCGAGCGGCGTCGAGTGCGTCTTGAAGCGCGCTCTCGTCCTCGTTGCTCAGCGAGGTCTGGATGACGGTGCCGGGCACCTTGATCTCCGGCAGGACCTTGTCTGCCGACATCCTGCGCACGAGCACGATCAGCGCCGCCTTGCCCGGCTCGAGCTCGCTGCCGAGCCGCTTCATGAAGTCGTCGTCGACGCCGCTGTCGCTCAGCGCGCCACCGGCCGCGCCGGCGGCGGCGCCGACCGCCATGCCGAACAGTGGCACGAAGAAGAGCAGCCCGATCAAACCGCCCCACAAGGCGCCGCCAGCGGCGCCAATGCCGGCCAGCGAGGGCTGGTGCAGCTTCACCTTGCCATCGCCGCGACGTTCAACGACGACGACGTCGTCGACCTCAATCAAGTGGCCCTTCACGGCCTCGCCGAGGTTAGAGGCGACGCGCTGCGCGGTCGGCAGGTCGTCGTAGGCGATAGCAACCAGATCACTCACCGATCATCCTCCTAGGTTGAGAACGGGACGCAATACTCTCACGCCGCGCCGGCACGCGTGCCGCGGCAGGGCGTAGACGAGTACCAGTCTGTGGGCTAGCGCCACGGCTTCGGGACTGTCCGCGTCATGCGAGTCTGGTCGAGGGCTCCGGGGGCGACGACGCCCGCGTGCCCGCGGTAGACGCCGCCAAGGTCGGTTCCGAAGGGCACCCCGAGCCTGGTCCGTGGCCGTGCGGAGCGCGACGTCGGAATCGCTGCCGATGACCAGCAAGACCTCCATGTCGCCTCGGTCGAAGGCGCCATACCCCTGCCGCATCCGCCACGCGCACGCGCTCGACTCGCCCCCGAGGGTGTCCCGCTCAACATCACTCAACGCCAACCCGGCCACGCAGCCTCGGCGCAACGTCGATCCACCTGCAGGGATCGATCCTCAAGGAAATCACCGCCAACATCCGCCCGCGACGCGCCTCGATGATGTAGGCCAGCGCGGACCTCCAGCTTTAAACAACTCCCACCGCGACGGCGGGAGCGGCGCGGGCGCTCCTGCTTCCGCCCGCGAACCCAGAACCGACGGACGGCGTCCCGCCGGCCCCGCCGGTCGTCCAAACCGGGGAGTCGGGCCACCCGTTCAGCACGCCCCGCCTTCCGCGAGAGCGGGCGTGGCGGACTTAGGCCATGACGGCCGCCCGGCACATCGAGGACCACGCCGGCGACGCCGAATGCAAGCGCGGCGGCCACCGGCGACAAAAGCCCGCGCCACTGGGCGCTCCTGGTCCGGTCTCGGCGCGGGCCCGGCGCTTCACGAGCACGGCGGCCAGGCCGGCGACCGCGCCCACCAGCAAGCCCGAGCCGATCGACTCGGCGACAATGCGCGCTGCCCCGATCCCGTGAGCGCGTCGGCGTGAGTCTCCGCGAGCGCCAGCGCGATGACGAGCGCCGGGACGCAGACGCCGTTCATTGAGGCCGGTTTCCACATTCCGCCCCCGCCGGATAGAGGCGGGCAGTCGCTCGTCGGTTACGACCGCCTGACCGAGGGCACCGGTGGCGGCGAGCACGAGCGCGCGCACTGGCAACGCCCCGCGCATGGCGGCTGAGGAGGCCGAGGCAGTGAGAGGATGCGCCGGCGTCTACCCGTCGAGTCCCTCTGCGAGCCACGCCTTCGCGGCCGCCAGATCGCGGACCGGGAAGCCCCTTGCCTTCCCGGGAAGCAGGAACGACAGCGCGCGGAGGGCCGGGCGCATCCAGTCCTCGTCGCTGACCACGGCGACGCGCTCGAACGACGCGGCGTGGCGGGCGCGAAAGCCGGTGTCGGCCGCCATTGCGTCGCCCTCGACGCCTCGGGCCTCGGGACCGAGCAGATACAGCAGCCGGACCTTCTGACCATCGGCGATCTCGCGACGAAGGAGCGGCTCCACCGCCTTCTCCCAATCGTCGTCCTCGACCTCGCCGATCGCCTCAAAGCCGATCGTGCCAGCGGGCATCCCTGTAATGCGGCGCAGCATCAGTGCCTCCAGTCTTGGTGGTTCAGGCGATGGTACGAGCGCCACCTGCCCTCGCCAACACGGTCCCGCTCGACCCGAGGTGCTGGCAGCGGGCATGACTCCTTGCGACGAACGTCGCGCACGGGTAGTCCATTTGCCTGGCGCGCAGCACCTAGCGGGATGTGCAGGGCGCCGGTCGCTGCGTGTGCGAGAGCTTCCGCTGCGGGCTGCGCGTCACCGAGCCCGAGCAGACCGGGCTGAGTTTGCTTCGCCGCTGAGCGCGACTACGGGCGCCGCCGACCGGGACGCCGCTCGCTGACGGCATCCGGGCAAGTGCCGCGGCGTCCGACGTGCCGGCGATAGTGTGCCGCGACTTCCTGGCAGTGGCTGAGCGATCCGACACTTCCCCATCCGAGCGTACCCCGGCGCCCGCGTCCGAGCCGGAGACGCGCGTGCAGCGGGGGCGGTCTAACCGCGTGCTGGTGTGGTCGGTGATCGTGCTCGCGTCGGTGTTGCTGCTCGTCTCGATGACCGCAAACTGGGTTCAGCGCGCGGCGCTCGACACCGATCAGGTGCAGGACACGACCGACCAGATCTTGGCGGACGAGGATGTGCAGCAGGCGCTCAGCATCTTCCTGGTCGAGCAGCTGTACGCCAACGTCGATGTCCAGGGCCAGCTCGAGCGGGAGCTGCCGAGCAGCCTCGAGGCGCTGTCCGCGCCGATCGCCGGGGCGACCAGGCAGCTCGCCCTGAACGTCTCGCAGAGGGCGCTCGCCTCGCCTCGTGTGCAGGCCCTCGTCTCAGAGGCCGTCCGCCGCGCGCACGAGCGGTTCGTGAACCTGATCAGGAACAAGGGCGAGTACGTCGCGACCACCGGCGGCGAGGTGACGCTCGACTATGGGGGCCTGGTCGCCGACCTGGCCGTCCGCCTGGGGGTGGACCCGGCGACGATCTCCGAAATCCGGCGCGTCGTGCAGGAATTCTCGACGGACCTCAGGCAAGGCTTGACCGCGGCTCAAGCGAGGATTAGGTCGGTGCGGGCGGAGCTCGCTCGGGTGCAGGGTGGCTCGCTGAGTTCCGAGCTGGAACAGGATCTGCGGACGCTCGAGCGGAGCGTCGCCGAGCTACAGGCGAGGATCGCGAGCAGCGCGAATACGATCGAGAGCGCCGAGGGGAAGGTGCCGTCCCAGCTGCAGGGCCGTCTGGCCAACCTCGACGCCCGGCTGTCCGACCTCGACGGCCGGCTGACCGCGCTAGAGGACCAGATCGCCGCGGTGCTGAAGAATCCGAGCGAGGCGAACGTCGAGCGGCTCGACCCCTCGCTCGCCTCCACTCAATCACGGATCACCACCCTGCTGGGACGCCAGGTCGTGCAGACCCCGGGGCAGCTGGTAGTGATCGAGTCAGGCCAGCTCGACGGAGTTCAGGCCGCTGTGAGGGCGCTCCGCAACCTCGGCTTCGTGCTGCCGCTGCTAGCGCTTTTGCTGTACGTAGGCGCCATCTATTTGGCGCGGGGTTGGCGTCGGCGCGCCCTAATCGCGGCGGGAGGCGGGATCCTGGTGTCGACGCTGCTCGTCCTCTTGGTGAGGCGCCTGGCGGGCGGGGCGGTCGTCGACTCGCTGGCGGGCTCCGAGACGGTCAAGCCGGCGGTCCAATCCGTCTGGGACATCGTCACCGAGGGGCTGCGCGCGCGGTCGCTGTTCATTCTCGTGATCGGGCTCGCGTTCGTCGGCGCGGGCCTCCTCGCGGGGCCCGGCCGTCGCGCCGTCGCCCTGCGACGCTTCCTCGCACCGTACCTCCGCGACCAGCCGGTCGTCGTCTACGCGGTGGTTGCCGTCCTGTTCCTGCTCTGGCTGGCCTTCATCCCCGGGATCAACAACCTCGGCCAAGTCCTGGTGATCGTGGCGCTCCTAGCCCTCGCCGTGGTGGGGATCGAGGCGCTGCGGCGGCAGACGGCGCGGGAGTTTCCGCCCGGCCCGAACAGCTCCTGACCGACGCTCGGTCTGCCGCGGCGAGCGTCAGCACCAGGTAGGCCCGACTGGAGCCCCATGCCGCCCGGGTTCGAAGGCCGCGGCGGGCTGCGCGATGCCTCACTGGCCGCGAGTAGCGGGCGTCGTCTTGAGCGCTCGACGCGCGGGCCCCGATGCGGCAAAGCGCGGACATGGCCGCGCCTCCCCCCAGACGGTCCGGCTCGCCCGCCGCCGGCACTCCTCGCCCCACGCTGGTGTGTGCGTGATGGAGCTCGTCGGTCTTCCCGGGAATTTGTGCCGATATTCGCTTGTTGCTACCACGCCGCTCCGAGCGAAAGTGAGGGAGCAGTCATAGACGTCTCGCTCGACGACGCGCCCCAGGAAGCTCCGCTGCGCGGCGGACCTCGCGGAGCCGGACCCGCGTCAAGGCGGGCGATGCAGTAGCTCGACCTTGATGGACTCTTTACGAGGGGCCTGGCACGACGCCGAAGGCCGAGCGTGCGGCGGCCACGAAGCTCGCTACGGCGGGCGATCTGTCGTCGCTCCGCCAGACCAGGCAGGTCTCGAGCGAGTCGGTCGGCTCGCTGAGCGAGACCGCAACTATCCCGTCGGGGAGCCCCCCTGCAACCGTTTGCGGAGCGATCGCGACGGCAGGGATCTCGGCCAGGACTCCGAGGTCCCATCCGGTGTGGAAAGACTCGTTGCGGAATAGCGGCTCGAAGCCGGCTCGGCGGTAGATCGCCACGAATGCGTCGTGCAGGCGCGGAGCGATCTCGCGCGGGAACAGCACGAAGTCCTGCCCGGTGAGCGAGGAGAGCGGGATGGCCTGCTCGGCGGCCAGCGGATGGGCCTCCGGCAGCAGCGCCACGACCCGCTCCTTGCGAATCGGGGCGAGCTCGAGCTCGGGGGCGATCTCGGGGCAGAGCGAGAGGGCGAGGTCGATGCTGCCGTTGGCGAATGCCGAGGGGATCCTGGCGTTCCACATCTCCTGTGCAAGCAGCTGGACGTCTGGGTGGCTTGCCTGGAACGCCCTGCCGAGCGCGGGCAGCGTCTCGAAGCGCATGCTCCAGGAGTAGGCGATCCTCAGGTGGCCGAGCTCGCCGGCGGCGGCGCGCTTGGCCTCCTCGGCCGCCCGATCGGCATCCGCCAGCGTGCGCCGCGCTCCCTCGAGGAAGGCGTACCCGGCGTCGGTGAGCCTCACCTCGCGGGTCGTGCGGATGAAGAGATCGACCCCTAGATCGCGCTCGAGCTGCCTGATGGCGGCGCTGAGCGGCGGCTGCGCCATGTGCAGGCGCTCGGCTGCGTGGCTGAAGTTGAGCTCCTCCGCCACGGCGATGAAGTAGCGCAGATGGCGCAGCTCGACCATGGCACAGGAGCGTAACCCGACACATACGAGCTTCGTCTCGCGTTAGACCGGATTCCTGTTGCCAGCGGGCGGTGCCGGTCCTAGCGTGCGGCGCGTGGCTCCGACTGTGCACGGCTACCGCTCCGGGGAGCTGGGACTGTTCGTCAACTCCTATCTGGTCGAGGGCGCCGACGGGGTCGTCGCGGTCGACGCGCCGCTGCTGCTCTCCGACGGACGTGCCTTCCGGGCACGCCTCGAGGCACTCCGGAAGCCGCTGCTTGGGGTGCTGGTCACCCACCCGCACCCCGATCACTACAACACGATCGGCGAGCTGCTCGCGGGCGAGAGCGTGCCGGTGATCGCGCACGGCGACGTGGCGCGCGAGATCCGAGAGGAGGACGAGGCCAAGCGCGCCCAGTGGGGGCCGATGTTCGGGGACGAGTGGCCGGCGAGCGCGACGTTCCCGGACCGGCTTGTTGGGGATGAGGAGTCTGTCGAGCTCAGCGACCTGCGGTTCACCGCGTGGGACTTCGGGCCTGGCGAAAGCCGAAGCGAAACCGTCTGGCTGCTCGGCGACGGCGAGACGGCGTTCGTCGGCGACCTCGCCTTCAACGGCACGCACGCGTACCTGGCGGACGGGAGCACGGACGCCTGGCTGCGGGCGCTCGACCGGGCGGAGGAATCGCTCGCCGATGTGCGGACCCTGTACGTCGGCCACGGCGCTCCCACCGAGGCCGCTACGTTCGCGGAGCAACGCCGCTATCTACTGACGGTCCGCGAGGCGATTGGCCGCGCCGCTGGCGGCCGCCCCGGGCTCAGCGAGGACGAGGCGAATCGCGTGGCGGGCCTGATGGAGCGCTACCTGCCGGGCGCCCCGCTCGGCTGGCTCGTCGCAGCAGGCGCCCCGGCGGTCGCGGCCGAGCTCGCACGCGAGGGCGCAACCGCATGATCGTCCTGGGTCGTACCGAGACGCGATCCCGCGCCCGAGGCGTGTCGGTTCGCGCGCGCGTGCCGCAATCGGGCGCGTCGCTCGACGCCTCGCCGCATCCCTCGGCGGTCACTTTCGGTGGCCGGTCCAGTCATAACCAGCAAGTGACCACAGAAGTGAAGCCTTGAAGTGTCTGGAGAAGTCGACCTCTTAGCCCCGAGAAGGATCGCGATGGTTGCCTCGAACCCGGCGACCTCGCCGACGACGGGCTGGCCGGTCGGGTTCTGGTGGGCGGAGCTGACCCATCCATACTGGGAGTTCGTCGAGCGCGGTTTTGAGGTCGGCGTCTATAGCCCGGACGGCGGCCGGCTCGAGGCCGACGCCTGGTCGGATCCGCGCGACGACAGCAAGTACTCGCGAGACGATCTGATCAGTCTCGGCTTCCTCAACTCGCCCGAGCACCTGGGGCTGGTCGAGCAGTCGAGACCAATCGCCGAGCTCGACGTGGCCGACCATGACGCGGTGCTGTTCGTCGGGGGCCAGGGCCCGATGGTCACGTTCCACGACGACGACCGGGTGCACCGGCTTGCGGCCGCGTTCTACGCCGCCGGCAAGGTCACCTGCGTGATCTGCCACGCCACCTGCCTGCTCTTGAGGGCGTGCCGGGCCGACGGCGGCCTGATCGTCGCGGGGAGGACCTGGACCGGTTTCGCCAACACCGAGGAGGACTACGTCGACCAGTACGTCGGCCGGACGGTCCAGCCATTTCGGATCGAGGACGAGGCGCACAAGCTCGCCGACACGAACTTCATCGTCAACAGCCGCTTCAAGTCGCACTGCGTGCGCGACGGCAACCTGATCACCGGACAGCAGCAGTACTCCGGCCGCGAGGCCGCCAAGCTGGTTATCGACACGCTGG
>Ga0081538_10003606_pt1 | contig 14542 bp, 8 predicted proteins | sample TabmetS5T2R1_FD_71022 | JGI IMG/M metagenome (GOLD analysis project Ga0081538, IMG submission 71022) | Tabebuia heterophylla rhizosphere microbial communities from the University of Puerto Rico - S5T2R1 | ecosystem: Host-associated > Plants > Roots > Rhizosphere ... | reverse complement strand
CGTCTCCCGGACCAGCGGCTCGCAGATCGCCGTCCTGCTCAAGAATGACGGCGGGTTGCTGCCGCTCGACGCGCACGCCGGTTCCATCGTCATCATCGGTCAGTCCGACTTCGTCGACGACGCCTGCCTGGGCGGCGGCGGCTCGTCCAAGGTGGTCCCGCTGTACACCGTCACGCCGCTGGACGGCATACAGGACGTGCTGCGAGACCTCGGCTCGTCGGCGACGGTGACCAAGGTGACCGTCACCGACGACCTGTCGAACCTGGACGAGGCCAAGAACGCGGCCAGAGAGGCCGCCGTGGTGGTGCTCATGGCCGGCCTGGTGGCGACCGAGGGCGCCGACCAGTCCGACGCCAACATGCTCCACGACCAGAACCGGATGCTGGACGAGCTGCTGGGCATCAACCCGACCACGGTCGTGGTCATGAAGGACAGCAACCCAGTGCTGATGCCGTGGATCGACAAGGCCCCGGCGGTGCTGGAGGCCTGGAACCAGGGCACCGAGGACGGACACGTCGTCGCCGATCTGCTGTTCGGTGTCGTGAACCCCTCCGGCAAGGTGCCGACGTCCTATCCGAGGTCGGAAGACGACACCTTCTACGCCGGCAAGCCCGAGCGGTATCCGGGCACCGACGAGGGCGACGGCTATCCGGTGATCCGGTACTCCGAAGGCCTGGAGATCGGGTACCGCTGGTTCCAGGCGCAAGGCATCGAGCCGCTGTTCGGCTTCGGGTTCGGTCTGTCCTACACCACCTTCGACATCACCGACGTGTCGGTGGACGCGCCGGACGGTGCGAATGCACCGGTCACCGTGACCGGGTCGGTGACGAACACCGGCTCCGTGGCTGGCGCCGAGGTGGTGCAGGTATATCTCGGGGTGCCCGTGGAGGGACAGCCCCCCAAGCGGCTGGTCGGATTCCAGAAAGTCTTCCTGGAGCCAGGAGAGTCGAAGCCGTTGAGGATCGCCATCGACCCGGCGGCGACCAACCACCCGTTCGGCGTCTGGGACTACTGCACCCGAGGCTTCGTGACCAAGCCCGGGGAGTACACCGTCTACGTGGGCAACTCGGCCGACAACACTCCGCACACGGCGATGCTCACCGTTGGGTGAGCTGCTGACTGGTCGCCACGGCCCACCCGGTTGGCGATGGCTTGGTGGAACAGGATGCCGTCGGTGGTGCTGGTCTGGGCCGCCCGCTGCAGCCTGGCTAGCAGCTCGGCCCGCCCCTCCCCGCCCCGGCTACAGCCCCTGGCGGCATGCGGTCAGCCAGCTCAGCCTTGGCCCCTTCGGCTGGGTCAACACCATCGCCATCCTGGTGGCCGCGGCGGCCCTGCCGGCCTTCGCCGCCGGGCTCCGGCGGGCCCTGCCGGCCGGTACCGGCTCGACCTGGGGACCGCGGCTGCTCGGGGCGGCCGGGACGTGCTTCGTGTTGCTGGCCATCTTCCCGGACGACCCCGGCCGGGGCTACCCGCCCGGCATGGCCGCCCAGCAGAGCCTCCACGGCCTGGTCCACGGGCTGGCCGGCACCCTGGCCTTCGGGTGTCGAGCACGGCCTGCTTCGTCCTGGCCCGACGCTTCGCCGCCGAGCCGGGCTGGCGCGGCTGGGCCCGGTACTCGACCGTCATTGGCGTGGTGGTGGCCGCCGGCTACCTGGCCACCGCCGTGGTCACCGGGCTGGACCAGGCCGGCGTGCTGCCCAACGCCCCCGGAGGCCTTCTGCAGCGGGCCATGATCATCGCCGGTCTCGGCTGGGTCGTCCTGCTCGCCAGCCGTCTGCTCCGCCGGCGCCCCGACCATCAGGCCCTGACCAGCTCGGCCTCGATCTCGAGCCGGACCGACTTGGAGAGCAGGAACCCGCCCGTCTCCAGGGCGGCGTTCCAGGTCAGGCCCCAGTCCCCCGCGTCTTGGCCATCAGGTGACGGGCGACGAACTCGAAGGACGCGTGCGACGGGTCGATCGCGTAGGTACCGACCTCGGGGACCTGGCGGCCGCTGACCACGCGGACGCCGGGAGTCGCAGTGACTGCCTGGCTCATGTGCCTCTCTCCTTCTCGGACGAGTGCGTTGGGATTCCCTTCACCCGCTGCAACGTCTTGGAGGAGATAGTTGTTTCCGCAACTATTCGTTCCGTCGAAGATTTTCGAGAGCGACACGCTTCTCGACCCAGTACCGTCAGGTCCGGCAGAAGTCTATGTTCGGACCGCTGCCGTGCTCCGTCTCCGCCCTCATGGCGCGACCATCGTGCCTGTCCCGCTCGACCGGGGAGTTGTGATGCCTAAGCGCACCGTCGCCGACCAGTTCGTCGAGATCCTGCTCGCCGCTGGGGTGCGGCGGATGTACGGGGTGGTCGGCGACAGCCTCAACCCGGTGGTGGACGCCATCCGCCGCCACGACGGCATCGACTGGGTCCACATGCGGCACGAGGAGGCGGGCGCGTTCGCCGCCGGCGCCGAAGCCCAGCTGACGGGCCGGCTGGTGGCCTGTGCCGGCAGCTGCGGCCCGGGGAACCTGCACCTGATCAACGGCCTGTACGACGCGCACCGGAGCATGGCGCCGGTGCTGGCGCTGGCCGCCCAGATCCCGAGCACCGAGATCGGGACCGGCTACTTCCAGGAGACCAACCCCACCCTGTCGTTCCAGGAGTGCAGCCACTACTGCGAGCTCGTCTCCCGGCCCGAGCAGCTGGCCCGCGTCACTCAGATCGCGATCCAGCACGCGCTCGGCCGCGGCGGCGTGGGGGTCGTCGCCCTCCCCGGGGACGTGGCCGACCAGGAGGCCAGCGGCGCCCACCTGGAGCACACCTACCGGCTGGGCCAACGGCCCGACGCCCGACCCTCCGACGAGGTGCTGGAGGAGCTCGTCGACCTGGTCGAGGGAGCGCGGCGCGTGACGCTGTTCTGCGGCCGCGGGGTCGCCGGGGCCCACCAGGAGGTGCTGGCCCTGGCCGAGCGGCTCAAGGCTCCGGTCGGGCACGCGCTGCGCGGCAAGGAGTGGATCCAGTACGACAACCCCTACGACGTGGGCATGTCCGGGCTGCTCGGCTACGGCGCCTGCTACGAGGCGATGCACGCCTGCGACCTGCTGATGCTGCTGGGGACCGACTTCCCCTACGTCCAGTTCCTGCCCACCCGGCCGAAGATCGTGCAGGTCGACCTCAGGCGTGAGCGGCTGGGCAGCCGGTCCCGGCTGGACCTGGGCATCTGGGGGGACGTCACGGAGACGCTGCGGGCCCTGCTGCCCCGCATCGCTGAGCGGTCGGACCGTGCCTTCCTGGACCAGATGCTGCGTCGGCACCGTGAGCTGGTGGGGCGGATCCGGGCCTATGCCGGCGAGGTGGGCGGGCAGCGACCCATTCACCCCGAGCATGTCGCCGCCACGCTGGACGAGCTGGCTGCCGACGACGCCGTCTTCACCGTGGACACCGGCATGTGCAATGTCTGGGCGGCGCGGCTGGTCCGGGCCACCGGCCGCCGTCGCATGCTCGGCTCCTTCGTCCACGGGTCGATGGCCAACGCGCTGCCGCAGGCGATCGGCGCCCAGCTGCCCGACCGAAGGCGGCAGGTGATCGCCATGTGCGGCGACGGCGGCTTCGCCATGCTGATGGGTGACTTCCTCACCCTGCTCCAGTACGACCTCCCGGTGAAGCTGGTCGTCTTCGATAACGGCTCGTTGGGCATGGTGGCGCTGGAGATGCTGGTCGCCGGCTACCCGCCGTACCAGACGGATCTGAGAAACCCCGACTTCGCCGCCATCGCCCGGGCTGCTGGTGCGACCGGGATCCGCATCGAGGACCCAGGCGATGTCCGCGACGGGCTGCGTGAGGCATTGGCAACCGATGGCCCGGTGCTGGTCGACGTGCTCACCGACCCGAACGCGCTGTCGATGCCGCCCAAGATCACCGGCGAGCAGGTCAAGGGGTTCGCCCTCGCCATGAGCAGGCTGGTGCTGTCCGGGGACGCCGACGAAGTGGTGAACATGGCCCGCAGCAACCTACGCAACCTTCCACGGCCGTGAAGCGGCAAGGACTTGGACGTCGGGTAGTCCGAACCAACGGGCTGGCTCAGCGCCGATGACCTCGAGGCACTGTGCGGCCAGCACCGCCGAAAGCTCGGCCGGCACGAGGGTGTGGCGGCGGCGCCACAGCGGGACCATGGATTGCGGCGCGGGCAGTTGCGGAAGATGTCCGCGAGAACAATGACGCCTCCGCGGCTGAGCACCCGGACGACTTCGGCGATCCCAGCCGGCAAACTCGCCCAGTGGCGCCGCGACAGGGTGGCGAACACCAGATCCAAGACGCCGTCGGGGAAGGGCAGACGCTCAGCCCGAGCCTGGACGGAACGGACCGCCAGCCTTGTGGGAGTCACCGCGATGGCAGCCGCCACCATCCTTCCAGCCAGATCGACACCGACCAGCTCGGCCGCTGGATAGCACTGTCGAGCGGAGCGACGAGCGGGAGCGTGTCGGCGAGGGCACCCACGAGCGCTTCGTCGTCGACATGGGCAGGTTCATGGAACGCATCGCCGCCAAGCATGCCTCCACACCGTGATAGAACCGCGGGATGACCACCGAGGCGCCATTGCTGCTGGCTCTGGACCTCACCGGCACGTTCGCGTTTGCGCTCAACGGCTCGCTGACGGCGTTGCGGGCGGCCCGGCTGGACATCGTGGGTGTCGTGGCCTTGGGCATGATCACGGCGCTCGGCGGCGGGATCGTCCGTGATGTCCTGCTCGGCAGCCTTCCTCCCGCCACGTTCAGCGACTGGCGCTACCTCGCCGTGGCCGCCGGCGGCGGTCTGATCACCTTTGTCTTCGGACGCCGCCTGGAGCGGCTGAACACGCCGATCATCTTCCTGGACGCGGTGGGGCTGAGCCTGTTCGCCGTCACCGGGGCCAGCAAGGCGCTCGGTTCCGGGCTGGGCCCGGCGCAGGCGGTCATCCTCGGCACGATCACCGGCGTGGGCGGCGGCACGCTGCGCGACGTCCTCATTCAGCAGATCCCGTCGGTGCTGCGTAGCGAGCTCTACGCGATCCCTGCCATGGTCGGCGCCACGATTGTCGTCGTGGCCAGCCTGCTCGGCGCCGACGGCCCTGCGACGGCGATCGGGGCGGCGGCGGTCTGCTTCGGGATCCGCATGCTCGGCGTCCGGTTCGGCCTCAACGCGCCGACGCCCCCCGCGGCCCCGGACCCGGGGCCGGACGACGACTGACAGCGCCGTGCGCGGGTCGCTGGCCGGGACCGACACCGGCGAATGCCGCGATATCGGTGGCCACCATGCGGATCGCGGCGCTGGCGGTGAGCGCTGCTCGGGATCGCGGAGCGCTGGCAGCGACCGAGCGGGCGAGGGCGAGCGAGCGATCAGCCGCCCGCTGCCGGGTTGGGTGGTCCCCAGGCGCCGTGGCCAGGTCGCCGATCGCAACGGCCAGCCCGCGGATGGTGGGAGCCAGCCCTCGGCCCTCCGGCGGGCTCATGGCCAGGGCGGTCCGCGTGAGCAGCAGGCAGCTGCCACCGAGCAGGTCGAGGTGGCCGGCGTTCTCGCTCTCGTGGACCACCGGCGCCATCCGCGCGCGCCACAGCAGCGAGTGGCGGACGACCCGGTTGCTGGCATGCCTGGTGCGGCGCAGGTCGGCGAGGCGGTCGCGCAGGTCCCAGAGACTGCTCATCGCTCGTTGGTCGAGCTCGTCGTCGTCGCCTTGGAGCGCGCGGGCGGTCAGCTCGAGCCCGCCGGCCATCTCCGCCAGCGCCGCCGCCTCCGCCCGGCGCAACAACGCCACCGGCTCAGGTGAGAACAGGACCTGGGTGAACACCAGCGCGACCCCGGCGCCGATCAGCGCGTCGACCAGCCGATCGGGCCCCGCTTGGCCGTCGGCCACCGCGACGGTGAGGATCGCCCCCGACGCCGCCTGCGCGATGGTGACTCGGGCCCCGCCGAGGGCGAAGGCCGCGGCCATCGCCGTGAAGATGGCCAGGGCCAGGGTCCCATAGCCGCCGCCCAGGGCACTGATCGCGAGCTCTCCGGCAACGATGCCCACGACCACCCCCGCCAGGAGCCGCAACGCGTTCGCGCCGCGCTGCCCCCGGGAGGCGTTCAGCGCGACCACCGCCGCGATCGGAGCGAAGAACGGCTCAGGGTGGTTGTCGAGCCAGCGCGCGAGCCACCACGCCGCCGTTGCGGCGGCGGTGCTCTGCAGCAAGGGCCAGGCGTTTGCGGCAACCCTGCGCAGCGCTCCTGAGCAGGCTCCCACGATCCGCCGCCGCAGCCTGCCCTTGCGGCCGGCCTCGGTGGCGCCATGCTGCGAGATGTTCACCCACCACCCTCCCGTGGTACCTCCCATGAGCATCTACCCGCCACTTTCCCCAACTACCTCCAGCACCCGAGAACAGCCGTCACCGCAGGAGGCGGCCCCATGTTGAAGCGCCTGGTTGGCTACGCCTATGCCTGGGACTACGCCGGCGATGCGGCGGCTGCTCCCCGGGCCGCCACCCTGGGCCTGGGTTCGGTGGCGGTCGCGGCGAGCTATCACGCGACCCGGGCCGCCACCCCGCTCCACCCTGCGCATCGCCTCCACGATGCGGAGCACGCCGCGTGCTACGTGCCGGTCAGGGAGCAGGCCTGGCGCGGGCATCGCCTCGTCCCCGCCGTCCCCTCCTGGGACCCCGATGGCGCCTCGCTCGCCAGCGCGCGAGGCCAACTCAGGGGCCAAGGGCTCGAGGTCGAGGCCTGGATCGTGCTGACGCACAACAGCGCGCTCGGCCGGGCGCATCCCGACCTGGTCGTCCAGAACGCGTTCGGCGACATCTACCCGTACGCGCTGTGCCCTGCCGCGGCGGATGTGCGGGAGTACTGCCTGACGCTCGCCGAGGAGGTGCTCCGGTCTGCTCCCATGGACGGCGTCGTGCTGGAGGCCTGCGGGCCGATGGGCATCGACCACGCCGGGAGGCACGAGAAGACCGAGTTCGCCGAGTGGGACGAGGTGGGTCGCGCCCTGCTCTCCCTCTGCTTCTGCCAGGCATGTGAGGACCGCTATGCCGCCGCCGGCGTGGACAGCGACCGCCTGGCCCAGGTGGTACGCGAGGGCGTCGACTCGGGGTCGGGGACGGTCGAGGATCGGCTCGGCGACGGGCTGGCGGCCGAGGTGGCCGCAATCAGGACCGGCATCGCCAGGCAGCTCCGGGAGCTGCTGGTGGCCAGGTGCCGATCGGTCGACTCGAGCATCCGGATCACGGTGCACGGCTCGAGCGACCCTTGGGCCACCGGGTCGTTCGCCACGGTCCAACCGGCGGTGGGCGACGGCGTCGATGGGGTCGTCGCATCCTGCTGGGACCCTCCTGCGGGAAGCCGGCGCATCAAGGACCTGCGCACCCTGGCGGCCCCGGGCACCGAGGTGGGCGCCTACCTCCGGCTGGACCGTGGGTGGCCCTCGGACGAGACGACCGATCGCCGCCTCCAGGAGTACCTGCTGTCGGGAATGACCGAGCTGCACCTGTACCACCTCGGCCTGCTCGGCCACCACGGCCTTGCGACCATGCGCCGCGTCATCGAGACGACCAGCGAGCTGGCGGCACGGGCATGAACACGACGACGATCCTCCGGCTATTGGACCGGTGCCCAATCGTCGGAGACGGCGCTGCCGGCCGGGTACTCCTGCAGCGGGACCTGATCGTCGCGCCAGGCCGCGAGCACGGGCTCGACGATGCGCCAGCACTCCACGGCGGTGTCGCCGCGCACCGACAGGTTCGGGTCGCCTTCGAACACGCCCCTGAGCACCTGGCCGTACGGTGGTAGGTCACCTGGGTCGAGGCCGGCCTCCAGGGTCATCGGGTCGACCACGGACGGATCGCCGGGGCCGTTGATGTTGACGTCGAGGCGGAGCCAGTCGGGATCGAAGCCGATCCTCAGCCGGTCGGGCCGGTCGTAGCCGGCCAGGCCGACGGGCACCCACGGCGGCTGTTTGAAGGTGATCACCGCCTCCTTGCGTAGGCGGCGCAGCGCCTTGCCGGCCCGAACCCGGAACGGCACCCCGGCCCACCGCCAGGTGTCGATGGTCAGGACCACCTCGGCGAACGTCTCGGTGTTGCGGTCAGGGTCCACGCCCTCCTCGTCCACGTATGACGGCAGCGCACGCCCTTCGATCTCCCCTGCGGTGTACCGGGCCCGGCGACTCCACCTCGCCGGGTCGTCACCCCAGACACGGGTGGCCCGCAGCACCGCTGCTTTGGCGTCGCGGACGTCCCTGGCCTCCAGGGTGCTCGGGGCCTCCATGGCGAGCAGGGCGAGCACCTGGAGCGAGTGGCTCTGGATCATGTCGATCAGCGCGCCGGCTCGGTCGTAGTAGCCGGCCCGGCCTTCCAGGGCCAGGGCCTCGTCGAAGACGATGTCGATGCTCTGGACGTGCTCGCCGGTCAGCACCGACTCGAGCATGCGGTTGGCGAACCGCAGCCCCACGATGTTCAGCACGGTCGACATGCCCAGGTAGTGGTCGACCCGGTACACCTGGTCTTCGGGGACCAGCCGGGCGAGCAGGTCGTTGAGGGCCGCGGCGCTGGCCGCGTCGGTGGCGAACGGCTTCTCCAGCACCAAGCGGGTGTGCTCGGGCAGCTCGATGCCGGCCAGCGCCTGACATGCCTGGACCGTGACCGCCGGAGGCAGGGCGAAGAAGATCGCCATGCGTCCTTGGCAGGCGTCCAGCAGCCGTCGCAGGTCGTCCTCGACGGTGACGTCTGCCTTGAGGTACCGGGCGCCCCGGATAACGGCGTCCGCCCGGGCCCCCCTGGCGTTGGCGGCCGCGAAGGAGTCGGCGACCCGCTGGCGCCAGCGGTTGTCGTCCCAGCCGAGCCTGCCGCTGCCGACCAGCAGCAGCTGCTCTCCCCCGCCGCTGGCCAGCAGCGCTCCCAGGCCCGGGAGGAGCAGCCGCGTGGTCAGGTCACCGGTCGCGCCCAGGATGAGCAGCGTCTGCTTGCTCTCGGACTCTGATCGCTCAGTTGTCATGGTTGCAGGTGGTGAGGTCGGTCAGCGGGGTGATCGCGAGGGGGCGGGTCACCGCCGCTCCAGGGAGAACTGGTGGCTGGCGCCGGGGGCGAGCTCGACGGTCTGGTCGCGGACCAGGACCTTGACGGGCTGGGCCCGGCCGGGTCGCGAGCTGACCTCCAGGCGGTCCTCGGTGAGACTGACCTGGACCCGGTGGCCGCGGTAGTGGACGCTGAACTTGAGCTGCTTGACCTCCGGCGGCAGGGCCGGGTCGAACCGGAGCACCGGACCGCGGGCCCGGAGGCCGGTCAGGGAGCGCAGCACGATGTCGACGGTCCCGGCCATCGCGCCAAGGTGGATGCCTTCGGCGGTGGTGCCGCCCTGGACGTCGGCGACGTCGCTCTCCAGGGCGTGCTGGAGGAACCGCCAGGCTTCCTCGGGCTGGTAGCGGGCCAGCACCCAGGCGCTCACCACCCCCGACAGGGTCGAGCCATGCGAGGTCCTGGCCAGGTAGTAGTCGACCGTGCGGGCCAGCTGCTCCTCGCTGACCTGGTAGCCGAGGCTGGCCAGCAGCTCCCGCAGCCTGCTCCGGGACAGCAGGAACAGCAGCATCAGCACGTCCGCCTGCTTGGACAGCTTGTAGCGGTTGGTGCTGTCGCCCTCGGCCTCCAGCAGCCGGTCCAGCCGGGCGATGTCGCCGTAGCGCTCCCGGTAGCCCTCCCAGTCGAACTCCAGCAGGTCCTCGTAGCCCTCGAACTGGCTCAGCACCCCGTCGGCGTGGAATACGACCTTCATCTTGTGGCCGATGTCGCGCCAGCGGTCCAGCTCCGCATCCTCGATCGACAGCTCCGTGGCCAGCTCCTGGCGGTAGTGCGGGGGGAGCTCCTCCAGCGCCTCCAGGGCCCGCTGCAGCACCCATACGGCCATCACGTTGGTGTAGGTGTTGTTGTCCAGCCCCGGCCGGTCGGCGTCCGGGTAGGCCTCGTGGTACTCGTCGGGGCCCATCACCCCCAGGATCTCGTAGCGGCCTTCGTCGGCGTTCCAGGTGCTGATGCTGGACCAGAACCGGGCGATCTCGATCAGCAGCTCGGCGCCGACAAAGCGTAGCCACCCGGTGCTGCCGGTGACCTGGTAGTGCTGCCAGACGTTGTAGGCGACGGCGATGTTGACGTGCCGCTGCAGGTGGGAATGGTCGGGCAGCCAGCGCCCCGACTTGGGGTTGAGGTGGAGCCGCTGGGTCTCCTCGCGTCCGTTGGAGCCGCTCTGCCAGGGGAACATCGCCCCCTTCAGGCCGGCCTCCCGGGCCGCGGCCCGGGCCGCGGGCAGACGGACGTGCCGGTAGTCGAGCAGCGCGGCGGCCAGCACCGGCCGCTGGAGGTTGAAGAACGGGAAGATGAACAGCTCGTCCCAGAAGATGTGGCCCCGGTAGGCCTCCCCGTGCCAGCCCCGCGCGGGAACGCCGGCGTCCAGGTGGACGGTGTGGGGCGAGACGGTCTGCAGCAGGTGGAAGATGTGCAGGTGCAGGACGGTCTCGGCCCACTCATTCGCGCTGTCCAGCTGGATGTCGACCCGGTCCCACAGGATGCCCCAGGTGCCCTCGTGCCGGGCCAGCAGCTCCGCGAAGCCCGCCCCCGCCTGTGCCGCCTGGCGGGCCTCCAAAAGGCTCTCGGAGATCGCCCGGTCGCGGGAGGTGTAGAGGGCGACGACCTTCTCAACGGTCGCCGGCCGCCCCTCGTCAAGCTCGAAGCCGAGCTCGTGGGCGACGAACCCGGGCTCGGAGATGAGCCGCCGCTCGGCCTCGGCGACCTGGCCGTCGCGCAGCAGCCGGGTCCGGGCGGCCAGGGCGACCCGCACCCGCGACTGGTTGGTCTCGGCCTGCAGCTCGACCGTGTCGGCGTCCACCTCGCCGGTGTGCAGCGCCGCCAGGTGGTGGCCGTTCAGGTCGCGGTAGCGCTTCACCCCCGCGTTGACCACCCGGCCGTCCAGCCCGGAGCGAACCTGGATCGTCCCTGACCAGTTCTCGGCCACAAAGGTCGTCTCCAGCCCGGCCAGGTGCTGGTCCTTCATGCTCACGAACCGCCGCTGGGTCACCTGGGTGCGGCGCCCCTCCGCATCCTGCCAGCGCAGCGAGCGGGTGAGGGTCCCGTGGCGCAGGTCCAGCTCCAGGCGGTGGTCGAGGAGGCCGGCCTGCTGGACGTCGAACCACGGGCCGCCGGCCACCCGGAAGCTCAGCGGCAGCCAGTTGGGCACGTTGACCAGGTCCTCGTTCTCGACCGCGCGCCCGGCGATCTCGGTCGTCGCCCGGTTGTAGAGGCCGGCGACGTAGGTGCCGGGATAGTTGACGTCGCCGGCTCCGGCCTCGGGCAGGGCGCCGCGGGTCACGAAGTAGCCGTTGCCGACCGCGCACAGCGCCTCCCGCAGCCCCTGCCGGCCAGGGTCGAAGCCGTCGTAGACCAGCATCCAGACACTCGGCGGCCGCTCGGTGTGCCGCCGGCGCAGCTCGGCCGCCGCCCGCCGCTCGTCCAGGCGGCCCGCGGCCAGCACCGTCAGGGAGACGTCGTCCAGGGTTGGCACGACCAGGTCGGCGCCCGCCTCGGCCAGCAGGTCCCGGTCGTCCAGGCGGGCCACCCCGATGGCGGCCATGTTGCCGGCCTTGGCCGCCTGCACCCCGCTGGAGGCGTCCTCGACCACGAAGCAGCCGGCGGGTGGGATCCCGAGCTCCTGGGCGGCGGTGAGGAAGATCGCCGGGTCGGGCTTGCCCCTGGGAAAGTCCCGGCCCGAGATGTCGGCGTCGAACAGCTCCTCCAGGGTCATCCGGGGGCGGATGAAGTCGTAGTCGAGCCGTTGCTCGGCGGCGAAGGTGTCGAGCCGGATCCGCTCCAGGAACAGCTTGGCGTTCTTGGACGACGACGCGGCCGCCACCCGGATCCCGGCCGCCTTGACGGCCAGGATGAACCGGAGCGCGTCCGGGAAGGCCATGAACCGGCCCTCCTCGATGAGCCCGACGATCTGCTCCTGCTTGGCCGCCGCGTACCGCTCGGCCCGGGCCTCGACGTCGGGCACGCCGAAGTGCTCCAGGGCCGCCCGGGCACCGGCCATGCGCGGCTTGCCCGACATGACCTGCTGGTAGACCGCCGGGGTGAAGCGCTCCGGCGTCCAGCTGGTCTGGTCGCGGACCTCGCGCCACTCGGTCCTCATCAGCAGCCGCAGCGACTCGCGCCAGGCCAGCTCGTGGGGCGAGTCCACCAGCACGCCGTCAACGTCGAAGATCGCCCCCTGGAACGCCATGTCCCTCACCCGCTCGCCTCGGCCCGTTTCGCCTCGATGGTGTCCAGCATCGCCTGGTAGCTGGCGGCGAACTTGTCGACCCCCTCGGTCTCCAGCTGCTCGCCGACCTCCTCCTCGTCGATGCCGACCCGGATCAGGTCCGACCACAGCCGCCGGGTCCGGTCCAGGCCCTCCAGCACCGTCTGGCCGCGGACGATCCCGTGGTCGGCGAACGCCTCCACGCTGGACAGGGGCATGGTGTTGACCGTGTCCCGGCCGATCAGCTCCTCGGAGTACAGCACGTCGCGGTAGTTGGGGTTCTTGGTCGAGGTGGAGGCCCACAGACAGCGCTGGGGGCGGGCCCCCTTGGCGGCGAGCGCCTCCCAGCGGGGACCGTCGAACAGCTCCAGCCAGGCCTGGTGGGCGAGCTTGGCGTTGTCGATGGCGGCGGTCCCCAGCCGGGCCTCGGCCAGCTCGGTGTCGGGGCCAGCCTCCTCGACCCGCTCACCCAGGATCGGGTCGATCAGGGTGTCGACCCGGCTGACGAAGAACGAGGCCACGCTGGCCATCTGGCCGAGGTCGGCGCCCCTGGCGGCCCGCTCCTCCAGCCCGGATAGGTAGGCCTCGACGACCTCGCGGTAACGGGCGATGGAGAAGATCAAGGTGACGTTGACGTTGACCCCGGCGGCGATCGAGGCCCGGATGGCCGGCAGCCCCTCGAGCGTCGCCGGGATCTTGATCATGATGTTGGGCAGGCTGAGCAGGTCGAACAGCCGGGCCGCCTGGAAGGTGGTCTCGTCGGTGTCGTGGGCCAGGTCCGGCGGCACCTCGTAGGACACATAGCCGTCGCGACCACCGGTCGCCTCGTACACCGGCCGCAGCTCATGGGCCGCCCAGCGGATGTCGTACAGGGCGAGGCGCTCGAAGATCGCCTGGGCGCCCAGGCCCTGGGCGGCCAGGCCGGCGAGCTGGTCGTCATAGAAGCCGCCGGCGCCGATGGCGGCCTGGAAGATCGTCGGGTTCGAGGTCACCCCGACCACGGAGAAGTGGTCGCGGAGCCGGCGCAGCTCGCCCTTCTCCAGCCAGTCGCGGGCGATCGAGTCGACCCAGACCGAGACACCTTGGTCGCTGAGCTGGGCCAGGGGATTGGGGGTTGCCATGACTGGCCTCCTTCGCCGGTCAGGCCGACAGGTTCCGCAGCATCCGGGCCTTCTCCACGTGCTCCCGGTGCAGCACGGCCAGGGCCCGCTCGACGACGTTGTCCTCGGTGAACCCGAACTTGATGAGGGCCGTCCCCCCGGGAGCGGATGCCCCGAACTGGTCGATGCCAACCACCCCGCCGAGGGTTCCCACCCACTTGTGCCACAGGGCGGTGCTGCCCGCCTCGACCGCCAGCCGGGCCGTCACCAGCGGCGGCAGGACCCGGTCACGGTAGCTGGCGGGCTGGGCCTCGAACAGCTCCCAGCAGGGCATCGACACCACCCGGGTGGGGATCTCCTGGCGCTGCTCGAGCTCGTCCCGGGCGGCCAGGGCCAGCCACACCTCCGACCCGGTGGCCAGCAGGATCAGCTCTGGCTCGCCGCCTGAGGCCTCGGCCAGCACATACGCGCCGCGGTGCAGCCCGTCCGCCGGGGCGTAGCGGTCCCGGTCGATCACCGGCAGCTCCTGGCGAGACAGCACCAGCGCGGTCGGCCCGTCGGTGCGGCGCACCGCCGCCCGCCAGGCCTCGGCCGTCTCCGGGCCGTCGGCCGGGCGGATCACGTGCAGGTTCGGCAGCAGCCGCAGGCTGCCCAGGTGCTCGACCGGCTGGTGGGTCGGCCCGTCGCCGCCCAGCCCGATCGAGTCGTGGGTCCACACGTAGACCACCGGCAGCCCCATCAGGGCGGCCAGCCGCGCGCTTCCCCGCATGTAGTCGGAGAAGACCAGGAAGGTGGCGCAGAACGGGCGCAGCCCGCCGTGGGCGGCCAGGCCGTTGGTGATCGCCCCCATGCCGTGCTCGCGGACCCCGAAGCGGAGGTTGCGCCCGGCGTCGCTCGCGGTCAGGTCGCCGCCGCCGGCGATGTCGGTCAGGTTCGACTCGGCCAGGTCGGCCGAGCCGCCCACCAGGGTCGGCAGGTTGGGCGCGATCGCGTTGATCACCTGCTGGGACGCCTTGCGGGTGGCCTGCTTCCTGGGCTCGGTGAACAGCCCCTCCAGGCCGGCGTCCCAGCCGGCCGGCAGCTCCCCCGCCATCGCGGCTTGCAGCTCGGCGGCCAGCGCCGGCTCCGCGGCCGCGGAGCCCGCCCAGCGCCCCCCCCCCCCCGGGGTTGC
>Ga0081538_10003605_pt1 | contig 14543 bp, 17 predicted proteins | sample TabmetS5T2R1_FD_71022 | JGI IMG/M metagenome (GOLD analysis project Ga0081538, IMG submission 71022) | Tabebuia heterophylla rhizosphere microbial communities from the University of Puerto Rico - S5T2R1 | ecosystem: Host-associated > Plants > Roots > Rhizosphere ... | reverse complement strand
GCGCGCCGGTTCATCCGCCGGCCGCTGCTGATCGAGAACGCAGACCTCTGCCACGCGCTGCTCGCCGAGCAGGTTATGAAGATAGCGCTCATAGACGGTTTTCTCGTTCCATATCTGGTATACCCAATATCCTGCTGCAAGCATCAGCCCGAGCACGCCTATCAGGAGGAGCGTGCGCAGAAGAGCTAAGACGCGCTGCAGCACTGCCAGGCTGCGGGAAATTCTCCCCATGTCGTTCCCCTCCCCTCATCCCGTGCTGGGGTTTGAGTGCCGCCCACACCCTCAAAGACGCGACTGCGCCTATCATAACACCGGACACCGCGACAAGCCATACATAGGCTGCGCCACGCACCTTGACGCGGATGACCGGATGAGCATAATGGCACAGACCATGCGGGCGTAAGAGATGACAGCTTGCGCTACGCGCCGAAGGAGCACCCCATGCAAGCCGCTGGCTATCACGGACCACGTGATAGCCGTGTGGAAGATGTGCCGATGCCAGAGCTTGCCGAAGACGAGCTGTTGGTACGCATCAAGGCTTGCGGCATCAGTGGGTCTGATCTCTAGCCGAGGTATCCGCTGGAGGCGGTGATCGAGTTGACCGATGGACGAAGGCCGATCGGTCGGTTCGAGGTCAGGGAGGACCATATGGACACGGCAGCCAATCCTGGCCATCTTTCAGGTCATAACACATGGCTGAGCCTATATCCGATTTTTAAAACGCCTCATGCATTTTTCTTGACACCCGTGCATACCATGGTGTACACAAGGATAAGGTAATAGCTCACGCTGCCGTGGGCTGGTCCATCCTACCGTGTTGGTTGATGAGAACTTTGCGCCCGACTGTTGAGAGAGCGATGCTGCGGAAGTTCCAGAGCCAGGCGGTATCTCATGCTTCGCTGCACCGTGGCATCCCAGTTTATCGGTAACAATCACAGGTGAAGGCTACGCCGAACCTCTCCGAAGCTCGCAGATATACTTTTTGGCTGCCTGTTAATCGCGCCGACGTTTCACGGAGATATCTAGAATATTTCCTTCCTGCTCCATGACCTGCCAGCGATCGGGCCGTTCGGCGTTGATGGGAAGCCAGATCTCTCCGGGTGCTAGTGGTCACCCATCCTAGGGTACCGGCGGCGTCACTGATCGGCAAGTGAGTGTCTCAGCTTTGGGCACCATGGGTATAGCTACGTCGGTCACGATGACGCTGTGTTCCCGCGTCGGCTCTTCGACGCCATGATAGCTCAGGCAGGAGTGGCAGTGGAGTCAGACGCTAAGGCTAATAATCTCCTCGGGAAAAGGCTGGCGCGTGTACTGGTCGGTTCCGAATGCTTAACGATTTCCACTGTGATCCCGGGGTGTCCTTAGGGCCCAGCCTAATGAGCTCGCCTATATGTACCACCCACCCAGAGATACTCCAGGCGTGAGAAATGCTCCTTGATACCTACCGGCGCCTGGTTGGTGCCGTCGCGATTCTCGCTGACAAAGGTATGGACTACCAGAGAGTATTTATGGTGCCACCTCGTGCGCATAGCTATATCGGTGGGTGACCATGAGCATTATACTTAGGATGAGTCATGGTTTCTGAACGCCATCTAGGCACAGTGGGTCGGGCCTTCAAAGCCCCTATTCACGCCACGAGGCGAAAGTGCAGCCTGGGGACCCCTCTTTGGACTGCCGCGGAGATTGCCCAATATGGACGCTTTAATTGTAGCCGCGACCCCGGAGTCGCTGAATTCTATTAGGAAGTACGTTACGACGGCAGCCGCTGCCGCGGACTTGGAGAAAAAATCTGCCAGTCAGCTTTGTCGGGTAGTGGACGAAATCGCTACGAGGGCTATGGCGCACGGCCACGCCGGAGCGAATGACAAAGATGTGTGGCGCGTGCAGGCCCATATCGACCAGAAATCCTTGACCATCATCCTCGAACATCGAGGTGAGCCCTACGATCCGCGCCAGAACTCATCCCTACTGCCCTCAGACGCGGCAATTGAAAATGGACTGGATCACACGTTACAGGGAGTCGATGAGTTCCGGTATCAACGCGTTGGAGATTGGAATCGCAACATCTTTGTGATGAATCGTGCGGTGATTGTAGCAGAGACTAGCTCGCAGAGCGAAAAGTTAGCCGATGATCTCATCCGTGTTATTCTTCCTATTGGCATTGCCCTATCGGCGGAGAAGGACTTTGACCGGCTGCTAGAGAGCATCTTGATCCAGGCTAAATCGGTGTGCAACGCCGACGGTGGCACCCTGTATCTACCAGAGGAGAATCGCCTCAAGGCTACCATTATGCGTAACGACTCGTTGAATATCACCATGGGTGGGGCATTGGCCGAAAAGATGCCCTACCTCATAGTGCCCCTATACGAAGAGACAACAAGGGAACCCAATTACCACAATATCGCTTCCTATGTGGCTTTGTGCGGTCACTCAGTCAATATCCCCGACATCTCTCAAGCGAAGGATTTCGACTTTTCCGGGACCAGATTATTTGACCAAACAAACAATTACCGTTCTATCTCCACGTTCACGACACCGCTGAAAAACCACGAAGGCGAAGTGATTGGGGTGCTGCAGCTGCTCAACGCCCAAGACCCCCACACTGGCCGGGTGATTCCCTTTGACTCCTATATGCAGCTACTGGTTGAAGCGCTGGCATCCCAGGCCGCCGTTGTCCTGAACAACCGGATGCTCTTAGAGCGCCAGAAACAACTGCTGATCTACGAGCACGACTTAGAAATTGGCCAACAAATTCAGGCCAATTTCCTACCCAGTGAGCTCCCTCAGCCCTCTGGTTGGGAGATCGCTGCCGGCTTCCGTCCCGCGCGCAAGGTGGCAGGTGATTTCTACGACGCCTTCTACGTCGAAGGCCAGACCAAGGTGTGCCTGATCATCGCCGACGTGTGTGACAAGGGGGTAGGTGCGGCGCTTTTCATGGCGCTCTGTCGCAGCCTGATGCGCGCCTTTGCCGGCCTGCACGAGGGTCCCGCGACGGGCGGCAAGAACCCTGTCGAACTGACCAATGAGTATATTGTGCAGAATCATGAAAATTCCAATATGTTTGTCACGCTATTCTACGGTGTATTGGACCTGGCCAACGGCCAGCTCACCTATGTAAACTGTGGGCACAACCCCCCGGTCATCATCGGTTCAACGGACGTAAAGGTACGCCTTCCGCCCACCGCCCCCGCCGTCGGCCTGTTTCCGGACATCGGATTTAAAATGCTGCAGGTCGACTTGGAACCGGGGGATGTGCTGTTCGCATTTACGGACGGGGTCACTGAAGCCCGTGCACCGAACGACGGGTTCTTTACCGAAGAGCGCCTACTGCAACTTCTCGAGCAGCCGGCCCCCTCTGCGCTGGCGTTGTTGAAACGTATCGACGAGAGCCTACGCTCCCACATTGGCGCTGCCACCCAGTTTGACGATATCACCATGATTGCTGCAAGGCGGCATTCTGGGCTCGACGTAGAACCCAAGTGATCTTCAATGCGTGAGGAAGAGGATCTGCACAACGGAGCAGGCCAGATGACCCCCAGGAGGTAGTCCAATGGACTCTATGCGCTTCTCGTTCTCGGATACCATTGCCGGGTATGTGACCGGATATGACCGAGATAAAGACTCGTTTGGCCTCAAAACCACCGACGGCCGGGATTTCCAGGTCAAATTCGCCTCGAATACCTACGGCTGGATCGTCAACAACCTGAACGAGCCGCGCACCTGGACTAGCCAGGATCAGATGCGGGGGCTGCTGGCAACTGGTCGCTACCTATTCGTGTATGGGATTTATTATCCCGAACATGGCGGGTTCACGTATGAGGCGCAGTCGCTGATTTTTCCCGGCCGCAGGGAAGATAACTATGTGTTTGAGCGGCAGGATTGGTGGATCAAGCAGGTGGCTGCCATTGCCGACTTTTACCTGAAGGCCCAATTCCAGGGTAAACCGATTGACTATAAGGATTATCGTACTATTATTCGCCTGACCGGGGAAAAGGACGCCGACAACTACCGCCAGGAAACGGACACCATCTCCCGTTTGGTCTACGGCTTTGCCTCGGCATACATGATGACCGGCGACGAGCGTTACTTGGAAGGGGCGGAGAAAGGCACCGAATACCTGCGCGACCATATGCGCTTCTATGACCCCGATGAGAAAGTGGTTTACTGGTATCACGGCATTGACGTCCAAGGACAGCGTGAGACAAAAGTCTTTGCCTCCGAATTTGGCGATGACTTTGACGCCATTCCGGCCTATGAGCAAATTTACGCGCTAGCCGGTCCTCTTCAAACCTATCGGGTCACTGGCGACCCACGCATCCTGCAGGATGCCGAGTTAACGGTCGACCTGTTCGACCGCTTTTTCCTCGATAGGTCCAAGGGTGGCTATTTCTCTCACCTTGATCCCATTGCGCTTGACCCGCGCAGCGATGCTCTGGGCGCGAACAAAGGCAAGAAGAACTGGAACTCCGTTGGCGACCACGCCCCCGCCTACCTAATTAATCTATACCTGGCCACCGGCGAGAGACGCTACGCCGATTTCTTGGAGTACACGTTTGATACGATTGAGCAGTATTTCCCAGACTATGACCATAGCCCCTTTGTCCAGGAGAAATTTTATGAGGATTGGTCGCACGACACGACCCACATGTGGCAACAAAATCGCGGGGTGGTCGGCCATAACCTCAAGATTGCCTGGAACTTGATGCGCATGCACAGCCTGAAGCCCAAGCAGAAGTACGAGGCTTTGGCCCGCCGCATTGCCGCCGAAATACCAAAGGTCGGGATGGACCGGCAGCGGGGCGGCTGGTACGATGTGATGGAACGCGCGCGGCGGGGTGACGAAGAACTGCACCGCTTGGCTTTCCACGACCGCAAAGCTTGGTGGCAGCAAGAACAGGGCATCCTGGCTTACCTGATCCTGCATGGCGTCCTGGGCGATCCGGAGTATCTGAAATTTGCCCGCGAGTCCGCCGCCTTCTACAACGCATTTTTCTTGGATCACGACGACGGGGCCGTCTACTTCAACGTCTTAGCCAATGGCATCCCCTACCTGATGGGTACGGAGCGATTCAAGGGCAGCCACTCGATGAGCGGGTATCACTCTACCGAGCTATGTTACCTGGCGGCCACTTACACCAACTTACTCATTACCAAGCAGCCACTGGAGTTGTACTTCAAGCCCTATCCGAATGGCTTCAGGCGCAATACTTTGCGGGTATCGCCTGACATCTTGCCCCCGGGCAGCATACGACTCAGTGAGGTATGGGCCAACGGGGAGAAGTATGCCCATTTCGATGCTGATGGCCTCACAGTACGAGTTCCGGATAGCAAAGAAGCCGTGCAAATTAAGGTGCGCCTCGAGCCCAAGCAGTGATTTCCTGAACCAGTCGTCGCCGGGGTCAGGAGCGTAGACCCGTGAGACAAGGTACTGGAAAGAAGGTTAAGCCGACGTGTGACGACTCCTTGAGGAGTCAGCACGACCGCGAGGGTAACTCATGGAGATCAATGTCAAGTCTAGTGGACAAGTGACGCTGGTCGAGATGGCGGGTGATATCGACAGTAACACCGCGCCTCAGGCCCATGAACGGATTTTGCCTTTGGTGCAGCCAGCAGCCAAGATCCTTCTGGATATGAGTGGCGTAGAGTACATGTCCAGCGCGGGCCTGCGAATGCTACTGTCAATGTACCGCCAGGTATCGCGACAAAATGGCGGTATTGTCCTAGTAGGACTGGCTGAAGAGATCAAAGACACCATGTCGGTCACTGGATTCCTGAACTTTTTCACGATCCGTGACACTGTGGACGAGGGATTGAAAGCTCTGGGCTAACAGTTGCAAGGAGCAGGTATGGAGCGAATAGATATCCACCCTACCCATACCTATGGGGAATTCAAGCTGCGGGCTGGCCGTCCACTTCCCTTCGGCGCCACACGGGTGGAAGGGGGCATTAATTTTTCCATATCCTCCCGTCATGCCAGCTCCTGTACCTTGGTGCTATTTAAAAAGCGCCAGTCGGAACCGATGGCAGAAATCCCCTTTCCCGATGAATTTCGGATCGGGAACGTCTTTGCCATGGTGGTGTTTGGACTAGGCTACGAGAACATTGAATACGGCTTCCGTATGGATGGCCCCTATAACCCTCAGGAGGGGCATCGGTTTGATCCCGCCAAAATTCTCCTGGATCCTTATGCCAAAGTCATAGGTGGTCGCGATCTCTGGAGGGTGCAGCCAGACTGGAACGACATTTATCAGCACCGGGGCCGCATGGTCTTCGACGATTTCCACTGGGAATCCGACCGCCCCCTGGAAATACCCATCGAGGACATGATTATCTACGAGATGCATGTCCGTGGCTTCACGCGGCACCCTTCCTCTGGCGTCAAGCATCCAGGCACTTTCGCCGGCATCCGCGAGAAAATCCCCTACCTCAAGGAGCTGGGTATCAATTGCATCGAGCTGATGCCCATCTTTGAGTTCGATGAGTTCGAAAACAGCCGTACGCACCCGGCAACGGGGGAGCTGCTGTTGAATTATTGGGGTTACAGCCAAGTGGGCTTCTTCGCCCCAAAGGCCGGTTATGCAGCCACCGGCAAATTCAGTATGCAGGTGGATGAGCTCAAAGCGCTCATCCAAGACCTGCATAACAATGGCATTGAGGTCTTTCTGGACGTGGTCTTCAACCACACCGCAGAAGGGAACGAGAACGGCCCCACCATCTCATTTCGCGGCATAGACAACCAGAGCTATTACATGCTCACCCCGGAGGGTTACTACTACAACTTCAGTGGGACCGGCAACACCCTCAACTGCAATAATCCCATGGTACGCAACATGGTGCTGGACTGCCTGCGCTACTGGGCGGCAGAATACCACATCGATGGCTTCCGCTTTGACCTGGCTTCCATACTGGGGCGCGACCCCTGGGGTGCCCCGCTTTCGAACCCCCCATTGCTAGAAAACCTGGCTTTCGACCCCATCTTGGCCAAGTGCAAACTCATTGCTGAGGCATGGGACGCCGGCGGGCTCTATCAGGTGGGTTCCTTCCCTTCGTATGGGCGTTGGGCGGAGTGGAACGGCAAATACCGCGACACCGTCCGCAAGTTCCTGAAGGGGGACATGGGCCAGGTTGGGGAGATGGCCCAACGCATACAGGGGTCACCAGACCTCTATTGGTGGCGCGGGCCCAGCGCTTCCATCAATTTCATTACGGCGCACGATGGCTTTACCCTGGCCGACTTGGTCTCGTATAACCAAAAGCACAACGAAGCCAATGGCGAAAACAACAATGACGGCAGCAATGACAACGACAGCTGGAACTGCGGCTGGGAGGGGCCTACCGATGATCCGGAAATTAACGCCCTACGTTGCCGACAGATCAAAAACGCAGTGGCTTTTTTAATGGTTAGCCAAGGTGTGCCCATGATCGTCATGGGCGATGAGATCGGGCGCACCCAACAAGGCAACAACAACGCCTACTGTCACGACAATGAACTGAGCTGGATGGATTGGACGCTTCTGAAATCCAACGCCGACCTCTTCCGATTCTTCAAAAACTGCATCGCATTTCGCAAGGCCCACGCCGTGCTGCGAAACCGTACCCACTTGCGGAACCAGGACTACGTGGGAAGTGGTTATCCCGATATCAGCTGGCATGGAGTGCGGGCATGGCAACCCGACTGGTCGGGCGCTAGCCGCATCTTAGCGTTTATGCTTTGCGGTGCCCATGCGAACGGCGGTCAACACCAGGACAACTACATCTATGTGGCGTTGAATATGCATTGGGAGACCCATCTGTTCGAATTGCCGGAACTGCCCCAGCGCATGCAGTGGCACGTCTTCGCGAACACGATAATGCCTCCCCCCGAGGACATCTGGAAGCCAGGGAGCGAGCCATGGCTGGAGGACCAGCAGCAATTCCTTGTGGGGTCACGTTCTGCGGTGATTCTCGTCGGCAAGTAGCAGCAGCGGTGCGACGAAAGGAGAGGATCATGGCTTTCAGCGCAACTCTGACGGTTGACTCCGGTATCGCTAAGATCACCATGTCTGGGCAACTCGATGCGAGTATGACCCCAGTTTTCCAGAGAGAGATAGAGAACGCGCAGACCCAGCAGGCCAAACGTCTGGTGCTGCTGATGTCGGATTTAGACTATATCGCCAGCGCTGGCCTGCGAGCCTTGGTCTTTGCCAAGCAGAAGATGGGCCGTGCCGTCGATATCTATGTGGTCGGCGCGCAGCAACAAGTGTTGGACACGATCCAGATGACTGGATTCGATCGAAGTGTTATTACCATAGAGACTTACGACGCGGAAGTTATAGAAAACATATAGCTTGCTGGAGCCGTCAGGTATGAAACCCTCGACCGTACCTGCAACGCTGGACTCTCTGGGGACCATCGCTGATTACGTGATGGCGGCAGCGGCTTCAGCAGGCCTGGACAGACGAGCAAGCTACCGCCTGCGTCTGGCCGTTGATGAGATCGCAACCAATATTATTGTCCACGGCTATGCGAACGCAGGGCACCAGGGTGTGCTAGAACTACGTGCAGATATCGACGACAGAACCCTGACGATCGCGATCGACGATACTGGTGTGACCTGCGATCCCCGCCAGGCTCCAATTCCTGATATCAACTTACCGCTAGACCAACGCCCTATCGGCGGCCTTGGCATGTACCTTGCCATGTGCAACGTCGACGAGTTCGTATACGAACATGTTGGAGATCGGAATCGAACCATCTTCAAGATGTATCTGCCTCCGACTGCTTTAGAAGAAGAGAAAACATGAATGCAATCAGACTCCTACCATTATGTGCGCCTATTCAACGTTGGACGACTGATCTCCCGTGGTTCCATGGCACGGACTGCGGCGGATATTTTGGTTGACAGAGAAGACGCGATTGCATACAAACAGCTGGGCCGGCACCCTAAGGATCCGACTATGGCCCCGGTGCTATGAGGTCAAGAAGCCTTTGGACCGAGGACAGGAGCTCACCACACACGCCGGGGCACGCCACTAGCAGTGCTAACAGAAATGCTGTCGACGGCAGGAAGCGGCCAGGTGCCAAGGTCCTGGGGGATCGTTTGACGCGGCCTTGGACTCCGACACCAGGGCAAACGAGGGGCCCCTGCGGAGGTGAGGCCGGCTGGCGAAGATAACCAATTGTCGAATCGAGGGGACTATGCCAAAGCGCACAAATTACTATAAAGATTTGGTCGCAGATTACTCACAACCCAGACCCGTCGCTCCTGAACTCGCTAAGCAGCTCCTGGCTGACGCGGAAAGATACATTGCAATGAAGGAAAGAACACTGCCGCAAATCGCTGCGGACTATCCGTTGGAACAGATTGAAAAAGAAAATAAAGAGTGGTGGCCAACGCACTGTGAAGCCTTACGGCAGGGAAGAGGGGATATCTTAACCGGCGAGTATCGCGATGATCTTGTCTACTTCTGTCAAGATGGACCTTTCTATGGCTTAGAAGAACAAAAATCACGTGAGTTACACTGGTGGGCCTTGATTGCCCAGCCTGGCGTGACCATGTGCTGGCCGATCGTGATGTTTTATGGTGAGTTTGTCTGGTTCGAATGGAATTGTGTCGACGTTGAAACCAACGAGACAATTGCCAAAGGCAGTGTAGCTTGGGTGCGACGGGGCCATCGGGGTGGCTGCTATTTCAAGGGCGAACAATTGACGTTCTACCGCGATGTTTTTGCTTCAAATGAATTGGTGAAGCTTATTACGACTTGAAGAATTGACATTAATTCAGGCGTGTTTCGGAAGGTTCTAGGTATGTTTGGGATCATTGTACAGTACCGAGCGGTCGAACAGAACAGAATTGTTGTCCGCCCGTGAACAATTTGGGGGGCCTGCTACCTGATCCTTGATGAGTAGATTGTCATAAAGCTAAGCAGTAGGAGCGACGGATGGATACTGTCGATTGGATGCTGACATAGAAGGGGATGCGCGGATGGCAATTGACTATTCGTCCCGAGACGATGAGGCAAAGGTGACGTTCTATGTACTGCTATGGAAGCGTCACGGTATAACGCAGGAGATGTTCGACGATTATTGGCGAGATGTCCATGGTCCAGTCTGTGCTCGACTGCCGGGCCAGTATCAGTACTGGCAGTTTCATGTGGCACCCAACGAAGGCGGCATCTTCCCGGCTGTAAAGGGTGTGGATTATACGAGTGTAGACGAAGACCAGTTTGCTGGGATTGCCGAATTGACGTTTAGGTCACCAGAGGATCGCCAGACGTGGTTTCAGGCGGCCAGTATTCTGATGGCGGACGAACACAATATCTTTAGCAAGGCGATCGGATACGTCACGAATGCCGGTAATTCCAAGACATACGTTGATCGCATCGAAGTGGGAGCCCCCAACGGCCGCTTGGGCGTTGTGAAATTTCATGTCATGGTGAAGCAGGCTGACGGCGTGAGCGTCGATGCCTTTCGGAAATATTTAACTGAGAGCTTCGCGGCGGTGGCTGTGAGTGATCCGGTGCTTAAATTCAGACTGCACCTCTTCGAACCCCCAGACGTTTCACGCCCGGACGCCGCCGGAGTCACACATTTTGAGGCCCCTGAGAAGCAGTATCAGGCGGCGTTTGAGATCGCCTTCAGGAATCGTCTGGACATGGAAGCGTTCTTCGCATCCGCAGCGTACACTGCTGCACTCTCCGACCAAGCGAAGTACGTCAAGCAGGTCAGCGCATTCCCAGAGCGGGATCCATACACCTTTGTCTATCAAGGGAAGATGACGCCAGCCGGTCAACGAGGGTCGAGGACAGCCGAGCTGATCACCAATATCGGGGCGATCAACCAACTGCAGGACAACATCCTCGACCTCATGGTTGGCAAAGGGAGCTACTAAATTGCTTACCCAAGGTAGGAACTTCAATGATCCCTAAAAATGCCGTCTTAGATGATGCAGAGTTGTGTGCGGCGCTGAGACGTATTAACCCGAAGTTCGGTGACCTGTGTACGCGGGTATGTGGTGAAGTGTGGGGCCTGCCGCTCATTGACCAAAAAACCAAGGCGTTTATTACGATTGCGGTCGATGTTGCGAATCAAGACCAGTTCGGCCCTGGAAGCCCTTTCTCTGCCCATGTGGATATGGCGCTGAAGCAGGGGGCCACCCGTGAAGAGATCGAAGAGGTACTGTTGTTTATGTGCGCCTACGCCGGCTTCAATAAGGCAGCGGGATGTTTTGGAGCGCTCAATGAGATCCTAGGGCCGGCTCAATAAGACGACGGGATATCGTGACACCAATCCAGCCGACGCCTAAGGGGTACATCTATGGCAGAAATCAAAGGGAAAATCGGTGTGCTGATCGAAGACCATTTCGACCCTACGGAGTTTCGACGGTTCAATGAATACTTTCCTCAGCGCGGCTACGTAGTTGAGTATATTTCTCACTTGTGGGGACAGCCATCCCTCGTGTTCAGTTCCAACCCGGAGAACAATGCCATCGAAGAGCATGTCACGGTGACAACAGAAGTTAATAAGATCGATCCGGCTGATTACAAAGGCATCATCTGCATCGGTGCCTATGCTATGGATCGCCTGCGATACCAAACAACGGTCAAAAAGGGGCAACCAAACCAGGCACCTGCCGTGGCCTTTCTCCGTCGGGCTATGCAAACAGAGAACCTAAAGGTAGGCACCATTTGTCACGGTCTGTGGCTGTTCTGCGCTGATCGCGAGCTGCTCAGCGCCCGAAGGGTCACCTGTGCCCATAACATCGTCTGCGACGTGGAGAATGCCGGGGCCGAGGTGGTCTATGCTGATGATGGAACTGCGGATTTGGTCGTCGATGGCGACCTCATTACCGGGAAGCATCCCGCCGTCGTGGACGAATTCATGGCCGCATTCGTGGACGCGATCGAGAAGAAGTAGCCGGCGTTGGCAATCCGGCCCCCCAAGCGGGTGGCGACACGGAGACAGAGCGCCACGGGGTGGCGCTGGAGTATTGCGCCAACACATTCTGGAACGACCCTGAATACTTCGTGGAGGGCTACTCGGACGGCGAGTTCGGCGACTTTCAGGGAAGGTCGCTGTTTTTATGCAAGGCGCTGAATGGGGAGCAGTGGGAGTTCACCTCGGTGACACGCCGCGCACGCCTTCTTCGAACGCGCGCGTTAGCGGGACAACGCGGCCAACGGCACGACATAGGAGGCGTGGTCCTCCCAGCCCACTCCCAACCGCTGGCACAAATACGCAGTTTATACATGCTGTTTTCCGCCAGCCGCGCGCACGCGCCCGGGCACCGCCTGTGAGCTCAGGGTGCCTGTTCCATTTCACACTGGCAAGAACGGACTCGATGTGGTCCGAAAGCGATCGCCTTCGGTTTTTGAGGTGAGGACTAGATGGTATGAGCCATACTTCTGGTTGCAGAGCGGCCTTGGACCACTGTCGCGAAGACTGTTGAGGGCGGTCTGGGAGGAGAATCATGCAAATCCTAAAAGTGTTAATCGCTTTTCCCATGGTATTTTTGACCTTATTTCCATCCGTCGATCAGAGTCACAGCACAGAGATTGACTCAGCAAAAACCATTCGTGGAGAACAGAAGAACGTCGGTAACGGCACCGTTCGCACTTGGTTGAAAGTGGATATAAAAACCGGGGAGCCTCGCAGCATTGGGATTACTCTGACTGAACCGGCGCTGACCGGTTTACCCGCCGATTCGGATGCGGCGCACGAGGGGTCCGTGAAGATGAGATTAATGGACGGCGGTCCGAATCATACATTCGAGTATGAGCTCAAGTTTCCTCCAGAGGTAGCAGAGACAGCGTTTAGCCACATGGGATTCAATTGGAATCCAGAGGGTCATGGCCCGAAGGGTATTTTCACGACGCCTCACTTCGATGTACACTTTTATATGGCTACCCCAGAGTACCGTCACGGAATTATCGTTGACCTTCAAGATGCGGATCCGATCCACGTCAAAACTTCAAACCTTGAGCCACCTGGGCAATTTCTCCCTCCGGACTACCAGCTAGCACCCAATACCGCCGAACCGCGCATGGGGTCGCATTACGCTGATGTGACATCGCCCCAACTCAAGCCCGGCAACTTCTCAAACATTTTTCTGATCGGCGTGCATGGCGGCAACATCCTTTTTTGGGAACCCATGATCACGAAGGCGTACCTGGAAACAGAACCCCATTTCACTGCCAAGCTGAAATTGCCAGAGGCATATCCTGTCAGTGGTTACTACCCAACCGCATACAGCGTTGTGTACGACCAGCAGCGTAAGGAGTACGATATATCACTCGACGGGCTGACATTCCGCTTAGCTTCATATCCCAAAAACGTCTATGGAGTCGACGCCTGCATGGATTCGCGAGTGGCCCAAATGATCGCGAAGTACCGAAGGATACCTGATGATCCTCCGATCCAGCGATGTGTAAATGTTTTGCGCGAAATCCTTTCTGAAGGAGCTATGTCGAAAGCGAAAGAGTAACTCCATTAAAATTGCAGATCTGAGATATACGAACAAGCTCAGGTCTCGATGCCGGAGATATCCCAACAAGCCTATGCAGGGTTGCAAAGAGCCGACAAAAAAATGAATGATCTCTGACGGGGTATGAGGCGCATGCGGTGACCAGCGCGAACGGACCTTTCCGGAGGAATCAGCAATGTCGAATGAGCCCCAGCCTTCTCCGCCGCCCACGCAATTTGGGGTCTTTTACCCCCTTGGGCACGTCGTCGTCGCTTTGCAGTCGCGTGAGGATGCTGAACGCATTCGCCAACTGCTGATCGACGGCGGCTATGATGAACGCGATGTGACCTTGGCGAACAGTTCGCAGGTGGCCGCAGGGGCAAGAGAGCTCCTGCGGTCAGCCAGCGTGATTGCTCAGATCTTCGGCGCTGAGCTCGATGCGATGCACAAGCATATCGAGTTAGCTGACGCCGGTTACACATTTTTAGTCGCATACTGCCCTTCAGACCTCGATACCAAACGCTTTATGAACGTAGCCAGCCGATTCAGGTATGTTTTGGCTCAGAAGTATGACCGCTTTTCCATCACGGACCTCTAGGCGAGCCGCTCCTTCAGCGCCTCCTAGGGGGAGATCTGGGGATGAAGGCTGACTCCTCGGCGATAACAAGATCCAACATCTTTTGAGCATGATTTCTTGCAAAGGCGCTCCTGGCCTCATGCGCGGCCATAACTGCCGTGGCGGCGCCGCCGGGGCTACGGTAGTTTCTGCTGCCGACGCTAGCATGATGCCCGCAGAAGCGCCCGGCGGGTCCCGAAAGGTCAAAAAACTCATCTCTTTTCCTGCCGAGGAATCTGTGATCAAAGCAATCCCAAAGCGGCGTTGAGACACTTGTCAATGCTGCGCATCAGAGGATCAGGAAGATGACCGATGACACGGTCGATTCGATCTTCAAGGACCGTCGCGAGACTGTTAGACGAGACTACTGAATTGTGGAGCACAGCTGCTTGCTGGCCTTCTGGGGTCGACCGCTCGATCAGCTGCTGGGTCAGTTCGTGAGCACGACGCGCATCTGTGCCGTGGAAAGTTCCGTGGTTCCTCCCG
>Ga0081538_10003604_pt1 | contig 14546 bp, 15 predicted proteins | sample TabmetS5T2R1_FD_71022 | JGI IMG/M metagenome (GOLD analysis project Ga0081538, IMG submission 71022) | Tabebuia heterophylla rhizosphere microbial communities from the University of Puerto Rico - S5T2R1 | ecosystem: Host-associated > Plants > Roots > Rhizosphere ... | reverse complement strand
AGGCGACCGAGCGAGGCTGCGGTGAGACCCTTGCCGAGCGACGAGGCGACCCCGCCCGTCACAAAGATGTGCTTCGCCAAGGTGCTTGACCCCCTTGGGCCCATCGGGGGGACCGGGTGCTCCTTCCCCTGGCCACCCGGCCATCTGCGGGCCCTCCGGGATGCCAGCGTAGCATGAATGCGGGAGGCCTCCGTGGCGTTGCGCGAACCTCCAGGTTTCGGGCGTTAGGTCCGGCGGCCGAGCCTGTCGGCGGCGCGGAGCACCCGGTTGGACTCGATCACCCGGGTGAAGGAGATCCGCTCGGAGGTGAGCTGGAGGGCCAGGAGGACGGCCGCGGCCCCCCACAGCAGCCACATCGGGCCGGCCAGGAGCAGGGTCCCGACCACCGCCCCGAGGGCGTTGGCGCCGGCGTCGCCGAGCATCCCCTCCTCGCGCAGGTCGAACGGGAGGGCGGCCAGGGCGGCCCCGGCCAGCCCGGCCGACCAGGCGCCGCCGCCCGGGTCGACCAGGCAGCCCACGACCCACAGGGGCAGGAACACCTTGGCGCAGCGGCCAGGACGCAGGTCGAGCAGGTTGGCGGTGTTGGCCGCCGAGGCGACCACCAGCCCGCCCAGCAGCACCGCCCAGGCCGGCCGGTTCCCCGGGGTGGCCAGGCTGGCCACCAGCAGCCCGGCCAGCGCCCCGCCGAGCAGCTTGATCCCCCCGCCGGTGAGCCGCCCGGAGGCCAGCGCCCGCAGGTGCCCGCGGAACCCGCGGTTCCCCCCCTCGTCCTCGAGCAGGTCGTCGGCCAGCCCGAGCAGCAGGAAGGCCAGCCCGGCGACCACCACCGCCAGCCCCGACGGCCCCAGCAGCCCGGCCCTCGCCCCCCGCAGCGGGTCCACCCGCGCCGCCACCGCCAGCGGCGCCGCCCACACCAGCAGCCCCAGCCCCAGCACCAGCCCGAGCCCGGCCACGACCTGCCGCTTCCGGTAGTTCACCCTGGCCAGACTGGACCCGGTCAACCCGGCCAGCACCTGCGGCGCCGCCCACAGCCCGATCCCCCATCCGACGAGCACCCCGAAGAGGGCCAACGGCAGTGCCCGCATCAGCCATCGCTCCCGGGAGGCGGGTCGGGGGGCTGTGGAAACCCGCCGCCGTCCCCCCGGGCCGTTGGGCTACCCTCCCGATCGGGGGCCCCGGCACCAGGGGCCTGGTCGACGTGCGCCCGAGCAGCGGGGCCCTGGTCGACGTGCGCCTGGCCAGTGGGGCCCTTGGCGGCGGGTGCCTCGGTGTCCGGGCGGGCTGCCTGACCGTTGCGGGTTGAGCGCCAGGCCCCGCGGCGGGTGAGCTCGCGGGTGATGGCGCGGGCCTGGCGGGCGCGGTGGAGGATGCCGGCGAGGTCCTTGCCGGTGGCCTTGTGGTGGAGGTCGACCTCGACCTCGATGACGCGGAGGCCGGCGCGGAGGGCGTCGATGGTCATGGCGACCTCGACCCCGAAGCCGGGGGCGAACGGGAGGAGGGCCGGGAGGACCTCCCAGCGGACGGCGCGCTGGCCGGACAGGGGCTCGGCCATGGTGCGGCCGGTGGCCCGGGCCATGCCGCGGCGGGCCAGGCCCATGGCGACGCCGAACCCGCCGGCGCCCTGCTGGGCGGGCAGGTCGGCGATGGCCAGGTCGGCCTCGCCGGCCAGCACCGGGGTGAGGAGGCGGTCGAGCCGGGCCGCGGTGTCGGCCAGGTCGGCGTCGGCCAGGAGCAGCGCCGCCGGCTCGGGGCTGAGCCGCTCGGCGACCCGGCCCATCAGGGCGGCCAGGCCGGCGTTGAGGGCGCCCCCCTTGCCGAGGTTGCGGGGCAGGTCCAGGCAGTGGGCCCCGGCCTCCAGGGCCCTGGCCGCGGTGGCGTCGGTCGACCCGTCGCTGACCACCAGCACCTCGGCCACCCCGGGCAGCTCCCGCAGGGCCCGCACGGTCGCCCCGACCCGGTCGGCCTCGTCCTTGGCCGCCACGAGGGCCAGCACCGTCCCGGCGCTCACGAGCCCTCGGTTCGTTCCGGGAGGAGGCCGGAGGCGCCGGCCTTGATGCCGTACTGGCCCGCGGGGAGCTGCTGGAGGCTGCCCTCGAGGGCCTCGACCAGGGCCAGCCGGCCGTAGACGGTGTCGACCGAGTCGATGCCGGACACCCGGCGGCTGACCGCCGGGTTGCCGCGCAGGGCTCGGATCCAGGAGGCCTGCGCGGGGACGGCGGCCGCCTCGCCCCCGGCCACCGGGCCGCCGGTCTGGGTCGAGACCTGATCGGCCAGGGGGACGAGGAAGGCGTCGGGGGCCACGGCCGTGGTGGCGGTGGCGGCCGGGCCGAGCAGCACGAACAGTGAGCCCTGACGGGGGAACGGGTCGTTCCCGGCGGCCAGGGATTGGCTGAGCTTCAGGTCGGCCAGGAAGTCGGCGTCCTGAAGGCCGGTGAGCATGTCCGAGGCCCGCCGGGCGTCCTCCTGGGGCAGGGCGGTGGAGGTGGCCAGCCGCGCGGCCAGCTTGCTGACCAGCTCGCCGCGGAGCGCCTCGGGGGTGCCGCCGTCCTCGACGGCCAGCAGCCGGGCCAGGGCCGTCCGGTCGGCCTCGGCGGCGAGGGCGAGCCGATCATCGGCGAAGGTGATCTGGCCGTCGACCCGGGCCCCGGCGTCCTCCAGGACCTTGCGGACGGCGTCACGCAAGCCGCTGTCGACCTTGTCGGTGTCGACCAGCACCACCGAGCGGCCCTTGAGCCGGTCCTGGGCCAGCTCGGGCAGGACGGTGGCGCCGAAGCTCTGCAGGCGCGAGATCTCCTGCTTCAGGGCGAGGTTCTCGGTGCGGTTCTCCTCGCTCCGCTGGCGGACCTCCTGGCTGGTGGCCCGCAGCGCGGACACGGTCCCCTCCTGGAGGACGGTGCTGCCGACCACGATGCCAAGGGCCAGGGCGAGGAACACGGCCACCAGCGACACGATGTGGTAGCGCAGGCTGATCACGTCGGGCACACCTCCGCGGGGAACAGCCGTTCCCGCGCCTGTCAGACGAACAACGAACGGATGCGGTCGAAGAAGACCTGGAGCAGCTCGATCACGTCGCTCCAGACCAGCCTAACCGGCTCCGAGACCAGCGAGATGACCAGCATGGCGGTGAGGGCGGCCGCGACCAGGAAGATCAGGTCGCTGCGGCGCACCCCCTGCCGGTAGAGCCGGTTCACGCCCTTGGCGTCCACCAGCTTGGGGCCGACCTTGAGCCTGGTCAGGAACGTCGAGGCCATCCCGGGCCGGCCCTTGTCGAGGAACTCGACCATGCTGGCGTGGCTGCCCACGGCCACGATCAGGTCGCAGTCGGACTCATAGGCGAGCAGCATGGCCATGTCCTCGCTGGTCCCGGCGCCGGGCAGGACCAGCGGCTCCAGCCCCAGGGCCTCGACCCGCTCCTTGCCGGGGGCGCGGCCGTCGGGGTAGGCGTGGACGACGATCTCGGCCCCCGAGGTGAGGGCCTCGTTGGTGACCGAGTCCATGTCGCCCAGGATCAGGTCCGGCTTGAGGCCGGCCTCGAGCAGGGCGTCGGCGCCGCCGTCGACCCCGATGAGGGCCGGGCGGAACTCCTGGATGTAGCCGCGCAGGGTCGACAGGTCCTTCTTGTAGTCGTGGCCGCGGACGACCACCAGCACGTGCCGGTCCCGCAGGCGGGTCCTGAGGGCCGGGACCTCCAGCCCCTCCAGCAGCAGGTCGCGGTCGCGGCGCACGTAGGAGAGGGTGTTGAGGGTGAAGTCCTCGAGGGCGCTGGCCAGGTTGTCCTTGGCCGCGTCCATCCGCTTGCGGACGTCCTCGGGATGGAGCCACTCGCCCCTGGCCACCTCGGCGCCGTCGAGGCGGACCACCCCGTCGGGGTCGACCTCGAGAAGCGCGCCCTCCTGCACCTCGAACACGGCCTGGCCGGCCGCGTCGAGCAGCGGGATGCCGGCCTCGACGAGGACGGCCGGGCCGGCGTTGGGGTAGCGGCCGGTGATGCTCTGGGCGGCGTTGACCACCACCACCGGGGCCCGCTCGACCAGGGTCTCGGCCGCCACCCGGTCGATGTCGACATGGTCGATCACGGCCACGTCCCCCGGCTTCAGCCGCTTGACCAGGTTCTTGGTGCGCCGGTCGAGCCGGGCCGGGCCGCACAGCCCGGCCGGGTCGGTGGCCGCGACCGGCGGCTGGTCGCGCCGCGGCCAGGGCGGGCGGAGCTTCACGGCGCCTCACCGCCGTTCTTGGCCGCGGTCGCCGCCGCCAGCAGCTCCTCGGCGTGGGCCTGGGCGAGGCCCGAGCCCTCCATGCCGGCCAGCATCCGCGACAGCTCCCCGACCCGGCCGGCGTCGTCCAGCAGGCGGACGTCGGTGCTGGTCGCACCGTCGGCGGAGGTCTTCTCGACGGTGAAGTGGCGGTCGGCGTGGGCGGCGATCTGGGGCAGGTGGGTGACGACCAGGACCTGGTGGCGGCGGGCCAGCTGGGCCAGGCGGCGGCCAACGGCGGCGGCCGTGCGGCCGCCCACCCCGGCGTCGACCTCGTCGAAGACCAGCGTCGGGGTGCGGTCGATCCCGGCGAGCACGACCCGCAGGGCCAGCATGACCCGGGACAGCTCGCCCCCGGAGGCGGCCCGGCCGAGCGGGCGCAGGGGCGCCCCCGGGTGGGCGGCCAGCCGGAGGTCGACCCGGTCGAGGCCGTCCTCGGTGGCGGCCAGGCGGCGGTCCCCGATCTCCAGGCCGGCGTCGTCGGGGTCCTGCTCGACCGCGACCACCACCTGGGCGCTGGGCATGGCCAGGTCGGCCAGCTCCACCCGGAGGGCCTCGCCGAGACGGCCGGCCGCCTCCTGCCGGGCGGCGGTGAGGGCGGCCCCGGTGGCGGCCAGCTCGCGGCGGAGCTCGGCCGCCTCGGCCTCCAGGGCCTCCGAGCGCAGCGTGCCGCCCTCCAGCTCGGCCAGCCGGTCGGCCGCCTCGGCGGCGAAGGCGAGCACGGCCGCCTCGTCGTCCCCGTACTTGCGCTCCAGGTCGCGCAGCAGGGCCATGCGGGTGTTGACCTCCTCGAGGCGGACCGGGTCGACCAGCACCGCCTCGGCGTAGGCGCGCAGGCTGGAGGCGAGATCGGCGACCTCGGCGGCCAGGGCCTGGGCCCGGCCGCCCAGCTCGCCGAGGGCGGGGTCATGGCCGCCGGGGCCCTGCACGGCCTTGGCGGCGGCCCCGAGGGCGGTGGCGGCGCCGGCGTCCTCGTCGCCCTCCAGGAGCTGGTGGGCCAGGGCGGCGGCCTGCTGGAGGGCCTCGGCGTTGGCCAGGCGCTCGGCCTCGGCATTCAGCTCGGCCGTCTCCCCCACCCGGACCTGGGCGGCCTCGATCTCGTCCAGCTGATGGCGGAGCAGGTCGATCTCGCGTTCCCGCTCGCGGGCCCTGGTGGCCAGGTCGTCGAGCTCGCGGGTGACGGCGCGCAGCCGCCGCCAGCCGGCGGCGAAGCCGGCCCGCGGCCCCAGCGCGGGCTCGCCGGCGAAGCGGTCGAGCAGGTCACGCTGGACGCCGGGGCGGAGCAGGTCCTGGAACTCGTGCTGGCCGTGGACCTCGACCAGGGGGCGGACGACGTCGGCGACCGCGGCGACGGTGGCCATGCGGCCCTGGAGCTGGGCCCGGCTGCGGCCCTCGGCCAGCACCTGGCGGGCGACCACGACCTCGCCGTCCTCGTCCTCCACCCCGGCGGTGGCCAGGGCGGCGGCGACGTCGTCGTCGCCGCCGGTGCGCAGGCGGCCTTCGACCAGCGCGGCGGGCCGGCCGGCCCGGACCGCGCCGGGGTCGGCCCGCCCCCCGAGCAGCAGGGCGAGGGCGTCGACGACCATGGTCTTGCCGGCGCCGGTCTCGCCGGTGAGCACGTTGAGGCCGGCCGAGACCTCGAGGCGGGCATCATCGATGACCCCGAGGTCGCGGATGCGAAGCTCGGCTAACATCACCTGCGATTCTAGCCCGCCAAGGCCACCGGCAGCCTGGGACCGTCCCCAGGGGTGAGGGCACGGAGGTCCGAGGAACCCCCCCGGGGGGTGCCCCGATCAGCGATCTGCGTGCTTGGCGTCGGTGGCGGCGGGGTCGGCCAGGCGGAACTTGGAGCGGACCAGGCGGTAGAAGTCGGCCCGCCCGATCCGGACGAGCAGGGCGTCGAAGCGGCTGCGCCGGACCTCCACGACCGCGCCCGGGGGCAGCTCGCGAGCGGCCCGGCCGTCGACGCTCTCGATCACCGGGTTGTCGGGCAGCACCTCCAGCAGCACCGCCTCGTCGGGGTGCAGGACCAGGGAGCGGTTGAAGACCATGTGGGGCGCGATGGGGGTGAGCAGCAGCGCGTCCAGCCGGGGGGAGACGATCGGCCCGCCGGCCGAGAAGCTGTAGGCGGTCGAGCCGGTCGGGGAGGCGACCATGACCCCGTCGGCGGCGTAGCGGGCGAACGGCCCGCCGTCGCCGAGGCGGACCGCGACCGCGGCCAGCCGCTCCCGGGCCGCCTTCTCGAGCACGACGTCGTTGACGGCCAGGTCCTCGGCGATCTCCCGGCCGTCGACGAGCACCCTGGCCACCAGGGTGGTGCGCCGCTCGACCCGGTAGCGGCCGGCCCAGACGGCGTCGAGGGCGTCGCCGAGGCCGCTCGGCTCCACCTCGGCCAGGAACCCGAGCCGGCCGGCGTTCACCCCCAGCGCCGGCACCTGCTCGACCAGGACCAGCCCGAGGGCCCGCAGCAGGGTCCCGTCGCCGCCGAGGGCGACCACCAGGTCGAGCCCGGGGGCGAACTCCGGCTCCTCGACACAGGGCACGTCCTCGCCGATGCAGCCCCGCTCGGAGGCGAGGGTGCGCAGCTCGATCCCGTGCTCGTCGGCCCACCCGGCCAGCAGCTTGCCCAGCTCGACGGCGGGCGGCCGCCCCGGGTGGACCACCACCCCGACCCGCTGGATGGGGCTCACGAGGCCGCTCCGGGAAGGGCGGCCCCCTCGGCCAGGGCGGCCTGGAGGGCGGGCTCGTCCAGCGGGGGCGCGCCGGCGCGGAGGTGGAGGAACAGCTCCAGGTTGCCGGCCGGGCCGGGGAGGGGCGACGGGCAGAGCCCGGCCACGCCGAGTCCGAGGGCGGCGCCGGCGTCGGCGACGGCGCGGACGGCGGCGGCCCGGGCGGCCGGGTCGCGGACCACGCCGCCTCGGCCGACCGCCTCCCGGCCGGCCTCGAACTGGGGCTTGACCAGCAGCACCAGGTCGCCGCTGTCGCCGGTGACGGCGGCGAGCACGGGCAGGACCAGGCGCAGGGAGATGAACGAGAGGTCGGCGACGGTCAGGTCGACCGGGCCGCCGATCAGCTCGGCGTCCAGGGCCCGCACGTTGGTCCGGTCCAGCACCGTGACCCGCGGGTCCTGGCGCAGGCGCAGCTCCAGCTGGCCGTAGCCGACGTCGACGGCCACCACCGCGGCCGCCCCCGCCTCCAGGAGCACGTCGGTGAAGCCGCCCGTTGACGCGCCCGCGTCCAGGCAGCGGCGCCCGGCCACCGCCACCCCGAGCCGCTCGATGGCCGGGGCGAGCTTGTCGCCGCCGCGGCTCGCCCAGCGCCGGGCCGGCCCGGCCAGGGCGACCGGGTCGCCGGTGGAGACGAGCGTCGACGGCTTGGCCGCGACCGCCCCGCCGACCAGGACCCGGCCGGCCCGGATGGCGGCGCCGGCCGCCTCCCTGCTGGGGGCCAGGCCGCGCCGGACCAGCTCGCGGTCCAGCCGCACCCGGGTCGTCACCGGCGCCCTACAGCGCCTCGAGGCGCTGGAGCTCGGCCAGGATGGCGGCGTTGACCGCCTCGAAGGCGTCCGCGTGGGCGGCCAGGTCGGTCTCGTCCAGCCCGGCCAGGGCAGCCTCGACCTCGGCCGCCGGCTCGGCGGCGCGCTCCTCCCGCGGCAGCGATCCCTCTGGCCCGGTCACGGCACCTCCCGCACGGCGACGACGCGGCAAGTATAGGTGGCTGTTGGGTGGCTGTGGACGACCGGGAGCACGTCGTCCGGCGGTCGGCTACGCTCCCCCACCGGGGGACCCGCCACCGCGGGTTCGGTTCCGGGCTGCCCGGAGTCACCGGGAGACCGGCGCCGGCTCCGGCGCCGGAGCGTCTGGGTCGCTCAGGCCTGCCCGCCGCCCTCGGCGGACTCGGCGGACTTGCCCTTGGCCTGGCGGGTGCCGGGCGATGATGCCGTCGAGCGCGAGCTCGCCCCGCCGGTGCGGGTCCGGGTCGAGGCCTTGGCCGCCGCCGACCTCGACGACGCCGCCTTGGCCTTGGAGGACGCCGCCTTGGAAGCCTTTGGTGAGCCGGTGGCGGACGCCGCGGGCCTGCTGGACCGCTCGAGCTCCTGCTCGAGGGCGCGGACGCGCTGCTGCAGCCGGGCGACCTCGTCCCTGGTGGCCATGCCGAGCACGCCGAGCTGGCGCTTGACCTCCCGCTGGACCAGCCGGGTCATGATCTCCCGGTTCTTCTGGGTCCGGCGCATGAGGTCCTCGGCAACCCGGCCGACCTGGGCCGACTGCACCTCGCCCTGCTTGGCGAGCAGGGCCGCGACCCGGTCGGCCTGGCCCCGGGTCAGGTCGCTGAGGCTCGCCAACGCCTGTAGGTACTGCTCCCTACCGCTCGCCACGGCATACACCTCCAGCACGCGTCCGGCGCCAGGATTCTGTCAGCGGCCCCGGAACCGGTCAACGAACCCGGGTTGGCGGCCGGCCCGTGTGGTAGAACCGGTCAGGCGGACGCGGGGCGAGGAGGTGGGAGTGGCGAGCAAGGCCGAGGTCGAGCGGCAGCTCGGGGCGCTGATGGCCCGCCTCGACGGCAACGAGGCCAACGTGCGCTCGGCCATCCCGACCCGCAAGGTCCTGCGCTGCCACGTCCCCGACCTGGGCGCCGACTGGTACTCGGTGGTCGACCAGGGGCACGTCTCCCAGCCGAGCGAGACCCCGCCCAACGGCCGCGCCGACATCACCCTCCGGGTCGCCTCCGACGACCTTGTCGACCTGGTGGAGGGGCGGATCTCGTTCCTGTCCGCGTTCACCTCGGGCAAGGTCAAGGTCGACGCCAGCATCGTCGACCTGCTGCGGCTGCGCAGCCTCCTCTAGGAGTCGGATGCTCGGGCTCATCCCGATCCACGACGACAACCCGACCCGGCAGCCGGCGGTCGTCAACTGGACGCTCATCGCCATCAACGTGGTCGTGTTCTTCATCTCGCCCATCTCGCCGCTCGACGTCGGCGGCGACGCCAACTCCCCGGAGGGGTTCTGCCGCCAGCTCGCCTTCTTCCGCGAGTGGGCCGCCATCCCGGTGGAGCTGCTGGAGAACGACCCGCTGGACCAGACCGCCGGCCCGGCCACGGCCGAGGGCTGCATCGCCGTCGAGCCCGACTACCAGAAGATCCCGTTCCTGTCGGTCCTCTCGGCCATGTTCCTGCACGGGGGGCTGCTGCACCTTGGCGGCAACATGCTGTTCCTGTTCGTGTTCGGCAACAACGTCGAGGACCGGCTCGGCCACCTCCGCTACCTGCTCTTCTACCTGGCCTGCGGGTACGTGGCCACCTACGGGTTCGCCCTCTCCGACCCCTCCAGCACCGACACCCTGGTCGGGGCGTCGGGCGCCATCGCCGGGGTGCTCGGCGCCTACCTGATCCTGTTCCCCGGGGCCCGGGTGATCAGCCTGGTGTCGTTCCTGCTCTTCTTCCCGATCTGGCTGCCGGCCTGGATCGTCCTCGGCTCCTGGTTCGTGATCCAGTGGCTCTACTACCAGGGCATGGCCACCGCCCAGGGTGCCGGCGTGGCCTACCTGGCCCACATCGTCGGGTTCGCCGCCGGGGTGGTTCTGGTCCTGCTCCTCGGCGGCCTCCGCATGCGCCGTCCGCCCCCACCTCCGACCCCGCCCACCTGGGACTACGGCAGACGCTACTAGCCGCCGCCCAGGTCGCGGAGCTCGCGGACCAGGAGCGGGGCGCCGGGGTCGGGGCGGAACCCGAGGCGGGTCAGGAACGCCCCGGCGTCCGGCTCGGCGGCGATCCCGGCCAGGCCGGCGCCGCGGGCCTCGATGCAGGCGGCCATGACCAGGCGGGTCCCGACGAGCCGGCCCCGCCAGGCCTCCTCGACCACGGGCCCGTCCAGCCGCCCGGCCGACCCGCCGGGCCGCACGGCGGCCGCGCCCACGACCCGCCCGTCCTCCCGCGCCACCGCGACCAGCAGCCGGCGGTCGCCGTCCCCGTCCGCCCCGAGCAGGGCGGCGGCCGCGTCCCGGTCGGCGCCGGTGGCCGGGCGGACGGCCGGGGCGGGCGGGTCGAGCAGCCCGCCGACGTCGGCCAGCAGGTGGTCGGGGGCGGGCGCCAGGTCGGGCAGGTCGGCCGGCCGGGTGACGCCGCTGAGGACCAGCGCCGTCGACCAGCCGAGCCGGTGGGCGCCGTCCAGGTCGGTGTCGGCCCGGTCGCCCACCATCAGGTAGGGCCCGGGGCCGATGGCGGCCGCGGCGGTGTCGAGCAGCGCCCGCTCCGGCTTGCCGGCGACCTCGGGCCGCACCCCGGTGGAGGCCCGCAGCAGGGCCAGGGTCGCCCCGGCGCCCGGCCAGAACCCGTCCGGGGTCGGCAGGGTCGTGTCCGGGTTGCTGCCCACGAACCTGGCCCCGGCCCGGATGGCCAGGGTCGCGTCCCGGACCCGGGCGTAGGTCAGGTCCGGGTCGAAGCCGACGGCCACCACCTCGGCCTCGCGCCACGCCGGCCCGTCGACCACCCGGGCCCCGACCGCCTCCAGCGCCTGCCGCAGCCCCGGACCGCCGACGACCATGACCCTGACCCCCTCCAGCCCGTCCCGCCCCCCGAGCAGCCGCACCGCCGCCTGGGCCGAGGTCAGCACCTCGCCCTCGGCCGCCTTCACCCCCAGCCGGTGCAGCTTCTCGGCCACCCGGTCGGGGGGGCGGTAGGAGTTGTTGGTCACGAAGGCCACCTTGACCCCCAGCCCCCGCACCTGGTCGAGCGCTGCCGGGGCCGCCGGCACGACCTGCTCCCCCAGGTAGACGACCCCGTCCAGGTCGAGCACGACCCCCCCGAACCCGGCCGCCAGCGCCCCGCCGTCAGCCACGGCCGGGCTCTGGGCCGGGCCGCTCGGCGGCGTGCTGGCGCTCGACCCGGTCGAGGGCCTGGCGGTAGGTGTCGACCTCCGGGCGCATGACCACGGCCAGGCGGAGGTGACCGACGGCCCGGGCCCGCTTGCCGCCCCTGGCCAGGCAGAGACCGAGGCCGAAGTGGGCGTAGTCGTTGCTCGGGTCGATCTCCAGGGCCTCGGAGAACTCGGCCTCGGCGGCCGAGGTCCGCCCGGCGCCGTAGTAGGCGCGACCCAGCGCCTCCCGGACCGAGCCGTGCCCGGGGGCGGCGTCGCGGGCCTGTTCGAGCGCGATCACCGCCTGGTGGGCGTGGCCCGCGGCCAGCAGCTCGCTGCCCCGCTGGAACAGCTCGTAGGTGTCGACGTCGATGGTCATCCTCCGGATCACGGGCGGTGAGCAGCCTGGCTGGCGACCGGCGGCCCGCGCTTGCTACAAACACGGCCATGACCGACAACCCGAGTGCGGCGGCACCATGGTAGCCGTCGCCCCCTTCCGCGGCCTGCGCTTCGATCCCGCCGTCGTCGGCGCCCACGCCCAGGTCACCGCTCCCCCCTACGACGTCATCTCGCCCGAGGCCCGCGACGCCTACGAGGCCATGAGCCCCTACAACGTGGTCCGGCTGATCCTGGCCCGGCCGGTGCAGGAGGACGCCGTCCCGGTCGTGCGCGACGGCAGCAGCGACTACCGGCACGTGGCCGGGCTGCTCGACCGGTGGCGGTCCGAGGGCGCCCTCCGGCGCGACACGTCGCCATGTCTCTATGTCTATGAGGAGATCTATCACCTGAAGGGCGCCGAGCGGGTCCAGCGGGGGGTGCTGGCCAGCGTCGCCCTCGACGACACCGGCGCCTGGGTCGTGCCCCACGAGCGCACCATGGCCGCGCCCGTGGCCGACCGGCTGCGGCTGCTGGAGGCGACCGGGGCCAACCTCTCCCCCGTGTTCGGCGTGTACGCCGGCGCCGGCGGTCCGGCGGCCGTGCTCGACGACCTGACCGCCACCGAGCCGGCCCTCGACTGCGTCGACGAGACCGGGGTCCGGCACCGGCTGTGGGCGGTGGCCGACCCGGACCGGATCGCGGCCTGGCAGGAGCGCATGGCCGCCCAGCGGGTGCTGATCGCCGACGGCCACCACCGCTACCGGACCTCGCTCGCCTACCGCGACGCCATGCGGGCCGCCACCGGGGGGCGGCCGGGCCCCTGGGACGAGCTCCTCATGTACCTGGTCGACGCCGACCTGCACGGCCCGGCCGTCCTGGCCATCCACCGGCTGCTGGCCGACGTCGACGGGGCGGCCGTCCTGGCCGGCCTGGAAGGTGACTTCGACGCCCGGCCGGCCGCCTCCGCGGCCGAGGTCGAGCAGGCACTGGCCGGGCTGCCGGCCGACGCCGTCGCGTTCGGGCTGTACGCGGGCGGGCGCAGCTGGCTCCTGACCGCCCGCGACCCGGCCGCCCTGGCCGCCGAGGCCGGCCGCGACCGCCGCATGCTCGACGTCGAGGTCCTCCACGGCCCGGTGCTGAGCAAGCGCCTCGGGGTGAGCGACTTCGAGGGCCGGGTCGCCTACGAGAGCGACCTGCCCGCGGCCGTGGCCGCCGTCGACCAGGGCGCCGCCGCCAGCCTCCTGGTCCTCCGCCCGGCCCCGTTCGCCACCGTGGCCGAGATCGCCGCCGGCGGCGAGACCCTCCCCCAGAAGACAACGTATTTCTTCCCTAAGCCCAGAGACGGCCTGGTGGTGAGGCTGCTTGACGAAGGTCCCTGATCCATGTGGGGGGAGCTCGCTCCCCCCACGGCCCCCCCGGAACGGCGGTCGGGTATGCCCGACGCGCATGCGGCGGGCCTGCCAAAGCTGCGACAGAAGCCAATGCGACGTCGATACCCGACCGCCGTTCCGGAGCGCCTGTGCCATGGTCATCCTGACCCATGCAGCGCCAGCAGTTCCGTGGCGGCGCGGTGGCCGCTGCGGAGGGCGCCTTCCATGAGGCCGGACCAGGGGCCGGCGGTGTGCTCGCCGGCGAAGTGGAGGGGGCCGACGGGCCGGGCCAGGAGGTCGGGGTCGCCGGGGCGGAAGGCGGGGGTGCGGGTGGAGTAGGCGGCCTCGATCCAGGGGTCGTCGTCCCAGGTGGAGAGGACGGCGCCGCGGTCGAGGTCGAGGTCGGGGCGGAGGGCGGCCAGGCGGCGGCGCCAGGTCGCGGGGCCGGCGGTGACCTCGAGGGCGGCCAGGGCGGGGGCGGAGCCGGCGAAGGCGCTGACCACCGGCTGGACGGCGCCGTCGGCGCCCCTGGCGGTCCAGGTCCAGTAGTGGTCGGGGACCGACAGGACGGCGCTGGCCGGCGGGACCTGGCGCAGGGGCACGAACAGCTTGGCCGCGTGGCCGTAGGCGACCCGGCCGAGGGCGCCGGCCTTCCAGTCCGGCAGGGGCGGGTCGAAGCGGATGCGGCCGATGACCGAGGCGGGCACGGCCAGCAGGCAGGCCTCGGCGTCCAGCTCGGCCCCCTCGACCGCGACCCGCACCCCCGGGCCCGACCAGCTGACCGCCTGCACGGGCACGCCCAGGTGGACGGCGCCGGGGAGCCGCTCGGCCAGGCGCAGGGCGATCCGCTGGTTGCCGCCGGCGACGCGGAGGCTCTCGCGGGTCGAGAAGCTGGAGCCGGCGTGGCCGAGGACGGTCGCGGCCAGCTCCCCGACCGGCTGGCCGGTCGACACCTGGAGGCGGGCGGCGATGGCCTCGCGGGCGGCCGGGTCCAGGGGCAGCTCGTCCAGCACCTCGGCCACCGACCGCCCGGGCCCGAGCAGGTCCGGCGTCGCCAGCAGGTCCCGCAGGCGGGCGACCTCGGCCAGGACGGTGGCCCGGTCGGTGCCGAGGCCGCCGCGGGGGTCGCGGTCGCCGTAGGCCATGCCGGCCGGGGCCATGGCCAGGCCCAGGCGGGCGGCGGCGGCGACCAGCGTCTCGTGGTCGGCCTCGACGAACTCGGCCCCGAGCTCGACCACGGCGCCGTTGGCCAGCCGCCGCGAGTGGACCCGTCCCCCGACCCGCTCGCGGGCCTCCAGCACCAGCGGCTCCAGCCCGCCCTCGGCCAGGGCCACGGCCGCGGCCAGCCCGGCGAAGCCGGCCCCGATCACGCACACCCGGGTCGTAGGCACGGCCACAGGTTACGGCGTAGTGTTCACCCCATGCCCGACGAGGAAGCACGCATCGCGCTGTTCATCGACCACGAGAACCTGGTCATCGGGGCCAGGGAGATCGGCCGGGGCTTCGACGTCGGCCCGATCATGGACGCCCTGGCCGAGCGGGGCCGGGTGGTGGCCCGGCGGGCCTATGCCGACTGGACGCTGTTCGCCGGCGACCGCCGCACCCTGGTCGAGCACAACTGCGAGCTGATCGACATCCCCCAGCGGACCGGGGCGGTGCGCAAGAACGCCGCCGACATCAAGCTGGCC
>Ga0081538_10003603_pt1 | contig 14547 bp, 18 predicted proteins | sample TabmetS5T2R1_FD_71022 | JGI IMG/M metagenome (GOLD analysis project Ga0081538, IMG submission 71022) | Tabebuia heterophylla rhizosphere microbial communities from the University of Puerto Rico - S5T2R1 | ecosystem: Host-associated > Plants > Roots > Rhizosphere ... | reverse complement strand
TCGCGAAGTGGGAGCCCTCGTCGACGGAGTAGACGAACGGCAGCCCGTAGTCGATGTTCCAGATCCGCAGGGCGAGGCCGGCCAGCAGGATCAGCGCCAGGATCAGGCGGTGCACGCGGCCGCAGGCTAATGGCCATGCAGGCCGCCGCCCGCGACCCGGGCGGCCGGAGGACCGCTGGTAATGTTGACTCGCCGGTCAGCCAACGCTCGCAAAGGCGCTCCCGATGCCCGAAATCACCATCCCAGAGCGCGACGCGCAACACCTCCTTCGGGCCATTGAGCTGGCCGGCCGGGCGCGCGGGCAGACGAGCCCGAACCCGATCGTCGGCGCGGTGATCGTCAAGTCGGGACGCGTGATCGGCGAGGGGATCACGCAGCCACCGGGCGAGGCGCACGCCGAGCGCATGGCGATCGGCGACTGCGCGGAGGACCCGGCCGGCGCGACGATGTACGTCTCGCTCGAACCCTGCTGCCACGTGGGCCGCACGCCGCCCTGCACCGACGCAATCGTCGAGGCGGGCATCGCGCGCGTCGTGATCGCCTCCGACGACCCGACCCCCAAGGCCGCCGGCCGCGGCCCGGGCATCTTGCGCGACGAGGGTGTCGATGTGAGCTTCGTCGACGGCGAGATCGGCGCGGCCGCCCGGTTGCTCAACCAGCCCTTCCGCAAGCACGCGCGCGTGGGGCGGCCGCTCGTCGTCTTCAAGTCCGCGATGACGCTGGACGGCAAGGTCGCGACCAGTAGCGGCGACTCGCAGTGGATCTCCGGCGAGGCCAGCCGCGCTCGGGCGCACCGCTGGCGCGCTGAGTCGGACGCCGTGGCAGTCGGAATCGGGACGGCGCTCGCCGACGACCCGCGCCTGACCGCGCGCGTCGAGGGCGTCGCCCGCCAGCCGCGCCGCGTCGTGTTCGACTCGGAGGCACGCCTGCCGCTCGACTCGCAGCTCGTCAAGGGCGTCGCCGACGTTCCGCTCACCCTCGTCTGCTCCCGAGCTGCCAAGCGCACCGCGGTGCAGGCGCTCGAGAACGCCGACGTCGACGTGATCGTCGCGACCGGCGAGAACGAGGCCGCGCGCGTCGCGCACGCGCTCGACGAGCTCGGCCAGCGCGACGTCCAGTCGCTCCTGCTCGAGGGGGGTCCGCACCTGGCGGGCGCCTTCCTCGAGGCGGGCGAGATCGACGAGGCGCGCATGTTCGTGGCGCCGCTGCTGCTCGGCGGGACGAAGGCGAAGACCGCCCTCGAGGGCATCGGCATCGAGGAGATCGCGGCGGCGCAGCGCCCGATGGCGGTCGAGACCGAGCGCATCGATGATGACGTCCTGATCGTCGCCCGCTTCAGGGAGTGGTGACGTGTTCACGGGGCTTGTGGCCGGGACCGGGACGGTCGAGTTGCTCGAGCGCGACGGCGGCGGGGTGCGCCTGCGCGTGCGTAGCAAGTTGGCCGGCGAGCTCGGGCCGGGCGACTCCGTGGCCGTCAACGGCGTCTGCCTGACCGCGGTCGAGCCAGACGGGGACGGCTTCTCGGCCGACGTGATGGAGGAGACGCTGCGGCGCAGCTCGCTCGGCCCTCTCGCGACGGGCGACGCGGTCAACCTCGAGCTGCCGCTGCGTGCCGGCGACCGGCTCGGCGGTCACATCGTTCAGGGCCACGTCGACGGCACCGGCGCGATCGACTCGGTGCGCGAGGAGGGCCTCTCCCGGGTGGTCCGGATCGCGGCACCGGCCGAGCTGCTCCGCTACGTCGTCGAGAAGGGTTCGATCGCCGTCGAGGGCGTGTCCCTTACCGTTTCCGCTATCGACAACGAGGCTTTCGAGGTCTCGCTCATCCCCGAGACGCTCGAGCGCACCACGCTCGGCGCCGCGGCGCCGGGCCGGACGGTCAACCTGGAGGTCGACGTGCTGGCCAAGTACGTGGAGAAACTCACGGTATGACGAGGCCCCCCTTCAGCAGCATCGAGGAGGCGATCGAGGACATCCGCGACGGCCGCATGGTCGTTGTCTGCGACGCCGAGGATCGCGAGAACGAGGGCGACCTCACGCTCGCCGCCCAGTTCGCCACCCCGGAGGCGATCAACTTCATGGCGACTCACGGGCGCGGGCTGATCTGCCTGGCGCTCCCGCCCGAGCGCTGCGACGAGCTCGGCCTCGATCTGATGGCGGCCAAGAACGAGTCGGCGTTCCAGACCGCCTTCACGGTCTCAGTCGAGGCGCGCGAGGGCATCACGACCGGGATCTCCGCTCACGACCGCGCCCACACGATCCAGGTCGCGATCGACCCGGGCGCGCGGCCGCAGGACCTCGTCCAGCCGGGTCACATCTTCCCGCTCAAGGCGAAGTCCGGCGGAGTGCTCGAGCGGACCGGCCAGACCGAGGCGGCCGTCGATCTCGCACGGCTCGCCGGGCTCAATCCCTCCGGCGTGATCTGCGAGGTGATGAACGACGACGGCACGATGGCGCGCGTGCCCGACCTCGAGCGCTACTGCGCGAGGCACGGGCTCAAGATGATCACGGTCGCCGACCTGATCGCGTACCGGCGCCGGAACGACAAGCTGATCGAACGCGTCGTCGAGGCACAGCTGCCGACCAAGTTCGGCGACTTCCGCGTCGTCGGCTTCCGCTCGCTCGTGGACGACAAGCACCACGTCGCGATGGTCAAGGGGGAGATCGACGGCCAGGACGACGTGCTCGTCCGCGTTCACTCCGAGTGCCTCACCGGTGACGTCTTCCACTCGCTGCGCTGCGATTGCGGCCAGCAGCTCGAAGACGCGCTCGGACGGATCGAGGAGGAGGGCCGGGGGGTGCTCCTCTATCTCGCCCAGGAGGGCCGCGGGATCGGCCTGCTCAACAAGCTGCGCGCCTACCGGCTCCAGGAAGAGGGGCGCGACACGGTCGACGCCAATCTCGAGCTCGGCCTGCCGGCCGACCTGCGCGACTACGGCATCGGTGCCCAGATTCTCGTCGACCTCGGGCTTAGCTCGATCCGGCTGCTCACGAACAACCCGAAGAAGATCGTCGGGCTCGAGGGCTATGGGCTCAGAGTCACCGACCAGGTGCCGATCCAGCACTCCGCCAACGAGCACAACGTCGCCTATCTGCGCGCGAAGAAGGAGAAGCTCGGCCATCTCCTCCACCACCAGGGCCTCGCGCTCGACGAGGAGATGATCCACGAGGAGCGCGTGCTCGACCGCGAGCGGGCGGCCGCCGAGGATGCGGACATCTACGGGCAGGGGCCCGCGCCCGCCCCGCGGCGGCGGCCGAGTGGCTGATTTGTACGCCGCCTGCGTGGGCGGCTTCTACGAGGAGCTGGCGGCCCGTCTGGTCGAGGGCGCGCGCCGCGTGTTCGACGAGGCGGGCGCCGAGGTCGAGGTGCACGAGGTTCCGGGCGCGTTCGAGCTGCCGCTGGCCGCGAAGTACTGCGCCGACTCGGGCCGCTACGCGGGCGTCGCCTGCCTGGGCGCCGTGATCCGCGGCGAGACCGACCACTACGACTACGTCTGCTCCGAGGCCGCCAGCGGGATCGCCCGAGTGTCGCTCGACACCGGCGTGCCATGCTCCTTCGGCGTGCTCACCGTGGACTCGATGGAACAGGCGCTCGCGCGCGTCGGCGGTGGCGTGCGACATCAGGGCGAGGACGCGGCGCGGGCCGTGCTTCGCATGGCGGGCCTGAGGCAAGAGCTTTCGTGATCAACCTCTATTCGGACACCCAGACGCGGCCGACGGCCGCGATGCGAGAGGCGATCGCGTCGGCCGAGGTCGCCGATGAGCAGCGCCGCCAAGACCCGACGACGCTGCGTCTCGAGGAGCGCGTCGCGGAGTTGCTCGGTCACGAGGCGGCCGTCTTCATGCCGAGCGGGACGATGTGCAACCAGATCGCCTTCCGGCTGCACGCCCGGCCCGGCGGCGACGAGATGATCCTCGACCGCAGCTCGCACCCGATCATCGCCGAGGCCGGCGGGCCGGCGATGAACGCGTCGCTCATGATCAACCCGCTCGACGGCGACCGCGGCGTGTTCACGCCCGACCAGCTGGATGCCGCCATCCGTCCCGAGAGCCGCTACCTGCCGCGCTCGCGGCTCGTGTCGGTCGAGCAGACGACCAACATGGGCGGCGGCCGCGTGTGGCCGCTCGAGACGCTGCGCGAGGTCGTCGAGGTGGCGCGCGCGCACGGTCTGCGCGCGCACATGGACGGCGCCCGCCTGATGAACGCCGTCGTCGCGGCAGAGGTGCCGGCCGAGAGCTACACGGCGATGTTCGACACCGCCTGGATCGACTTCACGAAGGGCCTCGGTGCGCCCGTCGGCGCCGTGCTCGCGGGCTCGTCCGAGTTGATGCTCGAGGCCTGGCGCTGGAAGCAGATGATGGGCGGCGCCTTTCGTCAGTCGGGCATCGTGGCGGCAGGCTGCCTACACGCGCTCGACCACCACGTGGCACGCCTCGCCGATGACCACGAGAACGCGCGCGTGCTCGCTGACGGGCTGAGCGCGCTTGGTTTCGAGGTGGTCCCGCCCGACACCAACATCGTGATCTTCGCGGCGCCGGACGGGTTCCGTGAGCGGATGTTCGAGCGGGACGTGCAGCTGAGCGACACCCCGGACGGGCGCCTGCGGGCGGTCACGCACCTCGATGTGGACCGCGTTCAGATCGACGAGGCGCTCGAGCACGCGCGCGCTGTCGCATAGGCACGTTGCTACCCTCACGCGCCGTGGCGAAGGTCTGTTACTCGTGTCGAAAGGGCCCTGCGTTCGGGCACAGTCGCAGCCATTCGATGGTCGCGACGAAGCGCCGCTTCAACCCGAACCTGCAGAAGGTCCGCATCTCCGTCGACGGGACACCCCGGCGCGAGTACGTCTGCACGCGCTGCCTGAAGGCCGGCAAGGTCACCAAGGCCGCCTGAGCCTGCGTGGCGGTAACCCGCCCGGTCTCTGGTGTAGAAAGCTCACGTGGCTGACGAGAGCCTTGCTCGCTTCCGCCGTGTCGTGCTCGCCGCGCTGGCGGAGCTGGAGGCGCGCCGCCAGGAGGTGAACGACCTCAACGTGTTCCCCGTCGCCGACGGTGACACCGGGGACAACATGGCGCTCACGCTGCGCGCGGTGGCCGAGGAGCTCGGCTCGATGAACGGCCAGCCGCTCGACCAGGTCGGCCGCGACGAGATCGTCAGCGCGGTCGCGCGCGCGGCGCTGCTCGGGGCGCGCGGCAACAGCGGCGTGATCCTCTCGCAGATCGTTCGCGGCGCCGCCGAGGAACTCGCCTCGCGCCCCGGGGAGCTCGTCGACCCGATCCTCGTCTCTGCCGCGTTCGCGCGCGCCGCTGACGCCGCCTACGCCTCCGTCCGCGACCCGGCCGAGGGCACGATGCTGTCCGCGGTGCGCGCGATGGCGAGCCGCGTGGCACACGACCTCGCGCACATGGGCAAGACCCGGCTCGGCCCCGATGCGACCGCAGCCGAGCAGGACGAGCTGCTCGCCGAGGTGCTCGAGAACGCGCTCGAGGCAGCGAAGGACGCGGTCGAGCGCGGGCCCGAGCAGCTCGCCGTGCTGCGTGAGGCCGGCGTGGTCGACGCGGGTGCCTACGGGCTGACGGTGATCATCGCGGGCTGCCTCGCCGCGCTGCGCGGCGACGCCGCGCCGGTGCTCGAGCACCAGTACGCGCCGGCTGTGCTGCATCGACCCGAGCACGAGTCGTCGAGCTTCCGCTACTGCACGAACTTCGCCGTCACCGGCGAGGGTCTCGACGCCGGCAGCTTCACGCCCCTGCTCGAGCAGCTCGGCGACTCGGTGCTGGTGGTGGGCGACGACCGCACGCTGCGCGTGCACGTGCACACCGACGACCCGGACGCAGCGGTGGGCCTGTTCGAGGCCGTCGGCGAGGTCTCGCGCTTCGATGTCGCCGACATGCACGAGCAGGTGGCCGAGCGTTCGGCCCGCCTGTCAGCCGACGGCGGGCCCGCGCTGACGCCGACCTGCGCGGTCGTCGCTGTCGCGAGCGGCCGGGGTGTTCAGCGCCTCTACGAGGAGCTCGGCGTGCTGGTGGTCGACGGCGGCTCCACCATGAACCCGTCCACCTACGAGGTGCTCGCGGGGATTCACGCCGCCGACGCGCACGAGGTACTCGTGCTGCCCAACAGCCCGAACGTGATCCTCGCCGCTGAGAAGGCCGCCGGCCTGTCCGACAAGCCGGCGCACGTGGTGCCGACGACGGCGCCGCAGGAGGGCCTGGCGGCGCTGCTCGCGTTCGACCCGAGCGTCGGCAGCGAGCAGAACGCGCGCGCGGTGGGGGCCGCGGCCGAGCACCTCGGTGTGGGCGGTGTGGCCCCGGCAGCCCGCGACGACCTCCACGGCCGCTTCGGACCCGGGGACGCGGTCGGCTACGTAGGCGGGGAGCTTGTGGCCTGGGGCGATCCGGCGGCCACGCTTGCGACGATCCTCGAGCGGCTCGGCGCCGACGCCGAGCTCGTGACCTGCCTGGCCGGAGCGAACCCCCCGCTCGGCCGTGACGACGTCGAGGCGCGAGTGCCCGACGGGGTCGAGCTCGAGTACCACGAGGGCGGCCAGCCGGCGTGGTGGTGGCTGCTCGCAGCGGAGTAGCCGGCGAGCTGTCGACTCGCTTCGCAGCCACCGACGAGCTGACCCCGGAGGAGCTCCGTAGCGCCGAGCTGCGCTCGCTGCCGCGACCGAGCCGGCTGCGCGACCCCGTCTCGCTGCCCGGCAAGGCAGGCAAAGCGCTCAGCGCGCTCGGAATCGAGACTGTCGGCGACCTGCTCGAGCACCTGCCGCACGCGCATCGCGATCGCCGCGATGTGCGGCTCGCGGGCGAGCTCGGCGTGGGGGAGGAGGGCACCGTCGCCGCGACCGTCCGCAGCGTCAGTGTCCGGCCGATGCGCGACCGGCGCCGCAAGCGGGTTGAGGCGCGGGTCGTGGACGAGAGCGGCCCGCTCGTGGCGGTCTGGTTCAACCAGCCGTGGATCGCGCGCCAGCTCGGCGAGGGCGCCGCGGTGCTCCTGCACGGCAAGCTGCGTCGCCGCGGCGAGCTGTGGGTCACGGAGCACGAGCTGCTCGGGGCCGGCGAGGCACCCGTCCACACGGTCGGGCTCGTGCCGGTCCATCCCGCCACTGAGGGCATCACCGCCGGGCGGCTGCGCCAGCTCGTCTGGGACGAGTATCGCGCGGTCTACGACACGATCGAGCCGCTGCCCGGGCGGCTCCGGGTACGCGAGCGGCTTTGCGAGCGCGCGGCTGCCCTGTCGGCGGCGCACTTCCCGGATCGCGAGGAGGACGAGCGCGACGCACGCCGTCGGCTCGCCTTCGAGGAGCTGTTCCTGCTCCAGCTGGCAGTCGCAGGGCGCAGGCGCTCGCGGCGCGAGGGCCGCCGCGCGCGGCCGCTGGCAGCGCGCGGCGTGGTGGTAGACCGCTGGCGCGCGTCGCTCCCGTTCGAGCTGACCGGCGACCAGCTGCGCGCCATCAACGAGATCGATGCGGACCTCGCCGGCGAGCGGCCGATGCAGCGGCTGCTGATGGGCGAGGTCGGCACCGGCAAGACCGTCGTGGCGCTCGCGGCGATGCTGCGCGCCGTCGAGAACGGCGCCCAGGCGGCGCTGATGGCGCCGACCGAGACGCTCGCCGAGCAGCACCACCGCACGCTCGACGCACTGCTCGGCGGCTCGCTGCCGGTCGAGTTGCTGACCGGCTCGACGAGCGCGGCGCGCAGGCGCGAGCTGCTCGCCCGGCTCGCCGACGGCCAGCTCCAGCTCGTCGTCGGGACGCACGCGCTGATCGAGGACGCGGTCGAGTTCCGCGATCTGGCGCTCGTCGTGGTCGACGAGCAGCACCGCTTCGGGGTGCGCCAGCGCGCTGCCCTCGACGCCAAGGCCCCGGACGGTTTCGCGCCGCATGCGCTTCACATGACCGCCACGCCGATCCCGCGCACGCTCTCGCTCACCGCCTATGGCGACCTCGACGCGACCGTGCTGCGCGAGCTCCCGAGCGGTCGGCGCCCCGTCGAGACATACGTCGTGGACGGCGCCCGCGCGAGGGCGCGTGCCTACGAGCGCATCCGCGAGGAGATCGCCGCCGGGCGCCAGTGCTTCGTGGTATGCCCGCTCGTCGAGGAGTCGGAGGCGCTGCAGGCGAAGGCCGCGACGGCCGAGTTCGAGCGCCTGCGCAGCGGCGAGTTCCGCGACCTGCGCGTCGAGCTGATCCACGGCCAGCTGCCCTCGAAGCAGAAGGCCGCGGCGATGGAGGCGTTCGCGGCCGGCGAGGCCGACGTGCTCGTCGCGACGAGCGTCGTGGAGGTCGGCATCGACGTCCCCAACGCAACGGTGATGCTGATCGAGGCGGCCGAGCGCTACGGCCTCTCGCAGCTCCATCAGCTGCGCGGGCGTGTGGGCCGCGGCGCGCACCAGTCGCTCTGCATCCTGTTCGGCGACCCCAGGCTGCCGCGGCTCGAGGCGATCGCGAACGAGAGCGACGGCTTCCGACTCGCTGAGATCGACCTCGAGCTGCGGGGCGCCGGCGATGTGCTCGGCACGCGTCAGCACGGTCTGCCGGAGTTCCGGGTCGCTCAGCTGCCCGAGGACACCGAGCTGCTGGTGCGCGCGCGCGACCGCGCGGACGAGATCATCGTCGCCGACCCGGGTCTTGCCGACCCCGAGCACGCGCTGCTGCGTGAGGCGGTCGTCGCGCGCTTCGGCCCCGAGCTCGACCCGATCCCGGCGTGAGGGTCGTCGCCGGCGAGTACAAGGGCCGCCCCCTGCGGATGCCGCGCGGCGCGCCGACGCGGCCGACCGCCGACCGCGTGCGTGAGGCGCTGTTCTCGATGCTCGGCGACGTCACCGGCGCGCGCGTGCTCGATCTCTACGCGGGCTCCGGCGCGCTCGGGATCGAAGCGCTCTCGCGGGGTGCCGCCTCCGCGGTGTTCGTCGAACGCGACGCTCGCGCCGCCGCCGCGATCCAGGCGAACCTCGACACCGTCGGCGCCGAGGCCGAGGTAAGTCGTCAGGATGCGTTGGCGTTCCTCAAGCGCGACCGGCGCTCCTACGACCTCGTGTTCTGCGACCCGCCATATGATTCCGGGCCTCGCATCGCCGCACCGCTCGCCGAGGGGCTGCCGGCGCTGCTGTCGACCGACGCACGCATCGTGACCGAATCGGACAAGCGCAACCCGCTCGAGCTTCCCTTCCCGCTCCTCCGCGAGCGGACCTACGGCGATACCCGGATCGCGATTCATGGCCGCTGATAGCCGAGAGCGGTCGGCTCGGCCGGCTGCGAACGGACCCAATCACCACGGTGGCACGGCCGTCTGCCCCGGCTCCTACGACCCGGTGACCTTCGGCCACCTCGACATCATCGGGAGGGCTGCGAACGTCTTCGACCGGGTAGTGGTGGGAGTCGTGAATCAGCCGGTGCGCAAGCGCAAGACGCTCTTCAACGCCGAGGAGCGCGTCGCTTTCATCACCTCCGAGGTGGCGGAATATGGGAATGTGCAGGTAAAACCCTTTGATACTCTGCTCGTCGATTTCGCCCGAGAGCACGGCGCCAAGGCGATCGTCAAGGGATTGAGGGCGATCTCGGACTTCGAGTACGAGTTCGAGATGAACCAGCTGAATCGCAAGCTGGCCCCCGACATCGAGAGCATCTACATGATGAGCGCCCCTCAATTCAGCTTTCTAAGCTCAAGCGGAGTAAAGGAACTGGCGATGTTCGGGGGCGATGTGAGCGGCCTGGTCCCGGATCCGGTCGCCGCCCGATTGCAGGAAGAACTGAAGCGGTAGAGAACTGAGGAACCGCGAATGGACGTACTAGTCCTGATCGACAAGCTCGACGACACGATTCACAACGCCAAGCCCGTGCCGCTCACGGATCAGGTGCGCGTGGACAAGGAGGAGGTCTACGACATCCTCGACCAGATGCGCGCGACGATCCCCGAGGAGATCAAGCAGGCACGCTGGATCGTGAAGGAGCGCCAGGAAATGCTCGCCGAGGCGAAGCGCGAGGCCGAGCGCATCATCAAGGAAGCGCGCGAGGAGCAGGTGCGCCTGATCTCCGAGGAGGAGATCGTCAAGCAAGCCGAGCGCCAGGCCGACGAGATCATCGAGGACGCGCGTGCGCGCGAGCGCGAGATCCGCCTGGGCGCCGAGGACTACGCCGACGACATCCTCAACACGCTCGAGGTCAACCTCACGAAGTTCATCGCGGCCGTGCAACGCGGACGCGATCGGTTGCAGGGGCGCGAAGAGGCCGAGGTCGGCTAGGGCCGCTTTTGGCCTAGGGCCCGCTGCCCAGCCGCTGCATCGATTGATGAGTTTGCGGGGCCATAGCCCCTACAAATCTTCAATCGCCGCCGGCGCCCCTGCGGGCGGGCGGGTAGCTTCCCGTCCATGCCCAAGTACCTCCACACCTGCTACCGCATCGGCGACATCGACCGCTCCGTCTCCTTCTACGAGAAGCTCGGTTTCGAGGAGAGACGACGGATGCCCATTGGGGACGAGGCTGTCAACGTCTTCATGGGCCTTCCTGGCGAGGATCCGGTGCTGGAGCTGACCTACAACCACGGGGTCGACTCGTATGAGCTCGGTACGGGCTACAACCACATCGCGCTCGCTGTTGAGGATCTCGAGGGGACGCTCGCGAAGCTGGCGGAGGACGGGATCGAGCCGGAGAAGCCGCCGTACCGGCCCGGTGGGCGGACGGAGGGGCCCTTCATTGCGTTCGTGAGAGATCCGGATCAATACCGCGTCGAGTTGATCGGCCGGAGCTGAACGAGATGGAGGAGCGCAGTCCGCGCGAGCTGGCCGAGGCCTGCGTCGAGGCCCTGAACGCTCGTGAGCTCGAGGCGATCCTCGAGCTCGCCACGGAGGACTTCGAGCTCGTGACGATGCACCGCGGGACGCTTGGCCGGGGCGACATCGAAGGGTGGCTAGAGCGCCAGTCCTACGGGGTTGGGATGTACCTCGTGCCGGAGCGCTGGGAGGAGCGGGACGGCGGCGTGATCATGGCCGGGTCGGGGGAGTGGCGCAACGTCGATACGGGCGTCGTCGAGGGCTCCGCCGACGCCGCGATCTCCTTCGGCATGCGAGACGGGAGGGTGGCCCGCGTGCAGATACATCCGAGCCTTGAGGCCGCGCTAGCCTCGCCCGTATGGGCCAGCGCACCGAAATCTTCGACGTAGACAGGCTGGGCCTCAGCTCCGGCGAGGGGCGGAGGTTCGAGCTCGACGTGCCCGTAGGTGCTTTCCAGTTCGGCGGGCAGCGCTATGACCTCCCCGGTGAGGTCGTCGACGCGCTCCTGAACGTCGACCACACCACCGCCGGCTACTCGCTGCGGCTGCGCTTCGACGCCGAGCTGTCGGGGCCGTGCATGCGCTGCCTCGAGGAAGCAGGCCAGGTGGTGCATGTCGACGCGCGTGAGATCGACCAGCCCGGCGGGGGCGAGGACCTGCGCTCGCCCTACCTGAACGAGGGCGTGCTCAACCTCGGCGCGTGGGCGCGCGACGCGCTTGCGCTCGCGCTCCCGACCCAGATCGTCTGCCGCGAGGACTGCCGTGGGCTGTGCACGATCTGTGGCCAGAACCTCAACGAGGATCCCGAGCACGAGCACGAGCGCGAGCCCGATCCGCGCTGGGCAGCTCTCCGAGAGTTGAAGTTGGACTGAGGGCCGAAGCAGCCGGCTCGGGCGGCTGCGCAGGGCACCGGCTACACTGGTCCGCTGCTCATGGCCGTTCCGAAGCAGAGACAGTCCCACTCGCGCACGCATAAGCGCCGCTCCCAGCACAAGATCAGCCCGCCGGGGCTGCGGTTCTGCCCGCGCTGCCACGAGCCGCGCCTGCCGCATCGCGTCTGCCCCAACTGCGGCACCTACGCCGGCCGCGAGGTCGTCGTGCAGCAGCAGGGCCTCGACGACGAGTAGCCCTCGTGATCGCGGTCGACGCTAACGGCGCCGACAAGGGACCAGCCGCCGTCGCCGAGGGTGTCGGTCGCTCAGGGCTGCCTGTCCTGCTCTTCGGCCCGGCCGCCGAGGTGAGTGGCCTCGCCGGGCCGCATGCCGAGATTGTCGACGCCCCCGAGACGATCAAGTCGGGCGAGGAGGCCGTGGCGGCCGTGCGATCGAGGCTGGACGCCTCGATCGTCCAGGCCGCTCGCGCAGTGGGCGAGGGCCGCGCCGAGGCGCTTGTGTCGGCCGGGTCGACTGGGCCTACGCTCGCTGCGGCGACGATCTCGATCAGGCGCCTGCACGGCGTGTTCAGGCCCGCCCTCGCCGTGCTGCTGCCGGTGCCGGGCGGCCCGGTCCTGCTGCTGGACGCGGGAGCGAGCGTCGAGGTCCGTCCTGAGCACCTCGTCCAGTTCGCCTATATGGGCGCCTGCTTCATGGAGGCGGTCGTCGGCGTGGAGCGGCCGCGGGTCGGCCTCCTGTCGGTTGGCGAGGAGTCCGGCAAGGGCACGCCCGACGTCCTCGCCGCGCACACGCGGCTCGCCGAGGGGGAGCTCAACTTCGTCGGCAACCTCGAGGGCTTCGACCTACCGGCGGCGAGCGCGCAGGTCGTGGTGGCCGACGGCTTCACCGGCAACGTCGCGCTCAAGGTGCTCGAGGGCACCGTGCGCGCGCTGTCGGGCGAGATCCGCTCACGCATCCGCTCCGGGGTCGGATCGAGCCTCGGCGGCCTCCTGATCCGTAGCAAGCTCTCCGGGGTGCGCGATGACCTCGACCCGGAGCGCGTCGGCGGTGCGATCCTGCTCGGGCTCCGCAAGCCGGTCGTCGTGGCGCACGGCAGCTTCGGCCCTCTCGGCATCGAGCACGCGGTCAAGCTCGCCCGCTCGGCCGTCGACGAGGACATGGTCGGCCGGACCGCTAGCGCCCTCGAGCGCGCGGGTGTGTTGCGATCCGCGCCCGCTGGTAGCGTCGCCGCTCCATGACCCGAGAGGAGGTCCTCGAGCGCATCCGCGAGCACCTGGCGACCGAGCTGGAGGTCGATCCCGAGCGCATCGGCGAGAGCACACGCTTCCGGGAGGACCTCGAGGCCGACTCGCTTGACCTCGTGGAGCTGGTGGTCGAACTCGAGGACAACTACGGAGTCCGTATTCCCGACGAGGAGGCGGCAAAGATCCTGACGGTCGGACAGGCCGCGGATTTCGTCGCCGCCCATGCCGCGGAGATCGAGACCTGAATCGCTCGAAGATCTGTTGGCGGAGCTGCCGGAAGACCTTCGCCGGCAGGCCTTCACTCACGCCTCCTGGGTGGGTCAGCGAGCTGACTCATACGAGCGGCTCGCGTTCCTGGGAGACGTCGTCCTGAGCCTCGCCGTGTCCACGCATCTCTACCCGCGCTTCGAGAGCTATGGGGCGGGGCGGCTCACCAAGGTGCGCGCCCAGGCGGTGAGCGGGCCGTCATGCGCGCGCGTCGCACTCGGGCTGGGGGTGCCGGACGAGCTGCGCGCCGTCGCACCCGAAGGGACGACCGGTCGGAGCGCGGAGATGCTCGTGGGCTCCGAGCGCGTGCTCGCCTCGGTGTGTGAGGCGGTGATCGGGGCTTCCTACCTGGCCTTCGGCTTCGACCGCACGGCGCCCGCGGTCGTCGAGTCCTTCGAGAGCGAGATCGAGGAGGCCCTCGAGCACCCGGTGGACTACAAGTCCGTTCTCCAGGAGCGCCTTGCCCGCCGCGCCGAGGTCGTGAGCTACCGCACCGTCTCCGAGGAGGGACCCGCACACGACCGCTCGTTCATCGCCGTCGCCGAGGTGGCGGGGGAGGAGCTCGGCCGCGGGGAGGGAAAGACGAAGAAGGGCGCGGAGCAGGAGGCTGCTCTTCAGGCTCTCGACGCCCTCGAGGAGGCCGCCCCCTAGTGCACCTGCGTTCGATCTCGATGAAGGGCTTCAAGTCCTTCCCGCAGCGAACCAAGCTCGAGTTCGGCACCGGCGTGTCCGTGATCGTCGGCCCGAACGGCTCGGGGAAGTCGAACATCACCGACGCCGTGCTGTGGGCGCTCGGCGAGCAGTCGCCGCTGGCCGTGCGCGGGCAGCTGATGAAGGACGTGATCTTCGCCGGCGGCCACGGCGTGGCCGGCTCGGGCGCCGCGGAGGTCGAGGTCGTGATCGACAACTCCGACGGCGGCCTGGACGCCAACTTCGCCGAGATCTCGATCGTCCGGCGGCTCGCTCGCGACGGTGAGGGCGAGTACCGCCTGAACGGCGCACGCTGCAGGCTCGTCGACGTGATCGAGGTGCTGTCCGACTCCGGGCTCGGCAAGGAGATGCACTCCGTCGTCTCGCAGGGGAAGGTCGAGCAGATCGTCATGTCGCGCCCGCGCGAGCGGCGGCTCTTGATCGAGGAGGCCGCGGGCCTCGGCAAGCACCGCAAGCGCCGGCGTCGCGCGCAGCTCAAGCTCGAGCGGACCGAGGAGAACCTCTCGCGCGCACTCGACGTGGAGCGCGAGGCGCGCTCACGCCTGCGGCCGCTGAAACGCCAGGCCGAGGCCGCAGAGCTGCACGAGCGGCTCGAGCGCCAGACGAACGAGGCGCGCTATGCGCTTTCGCAGGATGCGGCGCGCGCGGCCCGGACGGCA
>Ga0081538_10003602_pt1 | contig 14558 bp, 12 predicted proteins | sample TabmetS5T2R1_FD_71022 | JGI IMG/M metagenome (GOLD analysis project Ga0081538, IMG submission 71022) | Tabebuia heterophylla rhizosphere microbial communities from the University of Puerto Rico - S5T2R1 | ecosystem: Host-associated > Plants > Roots > Rhizosphere ... | reverse complement strand
CCATCACGGGGCGGTGGGTGGGGGTCGGGCCGGAGGGTTTCCCTCCCCCCTCGACATCAGGTGAGGCCACTCTCGTCGATCATCGCGGTGGTTGCCTCGAGGCCGCCACCCAGCTCGTCGAGGTCGACCCGGGTCTTGGAGATCTCCTCGAACGGCGGCAGCGCGCCGTTGACGTCGGCGCCGTCGGCGAGCGGATACTCGAACGTCTCCTCGCTGAAGTATCGCTGTGCCTCCGGGGAGAGCAGGAACTCGATGAGCTCGGTGGCCTCGTCGGGCATGTCGGTCTCGGCGATCTCCGACGCGGCGGTGACCAGCAGCGTCGACCCCAGGTCACCGTCGGGGAAGTAGTGGTTCTCGACCGGCAGGTCCGGGTCCTCGGCCTTGGCCCGGAACGCGTAGTAGTGGTTGACCAGGCCCATCGGGACCTCGCCGCGGCCCACGGCCTCGACGATGGCGGTGTTGTTGTCGAACGTCGGCGGATCGCCGGCCGCCATCCCGTCCAACCACGCCGCCGCCTCCTCGTCGCCGAGCTGGTCGCGCAGGACGGTCACGAAGTCCTGGAACGACCCGTTGGTGGGCGCCAACGCCACCTGGCCGGCGTACTCCGGTGCCGTCAGGTCCAGCACCGACTCGGGCAGGTCGGCGTCGTCGACGAGCTCGGGGTTGTAGACCAGCGTGCGCACCCGGCCCGACAGGCCGACCCAACCGGAGTCGGCGGCGGCGTCGCCCTCGGGGACCGTCGCGATGAGCCGCTCGTCGAGCGGCGCCAGCCGGCCGGCGGCGTCCAGGTACCCCACCGCACCCGGGCTCTGCGAGATGAAGACGTCGGCGGGCGTGCGGTCGCCCTCCTCGTCGATGAGCAGGGCAAGGTTGGCGGATTCGTCGTAGCGCACGTCGATGCTGATGCCGGACTGTTCCGCGAAGTCCTCGAGCAGCGGGCCGATCAGATTGGACGTGCGGCCGCTGTAGACGACGAGCCGGTCGTCGCCACCGGAGCTGCAGGCCGCGAGTGCCGGCCCGCCGGCCACAACCGCCACCGTGAGCGCCGCCCCAGCCATCGATCTTCTGCGTGCCATCAACGTGAGACTAGCCATACCACCGGTCGAGCGTGAAGAATGCTTAACAATGCGCAGTCCCGAGCATGCCGACCCTCGTCCCGTTGTCATGGTGTTGCCCGCGCACGACGAGGAAGTCACCGTCGCCGATGTCGTCCGGCGGGCGCCACGCCAGGTGCATGGACACCCCGTCGAGGTCGTGGTCGTCGACGACGGCTCCACGGACAGGACCGCCGCCCTGGCGCGCGCCGCCGGCGCCACCGTCCACTCGCTCGACCGGAACCGCGGTCTCGGCGCCGCCGTGCGCTCCGGCGTCGCGTGGGCGGTCGAGCGGCGGGCGGCGGCCGTCGCCTTCCTCGACGCCGACGGCGAGTACGCGCCCGAGGAGCTCGCAGACCTGGTGGCCCCGATCATCGAGGGTCGTGCGGACTACGTGATCGGGTCGCGCTTCGCCGGCCTACCCCGCGACATGCGCCCCCACCGGTGGTTCGGCAACCGGGTCCTGACGCTGGGAATGAAGCTCTTGGTGCGCCGCTGGGACGTACGGGGCCTGAGCGACGGACAGTCCGGCTACCGGGCGCTGTCGCCGGCCGCCGCGGCCCACGCCGAGATCATCCACGACTTCAACTACGCGCAGGTGCTCACGCTGGACCTGGTGGCCAAGGGCTACCGCTATGCGGAGGTCCCGATCAGCTACCGCTTCCGACGACACGGGCGATCCTTCGTCCGCCTCGGCCCCTACCTGCGGCGGGTCGTGCCAGCCATCTGCCGTGAGCTGCGGACTACGACCGAGCCCGTGCGCGTCCCCGCCGCCGACCCGTCTCTGGACCCGGTGCCGGTGCTGGTCGGCGACGCGCCGCGGGCCGCCGGCTGAGGACCCTCACGTCCGGCGTCGCGTACCCTGATGACCGGTGGACGCTGAGCACGACGAGGGCGAGTGGTTCTCGGGCTATGTCGGCAGGGTGACGGAGCTGCTCGAGGACGCCGGACGGGTCAACGCCGAGTTGATCCAGCAATGGAGCGCCCGCTCGTTGCGGGGTGGCGAGTGGACGGTCGACACGATGACGGCGGACGCGATCGAGGCGTGGGAACATCTCACGCCCCTCGCCGGGCGCGGGCTGGAGCTGTGGCTCGAGCTGGTGCAACGCACCATCCGTCCCCGGGAGGAGCCATGAGCGGCGACACGTCGGGCATGGACGACGTGGCCGAGCTGCTCGGGGAGCGGCTGCACCGCTACATCGACCTCTGGGATGAGGCGAGCGCCAAGCTGTCGGCGGGCACCTATCACGCCGACGACTTCGTCGACGACTGGTTCCGCTGGGTGGGACTGGTCGCCCGGGATACCACGGCCACCGCCGCCCTGATCCTCGGCGCCGTCAGCGATCGGGCGTCGGAGCGAGGATCAGCACCGGAATGATGCGGTCGGTTCGACGCTGATAGGCGTCGAAGTGGGGGTAGACCGCGGTGAGCGCCGGCCACAGCTCGGCGCGCTCGGACTCGTTCGCGGGTCTGGCGGTCATCCGGCGGCGTCGCGAGCCGACGTCGACGGTCACCTCGGAGTCGGCAAGCAGGTTCAGGTACCACGCGGGATGGCTGCTCATTCCGCCGTGCGACGCCACCACCACGATCTGGGCGTCGTCGTGGGGGAGGTACAGGAGCGGGACGGTGCGGGGCCGGCCGGTGCGCCGGCCGGTGGTCGTCAGCAGGCAGATCGGCGCGCCGCCGGGCACGTGCGCCGCTACTCGCCCGTTGCTCAGCCGGTAGGCGGCGGTGTTGACGCCCGTCATCCATCGCACCGCCACCCGCCCGAGGCGTTCCTGGAACGCCGTCATGGGTTGCGCCCGCGGGTTGTCCACCACCCGACGCACCGTACCGCCGACGTTCAGTCCGGCAGGTAGCCGACCACCCGGTGGTTGCGGGACCGACCGAGCATCGCGTTGGCGGCCTGCAGGCCCGACAGGACCGCTGCCTCGATGCAGCCCGCGTTGAGTCCTGAATCCGTCCAGTCGCCGGCCAGGAACAGGTTGTCATAGCCGCTCTCGTCCGAGCGCAGCCGGTAGCGGCCGGTGCCGGGCAACGACTGCACGTAGCGATCGGCCGGGTCGACGTTCGCGGTCCAGTACTGCGAATCGAACGCTTCCGGCCCGATCGATCCATCGCCCCCGCACAACAGGCTCCACTTGAACCCGTCGTCGCGCACCGCCCCCGGAAGAAGGTGCGCGAGACTCCGATCGAGAAAGGCCACTGCCCTCTCCCGCACCTGGGCGCGGCAGTGGTCATCGTGACTCGCATCGGCGACCGGCCGCCCGGGGGTCGGCATCACCCCGCAGAAGTAGGCGATCGCGGCGGGACGGTCGTCGTCCGGCCAGTCCTCGGCGTCGATCAGCTGTGGCATCGACGCCCACGTATCGAACGGACCGGTGTAGCCGCTCATCGTGGCCCCCGGGTGTGGCCATCCCAGTGCGGGCTCGGGCTCACGCAGCCAGATCTGAAACGCCTGTGTGGCGACGGTGGCCACGTTGGCGGCCATGTCGCGCCACTCGGGCCGATCGTCGATCAGTTCGCGGCACACGACCTCCGCCATCCCCACCGGGATCGCCAGCACGGCGACGTCGAAGTCGGTGCCCCGGTGCAACACGCGCCGCGCGGCGTCGGGCCAAGTGCAGCCGTGCGACTCCAGCGGTTCGTGCTCCATGCCTTCGGCGTCGTCGAGCTGGTCGACGAGCGGGGCGTCGGGGAAACACGGGAGGCTGCGCACACGCACCAGCGGCTCGTAACGCTCGTTTCCGGGAGCCAGCGCGGCTTGGCGACCCACGCTGATGGCGTCGATCGCCGTCCGGTCGGCGGACAGGTGGAGGGCGTCGACGCGATGGAAGAACTCGAAGTCCACACCGCGTCGCCGGAGTGCCTGGTAGAGCGGCGCGAACACCACGTCGCCCATGCCGGCGCTCATCTTCCAGAAGATCCCACCCTTGTACTCAAGCGCCATCTTCACCGCGAGCAAGACCGCGGAGCCGGCACCGAAGCTCGGACGGGAGGTGTCGCCGTCGACAAAGGCGAAGCACATGTCGTACATCGCCCGCAGGAGCGCTCCGTCGACGGCCTCCGGCGCAGCTCCGTGCCGACGGATCCAGACGAGGTAGTCCTCGTCGTCGAGCCGGCTCAGGGGCACACCGGCAAAGACCCCGTCGGCCAACAGACCCCGGAGCAGAGCGATCGTCAGCGAGATGTACTGCCAGGCGCGCTTCAGGTCGGGATCGCCGGCCACGACGGCGCGGAGCCGGTCCTGGAGCCCGTCGAGAGCATCGACCAGCTCCGGACTCGCACCGCCCGTCGGCGCCGCCGCGGCGGCGCTTCCGCCGAGTGCCCCGCTAGCCAGTCGAACAGCTTCGAGCAGCGCCGCCGGCACGGCGAGTTGCGTTCCCAGTACCACTCCGTCGGTCAGCGAACGCGCGGGCGGCTCGGCCGACGTGCTCAGCACCACGCGCTCCGTCGTGTCGATCGAGCCGACGTCCGCCAACGACTCCACCCCGTCGATCACCAGCCGCAGGGCCCGCAGCGCGAACTCGGCGAGGCTGGCCTGTTGGGTACCCCCGCCGGGCTCGCCCGGCTCGAGGTCGTTGGGTGCAAAGCGCGCGAGCCAATGGCGCCAGTCCTCCCGGTCACGGTCCTCCAGGCCGACCGCCGGTGCCGGCTTGATGGCGTCGCGCCACGTGAGGATGGGTGCCTCGGGATCGCTGGCGGGCCGATCGAGTTCCGTGTAGCACTCGCGCAACAGCCGAAAGGCGTTCTCGTAGAACCCCAGCCAGACGTGCAGTCCGTGTTCCTCGATGCGGCCGCAACGCCCGCGGCTGCTCGCACCCTTGCCCCCCAAACGCCAGCCCCGCTGGTAGACGGTGATCCGTTCGAAGCGGTCGCGCCAGCCGCGCTCGCTCAGGCGCCATGCGGCGGTGAGTCCGCCCATGCCCCCACCCAGGATGGCGACACGACGACGTGCGGTCACCCGTGGGGAGCGACCGAGGAGCGTGCGTCCTCGAGCTCGGGGTAGTGGGCGTCGGGTGCGAACTGCGTGACGGCCTCCGCAACCAGCGTCAGGCCGTCCGCGTCGCCGTTGGCGACGAGGTCACGGGCGATCCGCAGCTCGAACGGAACCGCGCCCTGGGACCGAGCGAGGTCCAGCGCCGCGCGCAGCGCCGCTGACACCTGGTTGGCGGGCAGCAGGTGGGCACGGAGCCTCAGTACCTCGGCCTCATAGAAGCGAATGCCCGTGGATCGGCCGAACTGCAACGTCTCGTCGTAGCGGGCGGTGGCGCCGTCGACGTCGCCAGCTGCGGCCCTCAGCCTGCCAACCGTCGCCATGAATGCGGGGAGGAAAAGGGCCACGTCGAGCACCTTCCACATGCTGCACAAGCCGTCGAGGGCCTGTGCATGAGCCGACAAGGCCGCGGCGTCGGGGGCCTCGGCGCCCAGCGCCCGCAGTCCGGCGATCGTCGCTTGCTCGGTCGCCCCCACCAGCGACCAGAAGTCGAAACCGTGCCCTTCGGCGATCTCGGTCACCGCCTCGACCGCCGTCGCCGCGCGGTCCAGGTCCCCGCGTTCGATCAGCGTCCACCCTGCGTAGGACTGCACCTCGGCCGCGGTGAAGGGTCCCCGGGGGAAGTCGATCGTGTCGCAGCGCTCCTGCCCGGCGTCGAACTGCTGGTCGGCACCCCGAACATCGCCCCGCATGAACCGTGCCAACGCGAGGTTCGCGTGGGCAGACCCCGGACCGTCGAAGGGCATGAAGTAGGTGGCGCCATAGTCGGGGTCGATCTGCCGGGTGGTCACGCCGTGGACGGAGGCCTCGAGCTGGTCGAGGGCGGCGCCGAAGTCACCCGCGAACCAGCGGATCGTGCCGAACGCAGCCTCGTTGTCCGGTCGGTAGTGGTCGCGCACGGCCAGGCCGGCACGCAACATCTCCGCGACCTGCTGGGCGCGGTCGAGATCGCCGCGCAGTATGTAGTAGCCCCAGAGCGGGATGAGCGTGCTGAACATCTCGTCGCTGCCGCTGTCCCCGAGCGTGAGCTCCAGGCATCGCTCGTAGTCCTGCACCGCCTCCGGCGAGCTGGTGCCCTCGGCCGACGCCACCAGGAACCCTCGCCGGAGTCGCAGCCCCACCTCGTACGAGGATCGCTCGCGGGTTTCGGGGAGATCGGGAACGAGCTCGATCGCGCGGCTGAGGAGCGTCCGTGCCTCGGCCAGCGCGCCGAGGCGGCGGGCGCCGTCGGCGGCCTGCTGGTAGGCGGTGACAGCCTCTGCGACCTGGCCTGCCGCGTCATGGTGGCTGGCGACCAGCCGCCAGTCGACGGCCCCGGTCGCGGCGGGCTCGCGGGCAAGCGCTGCGGCCACCCGGCCGTGCAGCTCCCGGCGGCGCGACGGGGGTTGGAGCTCGTATGCGACCACCCGCAGTAGCTCGTGCCGGAATCGGTAGCGCTCGGAGTCGCCGAGCACCCGCTCGAGGATCAGACCACCGAGCAGGCCCTCCAAAGCCGAATCGAGATCGGGCGCCTGCACATCGACCACCTGCGCGAGCACTCCGCGGTCGACGTCCCGGCCAATGGCCGCCGCGGCAGCGGCCACGCGCAGTCCTGGGCCAGAGGCATGGAGCCGGGCCACCAGCGGCTCGTACAGGGCCTCGGGCACTGCCGATGATGCGCCCGCCGCCGGCTCCGCTGGCACCGGGACCACGGACGCCGGAACCGGAGCTCCCGCCCGGGTCACGTGGGTCGCGACGATGCGCTGAGTCCGCGAACTTGCCCCTCGTGCGAGCTCCTCCAGGTAGAGCGGCATCCCGTCACCGCGGTCGACGACCGCCCGGCATGCAAGGTTGTCGATGCCGGCGTCGAGCGACAGGACGAGCTCCGCGGCAGCTTCGTCGTCCAAGGGCGCTAGCTCGATGACCTCGGCCGTGCCGAACGATGGAGGTGCCGGATCCCGAGAGGTGGTGATGATCAGGAGGCCGCCACGTTCGGCGCGCACCACCCGTGAGAGCACGTCGAGCGTGGACTCGTCGCACCAGTGCAGATCCTCGACGATCAGCACCGCAGGGTCCGAACCGAGGCAGGCGAGCACGTAGTCGGCTGCGGCGGCGACGATCGCATCGTGCAGCTTGCGTCCCTCCAGTGCCGCCACCCGATACCCGGCACCGGGGGGTACGCCGATGACCGGTGCCAGCAGCGGTATCAACTCGTCCGGGGCCAGTCCGACGGCGGCCACTTCTTGTTCCAGGCGTGCGAGCCGCCCGCTCGCGGCTGAGCCTCCGGCCGTGTCGGCACGCGATTCGACGAGGGAACGGACGGCGTGGAAGCTCGCCTCGGCGTGGAACGGCGACGCGAGTAGCTGCAGGCGCGACCCCCCATCGGAGCTGGCTTGTTCGGCAAGTGCTGCCGCGAGACGGGACTTGCCGATCCCCGCTTCGCCGACCAGGTGGACCACCAGCGGTCGTCCGACCGTCCCCTCACGAGCTTGAGCCCAGGAGGCGCGTAGGCGTGCCAGCTCGTCAGTGCGGTCGGTCAGGGGCGCTACCCAGGGCCGCCCCCGGGCTGGCGTGTCCGGAGATTCGGCCACGACGCGAAACGGCTGCAGAGGTTCGTCGATCCCCTTCGCGTGTTGCACCGGCTCCGCCACAGTCTCGAACAGCGCGCCAACGACCTGGTGGACGGCGTCGGAGATGACCACCGTCCCTGGGGCTGCGAAGGCCTGAAGTCGCGCAACCACATTGGCCGCGAGCCCGTAGATGTCGTCATCCTCGGCATCGAGGTAGACGAGACCCCGATGAACGCCGGCGCGGGCATTGAGCCTCGCGCCCGCTGCGGGCTCGATCTCGTCCGACAGCACCTCCAGGTCTCGCATGAGATCCAGTGCGGCTCGCACCGCCCTCTCGGCATCGTTCTCGTGCGGCGTCGGGACGCCGAAGACGGCGAGTAGCCCGTCGCCTGCGATGTGAGAGATGTGCCCCTCATACCGGCCTTCGACGACCTCGCGGCAGACCGACTTGTAGCGGCGCAGCAACACCCGGTAGAGCTCGGCGTCGAGCCGCGCTGACAGAGGCGTCGAGCCCTCCAGGTCGACGAAGAGCAGTGACGCCCGCCGGATCTCGCCACCGCCTGGCTCGGCGGCGAGCAGTGCGGCCGCATCTCGATTGCCGGCGTCGGACGCCAGGACCTCGCCTGCCAGTTCCCGGGCCGCCTGGAGGTCGCCCCGATTCATCGCCGCCACCGCCCGGTCGAGCATGTCGTCGGGCGACGCGGTGCGATCACTCACGGGATCTGGATGTCGACCGGGATGACGTGGTCCGGCTGCGCTGACGATGCGTCCGACCGCACCTCGACATCGCCGAGGTACGTGATGCCACGAACACCCCAGCGCCAGGCGAGCAGCCGAATCCGGTCGGGTCCGCCCTGCGGCCGGTCGAGCTCGATAGTGACCCGCGGATCACGAGGCGGCGGAAAGCGCTGGAGTTTCTGCCCGCCGTAAATGGGGGTGAGGGGTCCGGCTAGCCGGAGGGAGCGCGGCGTGACGCCCGCCCGGACGGGGAACCAGGCCGAACGGATCAGTCGATCGCCTGGAGGTTCCGCGATCAGGGTGACGGCGCCGAGGAGCTCCCCGAACGTCGCAGTCCATCCGAGGGCGACCAGGGCCGCGGAGCGACTCGCATCCTTCGCCAGAAGGTCCGTGGTGTAGCCGGCGTCGATGTGGTCGGCGATCGACCGGGCGTGGTCGGCAGCGAGACGCGACAAGCGCGTGGCCTGTTGGATGATGGCGTCGACCGCGAACCCGAACCCAGGTACGGCCGGCATGCCCATTGTCGAGGTTCCGCTTTCCGGGCTCATCGCCACGCCGCCTCAGGGCTTCTTCTTCGCGGTCTTGCGAGCGCCCCGCGCTCGCTGGGGTGGCGTCTCGCTTCCGGGTGAGGCACCCGGCGTGGCGCTCGCGCCGGGCTGGGTCGACGCGACGCTGGCCGCGATCGCCGTCGCGGCCGTCACGAGCCGAGCCCACGCCTGCACGCTCCGCGCAAACGTTGCGGACATTTCGGCCACGAGAGTGTCGGCGGTGTGGCCGGCGGTGCCCGCAGCAGAGGCCCCGGTAGCTGCACTGGGTGCCGGAGCAGCGCCCGTGCCGGTGCCGGGTGCTGGCGCTGTGCCCGTGCCGAGCGCCGTTTCGAATGACCTCTTGAAAGCCGTAGCGCAGTCATCGATCGATTGCTTGATCAGCGCAGTGGCGTCGTCGAGCGTCTCGCCGAGCGTTGCGCCGGCCTTCCCGGTTCCGCCGGTAGTGGGGATGTGGGCTGATCCAGCCGTTCCGGTGTCGTTGTCCTTGGGCACGCAGGAAACCTCCTCGGGGCCAGCCAGCTTCGCAAGCAGGCCACTGACGAAATCGAGCGCCATCGCACCCCAACCGATGACGCACGCCAAGATGCCGATCGTCGACTCATCGAACGACGGGTTGGTGAACGTCACGCGCTTGGTCGTCTCGATGAGCAGGTGCTCCGCCCCGTCGACCAGCTCCCGCGTGACCTTGATCGAGCCCTCGTCCACGGTGACCGCACCGTTCGGCCGTAGACCCGACGGCGATGCGACGTTCTCGTAACCGTCCGCGATCGCGTACGAGATGATCCGCGAGTCACCCCTGGCGACGAGCTCCGAGAACTCGAGCCACACGGCAACGCGGAGTGGCGAGCGAGGCCCGGTGCAATCAAGGTCGACGATCTCGAGGTACGTGCGCGGCTGCTGCGAGTCCGCCTCCATCGCACACCAGGCTTCGTTGGAGGCCCAGTTCGCGGGCTTGAGAAAGGTCTGCTCAGCGTCCGTCAGCGTCACCCCCGCCACGCAGACACTCGTCGTCAAGGCCACCGCGATGTCCGGCGTGACAGGGTCGCCGACCACGACGAGCTCAGTGTCGCAAGGATCGGGTTGGCTCAGGATCTGGGTGTGGAGCAGCATCCGGTTGTCCTCGCGGAACTGGCGGTACTCGAAGATGCTCGGGAGCTGCTCACGGTCAGCAAGTCGACCGAGCAGGTCGATGGCCTGCGCACGAGCGACGGTCAGCTCGTCGGCCGTGGGAATCTGTCCCATGGGCATGGCCGCCACCAGGCCCGGAACCATCAGGGCCCGCGTCGCCCACTCCGCTTCGGGATGCTCTCTGGGATCGAAGTCCGTGACGCCAGCGGGCGGCCGGTACTCGGGAAGCGCACGGGCGACCGCGCCGATGGCGACGATCCAGCTCGGCAGCATGCGGGCGGACGGCTGCCTGGACACCTGCACGTCCCGCGTGTTGGCGAGGTCCCTGAGCGCGGCGATCAAGTCGGCTTCCGCCTCGGCATGGGTGCGCAAGGGAGCATCGCCCCGGAACGCCCGGTTGTACCAGCCCACCGCACCCGGGTCGCCGTAATGGGGGATGAGTTCCGCGACGCGCTCCTGCATCAGCTGTCGCTCGGACGCGTCCTCGGTCGTTGCGATCACCGTGTCGAGCGCACCCAACACGGCGACGAGAGCGCTCCGCTCGCTCATCCACCCACCCTGTGTCGTCGCTGGCAGTGCGTGGCATAGCCTAACCGTCCGTCCGGCCAGGCCCGTGGTCTGGAGGCCCAGCCGCTGTGCGAACCAGGGGGTCGAGGTGGGCGAAGGGCGAGGCGACGGCGGTCACGATCGGGGCAGAGCGCCCCCATTCAGCCCGTCCGCAGGCATGCGGGCGCTCGCCGACGTGCAGCATCGGGGGCTGATCGCTGCGGGGGAGCTCGTCGACAGGCTGATTGGTGCCGTCGACGGTGATGCCAACCCCAGCCGGCGCGGCCCAGCCACACGTGCGGCGCCTGGAGACGATCCGCAGACCGTGGATCTCGTGAGGACCTGGGTCGACGTGTTCCAGCGCGGGCTGCAGGCGATGGCATCCGCAGCGCGGAGCGACGGCTCCGTCGCGCTCAACGGTGAGGGGGTCGTCACCGCTGACCTGGCGCGGGGCACCACCACCGGGACTCTCCACATCCGGGTCGCTGCCGAGGGCCAGTCGCCGGACACCGGACTGGCCGGCTCGCAGCGCGACGGTGACCGACGGCGGGGATCAGCAGAGGTCTGGTTGCACAACGGGACGTCGGAGGCGAGGTCGGGCCTCCGGCTGCACACGGGCGACCTGCGCACCCACGACGGTAGGACGCTGTCCGACTCGTCCCTGCGGTTCGATCCGCCGACGCTCGTCGAGCTGCCGGCCCGCTCGAGCCGCGGCGTGGTGGTCGTCGCCGACGTCCCCGACGGGGTGCCCGACGGGGTGTACCGCGGAGTCCTGCTCGTGGCGGGTGCGCCGGAGCTGTGGCTACCGATCGTCGTCACGGTGGCGAACGGCGAGTGACGGCCACACCGATCGCCCACGACACGCCGTCCGTCGCCGGACCAGCGACCCGGACACCTCCGGACGCCACCCGTGTGGACGACCGCCTGCGCTCGGTGGGCCGTGACGTGCGCCGGGCCATGCTGGCGGCGGTGCCGGACGCAGAGCCGCACGACTGGCTCTATCGGCTGGTGAGGACGTACCCGAGCCGTCCGGGCAAGGCGATCCGGCCGGCGCTGTGCCTGGCGACGTGCCGAGCGTTCGGGGGTGGCGACGAGGACGCCCAAGGTGCGGCCGTTGCCATCGAGATGCTGCACAACGCGTTCCTGGTGCATGACGACATCGCCGATGGGAGCGAGCGCCGGCGGGGCCGCCCGACCCTCCCCGCGGAGCACGGCCCGGGGCTGGCGCTCAACGCCGGCGACGCGCTCGCCGTCCTGGCGCACCAGGTGCTCCGGCAGCACGCCCGCCGCCTGGATGACGACCTGGGCGAACGCCTGCTCGACGAGTTCGACACGATGGCGCTACGGACCCTCGAGGGGCAGGCGACCGAGCTCGGCTGGCGCCGCGACGCCGTGGCCCGGCTGACTCCCGAGGACTATCTCGACCTCATCATGCACAAGACGTGCTGGTACACGACCATCCACCCCCTGCGCGTGGGCGCTCTGCTGGGATCAGGCGGCCGCGCCGACCTGCGCCCCATGGTGCGCTTCGGCTTCCACCTGGGAGCGGCGTTCCAGATCCAGGACGACCTGCTCAACCTGGTCGGCGACGAGACGCTCTACGGCAAGGAGATCAACGGCGATCTGCGCGAGGGCAAGCGCACGCTGGTTCTGATCCATCTCATCGGTGCCGCCGAGGGGTCGGACCGGCGCACCGTCGACCGCTACCTGCGCCTCGAACCCGCCGAGCGGGGGGCGGAGGCGATCGCAGAGATCCGGGCACTCTTCGCCGCCTACGGCAGCATCGAGTTCGCTCGCGCCTACGCCGAGGGCATCGCCGGGTCCGCACTCGACGCCTTCGAGGTGGCGTTCGCGGACGCCGTCGACGGCGAGGACAAGGACTTCGTCAGGGCGCTGATCCCGTACATGCTCGGCCGCCCCCGCTGAGGGTCCAGCGGTCCGTCCGAGTCCGCCGAGGCCCACATCACCCCGAGCCTGCCGAGGCCCAGCGGCCCCGAGGTCCAGCGGCCCCGAGGTCGTGGGGTTCCGGCCCCTTGTGGCCCGGGGTCAGCCCGAGGTCATGGGTTCGGCCCGGTGTCAGCCCGAGGTCAGCACGAGGTCAAAGGTTCCGCCACTCGCAGCCCGAGGTCATAAGTTCCGGCGCCGGAACCCATTGCCTCGCCCGTCCCTCGCCGGAACCCATCACCTCGCAGGCGCGAACGTGACCCACCCACCCCATATTTCATGGCATCTAAAATGTCACAGGTATTAGGCATGCTTGTCCCATGGATTCCATGGCACTGGATGCTCGGATTGCCCTCCTGGCCCGCCGACAAGGCGGGGCATTCACCTGGGCGCAGGCGAGAGGCGTCGGGGTCGGGCGGGCGACCGTCGGTCGGCGCGTGCGGAGTGGTCTCTGGGAGCGGATGCATCCGGGTGTCTATGTCCTTGCCGGCACTCCCCCGGCTCGCTCCGTCGACCTGTGGGTCGCCGCCCTGGCTGCGGGCGCCGGGGCGCTCGTCTCCCACGAGTCGGCCGCGCTCCTGCACGGGGCGACCGGCCTGTCTCCCGTTCCCATCACCCTGATCGCGCCGCATGGCGCCCACCACCGCCTATCGGGCATCTGCGTGCACCAGATAGACGACGTGCATCGGCGCCACCGCACGAGGGTCGACGGACTGCCGGTCGTAACGGCGGCCCGCTCGATCGTCGACCTGGCATCGCGCCTCGGGCACGATCGGTTGGGCGAGGTGGCCGACGATCTCGTCCAGCGTCGGGCGACCACCTGGCCTGCCGTCGGCGGCGCGTTCAACGACGTCGTTCGCCCGGGCAAGCCCGGAATGGCCAGGCTGGCGACGCTGCTGGACGACCGGTGCGGCACCGAGGTCCCGGCGCAGTCCAAGCTCGAGCAGGCTCTCTTCACGGCCCTGGCTGCGGGCGGCTTGCCGCCGCCGGTCCGCCAGATGCCAATCCCCGGTCGCCCGCGCCTCCTCGGCCGGGGACTCGTCGATACGGCCTACCCCGACGCGGGCGTCGTCATCGAGGCCGACGGCCGCACGTATCACATGCCGCTGATCGACATGCGCCGTGATCGGGAGCGCGACGGGCAGGTGATCAAAGCGGGCTGGGTGCCGCTCAGATTCATGTACTCGCAGGTCGTGCACGACCCAGGCAGCGTCTGCGCCGACGTCGCGGAAACCCGTGCCGTGAGGCTGGACCAGCTCGTGGGGCGGGCGGCATGAGTAGCGAAAGGCTCGTAGCAAGTGGCCAGTCAGTCCTCGACCACGAAGGACCGGAAGCCGTCGCGTGCGGCCCGCCACGCGGCAGTGTCGAACGCGCCGTCCGGGCGCAGCGCATCGGCGGCGGCCCAGCCCATGGCCAGGGCGTGATGCGTGTTGTCGGGGGTGAACAGGCCCTGGCGGCCGAAGGTGACCAGCCCCGCGTCGGTCGCCCAGCGCTCCAGGGCCGCGAGGTCGTCTGCGAACCCCGGCCGGTAGATCGGGTAGACGTGCGGGAGGCGGCGGCTCGCGACCTCGACGGGACGGGCGTCGGGGAGCCCGGTGGCCGCGAGCTCCAGGGTGAGCCGGGCGGCCAGGTCCACGTCCGCGGACCGCCATACGTCGTCCCCGGCCCAGCAGGGGATCTCCGCGCACAGCACCGTCCGATCGGCGGGGTCGTCGGGGTTGTCGCGGTAGTTGCGGGGCTCGGAGAGCCGGGACGCGAACACCTCGGGACCGGGGAAGTAGTGGGCGTCGTACTCCGTCCATTGCGGTCGGTCGAGCACCAGGTAGAGCAGGACCATACCCCGATGCCGCAATCCGGCCGGGGAGTCGAGCGCCCGTGCGGGCGGGGGCGGGTCGACCATCGTGGCAAGCGCCGGGAGTGGGATCGTCGACCACACGTGCTCGGCGTCCAGGTCGGTCCCGTCGTCGAGCGCCAGGCGCCAGCCGCCGTCGGCGCGCCGACACAGGGCGTCGAC
>Ga0081538_10003601_pt1 | contig 14558 bp, 14 predicted proteins | sample TabmetS5T2R1_FD_71022 | JGI IMG/M metagenome (GOLD analysis project Ga0081538, IMG submission 71022) | Tabebuia heterophylla rhizosphere microbial communities from the University of Puerto Rico - S5T2R1 | ecosystem: Host-associated > Plants > Roots > Rhizosphere ... | reverse complement strand
CCTGGACGCGATGCTCGCCGACATCGAGCGGGCGCTCGGCCGGCCGGAGCGGGCGATCGCCATCTTCGAGGGGAGCGAACGGAAGCTGATGGAGCAGGACACCGCGGCCGAGCTGCTGCTGGTTGCGGCCTCGGCCTACGGCGACCTGGGTCAGCCGGCGGCCGGCGTGGCCCTCATCCGTCGTCACGCGCGTTGGCCGGCCGAGCTGGCCGACCACCACCTACGCCTCGCCTACGCCGAGGGCGCCCTGGCCGAGCAGGCCGGCGACCCGACCCGGGCCCGGGCCGCGTTCGCCCGCGTCGTCCGAGCCGACCCGGACTTCTACGACGCCGCCGAGCGCCTCGAACGGCTGGCCGCTTCCTGATCTCCGCCCAGCTGGACATCCATCCGCCACGGCGCAGGCGGCAATCGCGCTCCCGAGATGCTCTCCTGACCGGACCAATGACGGCTTCGAGAAATCCTCCGCCACGGGGAGCGTGAGCCCCTCCGACATCCCCTTGCCGGGATGATCACTTGATGCTAGGTTCGGCGCTCGCTTGGGCAGATTGCAATATGCAACGGGTGGGGCGGCCTGCGGTGGGAACATTCTCAATCATTTTCCGGGTAGCTGGCCCGCTCGAGCGTGGGTGGTTGGACCTCCCGCCTGGGGAGAATTGATGGGCGGTTGCTTGCGTTCCTTTGATGAGGTACAGCGAGCTACCGACCTTCTGATCGTCGGCAGCGGTCCGGTCGGCTCCGCGATTGCCCATGGTGTTCGCTCTGCTGTGCCCGGCGCGCAGATTTTATTGGTGGACGCGGGCCCGGTGCTGTGCGGCCAGCCGGGGCGACATCTCGCCAACCTGCACCGCGTCGACACGAACCGCCGGCCGGTTTTCGACACCGGGCAGCACTCGGCCCAGCCGGCTGGCGCGGCCGAACAGGACCAGGTCGTCCGCGCCCGCCCCGGGATGGACCTCGTCTTCGCCGGCACCAGCGATCTGCCCGCGTACGCGCAGTCCAGCAATGTCGGTGGGATGGGCGTCCGCTGGACCTGCGCCACCCCGAGGCCCGACGCGGCCGAGCGTGACTCCTGGCTGGCGGGCGACGCCTGGGACGAGGCGCTCGCCGGCGCCGAGCGTCTGCTGAAGGTCAGCCACCACCCCTGGCCGCGTACCCCGGTCACCGACGGGCTCGTCGACCGCCTGAGGCAGGAGTACCGCGAGCTCGGCCGCCCGGTCGCTCAGATGCCCGCCGCCTTCGACCCGGACGCGCGACCGGGATCCGCCTGGACGGGTCCAGACGTCGTGCTCGGCGACTTGCTTCATGAGCCGCCGGAGTCCTTCGCGCTGGTGCCGTCGACGCTCTGCGTGGAGCTCGCGCACAAAGGCGACCGGGTGACCGGCGCGAGGATCGCCGCCGCCGGCCGGCCCGGCGGTCGGCTCGTGCAGACGAGGGCGGTGGTGGTCGCCGCGGACGCCGTCCGCACGCCGCAACTGCTCTGGGCGTCGGGAATCCGGCCGGATGCGCTCGGTCGGTACGTCGGCGAGCACTTCCAGCTGCTGGCGGCGGTGGCGTGGGCCGGCCGCATGGCCGGCATCCACGACGCGGACCGGACGGCCGCGATGGCCTGGGTCCCGTACTGCGCCGGGCACGAGGTACAGGGTCAGGTGATGCTCTTCGACCAGCAACCGTCCGGCGTCGATCCGATTGGTGGGCAGGAGCAGAGCGTGGCCGGCCTGAGCTGGCTCATCCCGCCCACGATCCGCCCTGACAACCGGATCACGTTCGGCGACGGCGCGACCGATCGGACGGGCATGCCCCGGCCCCAGGTGACCTACCCGCTCGTCGACGAGGACCGAGCGCGGATCCGGCGGGCCGTGGAGGATCAGCGGCGGGCGATGCGGGCGCTCGGTGACCGGGTGCTGCCCGGCGGTCAGCCGCGCCTGCTCCCGCGCGGCTCCTCCCTGCACCTGACCGGGACGGTGCGGGGCGGCGCGAAGGACGACGGCTGCAGCGTGTGCGCACCGGATGGGCGGGTGTGGGGGCTCGAGAACCTCTTCGTCGCCGGTAACGGCGTGATCTCGGTCCCGACCGCCTGCAACCCCACGCTGACCGGCGTCGCCCTCGCCCTGGGCACAGCCGCGTCCGTGTCCCGGCTGATCCGGGCCGCGTGAGGCGCATCGCGGACCGGGCCCAAGCGACCGAAGGGAGGCCTCAGTTGGACGGAGGGACCGAAGGAGTGGTCCTGTCGCCCGAGCGCGACGACGGCAACGGGTACGACGGCGACCACTACGCCGAGGTGTACGACGCGTGGTATGCCGACCGGCTGGAAACCGCTGCGGCGGTGGCGTTCCTGCGCGGTCTGTGTCCGGCAGGAAGGGCGCTGGAGCTCGGGGTCGGGACCGGCCGGCTGGCCGTGCCGCTGGCCACGGACGGGCCGGCCGTGACGGGTGTCGACACGTCCTCGCAGATGCTTCGACGACTGGCCTCGAAGGCCGGCGACGCGCCAGTCACCGGCGTTCTGGGAGACATGGCCGCGCTGGCCCTCCCCGGTCCGTTCGACCTGGTCTACGTCGCGTTCTCGTCGTTGTTCCTGCTCACCTCGCAGGAGGCGCAGGTCCGCTGCTTCGCCCGGGTCGCTTCGCTGCTCGGCCCCGATGGCTTGTTCGTGGTGGAGGCCTTCGTTCCCGACGCAACGCGGTATCAGCGCCACCAGGACATCTCCGTCGAGGACCTGTCCGCGCCGTCGGTGCGGTTCGAACTGGCGCAGCACGACCCGGCGAACCAGACGATCACCGCCGTTCGGGTCGTCCTTGACGCATCCGGGACGCGGCTGTTCCCGTACCGCGTGCGCTACGCCACGCCGGCGGAGCTGGACCTGATGGCGCAGTTGGCGGGGCTGGAGTTGCGCGAGCGGTTCGGAGGCTTCGACCGCCGCCCGTTCAGCGGGGACAGCGCCATGCACGTGTCCATCTACGCGGCGGCCCGGGTCGGTGCCGGATGACAGGGTCCGCTTCCGCCGAGGCCCCGGTCAGCTCGCTCGGCGAGCTACTTGCCGCCGTCGACCGGGATGCCGAGCGGGACCGCAGGACCGTGTGGCTCACGGCGAACGAGGGCTTCATGTCCCGGACCGCCGCCAGCTACCTGAGCTCCGCGTTCTCGAACCGCTACTACGGCGGCCCTGGCGACGAGGATGCCGTCGTCACCAACCCGTACACGCCGTTCATGTCCCGGGGACGTCCCGGCATGGCCGGCCTTGTCGACGCGGCGTCCGCGGCGGCGGCCGAGATGCTGGGCGCGGCGTCGGTGAACGTCAACTGCCTGAGCGGAATCAATGCGATGACCAGTGCCATCCTCGCGCTCTCGGAGCCTGGCGACGTCGTCATGTCCCTGCCCGTCTCCGAGGGCGGACACTACGCCACGCAGCACGTCGTGGAGCGCTGCGGGCGGCGCTGGGTTCCGCTGCCGGTCGACGGCCGGACCGGCGCGTTGCGGCCAGCGGCCGTCCGCGGCCCGTGCTCGCCCGACGTCGAGCTGGTCTACCTCGACTCCTCGTTCGAGCTGTCCCAGCTCGACGTCGCCGGGATCCGCCGGTTCCTGGGCGACCGGGCGGCCCTCGTCTATGACGCCAGTCACACGATGGGCCTGATCATGGGCGGGATGCTGCCGAGCCCCCTGGCGCTCGGGGCGGACGCGTTGTGCGGCAACACCCACAAGACGCTGCCGGGCCCGCACCGTGGGCTGATCGCGTACAGGACCGCGCAGGTCGCGGAGCGGGCGGACGCGGTGATCGAGGGCGGTCTCTACTCCAGCAACCACCTGATCTCTCTGACGGCGCTGTGCGTGACGCTGCTGGAGATGCACCGCTGGGGTCGCGACTATGCCCGGCAGGTGGTGGCGAACGCCAATTGGCTCGCCGGGGCGCTGGCCGGCCTCGGCTGGGAGGTCAGGGAGAACGGGGATGGCCGGTTCACCCGGACGCATCAGGTGCATGCGCTCTCAGAGCGCCTCGGCCCGCACCGCCTGCTCTACGTCCGGTTCGCCGCCTCGAACATCGCGCTCGGCTTCGACAACTGCCTCGGCGAGGGGACCTTCATCCGGCTCGGGACGCAGGAGGTCACCCGGCGCGGGATGAAGGAGGCAGAGATGGACGAGTTGGCGGATCTGCTGGTCCGTGCCGCCTCCGGGCAGGACGTCTCGGCCGCCGCGGCAGGCTTGGCTCTCCGACACGACAATGCGCACTACTCATTCGACCTCGACCCGAAGTGGGGTGCCCAGCAGTGATCACCAGCACACACGCAGGTCCGCCGCCGACCGCGGAGAGCGAGGTCGGGCGTCACCTGCACGAGATTCTTCGGATGGAGGAGGAGTCAGGCCAGTTCCTGCACCTGACCGCGAACGAGACGCTGATGTCTGCTACGGCACGGCGCTGCCTGGGGCTACAGGTCGGTGACCTCTATTTCATGGGCGGCGGTGACGAGCTCGGCATCGTCGACTTTCGACCGTTCACGTTCCGGGGGCTGCCCATCGTGCAGCGCATCGTGGACGCGGCGACGGCGGCGGCCAAGGAGCTGCTGTGCGCGAGCGACGTGAGCCTCAGGTGCCTCTCCGGAGTGCACGCCATGACGTGCGCCATCCTGTCGCTCACCGATCCCGGCGACGCCGTGATGACGGTCGACATCACGCACGGTGGGCACTTCGCGACCCCGGTGATCGTGCAGCGGACCGGCCGTCGGCACATCTCCACCAGCTACCGGCTCGACCGCCTGGAATTCGACACCGAGCAGCTGGCCGCGGACTTCCACCGGGCCGGGGCGCGGGCGCTCTACTTGGACGTCTCCTACTACCTGAACCCGCACAACCTGCGAGACCTGCGGCGCGCCCTGGGCGAGGAAGCGACGATCATCTACGACGCCAGCCACACCCTCGGCCTCATCATGGGCGGCCGCTTTCAGGCACCGCTGCTGGAGGGCGCCGACGTCATTGTCGGGAACACCCACAAGACCCTGCCCGGTCCGCAGAAGGGCCTCATCGCGTTCCGCGATCCGGAGACTGCGGCCCGCGCGCAGCAGTTCATCAACAACGGGCTCGTCTCCAGCGTGCACACCGGCAGCGTGCTGGCGCTGGCGATCACCATCCTGGAGATGCAGCGGTTCGGGCACGACTTCAGCCGGCAGATCGTGGACAACGCGAACGCGCTCGGGGAGGCGTTCGAGGAGGAGGGCTGGAGCCTGCGCCGGGCCAACACCGGGCGGGTCTCGGAGAACCATCAGGTGCACCTGCTGATGGGCAGTCAAGGCGAGCGGTACCGCGACCTGTACACATCTCTGGTGGACAACCATATCTCGGTCAATTTCGACAGCACGCTTGGCGCTGGGACCTACGCGCGGCTGGGAACCCAGCGGGTGACGCGATCAGGGATGGGACCGAGCGAGATGAAGCGCATCGGCGGCCTGGTGAGCCGCGCGCTGCGGGGGGCCCACGTTCGCGCCGAGGTCCTCGAGTTGACCCGGTCGTTCCCGAACGTGGCCTATTCCTTCGACAACTCGTCCGCGGCCCGCGGGTGGATCTCATGAGAGCGCTCGCGGCGCACGGCATCGTGCCCAACGACCGGCAGCTGTTGAAGCGCGAACGCCTGACGATCGACTCCTCGGCCTTCTTCGCGGGGGCGTCGGCGCTGCTGCCCGTGCTCGCCCCTCTGATCGAGGAGGAGGTCGTCAAGGCGCTGCCGACGCTACCGGGCCGCTGGCACCCAACGGGCTTCATGGTGTTTCCACTCGGCGCCCACCCGGACTACGGGACATTGCGGCTGCACATCTGGCCGGCCGGCATCCGGCACCGGATCATTCAGGGCCGCGGCGACCTCGGCGTGATTCACGACGGCGACATCCACAACCACGCCTGGAACATCGCCTCCCTGGTGCTGACGTCGTACCACGACCACATCTACGGGGTTGAGCGGCTCGCCGTCCCGCAGGAGGCTGTCCTGCTGGACGACCCCGAGGTGTTCCGGAAGTTCTCCGTCGCCTACCATCCCGGGGACCGCCAGACCCTCGTCACCGATGGCTCACGCGTGCTCGCCCGCACCACCCGGCGCCGGGTGCTCGGCGGCGGTGACCTGCACACCATCGCCGCCGGCGACTACCACGCGCCGGTCGTGCCGATGGACGCCGTCGGGGCCACGCTCGTGTTCAGCTCGCCTCGGGTGATGGGTAACGGGCCGGACGTGCTGATCGGCGGGGTCGGCGGGGCCGTCGAGGGCGCGCGCCGGTCGGTCGTCGAGGACGAGGCGCTCGAGGCACGCGACCAGCTCGCCTCCTGCGGCGTCGGGTGAGCGCGGGCATGGCGTCATGGACGCCCACGCTGCGGGGCTCGGCGCAGGTCGTCGAGGTGTGCACCGCCATGGGCTGCGACCGGCACGGCGAGGCGCCCGGCGACCTCGCCGTCCTGCGCGGCCCAGACGACCTGGGCCTGGTCGCCGGCGGGCTGAGCGTGGCCTGTTGCTCCGACCGTGAGGTCGGGGGCTCGCCGCAGGAGCGCGCGCAGGCGCTGCGCGCCGTACGGGCAGCCCTGGCGGACCACGGGGTCGCGGTGTTCGCGGCCGCGGACCAGGTCGAGCCGTGCCTGGCGGGAGCCGGCTTCGGTGAGTGGGAGCGGACGGACGTTTCCGATCCCGCGCTGGCCGGTCCGGCGGGCGGGGCCAGCGTCCTGGTGGCCCGGGCCGTACGGCGGCGGCCCGCTGCCAGGCCCGAGCTGCTCGACCTCGCCGCCCTGCTGCGCCTGGCGAAACGGTCGAGGCCGCCGAGCCTGGAAATCCCAGGGACGACGATGGTCGTGCCGATCCGCAACGAGGCGCGCAACCTGTTCGCGTTCTGCGCCTTCCTGGAGCGGATGACGAATACGCTGAGGTCCCGTCGGGAGTTTGTCCTGGTGGTGAACGGTTCGAATGACGACTCCGAGCGGATAGCCCGCGAGTGGGCGGAGGGGACCACGCTGGACGCCCGAGTGCTGACGTCGGAGCCGGGCATCGTCCCGGCCTTTCGGACCGGGGCCGCCGACAGCCGCTTCGGCGGTTTCATCGGCAAGCTCGATGCGGACGTGATCGTCCACCCGTTCCTGCTCGACTCGCTCGAGCTGCATCTTCTGTCGGCGCCGCGGCTCAGTGTCACCCACGCCGAGCCGTTGCCCGCGGATTCCTTCAGCCACTTCAGTGAGCCTGACCACCGGCCGGAGGCGGCCAGCCCCCGGCTCTACTTCAACGGCAAGGCGAGCCTGTACCGCAGCGATCCGTTCCACTGGCCGGGCGTCGCGGAGCTGCCCCTCACACCGCGGGCGGAGGACGTGTTCTTCTCCTTCTACCTCGCGTACCTCGAGGGTCCTGCGTCGATCGGGCGCGCTCCCGGCGGCTACGTCTTCCAGAAGACGATCCGGACGTTCGAAGACCTGGTCGGGATGCTCTCCAGGACACGGTCGGAGATTCGGCGGCACACGTCCGTCTGCCCGGGGTTCGCTCCGCTGAGCCTGCTGTTCGACCAACAGGTCTTCAGTGCTGGGTACCGCCAGCTGCTCGCGGAGGCGGCTCCGCGCGTCCGCGACGTGGACCACTGGGTCCGCCTGGAGTCCACGAAGTAGCCGACCGCTCCGCCAGTCCGCGTGGCGGGCGATTGCTAGCCGTCGCCGGCGGCGCGCTGGCCCTGCTGGATCCAGCGCAGCAGGCCGGCGGCGTTGGACTCGTAGCTGTTGAGGAGCTCGAACCGCTCGGGGTCGGCGGCCCGGTGGCCCTCCTCCTGCTCGAAGCGCTCGCGGAGGGCGGCCTCGATGTGATCGAGCTCGGCCCCGTGCTCCTGGGCGGCCCGCTCGGCCGTCTCGCACCAGCGCAGCAGCTTGTCCTCGGCCTCGGCCAGCCGGTCGGCCGGCGGGGTGATGGGGCCGAAGTGGGTCAGGACCAGGTGGGCCGGGTTGCGGTCGGCGAACCGGCGAAGGCTGGCCACCGCCAGGTCGCGGTCGAAGTCGGGCGGCGGCGTCGCCGGGCGCAGCACGCCGGTCGAGGGCAGCAGCACCCCGACCCCGTCGCCGGCGAACAGCGTCCCCTGGTCGGGCTCGAACACCGCCAGGTGGTGCTTGGCGTGCCCAGGGGCGTGGAGGAGCTCCAGCCGCCGCCCGCCCAGGTCGATGACCTCACCGTCCTCGGCCGCCTTGATCCGCGACGCCTCGACCGGGGTGAGGCCGCCGTAGACGGTGTCCATCAGCGGGCCGTACACCCGGGCCGAGCTGGCCAGCAGCCGCTCGGGGTCGACCAGGTGCCTGGCCCCGGCCGGGTGCACGACCACCGTGGCGTTGGGGAAGGTCCGGACCAGGTCGCCGACTCCGCCGGCATGGTCGAGGTGGATGTGGGTGACCACGATCCAGGCCAGGTCGGCCGGGTCGAGCCCGGCCTTGGCCACCCCGGCGGCGATCGCCCCGGCCACCTTGGCCGGCCCGGTCTCGATCAGCGCCGGCCGCTCCCCGGCCACCAGGAACCCGGCAGTGATCTCCGACGCGCCCCCCATGTAGGTGTCGATCCCGGTAATCCCATCGGGCAGGGCATCGAGCACGCTCATGGGGGCTCCTCAGTCGAGGGGGCGTAACACCAAGCCGTCTCTCGGCTTGGGGTAGAAGAACGTCGTCTTCTGGGGCAGCGTCTCGCCGCCGGCGGCGATCTCGGCGACGGTGGCGAATGGGGCCGGGCGCAGGATGACGAGACTGGCCGCGGCGCCGCCGTCCACCGCGGCCACGGCGGCGGTCAGGTCGCTCTCGTAGACGACCCGGCCCTCGAAGTCGCTCACCCCGAGGCGCTTGCTCAACACCGGCCCGTGCAGGACCTCGACGTCCAGCATGCGGCGGTCGCGCCCCGCCTCGGCGGCCAGGCCGGCCGGGTCGCGAGCCACCAGCAGCCAGCTGCGCCCGTCCCCGTACAGCCCGAAGGCGACCTCGTCCTCGGGCAGCCGGCCCAGCTCCTCCTCGGCCTGGGCCGGCGAGGCGACCGGGCGGGCGTCGAAGTCGCCCTCCAGGCCGGCAAGGACCCCGGCGCCGTCCACGTCGGCGAGCAGCCGGTGGATGGCCAGCACGGCCGGGCCGTGCAGGTCCGCGTCGACCAGGAACATCAGCAGCTCGTCCCATGGCCCCGGCCCGCCGTTGGCCGACCCCATGGCGTCCCGGTAGGCGAGCGAGGTCCGGTAGCGGTGGTGGCCGTCGGCGATCAGCACGCGCTGGCCGGCCATGCGCTCGCACCAGGCCGCGATCCGCTCCGGGTCGTCGACCACCCACAGCCGGTGCCGGACCCCGGTCTCGTCGGCGCAGTCCAGCGCCGGCTCGGTCGCGGTCACGTCGTCGAGCACGGCCGCCGGCCCACCCCCGCCGGCGTAGACCCCGAACACCGGCGAGAGGTTGACCTCGGTGGCCTCGAGCAGCCGCAGCCGGTCGGCCACGGGCGCGGCCATGGTCCGCTCGTGGGGGACGATCCAGCTCCCGCTGGCGTCCAGGGTGACGCTGGCCAGCACTCCACGCTGGACCCGGCGGGCGCCGCGGAGGGTATATGTCTCCTCATAGATATAGAGACATGGCAACGGGTCACGGCGCAGGACCTCCTCAGCCAGCCACCGGGCCAGCAGGTCGGCCACGTGCCGGTAGTCGCTGCTCCCGTCCCGCTCGGCCTGGGGAGCGTCGTCGTGGCCGGGCCGGGCCAGGATCAGTCGGACGACGTTGTAGGGGCTCTGGGCCTCGTAGGCGTCGCGCGCCTCGGGCGAGATGACGTCATAGGGAGGGGCGGTGACCTGGGCTTGGTCGCCGACGACGGCGGGATCGAAGCGCAGGCCGCGGAAGGGGGCGGCGGCTACCATGGTGCCGCCGGGCTCGGGTTCTGGGTCATGGCCGTGTTTGTAGCAAGCGCGGGCCGCCCGCCGCCAGCCGGGCTGCTCTCCTCGTTGACCCGGAGGCGACCATCGACGATACCGGCCCCATCCTCGACCATCCCAACGGCACCCTGGCCGGCCGGTTCCGGGGAGTGGTGCTCGACCTGGATGGGGTCGTGTACCTGGGTGAGGAGGTGATCGCGGCCGCACCCGGGGCGCTCGACCAGGTGCGGGGGCTCGGGGTCAAGGTCGCCTTCGTCACCAACAACTCCTACCGGCCACCCGGTCAGGTGGCCGAGAAGCTCAACCGCCTGGGCGTCAAGGCCGCCGAGGGCGAGGTGCTGACCTCGGCCCAGGCGGCGGTGCGGCTGCTCGGGGGACGCGCCGGACTGCAAGGGGTCAGGGTCCTGGTGGTCGGCGGGCCCGGGCTGCGACAGGCGCTGGAGGGGGCGGGGGCGCGGCTGGTCGAAGGCGCCGGGTGGCGCGACGCGGAGGTGGTGGCGGTCGGGTTCGACCCCGAGCTCACCTACGGCAAGGTCCGCGACGCCACGCTGGCCATCCGCGCCGGGGCCAGGTTCGTCGGCAGCAACCCGGACACGACCCTCCCGACCCGCGAGGGCCTCTGGCCCGGCGCCGGGTCGACCCTGGCCCTGCTGCGGGCCTCCACCGGGGTCCGGCCCGAGGTCGCCGGCAAGCCGGAGCGGGCCCTGCTCGACACCGCCGCGGCGGCCATCGGCTCCGGCCCCTACCTGATGGTCGGCGACCGGGCCGACACCGACCTGGACGGCGCCCGGCGGCTCGGCTGGTCGACCGCGCTCGTCCTCAGCGGCGTGACCAGCGCTGCCGACCTCCCCGACCTGGCCAACCCGCCCGATCACCTCCTGGCCGACGTCGGCGGGCTGCTGGACCCGCCCGGGCCGGTCGTCCGCCCGGCCACCACGGCCGATGCGGCCGACGGGACCCGCCTCCTCGGCGCCGGCGGGCCGCTCATGGTGGTGGCCGCCGACGGCGAGCGGGTCGTGGGGGCCGCCGCCGTCCGTCCCGCCGGGACCCTCGGCCTCCTGGACGGGCCGCTGGTCGAGGAGGCCCGGCGGGGCCGGCTGGTGGGTACCCGGCTGACCGCGGCGGCCTGCATCCAGGCCAGGGCCGCCGGCCTGCGCCGGGTCGCCGCCCCGGCGGCCGCCGAGCCGTTCCTCGCCCGCCTCGGGTTCCGCCCGGCCCCCGGCCACGACCCGCCGCTGGTCCGCGAGCTCCCGTCTGACGGCGGCTAGTAGCGCGGCGTCTGGTAGTACCAGTTGGGCGGCTGCGGTGGTGGAGGCCGGCGGGCCCGCAGGCCGCCGAACAAGATGATCAGGACCACGCCGGCCGCGAACCCGACCACGTGGGCCAGGTAGGCGACTCCGGCTCCCTCGGCGGTGGCCGCGCCCTGGAAGTAGAGCCACTGGAGGACGAACCAGGAGCCGAGCACGATCCAGGCCGGCAGCCAGACGGGGATGAAGAACAGGAACGGCACCAGGCTGGTCACCCGCGCCCCCGGGAACAGCACCAGGTAGGCGCCGAGCACCCCGGCGATCGCCCCCGACGCCCCGACGAGCGTGTCCTCACTTCTGGGAGTGGACAGGGCGAACGCGTAGGTCGCGATGTACCCGCAGGCCAGGTAGAAGAGCAGGTAGCGGACGTGCCCGAGCCGGTCCTCGACGTTGTTGCCGAACACGAACAGGAACAGCATGTTGCCGGCCAGGTGGAGGAGACCGCCGTGCAGGAACATGGCCGTCAGCACCGAGAGGGCCGGGATCTTCTCGTAGTCCGGTCTGACCGGCTGGCACCGGTCGCCTGCGGGAGGGCCGGCGGTCACGTCGAGGGGGTCGTTCTCCAGCAGCTCCACCGGGATGGCCGCCCACTCGCGGAAGAAGGCGAGCTGGCGGCAGAACCCCTGTGGGGTGTTGGCGTCGCCACCCATGTCGAGCGGCGAGATCGGCGAGATGAGGAACACCACCACGTTGATGGCGATGAGCGTCCAGTTGACGATCGCGGGGCCGCGGGTGGGGTTGTCGTCGTGGATGGGGATGAGGCCGAGCATCTGACTGCTACAGCAGGCTGCGCAGCCGCAGCAGGTCGACGATGCTGGCGTCCACCCTGACCTTGCCCGAGGTGAAGGCGGACAGGAACGAGATCCGCCCCTCGACCAGGTCGACCAGGTCGTCGGAGCCGACCCTCAGGGTGATGTCGGCCCGGCCGTTGGGCGAGGCCTCGGTGGGCTGGGAGACGTGGCCGTTCTCGACCACCGAGTACCAGGAGGTGCCCAGGTCGGCGACGTGGCAGCGCAGCAGCTTGCGGGTCGGGATGGCCGAGCGCACGTTGGCCTCGTTGCCGTCCAGACGCGACATGAGGACCCCGAGCTGCCGCTCGACCTCGGCCTTGGTGGCCACTCCCACCCTCCCAGCTCCGCTTCCGGCTTCCGGGGTTCTACCACACGGGATGGCCGCCAACCCGAGTTCGTTGACCGGCTCTGGGGCCGCTGCCAGAATCCAGGCGCCGGACGTGCGCTGGAGGTGGTGAGGTGCCGAGCGGGAGGCAGCAGTACCTACAGGCGTTGGCGAGCCTCAGCAACCTGACCCGGGCCCAGGCCGAGCGGGTCGCGTCGCTGCTCGCCAAGCAGGGCGAGGTCCAGTCGGCCCAGGTCGGCCGGGTGGCCGAGGACCTGATGCGCCGCACCCAGAAGAACCGCGAGACCATGACCCGGATGGTCCAGCGGGAGGTCAAGCGCCAGCTCGGCCTCCTCGGCATGGCCACCCGCGACGAGGTCGCCCGCCTCCAGCAGCGAGTCCGCGCCCTCGAACAGGAGCTCGAGCGAGCCGGCAAGGCCACGATGTCGAAGCCGGCCACGTCCAGAGCCGCCTCGGCGGCCTCAGGCACCCGCCGGTCCTCCACCCGAACCTCCAGGACCACGTCGACCTCGGGGACGTCGGGGACCAGGTCCTCGACCCGCACCCGGACCGCGGGGGCCAGTTCACGCTCGACAGCGTCGTCGCCCAGCACCCGCCGGAGGAGGAGCTCGGGGTCGGGGTCGGGGTCCGGAGCCGCGGGGTCGGGGTCGGCAGCGTCGGGATCCGCTGGGTCGGGCGCGGCGGGGTCAGGCGCGGCGGGATCGGCGTCCGGGGGCTCCACAGGGCCGGGCTCCTCCGGCACCGGGTCCGGCACCGGGTCCGGGTCCGGCACCGAGTCCGAACCGACCTAGCCACGGGCGCGCCGCACCGACCCGGCGCGGTGCCAGGAGCCCCGGTCGGGAGGGTAGCCGACCGGGGCGAGACGCGTGTCCGGCTGTCCACAGCCCGGTGCGGAGCCGCCCACGCCTGCTGGCGCGCGACCCACCTACGCCTCCCTTAGCCACCTATACTGGCCGCGTTGTCGCCGTTGCAGGAGGTGTCGTGAGCGGCCCAGCCGATCCTCTGCCGCAGGACCCAGGCGCCGCCGACCCGGCGGTTGAGGTCGAGGCGGCCCTTGCCGGGCTCGACGAGACCGACCTCGCCGCCCACGCCGACGCCTTCGAGGCGGTCAACAACGCCATCCTGGCCGAGCTTCGGCGTCTTGAGGCGCTGTAGGGCCCGGTGGCGACGCGGGTGCGGCTGGACCGGGAGCTGGTCCGGCGTGGGCTGGCTCCCAGTCGGGAGGCGGCCGGGGCCGCCATCCGGGACGGGCGGGTGCTGGTCGCCGGCACGGTCGCGGCCAAGCCGTCGACGCTTGTCTCCGCCGCCGACCCGCTCACCCTGGCCGGTCCGGCCCGCCGGTGGGCGAGTCGCGGGGGTGACAAGCTGGCCCCGGCCCTGGAGCGGCTCGGCGTGCCGGTGGCCGGGCGGCGCTGTCTCGACGCCGGCGCCTCCACCGGCGGCTTCACCGACGTGCTGCTGGAGGCGGGGGCGGCCGAAGTGGTCGCCGTCGACGTCGGCTACGGCCAGCTCGACCTGCGCCTGCGCCAGGACCCGCGGGTCCGGGTGCTGGACCGGACCAACGTCCGCACCCTGGAGGCCGGCCAGGTCGGCGGGCCGGTCGACCTGACCGTGGCCGACCTGTCGTTCATCTCGCTGCGGCTGGTCCTGCCCGTCCTGGCCCGGCTGACCCAAGACGACGGCGACCTGGTGGTGCTGGTGAAGCCCCAGTTCGAGGCGGGCCGGGAGGCGGTCGGCCGCGGCGGGGTGGTCCGCGACCCGGCGGCCAGGGCGGCCGCCGTCCGCGCCGTCGCCGAGGCCGGCCAGGCGCTCGGGCTCGGGGTGGCCGGGATCTGCCCGTCGCCGCTCCCCGGCCCGGCCGGCAACCTGGAGCTGTTCCTCCACCTCCGCGCGGGCGCGCCGGCCCTTGACGAGACCGCCCTGCAGGCCGCCCTGGCCGAGGGGGCCAGCCTCCCGGGAGCGGCGTCGTGACCGGGCTCCGAGGACCAGGAGGGTGCGCCGGTGGCTAAGCCGAAGCGGGTCGGAGTGGTGGTGCACCCGGGGCGGCCGCCGGCTGTCGAGCTCGGCAAGGTCCTGGCCGGGTGGGCCGAGGAGCACGGGATCGAGCTGCGGACACTGATCTCCGAACGCGGCTGCATCGGCGAGAACGTCCCCTGTGCCGAGGAGGACGAGTTCGCCGCCGGGCTCGACCTGGTGGTCGCCCTCGGCGGGGACGGCACCCTGCTGCGCGCCCTCGGGCTGG
>Ga0081538_10003600_pt1 | contig 14558 bp, 17 predicted proteins | sample TabmetS5T2R1_FD_71022 | JGI IMG/M metagenome (GOLD analysis project Ga0081538, IMG submission 71022) | Tabebuia heterophylla rhizosphere microbial communities from the University of Puerto Rico - S5T2R1 | ecosystem: Host-associated > Plants > Roots > Rhizosphere ... | reverse complement strand
TTCTGAGCCCGCGATGGCCGACCTACCGGCACCCTCACAGGCCAGTGACACCACAAGACGCGACGCTACTCTGGTGGCATGCCACGGTGGCCATCGTCCCCCGGTTCCAAGGGCAGGGCAGACCGCCCGGCCAGGCAACAGAAAGGGGCCAGGACCATGACCGAGGCAAGCATGAGCTTCGCCGGTAACCTCACCGACAACCCCCAGGTCCGCTACACCGAGAGCGGCATCGCAAGGGCCAGGTTCCGGGTCGCGGTATCCGGCCGCCGGGAGCAGGAGCCGTCGTTCTTCACCGTGGTCGTATGGCGCGACCAGGCCGAGCACACCGCGCAGTCCCTGGCCAAGGGCAGCCGAGTCGTGGTTGCGGGTCGGCTCCAGCAGCGGAGCTGGACCGCTGAGGATGGCAGCGCCCGCTCGGTCGTGGAGGTCGTGGCCGAGGAGCTGGGGCCGAGCCTCCGCTGGGCGACGGCGATGACGGCCAGGGTCTCCGTCAAGGACCGTTGAGCGGAGTCGGCCCACCGGCTCCTTCGCCGGGAGCCGGCGTGTGGCCTGCGTTGGTGTCAAGCCGCGCGTAGTACCTGACCAGGGGCAAGCCAACAAAGCCTGCCTTCTCATAGACCCGGCGCGCCGGAGCATGCCCAGGATCGCCGCCGGTGCCGACTTCCACGAGCCCCACTCCGGCATCGCGTAGCCGCTGCACCGCAAAGGAGGTCAACGCCGTACCGATTCCCTGGCGCTGGACCAGCGGATCAACGGCCAGCATGTAGATCTCCCCCGTCTGAGCGTCGGCGTCGATCCGTACGGCGACGAACCCGACCGGACGCCCCTCCTGTTCGGCGACCCACACCTTGGCGGTGTCATCCTGGCAGACGGCTTCCACGTCGCGAGCCTGTGCCGTTGACCAGTCCGGGTAGAGCGCTTGGTAGACCCGGTCGCCCAGGACCGTGCGGAACGACTCGAACACTGGCGCCCAGGCGCGTAGCGAGAACTCAACGACGGCGGCGATGTCGGCAGGGGTCAAGGGTCGGATGGTCGCAGCCATGATCGCCATGATGGCAACAGGGTCGATGACCCGTACACCAAGATACGACGGCTCCTCCGAGCGGGACGCGGTAGGAGCATGCTCGCGTTCCGCTCCGTCCAGCAGAGCAACCATTGCGTCGGTGAGGACTTTCTCTACGAACTGGACTTTCTCTACGAACTCACGGCCGCCCGCGGCCGGCACAACCACAGCCGTGACCGACTTCTGCTGCGCACGCTAACCTAGCGTTTCGCTCCTTTCGAGAAGGTATGGGGCTTTCAGCCTGACAGCGGCTACGGCCTTTGCCATACTTCGGGCGGATGCCTCCTGCCGACCAACTGAGCCTGACCCTCGACGGCCTGGCCATGCCAGCAGTTGATCACCTCTCAACCATGGGGCCGCCGAGCGTCAAGGAGGATTCATCGTGACGGCGGAGGAATGGGCACTTGCAGCGTCTGCCTTCTTTTCGGGACTCGGCGCTGGCCTTTTTGGGATGCTGTGCCTGATCCTGCGTCCCATGCAGGCCGATATGACCGGCCCGGAGTTCCGGAGCTTCATGCAAAAGTTCATTTGGTACGGCGCCGATCTGCCGGGGTTTGCCCTGGGCAAGATGTTCAACTATGCCTGGTCGGCTGGGACGACCATCGCGTCAATCGTCGCGCTCGTGCTCCTCTTTGACGATCCCGGCTCCACCGCGTTCGTCCTCACCGCGATCACCCTGGGCATCTGGATCGTCGGGATCCTCATCGTCTCCAACGTGTGGAAGACACCGCACTACAGGGGATCCTGGCCTGGGACCCCGAGGCGCTGCCGGCAGACTGGGAGGCGGGACGGCAGCGCTACTTCACGATCAACTGGATCCAATTCGCGACGACCTGGGCGGCGTTCGCCCTCTTCTTGGTGGCGCTGATCTCCCTTTAAAATTTAACCACCTCTAGAGCTGCCGCGGGGCGAGAGCCCCTTGCCAACCAGGCTCGTGTCGACCTGGACGGGCCTCACCCATCGCCCGAGCGGGCACTGTCGCCGCCAGGCCGGAGCCGCGGCCGTTCTCACCGGCCGTGCCATCTGCGTGCCATTCCGAGCGCGACGCCTCCGGTTCGTCACGGTCAGCCACGGACACTCACGGTCCCCTGACCTGCAGGCGCCTTATTACAGGTGCGCGGCAGCACGAATGGTAAGGATGGGGTCGTAGCAGCTCTACCTTGCCATGCTCGCAGGCGATCCGGTCCCTGGCCGCAAAAGCACAGCGCCGACGGCTCTGTGACGAAGAGCACTCCGTCCATGTGTCCGACGACACTGCTCACCCAGTCCGACATGACCGATTCTTATCGAGAAATCAACCGCGGACTCTTCATAGCTATCCACTGGGGAGGCCGGCATGTCAGACCAGGTGCTCGAGCGTCCGTCAATAGACCAACTCTCTGAAGAACAAACGAGGTCGGTTCTTCTTGACTATCTGAACCGGCCTGACACGGACACCAGACGGTTGATCCAGAGCCTGGCCGGGGAGTCGCCCGCTGCGCACAAGGAGGTTGCCCAGGTCGCCGTTCAGGCGCTCCCGACCGCGGCCAAGCAGGATCTAGCCACCGAGGTCGTCCAGAACCTAGCCGGGGAGTCGCCCGCCGCGCAGAAGGCTGTCGCGCAGGCCGCCGTTCAGGCGCTCCCGACCGCGGCCAAGCAGGATCTAGCCACCGAGGTCGTCCAGAACCTAGCCGAGGAGCTGACGCCCGCCGCGCAGAAGGACGTGGCCCAGGCCGCTGTCCAGACGCTGCTTACCGACCAGGCCAAGCAGGATCTTGCCACCGAGGTCGTCCAGAACCTGGACACCCAGCAGAAGCAGGCGGCCGCCCAAGCCGTGATGCGGACGCTAACCGCAGAGCAGCAAGAGGAGGTGGCCGCGACTGTTCTCGGAGTTCCGGACGGGAACACTCAGCGGAGGCTGTGGTTCATAGTCGTCGGAACGATGGGGGCAGCGATCTTCCTCTTTGGTGTCATGGCGTTCGTGCTGATCTATCAACGTAAACCCGCGGAGGCGCCCTTAGCTCTCGCGACGACCGCACTCGGTGGCGTTGTGGGGCTCGTGGTGACCAGCCCGGTCAGGGGCAAAGGCCGGGGTTAAGCGTTCCCTCCTCGCAGACCGAGCCCATCTTGTCACCTGACTTGCGCCGGGCGCCGACTGACCCAACCCTGTCATCGGTCGTTTGGCCAGCCGCAGGCCAGCGCACGATCAGCGGGCATACAGCTACCGCGTCTGGCGGAGCAGCTCGTCCAGGGCGTCGCTTACCGCGGCGGCGGCAGTATCACGGTCAGGGGCAACACCTTTGCGGACCGAGCGGCCCTCTAAGGTGATGAGCCACGGGTAGACGCCGCGCCGGTTCGCGTCAATCCGGATGGAGTAGCGCCCGTGGCGAGCCGTCCAGAACTTATGGCCCTTGTTCTCCTTGGAGTCGTACTGCACCGTCGCCATGGTGAGGATCGTAACTCCCCCAGGAGGGAGCCAGGATCCATCGAGGGATGGTGCTCGCAGACCTGGCCGAGCCCGGCGATTCTGCCGTCCTTCTGCCAGAACTCTCCGCACCGAGCCGTACGGAACCGGATCAAGCCGGATGACGCACGTTGCCTCTACCACGCTGAGCAGGGCGGATGCGACGCAGACGAATGATCCCGGACGGCTCTGGATGGGCCGCACCCGGCTGAAAACCGCAAGGTCGGCGGTTCGATCCCGTCCCTGCCCACCAGGTTCCACCAGCTCAGCGGCCTATGCGCTGAGCTCCCCCGCTGGACGAGCCCGGATTCCGGCATTCTTCCGGCGGAGCCCCGCTTCCGGTCGCGCATCTTGCTGCCCACCCTATGGCCAATGGCAACAGGCCTCACCCTCACGCAAGGTCATGCCGCCAGCCGAGGCCAGCGCCGTTCTGACATGAGGTGCTGCACTGGAGTCGCCGGTCCGGCCCCATCCTCAGGAAGTGACGCCTGGGCTTCGCCGAATCACCCGCAAAGGGGGATGACACCCCATGCTGACGGCTCCATCCTCGGACGGACGGGCAGCGCGATAGGCCCGGCCTGACGGGACGAAGCGGGCCTCCCGGTCGAGCTGGAAGAAGGTGTGAGGTGGCGGACGGCGGTTCGGCCGGACGGCCGTCGAGGGCGTTGCGACAGGCCCTGGTTCCGCTGGCCCTGGCCCAGTTCATCTGCAGCTTCGCCGGCACCAACATGAACGTGATGATCAACGACATGAGCCAGGACCTGGACACCACCGTCCAGGGCATCCAGGTCGCCATCACCATCTTCCTGCTGGTCATGGCGGCGCTGATGATCCCCGGCGGCAAGCTCACCGACCGCTGGGGCCGCAAGCGCTGCTTCACCGTCGGCCTGGTCATCTACGGCATCGGCGCGCTGCTGAGCGCGGCCGCCCCGGCCTGGGCATCCTCATCCTGGGCAACTCCATCTTGGAGGGGGTGGGCACGGCCCTGCTGATCCCGCCCGTCTACATCCTCACCACCCTGGTGCTCCCGGACCTCACCTCCCGGGCCCGTGCCTTCGGGGTGATCAGCGCGGCCGGCGGCGTCGGCGGCGCATCGGGGCCGCTGATCGGTGGCCTGATCACCGAGGCGATCAGCTGGCGGGCCGCGTTCGTGTTCCAGGCCCTGGTCATCGCGGCCATCGTCTGGCTGGCCCGGCGGGTCCACGATCCCCTCCCGCCCGATCCCACCCACCCCTTCGACACCGGCGGCGCCATCCTGTCGGCCGTCGGCCTGATCCTGATCGTCATGGGGATCCTGGCCGCCGACACCAACGGCTGGCTGATGCTGGGGCTGCTCGTGGTGGGCGCGCTGGTCCTGGCCTGGTTCTTCCGATCGGTGCGGGCCAAGGAGCGCGCCGGCCAAGAGCCACTGCTGTCCACAGGGCTGTTCCGCAACCGGACCTCGAATCTCGGCCTGGTCACTCAGAACGCCCAGTGGCTGCTGCTCATGGGCGTCTCGTTCGTGGTCGCGGCCTACCTGCAGGTCGTGCGGGGCTATGACGCCATCCAGACCGGGGTGATCTTCACCGCCGCCACCGTCGGGCTGCTGGCCTCGTCGCTGGCCGCTGAGCGCTTCGCCAAGCGACGGCCCCAACGGACCCTCATCATGGCCGGCTTCCTGGTCACCATCGCCGGCATCGGCGTCCTGTTGGCCATGGTGACCGGCAACCCCAATGTCTGGGCCTTCACGCCCGGGCTGCTGCTGATCGGCCTGGGGCTGGGCCTGATGCTCACCCCCTCGGTCAACGTCGTGCAGTCGGCCTTCCCCGAGGAGCGGCAAGGCGAGATCTCGGGGCTGTCGCGCAGCGTCTCCAACCTCGGCTCGTCGCTGGGCACCGCGATCGCCGGCACCATCCTGGTCGCCGGCATCACCGCCACACCCGACCGGGCCTACGGGCTGGCCATGATCACGCTGGCCGCCGTGGGCCTCATCGGGCTCGCGGCCTCGGCCCTCCTGCCCCGGACCCCGGCACCGGCCGATGTCACCGCGGCCAGGCCATGACCAGCGGTCCCACGAAGGAACTCATCCGACCATCAGATCCGAGCTCCTGGTCCTCGGCGTCGGCCGCCGGTCCGAGGGCGGGGGTCGGGGTGCGGTAGAGCAGGCTGAGCACGGCCAAGGAACCCAGCAGCCACACCGGGTGGCGCCACCCCGGTCCAGCGCCGGCGCCCAACAGATGGTGGCGGAGGATCCGTTAGGCCCGAGGTGCCCGGGGTAGCGCTCACCGCGGAGTAACGGAGCCCGCTGGGCCCAGCTGAGGAGGTGCTGAGGCGATGACTGAGCGCGAGACCAGCGACGAGGTCCGGTCACCTGGCCGCGGAGGCACGGGCGGCCAGGCGCCGGAGCGGCCGACCCAACTGCCCGGTGGCTCCTGGTGGGCGGCGATCCGGCGCACGGTGCGGGAGTTCCAGGTCGACAACCTCAAGGACTGGGCGGCGGCGCTCACCTACTACAGCGTGCTGTCCATCTTCCCGGCTCTGCTGGTGCTGATCTCCCTGATCGACCTGGCCGGGCAGGGCACCATCCAGACCCTGCTGGACAACCTGGGCCAGGTCGCGCCCGGCTCGGTCAACCAGATCCTGGAAGGCGCGATCAACAACCTGCGCCAAACCCGCGGGTCGGCCGGGGTGCTGGCCCTGGCCGGCCTGGCGGTGGCGCTGTGGTCGGCGTCCAACTACATCGCCGCGTTCATGCGGGCCTCCAACGCGATCTACGACGTGCCCGAGGGCCGGCCGGTCTGGAAGACCCTGCCGATCCGGATCGCGGTCACCGTGGTGGTCATGGTGCTGCTGGCCGCCTCGGCGGTGGCGGTGGTGGCCACCGGCGGGCTGGCCGACCGCATCGGCCGGCTGCTGGGTCTGGGCGGCGCCGTGGTCACCGTCTGGGACCTGGTCAAGTGGCCGGTGCTGTTGCTGGTGGTCAGCTTCATGTTCGCGCTGCTGTACTGGGCCTCCCCCAACGCCAAACAGGGCTTCCGCTGGGTCACCCCGGGCGGGATCCTGGCCGTGGTGGTCTGGGTGGTCGCCTCGGTGGCGTTCGCCATCTATGTGGCCAACTTCGGTTCCTACAACAAGACCTACGGCAGTCTGGCCAGCGTGATCATCTTCCTGGTGTGGCTGTGGCTGTCCAACACCGCCATCCTGCTCGGGGCCGAGTTGAACGCCGAGCTGGAACGCGGCCGGGCCATCGCCGCCGGTCACCCACCGGACGAGGAGCCCTACATGGAGCTGCGCGACACCCGAAAGATCCGGGAACGCGACAGCCTGTAACCCGCAGCTCGGTTTTCTGGACAGCAGATGCGAGACGGCGCCTGCCGTCAGGCCGATCCGGTGAGTTCGCTGAGCAGGAAGGCGCAGGCAAAGCCGATGGCGGTGGCCAGCGCCACCCACCGGCCGCCGTGCTCGAAGGCCTCGGGGAACATCGTGTCGGCCAACAAGGCCAAGATCCCCCCGGCGGCCAGGGCCAGGATGGCGCTGACCCAGCCCGGCGACAGGCCGCCCAGCAGGGCATAGCCGGCCACGGTGGCCAGCACACACACGACCGCCACCCCGGCCCAGACGCCGATGATGTAGCCGCGCGAGCGCCCCTCCTCGCGCATGGCCCCGGTGCTGGCCAGGCTCTCGGGAACGTTGGCCAAGAACACCGCGGCGAGCAGCACGATGCCGAGGCCGCGGCCCTCGGCGTGCAGGCTGAGGCCGATGGCGGCGCTCTCGGGAATGCCGTCGATCAGCGCTCCGACCAGCAGGGCCAGCCCGGTGGTGGCCGCCACCTCGGGGGTCTCGGGCTTGGCCGCGGCCCCTGGGACCACGTCCTGGGGGTCGCGGCCGGTGCGTTTGGGGGACCGGGCGGCCAGGCGCTCCAGGCCGGCGTCGGCCAGCACGTAGATGACCGCGCCGACCAGAAAGCCGCCGATGGCATAGACCCCGGTCTCGCGTTCGAACGCCTCGCCCATGAGGTCGAAGGTCAGGGCCGAGACCAGCACGCCGGCCCCGAAGGCGATAATCACGGCCAGCAGCCGGCGAGGTGGGTTGGTGACCAACCCCAGCACGACGCCGACCACGAAGCTGGAGCTGGCCAGCAGCCCGTAGATCGCCGCGGTCGCCATGGCCGGTCCTCCTAGGGGTTGGACAGGTCGTTGGCCTACCCAGCCTGCGCGGGCGCTACCTTCGACCGCCAGCACGCCGGGCACCGCATCCGGCCCTGACCAGCTGCGCCTGTGGTGGGTGCGGTGAAAGACTCGGCCCCGCCCGAAGGAACCACGGGAGGCTCGGATGAGCGACCGCATCCTCCAGGAGTTGCCCGGGTGGTCGCTTGCCTGGTCCGACGAGTTCGACGGGGCTGTGGGGTCGCCGGTGGACCCGGCCAGCTGGCAGCCGCAGGTCGGCGGGCACGGCTGGGGCAACCAGGAGCTGCAGTACTACACCGACAGCGGCGACAACGCCCGCCTCGACGGCGCCGGGAACCTCCAGATCATGGTCCATCGCTCCGACCCGCAGCTGCGGGACCACCGCTTCGGCGGCTGCCCCTACACCTCGGCCCGACTGATCACCAAAGACCGGGTGTCGTTCACCTACGGCCTGGTCCGGGCGCGCATCCGGCTGCCGCGGGGTCGAGGACTCTGGCCCGCCTTCTGGATGCTGGGCCAGAATCTCGACCAGGTCGGCTGGCCGCACTGCGGCGAGATCGATGTCATGGAGAACTTCGGCAAGGACCCGACCGTCGTCCACGGGACGGTCCATGGCCCGGGCTACGCCGGCACCGGGGGCGTCACCGTCGCCCACCGGGCCGACGCCAGCCTGGCCGACGACTTTCACGTGTACGCGGTCTGTTGGGAGCCGGAGCGGATCCGCTGGTATCTGGACGACCAGCTCTACAGCACGGTGACGCCCGACGATCTCCGGGGCAGCCCCTGGGTCTTCGACCACGACTTCTTCCTGCTCCTGAATGTGGCCGTGGGCGGCACCTTCTCGGTCACCCCCGACCCGTCAGCAACGTTCCCCCAGGCCATGCTGGTCGACTACATCCGCATCTACGCCAGCGCACCTGACGGTCGGTTCTGAGCTCGCGACCTGGGCGGGGGCGACACCGCCACTGACCCAGGGCGAGGGTGGGCGCCGCGAGGGATTCGCGGCCCCCTGCGACAACTGTCAAGCCCAGGGGGTTACAGGAGCGTTACGCCGGGCGTGCCCTCAGCAGGGCGATACATGCCACGGCCATCCAGGCCACCAGATACCAGAAGGCCACCCGAGGCGAGGCGACAGTCCAGAGGAGGCCGGCGATGGCGCTGGCGGCAAGGTTGCCGAAGCTCTGCACCCCGGCCAGCAGCCCGAACGCCGACCCGCGCAGCTCGACCGGGGCCAGGGTGGCCACGGCGGCGTGCTCGGCCGTCTCGACACACCCGATCGCGATGCCGGCGGCGATGAATGAGGGCGCCAGGGCCAGGACGCTGGCCGGGCCGGCGGCGAAGGCGGCGTAGGCCAGCCCGAACAGGGCGGCGCCGAGGACCAGGACCAGGACGGCGCCGCGGCGGTCGCCGAGTCGGCCGGCCGGCGGGGATGCTGGCCAGGGTGGCGGCGACGTTGTGGGCCACGTACAGGCCGAGGGCGAGCTGGGTGGCCTCGTCCTGGTCGCGGCCGGGGGCCGCCAACTCGCTGGCGCGGAGAATGAGCAGGGTGGCGGCCACGTTGCCGAACTCGAAGGCCGACACCCCGACCATGAGGCGGCCGAGGCGTCCGGCCAGCACCGGTCGGAGGCGCAGCCGCAGCGGTTGGCGCTCGCGCTGGTCGGCCCGGGGGGCGTGGCGGATGGCGTAGAGAATGGCCAGGGCGGCGAGCAGGCCGGGGATGACCGACAGGGCGATGGCGGTCCGGGTGCCGACCAGGCCGACCAGGCCGAGGGCGAGCAGGGGGCCGGCGATGGCCCCGAGGTTGTCCATGGCCCGCTCGAACCCGTAGGCCCGGCCGTACACGCTGGCCGGCACGATGTCAGCAAGAAGCGCGTTGCGGGCCGGGACGCGCAGGCCTCGGGCCGCCCAGGCGCCAGCCCGCAGGATGCCGACCTGCCAGACGGTGGTGGCGGCGCCGATCAGGCTGGAGAGGACGGCGGTGGCGGTGTAGCCGGCGACGGCCTGGGCGCGGCGGCGCTGTGGGTCGTCGGCGATGGCCCCGCCAGCCAGGCGAGCCGCTCCAGCCAGCCCGTCCGACACCCCTTCGATGAGGCCAAGGGCGGCGGCGGGGGCGCCGAGGGTGGTGGTGAGCAGGTTCGGGAGCAGGGCGGTGGGGATCTCGTGGCCGGCGTCGGCCAGGAAGCTTGCCGCCCCGATGCCACGAACCCCCGGCGTACGCCAGCGTTCCTCGGTCGGGGTCATGGGATCGGTCATGGCGACAGTGTCCCCGGCGCGAATGACAGAATTCCACAGAACCACAGGCTGGTGGCCGGGGTTGACCTAAAGGGACATGCCGACGGGGTCTGGGCCGACGATGCCCCTTCAGGCTGGTTCGGTCGCGCCGGCCAGGCAGCTGGGCCCGACCCGACCAGGCCCCAGGTAGCCCCCCAACCACCACGACAACCATCCAATGCCTGCCACGAGCCAGCCAGTCTTGACGGGCCGGAGCGGGGGACGCTCGGTCGCTGGCCGCGAGACGTTGCCCAGGCGGCTCGGCGGTGGAAGCATTCCCTGGTTGTCGCCGTGACCATGAGGAACGAGGCTGTGGCTGTTGACCGCCAGATGGTCGCCCGGACCGTCCAGGAGCTCCGAGCGGCCCTGCCCGAAGCCGACGACCTGCTGGCCGGGCTGCTCCGGGTCGCCGAGGCCAGCCGAACGGTCCTGGACGTCGACGGAGCCGGGCTGACCTTGGTGCACGAGGACGGCCTGCCCCGGTGGGTGGCCGCCACCGATGCCGCCATGGAGCTGCTGGAGCAGGTCCAGCACGACTTCGGCGAAGGCCCCTACTTGCAGGCCTACGCCCATGACCGGGCGGTCAGCATCCAGGACCTGGGGGCCGCGCCCGCCTGGGTGCGCCTGCACGCTGTGGTCGGTCAGCTGCTTGTCCGCGGGGTGCTGAGTGTCCCGGTTCGCCTGGCTGGCCAGCCGGTGGGGACCCTGGACGCGTACAGCACGAAGCCGCGGGCCTGGACGTCCCACGAGCTGGAGGCGGTGGCCGAGTTCGCGGCGGTGGCTGGCGAGCTGGTCCACACCAGCGTGGAGCTGGCCAGCCAGAGGCTGGAAGTGGCGCAGCTGCAGCAGGCGCTGACCAGCCGGGTCTGGATCGAGCAGGCCAAGGGGGTGCTGGCCGCGACCCAGGGCACCGACCCGGAGGTGGCGTTCCAGCAGCTCCGCGCCAGGGCTCGGGCGTCATCGCGCCGGTTGGCCGAACTGGCCCGGGAGGTCGTCCAGGACGCCCAGCGTGGGCGGCTGGCCGCCCTGGCTCTGGACGATGTTCGGGTCCGGGAGGCCGAGGCTCGGGCCCAGGCCGCCGAACAGGCCCTCCAGGCCACCCAGGCCGACCTGGCCCAGCGCCGGGCGGTGCTTGACCAGGCCCAGGTCGCTGCCGACCAGCGCGACAGAGTCGCTGATGAGCGCGAGCGGGCCGCTGATGAGCGCCAGCGCATGGCCGATGACCGCGACCGCATCGCTGACGAGCGCGACCGCGTCGCCGACGAACGGGACCGGACGGCCGGCCACCACGACGGACCTTGATGTCCTGGAGCGGGCCTAGAGGGCCGCTCGGAAGGCTACCGCCACAGCACGGCGGGGAGGTGCCCGCCTGGTTACCCTGGCGCCGGTGAGGTGATCGCATGGGTGAGCCTGAGCTGCTGCTGTTGATGGTCATGTTGGCCGTCGGGGGACTGAGCGTCCTGGCTGGCGCGGTTCGTGTGCCGTACCCGATCGTGCTGGTGCTGGGCGGCCTGGTGCTGGGGTTCGTGCCCGGGGTGCCGCGGGCCGAGCTGCCGCCCGAGTTGGTCCTGGTGCTGTTCCTGCCCCCGCTGCTGTTCCAGGAGGCGTTCTCCTTCTCACCACGCGAGCTGCGGGCCAACGCGCGCGTGATCACCCTGCTGGCGGTCGGGCTGGTGGTGGCGACCATGAGCGCCGTCGCCGTGGTCGCCCACGCGCTCGTCGGCGGGCTGCCATGGGCGGCCGCGTTCGCGCTGGGGGCGATCGTGTCGCCGACCGACCCGCTGGCTGCCACCGCCATCCTCCGGCGGCTGGGCGTGCCCCGGCGCATGGTCACAGTGCTGGAGGGCGAGAGCCTGGTCAACGACGCGACCGCGCTGGTCGCCTACCGGCTGGCGGTGGCCGCCGTGGTGGCCGGGAGCTTCTCGCTGTGGCAGGCCGGCCTGCGGTTTGTGGCCGGGGCGGCCGGCGGGGTGGCGATCGGGCTGGCGGTCGGGTGGCTGATCGCCGAGGCCCAGCGCCGGATCGAGGATCCGATGGTCAAGATCGTGCTGTCGGTGGTGACCGGCTACGCCGCCTACCTGCCGGCCGACCGCCTCGGCGTCTCGGGGGTGCTGGCCGCGGTGGCTGCCGGCCTGTACGTGGGCTGGCGCGCCCCTGAGCTGGCGTCGCCGGCGACGCGGCTGCTGGGGGTGTCCTTCTGGGAGGTGCTGGTCTACCTGCTGAACGCGGTCCTGTTCGTGCTGGTCGGCCTCCAGCTCCACCCGATCCTCAGCGAGCTGACCGGCAGCTCGGTCGCGGTCCTGCTGGGTCAGGCGGCGCTGGTCAGCGCGGTGGTGATCGCCGTGCGGATCGGCTGGGGGTTCACCGTCACCTACCTGATCCGGGCGTTGGACCGGCGACCCGCCCAGCGGTCCCGGCGCGCCAGCGCCAGGGAGCGGCTGGTGGCGGGCTGGAGCGGGATGCGCGGGGCGGTGTCGCTGGCGGCCGCGCTGGCCCTGCCGCTGGAGACCAACGCCGGCCAGGCCTTTCCCCAGCGGAACCTGATCATCTTCGTGACCTTCGGCGTGATCCTGGCCACCCTGGTCCTGCAAGGGCTGACCCTCCCGTGGCTGATCCGCCGGCTGGGGCTGCAACGCGACGACGGCGAGGAGCGGGAGGAGCTGCGGGGGCGCCTGCGCGCCACCGACGCGGCTCTGGCGCGGCTGGAGGAGCTCGCCGCCGAGGAATGGACCCGCGACGACACCGTCGAGCGGATGCGAGGGCTGTACCAGTTCCGCCGCCGGCGCCTCAAGGCCCGCGGCGGCTACCTGGACGACGACGGCGCCGAGGACCGCTCGCTGGCCTACCAGCGGCTGGTCCGCGAGCTGCTGGAGGCCCAGCGCCGCGAGATCGTGCTGCTCCGCAACCAGGGCGAGATCAGCAACGAGGTCATGCACCGCATCGAGCGCGACCTCGACCTGGAGGACGCCCGGCTCGAGATTTAGGCCAGCCGCCCCCTCGGGGGCCGCCCGGTGCGTGGGCGGGGCCGCCGTTCGCCGGACCTGGGTTGGGGCGCCAGCTCTTGACGCGTAAGCCGTCAACTCGCGGTCGTCCACCAGCGCCGTCGACCCCTGGGGCGGGCAGCGTGCAAGGCAGTCGGGTCAGGCGCTGGTGTTGGGGTCTAGCTGGGCTCGCATCGCGTCGGAGTCCAGCAGCGCCCAGTGCTCGACGACCTTGCCGTTGCGCACCCGGACCATGTCCAGGCCGAGGACCTCATAGCGGCGGCCGGAGGCGGTGTGGGTGCCAGCGAGGGTGTAGCGGTTGACGGAGGTGTCGCCGGCCTCGACGTTGTGCTCGATTCTCGCCGAGACATCGTGGAAGCCGCTGCGTCGCGCGCGCTCCCACTTCTGACGCCAGGCCGCAAGGCCGTGATGGTCACCATCCAGGCCGCCGCGATGGTCGATAACGTCCGGGCCGATGAGCGCCAGGGCGGCATCGAGCCGGCCCGCCAGGACCTGGTCGTAGCACTTCCCGGCCCGCCGCGACCTGATCGTGGCCGTCTACGCCGAGGAGGTCGCCCAGCTCTGCGACCGGGGCGCGGCCCTGCTGGGCGATCGCGCACCCGGCGAGGCGCTGTTCGGCTGGTTGCAGGCCTTCGTCGCCCACGTGGCCAGCAAGCGGGCGCTGGCCCTGGCGATCCCCGACGACCAGGGCGGACGGCGCTCGGGACTGTTTGCCGGCTGGCACACCGCAATGCACGCCACCGCCTCGGCCCTGCTGACCCGCGCCCAACAAGCCGGCGCCGTCCGCGCCGACCTCGAGGTAACAGACCTGCTGGCGCTGGCCACCGCGATCGCGCTGACCGGCGCCGACCCCGGACGGACCGGGCGGCTCCTGGACCTGGTCAGACGGGGCACCGACCCCACGCCGTCCAGCAAGGCCCGGTGAGCACCTCAGGGGTGGTGGCTGCGGATGGGGCGGTCCAGGCGTGTTCCAGGGCGGCGACTAGGTGGCTGGCGGCGGCGCGGGCGGCCGAGCCAGCGGCGGTCATGGGCTGGCCTCGGGTCGGAGTCGGCCGCAGCGGGACGGCCGCCCGGGCGTAGCTGGCGCTGAGCCACGACAGCCGCAGCAAGCAAGGCCGGTGCCGTAGACCTGTGACCTGCGGGTTCTGGTGGGGCTGGCAGGCCTCGAACCTGCGACCGAGCGATTATGAGTCGCTTCCCCACCGTCCAGCGGGTCGCGCTCACTGCGGTCCTTGCAGGTCAGGTCCAGTGTGCCGTCCGGCTGATACCGTCCCGTCCTGCGGAGTGGCGCGTGGTGGAATGACCAACAGAATGACCGTCGGCGCTGCCTTCGGCCACGGCCGGCACCCAACCACCGGAGGAACTCATGGAGCGAGGCACCGGCATCGGCGGCATGGTCTTTCGCGCCCGAGGTGTCGCACATGAGCCGCGTTGAGGTCCGCGACCTCGGCGAGCCCGAGGCCGTCGTGAGCCATCCGCTGGGCGCCACCTACCAGGTTCGCCTGGCCCAAACGGTGATCAGCCGCCACATCCTCCAGCCTGGTTGGAGTTGGGAGGAGCACGCCCAGCCCTCGGTCGGAACCTCCTCATGCGAGCTCTACCATCGCGGCGTG
>Ga0081538_10003599_pt1 | contig 14559 bp, 10 predicted proteins | sample TabmetS5T2R1_FD_71022 | JGI IMG/M metagenome (GOLD analysis project Ga0081538, IMG submission 71022) | Tabebuia heterophylla rhizosphere microbial communities from the University of Puerto Rico - S5T2R1 | ecosystem: Host-associated > Plants > Roots > Rhizosphere ... | reverse complement strand
TCAAGAGCGGCTGAAGGGATTCGAACCCTCGACCTTCTGCATGGCAAGCGGGGCGTACGTTCTCTGCTCTGTACAGATATCCCCTGCAAACGCATGGGTTCTCGGGACTGAGCCTTGGGTCGCGATTCCCCGGCTTTCACCGGGAAACCACGGGGGTTTGGGCACCGAACGGGCACCCGACTCGCGTTTGAGACGGCAGGCCAGGCAGTCACCCGGCCACTTCCTCGAGGGCCTCTGCGAGGATGAGCCGCGCGGCAGCCTCGACCAGTGCGAGGTGCGAGAAGGCCTGCGGGAAGTTCCCGAGGTGTCTGCCTGTGTCGGCGTCGAACTCCTCCGCATACAGCCCGAGCGGGGATGCGGCCTTCAAGAGGCGGTCCATCAGGCGTCTTGCCCGCTGCGGCTCGCCGATGATCGCCAGCGCCGATACCAGCCAGAAGGAGCAGATGAGAAAGCTCCCCTCCTTGCCGGATAGTCCGTCGTCGGTCTCTTCGGTCCGGTACCGGAGCACGAATCCCTGCTCGGTCAGATCGTCTTCGATCGTCAGCACGGTGGCACGCAGTCGCGCGTCGTCGCGCGGCAGGAACCCGAAGATCGCTGCGAGCAGCGTCGAGGCGTCGAGCGCGTCGGTCTCGTAGTGCTGGCGCAGCACCCCGCGGCTGTCGACCCCGTGCTCGAGGATGTCCGACTTGATCTCCGCGGCAGCCTCTGCCCAACTGGCCAAGAGCGCAGGTTCTCCGCGGATGTTCGCGAGACGCGCTGCCCGGTCGAGCGCGACCCAGCACATCAGCTTCGATGAGACGTAGTGCTGCGGCTTGCCGCGCGCCTCCCAGATGCCCTGGTCCGGTTGACGCCACACCGCCGTCGCGCACTCGGCCTGCTTCTGCACGAGCGGCCACAGGCGCCGCGGAATGCGCTGGCTCCGCCGGCTGTGGAGCAGCATGGAGTCGAGGGCGGCACCGAAGACGTCGTTCTGCCGCTGGTCGAAGGCGCCGTTGCCGACGCGGACGGGGTATGCGCCGCCGTAGCCGGATAGGTCCTCGCGCACCGACTCGGTCAGATCCCGGCGACCGTCGATCCCGTACATGATCTGGAGGCCGCCGTCGTCGTCGCGGTCGAGGTCGGCCATGAACTGCATGAACTCGTCGGCCTCCCAGTCCAGGAGCAGGAAGTGCAGCGCGCGTAGGAGGAAGGTCGAGTCGCGGATCCAGCTGTAGCGGTAATCCCAATTCCGCTCGCCGCCCGGCGTCTCCGGCAGCGACGTAGTGAGTGCGGCGACCGCCGCACCCGTCGGCATGTACGTGAGGCCCTTGATCGTGAGCGCCGACCGCTGGATCATCGGCCCAAGCTCATGGTCGGGAATCGCCGCGCGGGCGAGCCAGTCGCGCCAGAAGCGCGTCGTCGCGTCGAGCTGATCGGTGGCCTCGTCGGCGGACGTCGGGACGAGCGCTTCGTCGCTCCAGGCCAGTGCGCAGTAGACCGTCTCGCCGGCGCGCAGGACGCGGCGGGCTCGAGCGCGGCCGGCCTCAATGCCGATGAGCATGTCGGTCTGCAGGCGGAGTGCCTGGTCGCCGCCGGTCGCGTCGGCTCGATGCCTATCCGGGCTCAGCGTCCACTCGCCAGGAAAGCGGCCGTAGTCGAACGCAGGCTCACATACGAGATCGATCTCCACACTGCCGTCGATGCACCTGGCAGTCCGCACCAGAACATGATCGGCGTCCGCGTCGGATGGCGGTCTGGTGTGCGGTGTAACCGTGTCCTCACCACGGCGCGGTCCCATCGCGAGCGCGTCGCGGATGACTACCCAGCCCGTCGGGGTCTTCCAGGAAGTGACAAGAGTGTTCGTCCCGGGCTCATAGATCCTGTCGCTGGGGACGTTGATCCCGAACGGGGCGAACCTGAAACCGCCCGCCCCGCGGTCGACCAGAGCCCCGAATACGCTCGGCGAGTCGAAGCGCGGCACGCACAGCCAGTCGACCGTGCCGTCCGGGGCCACCAGCGCGCCCGTGTGGCAGTTGGACAGGAACCCGTAGTTGGCGATCGGGGTGAACGGGGACGGGGCCGCCGCGGTCTGCGGCGTCGCGGCGCTCTCCGGCACGGCGGCTGCGGCGCTGCCTCCGTCACCGGAGCGTCTCGAGGCGCGCGTGTTCGCCTTGGTGCTCATCGCGCGTAACCCGTTTCGGCGATTCGATCGGTGAGCCAGTCGATCAGGGCGCGGAGCAGGAGCGCTGCAACCCCGTAGACGATCATCGCGAAGAGGATCGAGACGTCCACGACCGATCTCCCGTCGAGCGGCACCGGCTCGAACAGTCCGCGGAACGGCGCCATGACTCGCGTCAGGCTCCGATAGACCCACTCGGCGAATGGTGCGTCAGGGTTGGCGCCGAAGCTCAGCAGGAAGAACCCGAGCAGCAGGAGCACCATGGCCACTACCACGAACGCGTACACGAGATAGGTCAGCGCGCGCGCGACCCGCGCAACGGTCAGCGGCCCCGTGGTCGTCGCCGTCTCCATGGCCGCAGTCTTAGAGCTGACTGGGTGATCGGTCGTCACACGCGTTGGATGATCTCGCGGGAGAGCGGCGTCAAACGGCCTCCCGTCGCCGTCCGGCCGGTCGGTCGGCGGCCCGGAGCAGATCCGTCGACGGGCGTCGGCTCCACGCCCCCGGCGCCGCGACCCGCGCGGCTGGTCAAGGAGCTCCCCACTGTTGCGACAAGCGCTCGCCGATCGCCGCCACGTCGGCGTAGGTCCGAGCGGCGGCCTCCTCTCGGTCGAGCGCCGCCGTGTACGCCGCGAAGCACCGACCCTCCTCGCCGGCGGGCGCGCCTGCCCAGCTCGAGTACGCATCCGCGACGGCGGCCCTCCCTCGCGCCAATTCAGATACAGATCGAGGAGCTCGTCCCGCGAACTTGCCATGCGCCCATGTTTGGTCATCGCCGGGTGACTACGCATCACGCGCGTTGAGTGATTCCGACAGTCATTCCGACAGTCGCATTCAGGCAGCCGCGAGCTCGGCCCGGGCGCGCAGCTCCTCGGCGGCCTCCGCTTCGCCGCGGGCGGCCGCGAGCTCGGCGAGGCCGAGTAGCGCGCCGGTGGCCGGGCTGCCGGCAATCACTACGAAGAGCCTCTCACGAGCTCGGTGCGGCCGCGGCCGCACCGAACCCTCAAGCGCCTGTCGGTACAACCTCTCCGCGGTGTCGGCGTCGCCGGCCGCGGCGCGGGCGCGACCAAGTTCCACCCGCGCATAGGCGGTCACCCAGGGTGTCCGTGCCGCATCCGCCGCGGCGAGCGCCCGCCTGAACAGCTCTTCGGCTTCGAGCAGGTTTCCGCTCGCAAGCGCGTGCCAACCCAGCCTCGCCAAGGCGAACGCGGCGTGGTCGGTGAAGTGCGGTTGGTTTGCGAGCCTGAGCACGCGCATGTAAGCGTCGACCGCGCCTTTCTCATCATCCCGCTGCTCGGCGACCCACGCCTCGACCTGCGTCGCGGTCAGCAGGCTGATCCGATAGTCGATCGCTTCGGCGTGCCGCAGGGCGTCCTCAGTCAAGACGGCAGCGGTCAAAACGTCTCCGGCCCCCACTGCGGCCACGGCGCCGCAGACGCGCACGATGGCGGCTGTCCCATGGTCGCCGGCCTCGGACGCCTCTCTCGCCTCTTCCGCGAGCTTCGCCGCCCGCCGATGGTCGCCGGCCTGGCCGAGCGCGAGTGAGAGCATCGCCCGCGCCAGGGCGGATTCGACTGGTTCCGGTGTGTCGTCGGAGAGCGCAAGCGCCCGTTCGCCCGCCTCGATCGCCGCGTCGAGGTCGAGCTCCTCCATGAAGAAGAAGCAGAGCCACGCCAGCAGCTCGATTCGCAGGTCGACCGGCGCGTCGTCCGAGGCAGCGGCGAGCGCGAGCTCGAGGTACTGGCGGCCCTCGGAGACGCGCTCGGCGACCACGAAATACACGCCCAGGGACCCGCCAAGCGAGATCGCGATGCCTGGGTCTGGCGTGGCGCGCGCGTAGCTGAGGGCGACCCAGAGGTTTTCGTTGTCGAGCTCGAGACGCCTGAGCCAGTCCAAGCACTCCCCACCGCGCAGCTCGCACCGCGCCGTCTCTGCCAGCGCGGCGAAGTACTCCGCGTGCGCCTTGCGCGCGCCGGCCAAGCCGCCGCTCTCGGCCAGGCGCTCGAGCGCGTAGTCGCGGACGGTGTCGAGCAGGTCGTAGCGCGCTTCCTCGTCCGGGAAGGAGACCGAGATGATCGACTTGTCGACGAGCGCGGCGAGCAGGTGGTTGACCCTCGCCTCGTCGAGTCCGTCGTTTTGAGCTACAGCGAGCAGCGAGGAGCGCGAGGCGCCGCCTCGGTGCACGGCGAGCTGGTGCAGCAGTGTCTTCTCGTCGGGGTGCAGGAGCTCGTAGCTCCAGTCCACGAGCGCCTGAAGGGCAGTGCGGATCGGGTCGGACGGCGGCCGGTCGCGGAGCTGCGCGAGGTGGTGCTCGACGAGCGACCTGAGCTCTTCGAGCCCGAGGACGTTGATGCGCGCGGCGGCGAGCTCGAGCGCGAGGGGGAGTCCCTCCACCCGGCGGGCGATCTCGGCGGCGAGCGGCGTGGTCGCGGCGGTCAGCTCGAATCCCGGCCGTGCGGTGCGTGCGCGCGCGGCAAACAGCTGGACCGCCGGCGAGTCGGCCGCGTCAGGCGCCGCCGCGTCGGGGGCTGGGAGCGGTTTGAGGGTTACCGGCACCTCGCCGGCGTGGTGGAGCACCTCGCGACTCGTCGCCAGCACGCGGACGCCCGGGCATTCGGGCAGCACCGCGGACGCGACACGCGCCGCGTCCGTCAGCGCGTGTTCACATGCGTCGAGCAGGAGGATGGCCTCAGCATCTCGGAGGCGCGCGACAATGCGCGCGAGCGGATCGGCTCCGCGAGCGTCGATCGCATCGGCGACGACACGTTCGACGCGCTCGGCGCCTCCTGCCCGCGCGAGTTCGACCAGCCACGCGCCGTCACGGACATCGCTCTCGATTACCCGCGCCGCCTCGAGCGCGAGCCGGCTCTTGCCGACGCCGGGAGGACCGGTGAGCGTCACGAGCCGGTGCTCGCGCAGGAGCGCAACCACCTCGCCCAGCTCATGCTCGCGGCCGACGAACGACGTCGTGGGCGATGGCAGGTTGCCGCGGTGCGCCGCTACGACCGGGACGGGCGCGATCGCCGGGTCGTGAGCCAGGATCGCGTCTTGCAGCTTCCGTAGCTCGGGCCCGGGGTCGAGTCCCAGCTGCTCTGCCAGCACCCGGCGCGCGTCCTGGAAGGTCTCGAGTGCGTCCGCCTGCCGGCCGCCGCGGTAGAGCGCCAGCATCAGTTGCCCCCACAGCCGCTCCCGGAACGGGTTCTCGTCCAGCGCCGCCCGCAGCGCGGAGACGATCTCGCGATGCTCCCCAAGCGCGAGCGCCGTCGCGAACCGCTCCTCGAGCGCGTCGACGCGCAGCGCCTCCAGCCGACGCGCCTCGGCGCCGAGCCAATCGGTCTCGGTCAGCCCCTGCAAAGCTGGACCGCGCCAGAGCGCCAGCGCAAGCTCGACGGACTCGGCCCCCGCTCGAGTGTCGCCCTCGCGCGAAGCGCGGCGCGCCTCCGCGAGCAATTGCTCGAACCGCACGGCGTCGACGGTCACGTCCCCCAGCGCGTAACCGTCGGACGAACCGACAATCGACTCCTGTCCGAGCGCAGCTCGCAGTCGCGCGACGTGGTGCTGCAGCGCGTTGCGCGGCGCGGCAGGCAGCTCTTCGCCCCAGAGCGCGTCGATCAGCTCGTCCACCGCCACGACCCGGCCGTGGCGCAGCGCGAGCACCGCGAGGACGCCATCGCGCTTGCCGCCGCTAACGCCGACCGGACGTCCACCAAACCGGACCTCGAGCGGCCCGAGCAGCCGGATTTCCAACATATCGACCATGCGGGGCCAGGGCCGCCTTCCGCACCGGCCATTCTCGCACCCGCTCCGAGCCTGTCAATCCACACCTTGCCGCGGGCCGCCGGCGCCTCCAACACGCGTGCGAACCTTCGCGGTGGCAGCCGCCGCGCACGGCGTGGCAGCGGTTTGGCAGCGGCGGGGGCGAGGCTGCGGCGAACTCGGGCACATCGAAAGGAGTGCGCGAAAGGCCGGTGACCGTCACCCGAAGACCGGATGCCCGCGCGATACCGCGGGCAATTGCCGAGCCGGATCGCGCCGCCTGCCGGCGTCCGCCTGCGGGGCGCGGGCTAGTCCGCCGCCGAGCCCTGTTCGGGCGCCTGTCAGCCGCCGACCCGGGCGGGGTGGTCGTGGTCCAGGCCCCCGCAGGCGGCGGCAAGACCATGCTGCTCCGCTCCTGGATCGAGGAAGAGCGGATCCAGCATCGAGTCGCATGGGTGGCCGTCGAGCCTGGCGAGCATGACGCGCGGCGGTTCTGGCTCTCGGTGGCCGAGGAGCTTTCAGCTCCGTCGAGACAGGACCTGGCGGAGCGGGTGATGGCTTCGCCCGACCGGGGCGGCGGGGTCGCGGTCGAGCGGCTGGCGTCGGAGCTCGACTCGCTCGACGAGCCGCTGATGCTGGTAATCGACGATCTGCATGAGCTGCGCTCCGCCCAGGCAGTCGAGTGGCTCGACCTGTTCCTGGCGCGCCTGCCTTCGCAGCTCGTGGTCGTGTTGGCCACGCGCGAGGAACCGCGAGTCGGGCTACATCGCCTGCGAGTGGCGGGGGAGCTGACCGAGCTTCGGGCGTCTGACCTGCGCTTCTCGCTGGAGGAGACGAGCGCGCTGCTCAGGGCGGCCGGGATTGCCCTCTCGGAGGCAGGCGTGGAGTTGTTGCACGAGCGCGCGGAGGGATGGGCGGCGGGTCTGCGGCTGGCGGTGATCTCGCTGGTCGAGCATCCCGAACCCGAGCGGTTCGCGAGAGAGTTCTCCGGCAGCGAGCGGACGGTGGCTGGCTATCTGCTTGCGGAGGTGCTCCAGCGCCAGCCGGCAGAGGTGCGCGAGCTTCTGCTGCGCACCTCGATCCTGGACCGGGTGAGCGGGCCGCTGGCGGACTTTCTCACCGGAAACTCGGGTTCAGAGCGGGTCCTCCATCAGCTCGAGGACGCCAACGCCTTCGTGTCGTCCCTGGATGTCGGGCGTTTGTGGTTCCGGTATCACCGGCTGTTTGCGGACCTCCTGCGGCTCGAGCTGAGACGCGTGTCCGGGACGGCCATCGAGTCGCTGCACCGTGCGGCGGGCCAGTGGTACGAGACGCACGGGTACGTCGTCGAGGCGATCCGCCACTCTCAGGCGGCCGGGGACTGGGCCCACGCCGCGCGCCTACTCGCCGACCACCACCTCAGTCTCCGGCTGGAGGGCCGGGGGGCGACCGTGTATGACCTGATGGCCGCCTTCCCGGCGGACGCCGCGACGACCGACCCCGAGCTGGCGCTCGTGTTCGCCAGCGGTCGGGCCTTCGAGGGTCGCCTGGACGAGAGCGCGGCGTACCTGGACGCCGCGCGCCGGCTGGCTGCCTCGGTGCCGTCCGCCCGCCGGCCGCGCTTCGGCGCCCTGATGGCCGGCGCCGATCTGTGGCAGGCGAGCCGCCGCCAGGACCTGGGCGCTGCGCTCGCGGCGATGCGGTCGCTGGAGACGGCTTTGCGGCACCAGCAGGCGAACGCGCCCGCGGTGCGCGGCGATCTCCGCGCAAAGGCACTCGGGTCGCTCGGCGCCTGCGAGCTGTCGTTGTTGGAGCTCGAGTCGGCGCGCCGCCACCTGGAACAGGCGCTGGAGCTGGCGCGCCGCATCGGCCGCCCCTGGCTCGAGATCAGCTGCCTGTCTCGTCTCGCCAGTCTGGCTCCGCTCAGCGGGCGGCCGGCCTCGATCCCGCTCCGTCTGACGCAGGACGCTGTGGCCATCGCCGAGGCGAACGGATGGCGGGAGCAGCCGGTGATAGCGGCGGCCCTTGCAGTCGGCGGTGAGGTGTTGACGTGGCTGGGTCGGTTCGATGAGGCCGAGCGCTGGCTGGATCGGGCAGGTCGCGCGCAGGGGCCGCCGGGCGCGCCCGGGGCGGATCCCGGAACCGAGCTGGAGATCCAATACGCGCGAGGCTTGCTCCGCCTTGGGCAAGGTCGCCTCGACCAGGCGCTCGAGGCATTCCGGACAGCTGAGCGGATACGAACGCTGCTCCCCACCGATCATCTGCTGACGATCGAGTCACGTGGGCGCATGCTCGACACTCAGGTCCGGATGGGGGAGGCGCGGGCCGCGGCCGGCACGCTCGACGAGCTCGGAGAGCCCGCGCGCGACCGGGCCGAGCTGCGTGTGACGGCTGCCGCCATCGCGCTTGCAGAGGGCGCTCCCGACCGGGCGGTCGACGTGCTAGTCCCGGTCATCGAGGGCGAGGCCCGGGCACTGCACCCGGCATGGGCGCCGATCGAGGCGCTGCTTCTCGACGCCGCCGCCCGCGATGCGCTCGGCGACCGGTGCGCCGCAGACGCGTCGATCGAGCGCGCCCTCGAGCTCGCGGAGCCCGACGGGGTCATCCTGCCGTTCACGCTCGCCCCCGTCCGTGAGCTGCTTGAGCGCGTTCCTCGGCACCGGACCGCTCACGCCACCCTCCTCACGACGATCCTTGATCTCCTGGCCGGAAGGTCGCTCGAATCCCGCGGCGAGCCGCGTCCCCTTATCGACGAGCTCAGCGAGGCCGAGCTGCGCGTCGTCAGATACCTGCCCAGCAACCTGAAGGTGCCGGAGATCGCCTCGGAGCTGTTCGTGTCGGCGAACACGGTGAGGACGCATCTGCGACACATCTACGCCAAGCTCGATGTCCACAACCGCGGCGAGGCCGTCGACCGCGCCCGCGAGCTACGGCTGCTTGGACCGCCGGTTCGCCTCGTAGCCTGAGAGGCCATGACGGAGGTCCTCTACGCGCTGGATGCCGCCGAGCGAGAGCGTGTCGCCGCACTGCGCGCCGAGGGGCGCTTCTTTTGGCTCGACATCTCGCTCAGCGAGACGAGCCGCGAAGATTTGGTCCCCGCGCTCGGGATTCACGAGCGCGCGCTGAGCGCTCTCCGGACCGCTCCCGGCGGCCACGCCTCGCGGGCCTTCCACGCTGACGGAGAGGCCGTCGTCTTCGCGCTTCGCTGCTACGTCGAGCGTGAGCCGGAGCAGGAGCAGGCCGCGTACCGCCTGCGGCCGATGGAGGTTCAGGTCCTCGTTGCGAACGACTACCTGCTGACCCTGCACGACGACCGAGTCTCGCTGCCCGGGGTCCTCGCTCCCGATCTTCCGCCGGGACGGAGCAGGGGATACATCGTCTATTCGGTGCTCGACGCAATGCTCGCCACCACCTTCGACGCGCTCGACGAGGTCGAACGGAGGCTGGACACCCTTGTCGCGGCATGGACGGAGGGGGACGGCGGGGGCGTGCCGAGGGCGACGCTGCGGCACGCCGGTGCCAGGCTCGCGACGATGAGGCGCGGGGTCAGGAACGAGCAGGCCATCTTCGAGCGTATCGGCCTCGAAACCGAAGCGCTTCGAGACTTCGGCACCACCGAGGAGGCTTACTTCGACCGGCTCGACGATCAGGTCGACCGCCTGCTGACGTCGATCGACGCCGCCACGAACGCGATGGGGATGGTGCTCGACCTCCAGCTGAACGAGCGAGCGTATGTGCTCAGCATCGTCGCCACGATCTTCGTCCCTCTCACGTTCGTCACGGGCTTCTTCGGCATGAACTTCGGCTGGATGGTCGATCAGGTCGACAGCGCTGTCGCCTTCTGGCTGCTCGGGTTCGGCATTCCGATCGCGACAGCGGCGCTGTTGTGGCGTCTCCTGGTGCGCCCGTTCCTCATAGGCGACCAGCGGTAGCGCCGCTCATCGCCCTTGGAGCTCGGCGTAGACGTCGCGCGCGGCTCGTCGCGTGACGCTTCCGCCGAGCGCCTCGAGCTCCGCGTCGAGCACACCGGGATCCGGGTCGGTTTCTCCGCGATCACGACCACGACGCCGGGCTCGAGATCCTTGCTGATGTCCTGGAGGGCGAACTCGCGCTCGGGCTCGCGGGTCGATCCGCGTGCCCAAGGTCATTGAAGCGCAGCACGACGATGGTGTCCTCCAGCGACGCAGCGATCGTCGCCGCTGCCGCGCCGGTCACCTTCAGCATCTGGCGGCGGGTCAGCTCATCCACGGTGCCTCCTTTCCGCTTGGCCGAGCGCTGATCAGTTCTCTAAGGGTCTCCTCGCCTTTGAGTGGCCGGTGAGGCTGCGCCTAAAGCCCATAATCGACTGGTGAGCGCGGGAAATTCACACGGTGTAGAGCTCCGGAGGGACCGCCGGCGACCGGTCTACGGTCGTCGGGTCGTCGATCTGCCGGTCGTCGCGGGCGCCCGCGTCCGCCGTCGGCGCCTCGGCTTCCGCCTCCTCCAGAGCGCGTCGTAGGTGTAGGCCATTGCTCGGTGATCGACGAGCTGGTCGAGGGTGTAGGTGCGCCCGCCGCCGTACCAGCGGCCCTCCTTGCGACGCAACGGCTGGAACACCCTGTCCTTACCCTCGAGCTGTGGCGTGTCGCTGTGGGTGGTCTCCCAGGTGTACCAGATGCGGTCCAGCTCGCCATGCAGCATCCAGAACACCGGGTCCACCGTCAGCTCGTTGAAGTAGGTCACCGTGCCGCGGACGTTGGGGTTCCGGGGGTTGAGGCCCCCCGCCCAGAAGTGCAACGTGATATGGGGTGGGAACACGAACGCCGAGTAGATGGTCCTGATCAGCCGGATCAGCTCACGGTCGGGCCGGCGCTTGGCCGCCTCGAGATTGGCGACGTGGCCGACGGCCAGGAAGGCGTTTACGGCGGCCAGCTGGGCCTCCATGTCCCCTTCGGCAGGCGGGGTCTCGATGAAGTTGACGATCCGCCGCACGTCGGGGTTGTCGGGGAGCCTCTCGGCCAGGGCGTCCAGGGCCTGCCTGGCCGCGGGCACCCCAGCCTCCACGATCTCGGGAACCAGATCTATTGGCAGGTAGAAGTCCACAAACGCGTCGTGGTTGAGGATCCTGCCGATCTGGTCGGCCGGTGGCAGCCGCTGCCACCCTATCCAGCTGTCGGGCCAGCGGTTGAAGTCGATCCGGTAGCGCGAGCCCACCGGCTTGCGGTAGCCGGCGTGCCCCGGGGGCAAGCCCTCGGGCACGATCGCGGTCCCGCCCCGGGGTCGCAGCCGCTTGACCCAACCGGGCAGGTCCCGGTCGTGGGTGGCGTCCCAGTACGGCATGAACAGCAGATCGGCCTCAGCCGGATCACGGCCCTCACGGCGGTTCCGCTCGGCCAGGGCGGCCTTGAGCATCGCCTCCGCCTCCGTGATGAACGACCGGTGCCAGGGCAGCAGGCGCAGGCCCCAGGCCAGCGATTCTCCCACGCCGACTGCCGGGGGGGCGGCGGCCAGCACGTCGGCGCCATGGTGGCGGTTCCGCATGGCGTTGAAGTGCTGGTCGTTGAACACATCGAAGTAGCCCTCGGCGACCGCCCACCGGAAGGCCCGTGAAAACCGTCTGATCTCCTGGCGCGACATCCTGGCCGCGTTCTTGTGAACGGTCTGCGGCCGCTTGCCCGCCCGCTGGCCGTAGGCCGGGTCGCCCTCTGGATAGCGAAACGCGCGGTGATCGACCGCGGCGTGGTGAAGGGCTCGGGGCCCGCCGGGGGCGTCGCCGCGTCCAACAGCTCCCAAGCCTGCCCCCCCGATCGCCGTCGCCCCGGCCCCGTACAGGAAACTGCGACGGTTCATCCCGCGCTTCCAGCTCGGGGTGGTCATGGTGGTTCCCTTCTCTCGAGGACTCCGTGCAGGCTCACACCGAGCGATGTGAGCGGTCATCACCCAATTCATGCGATTCGTCGCGGCTCTGATCGCGCGACACGCGCGGCGCCTCGGCGGTGCAGAGCGCGGTTTCCATGCGTCGGACGATCGACGCCGAACGGGCGAGTTGTCATCACGCGTTTTGCGTGATTCATCAACACCGTGTGATGACGGCTCACCCCGGCGCCGCTCATGCTCCGGCATGAGATGGACGCGACGACCGACGCGCCCTGAGCCGAGCAGAGCCACCCGGCGGTACTTCACCGACGGCGGTCGCCTCTACCGTTTCATCGACTGGGTGGTCAGATCGAGGCAGTCCATGCTCGCCGTCGTTGAGGACTGCGGGTCGCTCGAGATCCTGATCGTCGGGGCGGAGCAGCTGAACGCCTGGCGCGAGGTCGCGAGCGCACCCCGCTAGCGCGCTCGAGCCGCGTCCCGGGTTCCCGGGCCGAGCACGAGCAGCGGGCACGCAGCGCTGTCCGCCAGTCGCTGGGACGTGCTCCCACCCGAGAACCGGTCGCGCAGCCGGTACTCGTGGGAACCGACGACGAGGAGATCGATCGACGCCGCATACCGTGCCAGGGCCTGGGCGGGGTCACCCGACGCCACATGGGGCTTGACACCGCGGAGCTCAGCCAGCTGCTTCTGGGCCTTCTCCAAGCGCGCTTCGAGCGCCCACTGTCCGCTGACGGGATGGCTGGCGTCCATCGGTTCGGCGACCGCCTCGAACGCCGAGAGCTCGGCGCCCCGCTCGCGGGCGAGCGTGCTCGCCACGGTCAGCGCCTGCTCGCTCGCGGGCGAGCCGTCGAACCCGACGCCGATCGTGTCGAGCGAAGGCAGGCGCGTCGCGTAGCCGGTGGGCGCCACGGCGACGGCGGAGGGCGCGTCCTGCAGGACCTGCCGCGTGTCGTCGCCGACGAAGGTCCGCTCGAACTCGTCGCGCCGCGAGGCCCCGATCACGAGCAGATCACCATGTCGGCGGACGGCCTCATGAAGGCCGCGGGCCACCGAGCCTGCCTGGACCGTCAGCAACTGCGCGTCGGCGTTGGCATCGTCTCGCACCGAGGCGAGCCGCGACAGCGCGCGCCGGCGCTCGTCGAGCTGCCACTGGGGGTCGGTGTCCGGGCCGGGTGCGCGCATCACCACTTCGACGAAGACCAGCAGCATGTCGCCGTCCGGGGGGACCAGCTGCTTGGCCAGCTCGAGGGCGTCCCGGCCGGCCTCGTACTTGTCTATGCCTACGACCACGTTGTCAAACATGCCTAGTGCTCCGGGACGGCCGGCCTCGTACTTGTCTATGCCTACGACCACGTTGTCAAACATGCCTAGTGCTCCTTCGTGTACGGGGCTGGGACCCGGAGACTCCACGACGGCGGGGTGACGGGTCGTCATGCGCTTTGCGTGATTCGTGGAGGGCAATCACATGAACTGCGTGACGACCGCTCACCCCGCGGCGCTTGACCCTCGGCGACACCATGACCGGGTTCGAGCACGTGACTCCTGTCGACGGCCGGCGAGACATCCGCTATGGAGCGGCTGTGTACGGCTCGTTCCTGGTGGCGTCCGTGGTCGGCGCAGCGTTCGAGGCCGGCGCAGACGCACGCAGCTTGACGGCAAGCGCGTTCGTATCGATGCTCGTCTTCTGGCTTGCGCACGTGTGGTCAGAGGTGGTCGGCGAGCACGTCTCCGCCGGGACGAGGTTCCACGCTCGGGTCATACCTGTGATCGCGCGTCGCGAATGGCCTCTGGTCGAAGCTGCAGCTGTTCCCACAGCCCTCCTGGCACTTGCCTGGGCGGGCCTCTGGTCGCGCGAGACCGGCGCCGCGCTCGCGCTGGGCAGCGCGATTCTGCAGATAACCGGCTGGGGCGTCGTCGCTGGGTTTCGCTCCGGCGCATCGCCGCTCAGCACCGTCATCCTCGGAGTGGGGCAGGGGATTCTCGGCGTCCTCCTGCTGGTCCTGGAGAGCCTGATTCATTGATCACGGCCTCAGCCGCGCAGTCACACAAAGCAGGTGATGACCGCTCACCCAGTCGGTTCCCAGACTCGCGCGCATGCCGGTGACCTATTTCACGCAGCACTCAGAGGGCGCGCGCGATGCGGACGCGGAGCGCTCTCGGCCTGATGGCGAAGTGAATGGTGGGGTCGAGCCGGACTGCCTCTCCGTCCAGGCCCGCGGTCACGGCGTCGCTGGCGGTCACGTCGAGGGAGCGCGCGGTCCATCCGTGGCCAGGCCGCCGCGGCGCTCCGCCCGGCCGGGAGAGCACGAGGACTCCCAACCGCCCGCTGTCGAGGACGGGACGCATCCCGGTCCTTCCGGGACGACGCAGCGCGTAGGGATTGTTGGACACCAGGATCACGGCGGGATCGGTGTGCACGACCCCGGAGTCGTCGACCAGGCGCACCCTGGGCAGCGCCGCGCTCGGACCCAGCACCTCCGCCGCCGTCTCGAAGAGCGTGCGCGCTTTCGCATCGCGATAGCTGTCCCGCTGCACGGCCGTCCCGTAGACGCCGAGCGAGACGTTATTGAGAAAGGGCCGGCCGTTCCCATCGCCGAGGTCGATCGACGCTTCGAGCGCGTCGGTGAACGCGTCGAGCGCGCCGACAAGGTCGTCGGGGTCCAGGCCCAGGTCGCGGGCGAAGTGGTTCCGGGTCCCGGCGGGAACGCACACGAACGGGATGCCGTAGGCGCTGGCAACGGACGCCACAATGGCCAGCGATCCGTCTCCCCCGGCCATGCCGAGCACATCGGCGCCGTCGGCGGCGTCCT
>Ga0081538_10003598_pt1 | contig 14562 bp, 16 predicted proteins | sample TabmetS5T2R1_FD_71022 | JGI IMG/M metagenome (GOLD analysis project Ga0081538, IMG submission 71022) | Tabebuia heterophylla rhizosphere microbial communities from the University of Puerto Rico - S5T2R1 | ecosystem: Host-associated > Plants > Roots > Rhizosphere ... | reverse complement strand
TGCCTGATGTCGTCGCGCTCGAGCGCCTCGGCGGCCTCGTCGGCGCCGATGACACGGACGCCTTCCCTGGCATCGCGATGCCGCGGCCGGCGGTGCTCTTCCTTGTCAGTGGAGGTCGATTCCGCCGCGTCGCCGTCGTCGTGCGCCGCTCGTTGCTCGCCCTTGCCTCCTCCGCGGAATCGACCCTCAGTCACAAAGCTCTTCCTCTCGTTGTGCCCACCGTGTGTGGTCGTGTGTCCCGATTTTCGAACCACCCCATCCTGCACCCGTGGCCGGCGCAGGTGGTGGAGGGGCGGCGGGATCAGACCTCGAGCAGCTCCTGCTCCTTGTGCTCGAGGGCCGTGTCCACCTCGGCTTCGTGATGGTGGGTGAGCTTGTCGAGCTCCTTCTCGGCCCTCGCCAGATCGTCAGCGGAGATGTCGCCGTCCTTCTCCAGCGCCTCGAGGTCGTGCCGAGCGCCGCGCCGCGCGTGGCGGATGCTCACCCGCCCCTCCTCGGCCATCGCCTTGACCAGGCGCACGAGCTCCTTGCGACGCTCCTCGGTCAGTGGCGGGAAGTTCAAGCGGATGATCACGCCGTCGTTGCTGGGGGCCAGGCCGAGCCCACTCGACTGGATCGCCTTCTCGATGGCGCCGAGCGAGTTCTTGTCGTAGGGACTGATCACCAGCATGCGCGCCTCGGGGACCGTGAACCCGGCGATCTGCTGGAGCGGAACCTCGGTGCCGTAGTAATCGACGGGGAGCTTCTCCACCAGGGCGGGCGCCGCCCGGCCCGTGCGCACGCCGGTGAACTCGGACCGGGCGTGGGCGACGGCCTTCGTCATCTTGTCTCGCGCCTCGTCGAGCACCATCGAGACCATCTCTTCATTCACCGGGCTCTCCTGCCGTCACGATCGACGCCGATCCCCCGGCGCCGTCAGCGGATCAGCGTACCGACCGCCTCACCCTCGACGATCGACGCGATGTTGCCCTTGCCGAGCAGGTCGAACACGACGATAGGCAATTTGTTGTCCATGCACAGCGTGATGGCGGTCGAGTCCATGGCCTTGAGCCCGCGGTTGAGCACGTCGAGGTAGCTGACGGTGTCGAGCTTGGTGGCGTCGGGATTGGTGCGGGGGTCGTCGGTGTAGAGGCCGTCGACCCCCGAGTGGGTGCCGCGCAGCATCACGTCGGCTTCGATCTCGACGGCCCGTAGCGCCGCGGCCGTGTCGGTGGTGAAGAACGGGTTGCCGGTGCCGCCGGCGAAGATGACCACCCGGCCCTTCTCGAGATGGCGAATGGCGCGCCGCCGGATGTACGGCTCGGCCACCTGCGCCATGTGGATGGCGGTCTGCACCCGGGTGGGCTGGCCGAGGCGTTCGAGCGTGTCCTGCAGCGCCAGGGCGTTGATGACCGTCGCGAGCATGCCCATGTAGTCGGCCTGGGCACGATCCATGCCCGCGCCCGCGCCGGTCATCCCTCGCCAGATGTTGCCGCCGCCGACGACAACGGCCACATCGACACCCTGGTTGGCGCGGACCCCGGCGATCTCGTTGGCGATGTAGTCGGCGAACTTTCCGTCGATCCCGTAGCCGACGTCGCCCGCGAAGGCCTCACCCGACAGCTTCAGCAGCACCCGGCGATACCCGGCGTCCTCGGCTGCGGGGGTCATCTGCCCATCCTCAGCCGCAGTCAGCCGCCGATGAACAACTGGGCAAAGCGGGCGACCTCGGCGCCCCCAGCGGCCGCCACCTGGGCGATGGTCTGCTTCTCGTCGCGGACGAAGGGCTGCTCGAGCAGCACGCGCTCTTTGTACCAGCCATTGAGCCGGCCCTCGACGATCTTGGGCCACGCCGCCTCGGGCTTGCCCTCGGCCTTGGTGATGCCGAGCAGAGTCTGGCGCTCGTCCTCGACCACGTCGGCCGGCACGTCCTCGCGGGCGAGGTACTGCGGCTTGGCGAAGGCGATGTGGACGGCGATGTCGTGGGCCAGCTCCTCGCTGCCACCCCCGAGGACGACGACGACCCCGTTCACGCCCCGGCCGTCCTGGCGGTGGAGGTAGGTGCCGATGGCCTCGCCGTCGCCGAAGGTCACCTGGACGAGGCGGCCGACCTCGATGTTCTCCTTGAGGATCACCTTGAGGTCGTCGACGGCGTCCCTGTGATTGCCCACGGCCGCTTCGCCACCGGCGGCGATCGCATCGGCCAGCGCCTGGGTCAGCGCGACGAAGTCGGGGGACTTGGCGACGAAGTCGGTCTCGCACTTGAGCTCGACCAGGCCCACGGCGTGGTCGCTGGTGGCGATGGCGATCGCACCCTGGGCGTTCTCGCGGTCGGCACGGTCGTCGGCCTTGCCCAGGCCCCACTCGCGCAGCAGCTTCTTGGCGCGCTCGGTTTCGCCATCGGCCTCTTGGAGGGCCTTCTTGGCGTCCATCATCCCTGCGCCGGTGGCCTGGCGCAGGGCCTGTACATCCTTGGCGGTGAAGTCGGCCATGGGGCCTCAGGACTCCTGGGTTTCGGGGGAGCTCTCGGTGGGGGTATCGGCCTCGTCGGAGGCGTTGGCGTCGCTGGCGCCGGCTGCGGCCCCCACGGCCGCGTCGTCAGTGGCGGCGGCCTCCACGGCCGCGTCGTCAGTGGCGGCGGCCTCGGCGGCCGCGTCGTCAGTGGCGGCGGCCTCGGCGGCCGCGTCGTCAGTGGCGGCGGCCTCGGCGGCCGCGTCGTCGGTGGCAGCGGTTCCGGTGCTGCCGGTCCTGTCGGCGCCGGATGCACTGGCGGCGGTGTCGTCGGCCGCAGCGTCCTCGGCACTGGGGGGCGCCGCGGCTGCGGCCCGCGCCGGCGGCGTCGGGGAGTCGACGGACGGCGCCGCCGGTGGACGCGGCGTCGTGCGGGCCCCGGCGACACGGGCGTCGCGCTCGCGCGCCTGGGCCAGCGCCTGGCGGCGTGCCTCGGCCTGTTCGGCGGCGACACGCGCCTCGTCGTCGGCCGATCGGGCGACCGGCGTCCGCAGCGACGCGATGTGCTTGCCCTCGATCACCGCGTCGGCGATGACGCGGCTCAGCAGCGTGCCCGAGCGAATGGCGTCGTCGTTGCCGGGGATCACGTAGTCGATGACGTCGGGATCGCAGTTGGTGTCCACGACCGCCACCACCGGTACGCCGAGCTTGTTGGCCTCGGTGACGGCGATGTGCTCCTTCTTGGTGTCCAGCACGAAGATCGCCTGGGGTAGGCGATCCATGTGGCGGATGCCGCCCAGGTAGCGCTCGAGCTTGTCCAGCTCGCGGCCCAGGAGCAGCGCTTCCTTCTTGGGCATCGCGTCGAACTCGCCCGAGTCGCGCATGCGCTCGTACTCGAGCATCTTGGCGACGCGCTTGTTGATGGTCTGGAAGTTCGTGAGCATGCCGCCCAGCCACCGCTGATTGATGTACGGCATGCCGCACTTCTCGGCGTACTGCTGGATCGGGTCCTGCGCCTGCTTCTTGGTGCCGATGAAGAGGATCGACCCTCCACCGGCGACGGTGTCGCGCACGAACATGTACGCCGTCTCGATGCGGGTGAGCGTCTGCTCGAGATCGATGATGTAGATGCCGTTGCGCTCGCCGAAGATGAAGCGCTTCATCTTGGGGTTCCAACGGCGGGTCTGGTGACCGAAGTGGACCCCGGCCTCCAGCAGCTGCTTCATGGTGACGACAGCCACGTGTCTGTTCCCTTTCGTCCCAACGGTTGGTCCTTGCCGGACCCGCGCGTCCGAGGACGACCGTGGGTTGAGTCCGGCTGTGGGGTGGTGTGCCAGGCCAGAGGGCTTCCGGCCGGCGGGTCAGCCTATCGGGAGCTCGTGGAGACCCGCCACGTGATTCCGCCCGAGGCTCAGGGCAGCTGGGCGAGCGCGGCACCCCCGATCTGGTCCTCGGCGACGGAGATCCCGTGGCCGACCACCACGTCGGCGACCACGTCGCGCCAACCCTCGCAGGCGGGGGGCTGGCCCGCGAGCGCCCGGGCCATCTCCGCGGTGGCTTCGTCGGATGCGACGACGTCGCCGTGAGCGGACCAGCCCGACACTGGCACGGTCACGTTGGTGGCGCCGTCGACCCCGGTGTTGGGCGCCGCCACTGCCAGGTCGCCGCGGGCGGCGATGGACACGAGCCGGACGCCGTCGGGCACGCCCTCGCGGGCCAACTCGCGCACGACGTCGGAGTCCTCCGCCAGCTGCCGGACCGCGGCGGCGCCGGGGTCGATGCCGTCGCCGAGGAACGCGTCGGCGGCCCGGAGGCCGAGCCTGCCGGTCAGCGTGGTGCCAGCCCCGGCGACGGCAGTGGCCAGGTCGGAACCCTTGTGCGGCGTGCCGAGGGTGGTCACGAGCCCGAGGCGGTCGAGCACCGCACCCTGCTCGGCCAGCTCGAGCAGCGCCAGCCGCGCGACGATCCCGCCCTGCGAGTGGGCGAAGAGGTCGATCGTGGCGCTGGGCTCCGAGGCGGCGACGTCCTGCACCAGATCGGCCAGCCGCTGAGCGGCGCCGTGGAGGTCGCCCTGGCTGGCGCCGGGCTCGTACGCGTGGGCGGCGAGGTCGCCGAGCGCCGCCGCGGAGCCGGGCACCCGACCGCCCGCGTAGCTGAAGCGCACCACCCGATCGTCGTCGTAGCCCAGGTCGGCGGTGCGCAGCTCGTCGATCGACGCGTCACTGCTCGACGAACCGAGCCCGGCGACGGTGATCGCAACCCGATCCTGACCCCGTATCGGCGCCACCGGCGGCGGACCGTCGGAGCACGGGCCGTGGAAGAACAGGCGGGCGCCGAGGTCGGCGGCGAGGCCAAGGCCGCGGGCGGGCAGGTTGAGCTGCGTCGCGTACGTGGCCGTGGAGCGGGCGCGGTCGTACAGCCATCCCAGCGCGGCTCCGACCCCGGGGATGCCGACACCACCGCCGCCGTCGAACGCCAGCTGCGCGAGCGCCCGGGCCTCGGCCTCCGGTGTGCTGCCGGGAGGGATCTCGAATGGCAGCAGCTCGACCTCGACCTCGCCGCCGACGAACAGGGCCGCGGGATCGAAGTAGGCGTCCCCCGACCGGGCCCCGAAGTGCAGCCGCTCGCCCGCGATCCCGACCGGGCCGCCTGCCCGGACCCGCTGCCCGAGCACGACGTCGATAGCACGGAGGAACGAATAGGACGTCCGCACGCCGTCGCCGTGGCGGAGAGTGACGTGCAGCGTGCCGGCCACGGGCCCGGCGAAGACGACGGTGCCGTCGGCGCTGGCCCGCACCGGATCCCCGGGGTCGGTGTCGTACTCGAGGCCGCGGTTGCCGGCGCCGTACGGCCCGGCCGGTGGCCGGAAGGGGTCGGAGATGGGCGCCGAGACAGGCGGGCGGTAGGTGGACGACGGCGGCTCCTCCCAGGACGCCCGGGCGCTGGCGGCAGCAGCGAGCGAGAACGCCTCGGTGGTGACAGCCAGCGCCACCGCTCCGACAACCAGTCGGGGCGCCACCCGGCGCCACCAGCGGCGGAGCTCGCGCCGCAGCTCGCGGACCCCGGCGGCGCGCCGCACGTGGCGGCGCCGGCGCGGTCGCAGGCAGACGGGCTGTAACGACCGGCGGGTCGGGAGCATGGCGTCCCCCTCGGGGCGTGTGCGGATACCTCGGGGGGAAGGGGGCGCGGGCTAGAGCGGCCGGCGGCCAGTGGGACCTCGGGCGCCGTCCGCCGCGAGGCGCGGCGGACCGCGTCAGGCCTCAGTGTGCGGGGGAGGTTGGTGCGCCGGGGAGGTCAGGCAGGCACGCGGCCGGCGGCGGTCATGCGGAGCCGCAGCCTGGTGACGGCCTTGCCGTGGATCTGGCAGGCGCGGCTCTCGGTGACACCGAGCACCTCGCCGATCTCGGCCAACGTGAGGCCGTCGTGGTAGTAGAGGCTGACGACCGCCCGCTCGCGCTCGCTCAGGCGCTCGATGGCGTCGGCCAGCGCATACCGCAGTTCGGTCAGCTCGACCGCGGCTAGGGGATCGTCGTCGTCACTGGTGAGGACGTCGCCGACCGTCAACGGCGGATCGCCGGTGGCGGCCGAGCTCACCGCGGCGTCGAAGGTGACGAGGCTCATCAGCGAGATCTGCGACAGGGCCCGCTGGAGCTGGTCGTCGTTCATGCCCAGAGCGTCTGCGAGCTCGCCGTCGGTGGGCGAACGATGCAGGGTGGCGGCGAGCCGGGAGACGGCGGCCTCGATGCGGCGCGCCTTGGCACGGACCGAGCGGGGCACCCAATCCAGGGTGCGTAGCTCGTCGAGGATGTTCCCCTTGATCCGGGCGATCGCATAGGTCTCGAACCGGCATCCCAGGTCGGGGTCGAACCGCTCGACCGCATCGATGAGACCAAAGATGCCGTAGCTGACCAGGTCGGCACGCTCGACATGGCTGGGCAGGCCGACACCCATCCGCCCCACCACGTACTGGACCAGGGGCGCGTAGCGGAGGATCAGCTCATCACGAGCTGCGTGCCGGCCGTCGCGCTTGAACGCGGCCCACAAGTCCCCAGTCTTTTCCTCAGCGAACGTCACGTGTGCCTCTAAGCCCGTGGGTGAGTGGCCTCGAACACGGACCGTAACCGTTCCTTGGAGACGTGAGTGTAACGCTGCGTGGTCGCCAGGTCTGCATGACCGAGCAGCTCCTGGACAACCCGCAGGTCGGCGCCCCCGTCGAGCAGGTGGGTGGCGAACGTGTGCCGCAGCGCATGGGGATGGGTCGGAGCCACGGCGCGGCGATCCAGCACCCGGCGGGCATCGCGGGGTGTCATCCGCCGGCCCCGGAGATTGAGGAAGAGGGCCGCCGCCGGCGAGGCCCCGGTGGCGAGCCCGCCACGGCCGTCGGCGAGCCAGCGCCGCAGTGCGTCGGCCGCCGGTTCGCTCAGCGGCACGATGCGTTGCTTCCCGCCCTTGCCCCATACCCGGACTCGGCCCCGTGCCAGGTCGAGGTCGCCGACGTCGAGCGCCGACGCCTCCGCCACCCGCAAGCCACTGCCGTAGAGCAGTTCCAGCAGTGCCTTGTCGCGCAGGTCGCGAGCCCCGTCGGGGCCAGCGGAGACGGGCTCGCGCAGCAGTGAGCGCAACTCGTCGGGATGCAGCACCCTGGGCAGCCGCGCCTCGCCCCTGGGGGCACTGAGGCCCGCCGTGGGATCGTTGGTCACGGCACCCACCCGTCGGGCCCAGCCGAAGTAGCGACGCAGGGTGGACGCCCGCCGGGCGATGGTCCGGCGAGCGAACCCGCGTGTGGCGAGATAGGCCAGGTACCGCCGGACCGTCGTGCGCTGCACCTCGCCAGGCGAGCTGGTGCCCAGGCGCTCGGCCCAGGTGAAGAACGCCGCAAGGTCGCGTCGGTAGGCCTCGACCGTGGACGGTGCGGCGGCCGTCAGCGAGCGGGTGAACTCCTCCACTCGCCAGCCTGGCGCCACGGTTGCCAAAGGTACCGCCCGTCATGGGGTCCCCCCGGCGATCCTCTCGTACCAACCGCCGCGCCTCGCCACCCATCCCGCCTCGCACAGCCGGTCGAGTGCCGGGGCCACGACCGCCAGGCCCTGGCCGGTGCGCACGCCGATCTGATCGAGGGTGGCGGGCTGCCACCCCACCGCGTCGAGCACGGTGGCGTCGGCGGCGTCGGGCTGGGGGCGGGCCTCCTCGCGCGGGCGCCGGCCCGCGGGCCCCAGACCCAGGGCGACGAGGACGTCGTCGGCCGAGCAGACCGGTGCGCGGCCCTCGGCCAACAGCCCGTTCGTCCCCGCCGAGGCGGGCGCCCGCACGGAGCCGGGCACGGACATGACGTCGATGCCGCGCCGGTCGGCCTCGTCGACCGTGTGCATCGAGCCGCCGCGGCGGTGCGACTCGACCACGACGACCAGGTCTGCCAGCGCGGCGATGATCCGGTTGCGGGCCGGAAAGCGCCAGCGCTCGGGCCGGGCGCCCAGCGGCGCCTCGGAAAGCAGGACGCCGTGACCCGCCACCGCTCGCCACAGATCGACCTGGCCGCGGGGATACACGACATCGAGGCCGCTGCCCACGACGCCGATCGGCGGCGCGCCGTCGCCGTCTCGGGCCGCGGACAGGGCGCCCCGGTGCCCGGCGGCGTCGATGCCCGACGCGAGTCCGGAAACGACCGCGACGCCGGCGGACGCGAGGTCGCGGCCGAGCTCGCAGGCGATGGCCGCGCCGGTCGCGCTGCATCGGCGCGTCCCCACCACGGCCACCCGGGGACCCGCCACCACGTCGGGCGAACCCCGGTGGAACACGACGGCCGGCGGCTCGATGTCGGCGGCAAGGGCCGGCGGATAGCCCGCCGAGCCGATGGCGGCAACGCCGATGCCCTGGTCGACGATCGCCTGCCACACGACGGCCGGATCGATCTCGCTGGCGGCCTGACGCCACCTGGCCATGAGGGCGTCGGGCCGCGGGCCCAGCGCCCCAGCCACGTCGGCGTCGTGCCACATCGTGCCGCGGCGGATGCGGCGCCAGGCGCGGGCGGCCGACTCGGCCCGAAGGATGGTGGACAGGCGGGCGGGGCCCATCCCCGGCAGGCAGGTGAGTGCGGCGGCAAACGCCTCGGGGGGAGGTCCTGAAGGCCTGGAGCCTCCGCCGGGGACGCGGGCGGGTGACCCGGCCATCACGCCACCCGCCAGTCGAAGCAGAGCGGATCGGCCCGCAACGCCAGCGCGGTGCTCACGTGCTCGACGCCCAGGGGCCCCGCATGCCCGGCGAGGTCGGCGATGGTGCGCGCGACGCGGCGGACGCCGCCGAGCCCTCGTCCGGTGAGCCGCCCGGCTCGCAGCGCCCGTTCGATCAGCCGGGTGGCGCCGCGGTCGAGTGCCGCAGCGTCGTCGAGCCGCCAGGCAGGCAGCGCGGCGTTGGCGACCACATCGCGCCTGGCCGCGGCCGCTCGCGCCCCTGCCACCCTGGCGGCCACCACGCGCGTCGGTTCGCCAGCGGCGGTATCGAGCAGCTCGGCGACGTCGGGCCTGCCCACCTCGACACGGAGGTCGAACCGGTCGAGCAGCGGGCCCGACAGCCGCCGCGCGTAGCGGGCACGAGCGGCACTCGAGCAGCGACAGCCGCCGGGTGGCCCGCCCTCGCCGCAGGGGCACGGGTTCATCGCCCCGACGAGCAGGACCCGCGCCGGGAACGTCACCTTGGCGGCGGCTCGGGCCACACGGATGACGCCCTCCTCGAGCGGCTGGCGCAGGTTGTCGAGCACCAGCGGTTCGAACTCGCCGACCTCGTCGAGGAACAGCACGCCGTTGTGGGCCAACGAGATCTCGCCGGGCTGCATCGAGCCCGAGCCCCCGCCGACGAGGGAGACCGCCGAGGCCCCGTGGTGCGGAGCCCGGAGCGGCGGGCGGCGGATAAGCCCTCCGGGAGGCAGCGGCTGCCCGGCGGCGGAATGGATGCAGGTGGTCTCGAGCGCCTGGCTGGGATCGAGGTCGGGCAAGAGCCCCGCCAGCCGGCGGGCCAGCATCGTCTTGCCGGCCCCCGGCGGGCCGATGAGCAGCAGGTGATGGCCGCCTGCGGCGGCCACCTCGAGCGCGAACCGGGCGGCGGGCTGCCCCCGCACGTCGGCGAGGTCGGGGCCGGGCGCCGGCGGCGGCAGCACCACGGGCTCCGGCGGCTCGGGCCAGGGCTCCCTCCCGATGAGCGCGTCCACGAGCTCCTCGAGGCGGCCCACCGGGCGGGCCACGTGGCGCCCGATGAGCTGTGCCTCCACCGTGCACCCAGCCGGCACCACGACTTCGGGCTCGGCCAGGGCGTCGATGAGCGGCAAGGCCCCGGGCACCGCCCGCACCGAGCCGTCGAGGCCAAGCTCGCCCACGAAGGCGCGGCCCTCGCCCGCGCCCGGAGGCAGCTGCTCGCTCGCCACCAGCAGGGCCACGGCGATGGCGAGATCGAGCCCGGCGCCGACCTTGCGCACGCCCGGTGGCGCCAGGTTGACCGTTACCCGGGCGTTGGGCCAGGCCAGCCGGCTCGACATGAGCGCGGCGCGGACGCGATCACGCGCCTCGCGGCACGTGGTGTCGGGCAGGCCGACGACGGTGAACGCGGGCAGCCCCTTGGACACGTGGACCTCGACCCGAACGGGCCGGCCCTCGACACCGAGCAGGGTCGCCGACGCGACGGATGCGAGCACGAGCGGGGCCTCCTGACGAGAGCGGGGATCTCAGGGAGGACGCCGCAACGCGGGGCCCTCGACCCAGCCCGGCCCTGTGACCGGAGCGTGCTCACACCATACCCGAAGGGTGTGACACTCATGGGCACAACAGGTCGTCCAGTGAAAACAGTATTTCGGCAGGAAAGCCACTGAAAGGGAGTGCAAACCTGGTCAGGAGCCCCGGAAGCGAGGCTCCCGGCCTTCGGCGAACGCGGCCATTGCCTCGGCGGTGTCCTGGGTGCCGAAGTTGACGATCTGCGCTTGGGCCTCGGCCTCGAGCGCCTGGGCCAGCGTGAGCTGGTCCGAGTTGTCCAGGAGCCGCTTGGTCATGCTCAGCGCCAGCGGCGGCCCATCAGCCAGCCGCGTCGCCAGCTCGGTCACGGTGGCGTCGAGGTCCGGGCGCGGGACCACGCGGCTCGCGAGCCCGATCCGTTCGGCCTCGGCGGCCGTGATGATGTCGCCCAGCAGGGACAGCTCCTTCGCCTTGAGCAGCCCCACGGTGCGGGGCAGTGACCACGAGCCGCCGCCGTCGATGCTGAGGCCGCGCCGGACGAAGATCTCCGAGAAGCGCGAGTCGTCGCTGGCGACGACGATGTCGCAGGCGAGGGCCATGTTGAGCCCGACACCCACGCACACACCCGCCACACGCGCGATGACCGGCTGGGGCAGGGCGTACAGGGCGTCGATGGCGGCGGAGATCGAGCGCATGAGCCAGAGCGGATGGCCGATGTCGTCCGTCGCCGCACCCGTGACGTCGGCACCCGACGAGAAGTCGTCACCCTCACCGGTCAGCACGACGCAGCGGTCGTCGCGCCGCCGGGCCACCTCCCGGAACGCCGCCTCGATCTCGGGCCACGCCCCGACCGGGATGGCATTGCGCTTGCCGGGGTTGGACAGGGTCACCGTGACGATGCCCTGGCTGCGCTCGACCTGCACGTGGCCCATCTCGGGCACGATACTGAGCCGGTGGGCTTCAACCCCTTTCGCCAGACCCGCCGCTCGCCCGCCGACTACGTGATGGTCGCGGCGGCACTGGTGGTGTGCGCCGCGCTGGTCATCTGGGCCCTCGCCGGCTGAGATCAACGCGTCAGAACGCGGCCTCGATCACGTCCACGGTGGATCCGCTCACGGCCACCACGTCGAAGCGGACGTTCCGGCCCGTGGTGCCGGCATCGACCGGCTGGTCGGCCAGGAAGCGCGCCGCCAGCGCCCGCAGCCGTCGCTGCTTGGCGATCGTGACGGCTTCCGCAGGGACGCCGAACCGGTCGGAGCTGCGGGTCTTCACCTCGCAGAACACCAGCTCGCCGGGCCGCCCGACGACCAGATCGAGCTCCCCTTCGGCGCACCGCCAGTTGCGGGCGACCACGTCGTAACCGGCGGCGCGGTACCAGTCCGCCGCCCGATCCTCGCCGCGCGCCCCCAACCGCTGCCGGTAGGGGCGGCCTACGTCCCGCCCGGCCACCTACAGCTCCTTGGCGGGGAGCTCCTCGACGTTCACGTCCTTGAACGTGACGATCCTGACCGACTGCACGAACCGGCTGGTGCGGTACATGTCCCAGACCCACGCATCGTGCAGCTCGAGCTCGATGTACGTGCGCCCGCCCTCGTTGCGGACCGTCTGGTGCACCTGGTTGGCGAGGTACGAACGCCGATCGGTCTCGACGACGTACGAGAACATCGGCGTGAGGTCCTTGTACTCCTTGTAGAGCTGGAGCTCGATGTCCGCCTCGTACTGCTCGAGGTCCTCGGCGCTCATGGAGCAGCACCCTACCGGCGGTGCCGGCCCTCCCGTTTCGGTCGGGCTCAGGCCTCGCGGCGCTCGCGGACCTTCGCGGCCTTACCGATACGGTCGCGCAGGTAGTAGAGCTTGGCCCGGCGCACATCGCCTCGCGTCACGACCTCGATCTTGGCGATCGTCGGGGTGTGCAGGGGAAACGTACGCTCGACGCCGACGCCGTAACTGACCTTGCGGACCTTGAACGTCTCCCGGATGCCCGAGCCCGAGCGTCCGATGACGACACCCTGGAACACCTGGACCCGCTCCTTGGAGCCCTCGACCACACGGACGTGCACCTTGAGGGTGTCGCCGGGGGCGAAATCGGGGATGTCGGTGCGCAGGCTGGTCTGGTCGACGAGATCGGTCGGATTCATCGCGGGGTCGCCTTCGTCGTCCTGGGAGATGCGGGCGGACCCGTGATGCTATCGGGGCTGGTCAGCGGAACACAAAGTCACAAGCGGGACGACGACGGCGCCGCCTCAGCGCCCCCCAGCGTCGTCCTCCAGCCCGAACTCGGCCAGGAGCGAGCGCTCCTCCAGCGTCACGCCGCCGCGCGCCTCGACGAGGTCGGGGCGCAGGTCGAGAGTGCGGCGGATCGCCCGGGCGCGCCGCCACCTGGCGATCCGGCCATGGTCGCCCGAGCGCAACACCTCGGGCACCTCCCACCCCCGGAACACGGCCGGACGGGTGTACTGGGGGTACTCGAGCAGCCCGTCCCGGAACGACTCGTCGTCGGCAGACACCCGGTTGCCCATCACGCCGGGAACCAGCCGCCCCACGGCCTCGATGACCACCATCGCGGCCACCTCGCCGCCGGCCAGGACCACGTCGCCGATCGACAGCTCGCCGTCACACAGGTGCTCGCGCACCCGCTCGTCGATGCCCTCGTAGCGGCCGCACAGCAGGCTGAACCCGCCCTCGAGTTCCGAAAGCTCGTGAGCCACCGCCTGGTCGAAACGGCGGCCGGCCGGGCCCAGGTAGAGGAACGGCCGCGGCGGGTCGATGGCCTCGACGGCGGCGAAGATGGGCTCGGCCATGAGGACCATGCCGGCGCCGCCGCCGAACGGGGCGTCGTCCACCGACCGATGGGGGTCGGTCGCGCAGGACCGCAGGTCGTGGACCCTGATGTCGAGCGTCCCCGCCGCCCTGGCCTTGCCGACGAGGCTGTGGGCGGCGAAGTGGTCGACCAGACCCGGGAAGATCGTGAACACGTCGATGCGCATGGGGGCCCCTAGGGCTCCAGGAGACCCTCGGGCGGATCGATGACCACCCGTCCGGGCATGCGCTCGACCACGAACACGACCGGCACCAGGGCCCCACCATCGATCTCGAGCAGGTCGGACGCGGGGTTGGCGACCACCGCAACGCACGTACCGGCCACCTCGCCCTCGACGGTGACCACCTCGCTGCCCACGAGATCGTGGACCCACAGCGTGTCGGGATCGTCCAGAGCCTCAGCCCGCAGTGCCAGGCCCCGCAGCCGTTCGGCCGCCTCTCGGCCAGCATGACCCTCGAACGCCACGATCCAGCGGCGCTGATGAGGACGGGCGGCGGCGACTGTGAGGTCACCGGCGTCGCTGGAGAGGACGCTGCCCGGGGCGAGGCGCTCGACGCGATCCGTTGTCAGATCGACGACCACCTCGCCGCGCAGGCCGTGGGGCCTGGTCACGCGGCCCACTTCGAGCAGGGGTGCGACGAACGTCGGTTCCGCCGGTTGCTCGAAGTCCGGCGCCACCTTGGCACCTGGAGTTGGTGGTCCGCGCCTCCGCGGCATCAGGGTTCAGTCCTCGAACTCGACCTCGACGTCGCTGCCGTCGCGGGCGGCGGCCGCGCGGGTCACGGTGCGGATCGCCTGGGCCACACGGCCTCGCTTGCCGATGACCCTCCCCATGTCGGAAGGGCCGACCCGAACGGTGAGGCGCGGCATGCCGCGGCCCCGTTCGGTGTCGATGCGCACGGCGTCGCGATCCTCGACCAGGGAGCGCACCAGGTGCTCGAGGACGGCGCGGGCCGTCGGCACCTCGGGCGGGGCGGCGGTGTCGCTCACCCGCTCTGCTCGGCGCTCTCGTCGGTGTCGTCGGCCGGAGCCTCGGCCTCCGCTTCGCCGGGCCCGTCTGCCTCGGGCGCCGCGTCGGTCGCGGCGGGCTTCTTCGCAGTGGCCTTCTTGGCGGTCGACTTGCTCGTGGTCGCCTTGCTGGCGGTCGCCTTGGCGGTCGTCTTGGCCGTCGCCTTGGCGGCGGCCTTGGCCGGCTTGCCCGCCGGCTCCGCGGCGGGCTCGGACGAGGCATCGCCCCGGAAGGTCCCCCAGGCGCCCGAGATCTCGAGCAGCTTGCGTACCGACTCGGTCGGCTGAGCGCCCTTGCGGAGCCAGTCGACGGCCTTGTCGTTGTCGATGCGGATCGACGAGGGGTCGGGCCGCGGGTCATAGACGCCCACGATCTCGATGAATCGCCCGTCACGGGGCGACCGGGAATCGGCCGCGACCACGCGGTACGTCGGTTGCTTCTTCTTGCCCATCCGCATCAGGCGGAGCTTGACGGCCACTCGCGTTCTTCTTTCTTTCGTCTCGGGGGTAGCGAGGTTATTGGTTGAGGCCCGGCAGGGTGAAAGGCTGACGCGCCGCGGCCCGGCCGCCACCGCCCGGGGGCGTGAC
>Ga0081538_10003597_pt1 | contig 14563 bp, 15 predicted proteins | sample TabmetS5T2R1_FD_71022 | JGI IMG/M metagenome (GOLD analysis project Ga0081538, IMG submission 71022) | Tabebuia heterophylla rhizosphere microbial communities from the University of Puerto Rico - S5T2R1 | ecosystem: Host-associated > Plants > Roots > Rhizosphere ... | reverse complement strand
CTGGGGGGCGGCCCCGGCCATCTGGGGCGGCTCGGGTCCGACCGCCGTTCGCAGCAGCACGGCCGCTTCGTCGCGGGTGAAGCGCAGATCGGCCGCGCGTAGCTCGGTGAGCTGGCCACGGGCGCGCAGCCTAGCCAGGGGCAGCGGCGGGTCGGCGCGGCTAGCCAGCACCAGGCACAGCGAGGCCGGCAGGTGCTCCAACAGGAACGCGAGCGAGGCGTGGACCTCCGGCGCCTCGACCATGTGGTAATCATCCAAGACCACCACGACCCCCTCGGCCATGCCGACCAGCTCGTTGACCAGCGCCGTCACCACACCCTCGAAAGAACGTGGTGACGGAGGGCCAAGCAGCGCGGCGACATGCTGGGCGACCGCCGGCCGCACCCGGTCCAGCGCGGCAGCGACGTGCCGCCAGAACCGCGCCGGGTCGCTGTCGCCCGTGTCGAGCGACAGCCAGGCGACCGGACGAGGATCGCGCCGGGCCCAGTCGGCCAACAGAGTCGTCTTGCCAAAGCCAGCCGGGGCGCACACCAGGGTCAGTTCGCCCTCATGCGCCTGAGTGAGCGGGACGGCGAGTCGGGGGCGGGCCACAAAGCCAGGGCGGGTGCGCGGCACGTGCAGCTTGGTAGCCAGCAGCACATCCGGCTGGATTGTGGCGGCAGCAGCCGTGGTCGTCACGGGCGGTTCAGCCATTGGTGCCCCACCTCATGCCGGGTTCGCCATGACGGGGTTCCAAGACGGTTCATTGTAGTGGCTGGCCGGGTGGTCGCCGTCTGCGGCCAGCGCCGCCGCGTGGTGGCAGGTTCGCGTGTTCACCGCCCGACGTGGCAGGTGCTCGAGGCGGTCGGTCCCCACGTTGGGAGCGTCCCTGGCGAGGGGCTGACCAGCGACGGTGGTGGTCGTGGCGATCGGCAGGGGTCAGCCTTGGAGCAAGCTCCGCGGCGGCCAGTCAAGTCGCGTCTTGTGGTGTAGCTCCTGATCGTCATCGAGGCAGCGGTCATGGAGCAGCGAGCTGCGGCACCTCCTGGTGGTCTGGGCTGTCTGGCTGAACTCGCGCCAGAACGCCTCGGTCTCGGCCTCGCCGACGTCCAGACCGATCACTTCACGGCGGCCCGAGGCGTGCACCCCGTAGGCGATCACCAGTGCCTTGTGACGCACCCCGCCCGGCTCGCGCACCCGCTCGACCTTAGCGTCCAGCCACAGGTACGGATAGGCGCCCTCCAGCGGCCGCTCGCCGAAGACGCCGACCTGCTCGTCCAGCCCCCGACAGAGCCGCGATACCTGGTCCTTGCTCAGGTGGGGCAGGCTCAGCTGCTGGACCAGCCGGTCGACCTTCCGCGTCGACACGCCATTGACCTAGGCCTCTTGGACGACCGCCACCAAGGCCTGCTCGGCGCGCCGACGCGGCTCCAGAAACGACGGGAAGTAGCTGCCCTGGCGGAGCTTGGGGATGGCCAGCTCGATGCTGCCGACCCGAGTGTCCCACTCGCGAGGGCGGTAGCCGTTGCGGTGAGTGGTCCGCTCAGGGCTGCGCTCGCCCAGTTCGGCGCCGATCTTGGCGGCGACCTCGGCCTCCATGAGCTCGCGGGCTATCCAGGCCACGCTCTCCAGCAGCACATCGGCGTGCTCCTGGCTCATCAGCTTGTCGGCCACCTGGGCAGCGGTCATCCTGGGCCTCTCGGCCATCGTGGCGTCTCCTTCGTCGATCCTTGGACAGACCGACGATCATGAGACCCGCGGTGGCCGAGGTCCATCCGGCCCCGCGGACTTCCTACACCACCCTCCCCGACGCGACCCCGACAGCGGCAGGAAACGGCGCTCGACCATGCAGGGATGCTACCTCCCATAAGACCGTCGCGGTGCCGTAGCCAACGACGAGCGGGAGATCAGGATGTCGTTCCGCTGGGACTGCCATTGGCCGGCATTGACCAGGCGATCTCCGCCCAGCCCTCATCGATGGGCTCGTGATGGGCGGACCACATAACCTCCCCGTCGGGAAGTCGCTAGCAGCTCGAACCCACGGGAGGCGCCGTCAGACAGGCGCCAGCACGCGGGTGGCCAGCAAGGCGAGGCCGCGGGCGACCTCAGCCTGGGAGAGCCCACGGGCCTCGCGTTGATAGCGGTACAACTCGGGAGTCAACGGCGCGAGCAGGCTGTCAGCCAACACCTCGGCTTCGGGGCCGACCCCGGCCGCCCGCACCAGCGCCGCAACGTGGGCACGCCAGAAGCCGTAGGCGCCGGTGCCAAAGCGCCGGGTGCCGGTCTCGGCGGCCAGGGCGAGATGCCCGTGCCGCTCCAGCAGGTCGACCATCGCCTCGTAGAAGGCGGCCAGGCGCTGGCCCGGGGGAGCTTCTGGGCCGAGCGGTGGGGGGCCCCGGAGGAGTCGCTGCTGGAGGGCACGCTCGTGCTCATCCAGCAGCGCGACCGCGATCGCCTCCAGGCTCGGGTAGCGGCGATACAGCGTCCCCTTGCCGACGCCGGCCGCCCGCGCGATTTGCTCCATGGTCACCTGCTCGGGCGTCGAGCGCTCCAGCAGGCGCTCGGCGGCGGCCAAGACGCGTTCCCTGTTGCGGGCGGCGTCGGCGCGCTCGGCTCGTGCCATGGGATCGAGGATAGGGAATAAGCGGACTGACCGTCCAGTTGAAACGGACGTGACGTCCGCTTATGTCTGGAGGCAGCTGATGAGCGCCATCCTTGTCACCCTCGCGTTTCTGGTCGGCGGCCTGCTCGCCGTCCAAGGCGGAGCCAATGTTCAGCTGAGCACGGCGGTCCGGAACCCGCTTGGTGCCGCGACCTTGCAGCTTGGGATCGCCGCGACTGCGCTGATCCTGCTGGCTGCCGCGCTGGGTACGCTTGGCGCCATCGGTCGTCTCGACGACGTGGCGTCCTGGCACCTGATCGGGGGACTGGCCAGCGCCATGTACATCACTGCCGGCATCGTCCTCTTCCCCCGCCTGGGGGCGCTCGTCAGCGTGGCCCTGTTCGTCGCCGGACAGATGATCGCATCGGTGGTTCTGGACGGCTTTGGGCTTCTGGGGCTCTCCCGTGCGCCGGTGTCGACAGCTACGGTGGTCGGTGCGTTGGCCGTCCTGGCGGGCATGACGGTGATCTTGACAAGTTCACGGCAGGCGTCGGCCCCTCCAGGGAGCCGAGCCACCGCCGCTCGTCCGCTGCTTGCCGCGTTCGGGCTCCTGGCCGGGGCTGGCCTGCCGGTCCAGGCGGCCGTCAACGCGCACCTCCGCACCGACCTCGACGCTCCCTTCACCGCGGCGGCGATCAGCTTCATTGTCGCCACCGCGGCGGTGCTCGTCATCCTCGCCGTGGCCTTCGCCGGCCGAGCGGCTCCGCCATGTCTGGCTGGCCTTCGCGGCCTGCCCTGGTGGGGCTGGCTGGGCGGGCTGGTCGGAGCGTCCTACGTCACCGTGTCGCTGCTCGCCGTCCCGGAGATCGGAGCGGCACCGACGATCGCGCTCAGCGTCGCCGGCCAGCAGCTGGCCTCGTCGCTGGTCGACCATGCCGGACTCCTCCGGCTGCCAAGACGACCGCTGACCCTGGGCCGCATCGCGGGCGTTGTTGTCCTCCTGTCGGGGGCCGTGCTGCTCCAGCTCACGCGATGACGGGAGCACCAGTCGATTCACGCATCCGATATCTCTGCCGAACAGGAGGTAGTTCTGGTGAGCACGGTCTCCGTCGACGGGATCACCGTTGGATACGACGACGAGGGCAGCGGCGAACCGCTGGTGCTCGTCCACGGACACCCATTCGACCGGTCCATGTGGCGGCCGCAGTTTGAGGCCTTCAGCCGGTCTGGTTGGCGGGTGATCGTCCCTGACATTCGCGGCTACGGCGAGACCACGGTGGTGCCGGGCGCCACGACGCTGGAGACCTTCGCCCGTGATCTGGTCGGCCTCCTCGAGGCTCTCCAGGTGGACCGGATCGTCCTTGGCGGGCTGTCCATGGGCGGGCAGATCGTCATGGAGTTCTACCGGCTGTTCCCCCATCGGGTCCGCGGCCTCGTCCTTGCCGACACCTCCGCGCGGGCGGAGACCCAGGTTGGCAAGCGGCTCCGCCACCGCACAGCCGATCGGCTGCTGCGTGAGGGGATGGCGCCCTATGCCGAGGAGGTGCTGGCCAAGATGGTGGCCCCGCACAACCTCCGAGCCCGGCCCGATCTGGCCCGGCATGTGCTGGCCATGATGCTGGCCACCCCACCGGAGGGTGCGGCGGCTGCTCTGCGCGGCCGCGCCGAACGCCCGGACTATCTCGACCTGCTTACGCACGTTACGGTGCCCACGCTGGTTGTGGTCGGTGCTGATGACACCTTCACACCGGTCAGCGAGGCCCGACTACTGCACGAACGCATCCCAAACGCGAGCCTGGCAGTGCTCCAGGGTGCCGGCCACATGCCCAACCTGGAGCGACCGACCAAGTTCAACGGCGCTCTCCGGGGTCTTCTGGAGGCGGTTGGGAACGGAGGACCGACCAACGGCCAGTGAGGAGATAATCGCAGGTGGACGAGTCATCACTGTGCCGGTGCGCGGGCTCCCAGTGGTGCCTGGACACGCGAACAGGTCCAGCACGTGGACGCTCACCAGCAGCCCGCCCCAAACCGAGCCCGCGGCCGTAGGCGTCAGGTGATCGGCACGGCCGACAGGATCAATGACCGGGGGCACGTGGTGCAGGTTGCGACCAGGTAAGTGGTTGATGAGGGGCGCACGCGGCGTCGGTCGGAGCGGCGTCCTGAGCCCCTGGGGTGGCAGATCCTCATCCGTTTTCGCCGGCGATGCCGTGCAAGGAGGGGACGACCTGATGGTTGGTCAGGATCTCGTCGACCAGCCCGTAGGCCAGGGCCTGATTGGCGTCCAGGATGAAGTCGCGGTCGGTGTCGCGGGCGATCTTCTCCACCTCTTGGCCGGTGTGGGCGGCCAGGAGCTGGTCGACCAGCCCCCGAAGGCGCAGGATCTCGCGGGCCTGGATTTCGATGTCGACCGACTGGCCCTGGGCGCCGCCGGACGGCTGGTGCAGCAGGACCGTCGAATGGGGCAGCGCATACCGCTTGCCGGGGGCCCCGGCGGCTAGGACGACGGCCGCCGCCGACGCCGCCCAGCCCAGGCAGGTGGTGGCCACGTCCGGCTTCACGTACTGCATGGTGTCGTAGATGCCGAGCAGGGCCGTGACCGATCCGCCGGGCGAGTTGATGTAGAGCTGGATGTCCTTGTCCGGGGCCTCGGACTCCAGGTGGAGGAGCTGGGCCATGACCAGGTTGGCGCTGGTGTCGTCGACCGGGGTGCCGAGGAAGATGATCCGCTCGTTCAGCAGCCGCGAGTACAGATCAAAGGACCGCTCCCCGCGGCTGGTCTGCTCGATGACGACAGGTACGAGGTTCGACATTGGATCTCCCAGGATGTGGAGGGTGCTGCCCGGCCCGAGCGGATGTGCAACCAACCCTAGCTAGGCGGCCGATTCCGCTGCTGGTGAACGACAGATGCATGGCTGCTCGCCGATGAAATGGCTCAGCACGGTGGCGTGGCCTTGACCTTCCCGGCTGTTGCAGCTCTGGTCCACCACCGCTCCTTTGAGTTGGTCTGGGTCTGGTCGGCACGCTACGGACGCGCTCGAGGCGGGGCATCACCCGAATGTGGACTTGGAGGTGGAAGGTTCCGCCTCATCGTGCGGGCGTCACCGATGGTCACAAGTCGGTCCGGGACGCCGCCGGCTTCGTCGACCACGTCGCCGAGCGCTTGGCCGGCATCGGGGTCCAGGTCACCAGGGTGCTGACCGACAACGGCCCAGAATCCACCGGTCGGACGGCCCAGGCCGCAGCATCGGCCACCACCGCCCGCCTCGCTCACCCAACCACAACGCCGTCTGCAAACGCTTCCAAGGCACCGCCAATGTCACATCGAACGGAGTTGAGGTGTCACCTCTTCGACATGTCGCGGCGGAGGAATGTGGCCGATGATGGAGTCAGACTGGCTGGCGGAGGGCTTCGAGAGGAACCGGCCCCGCCTGCGGGCGATGGCCTACCGCATGCTCGGCTCGCTCGCCGAGGCCGACGACGCCGTCCAGGAAGCCTGGCTGCGCCTCAGCCAGTCAGACGCCAGCGGCATCGATAGCCTCGACGCCTAGCCGGCGAAGGTCGCCTGGGGATCGAAGCTCGGGACGGCCAGTAGCACCCCGACCACGATCTCGCTGAGCCCAAGGATGGCCTTGTAGGCCCAGGCAGCCGCCCCGAAGGGGCCGGCGGAACCAAGTCCGCTGCTCGTCAGGGCGTGCCAGGCTCATCGTGTGGCGCCTCCGGCTCGGCCGAATGGTTGGCAGGGGTGCCGATCAGGCGCTCCGGCAGCCGCGGCTCACCCGGCCAGGGCCTCCAGCAGCACCTGGCTGGGAACCCTTCGGGCGGCATAACGCAGCGCCAGAGCCACCACCACGTCATTCAGGGGCCGATGAGAGGCAGGAATTCGGGCAGCAGGCTACGTGGCGGCTGCCCGGTCGGCGTAGGCCCGGGCCAGCGGGGCGCCGAAGCGGAAGCCACTCCTGCGCGCCGGATTCGTTGATGCCGCAAGACGCTGCTACGCGGAGCGTTGGGCCTTGGCGTAGGTGTGGCGAGCGGTAGTGACCTCGTCCATGTGCGCCTCGGCCCAGTCCTTGATGCCTACCATCACGGGTACCAGGGTACGGCCCAGCGGGGTGAGCTCGTAGTCGACGCGCACCGGCACGGACGGGGTGACCGTGCGCATGATCAACCCGTCGCACTCGAGCGTGCGCAGCGTCTGAGTGAGCATCTTCTGGCTCACTCCGGCGATCCGGCGGGCCAGTTCACTGTGGCGTTTGGCACCCTCCTCCAGCGCGCAGAGCACCAGGCCCACCCACTTGTCGCTCACAGAGTCCATCAACTGGCGAGTGGGACATTCGGCCATGAAGGCGTCGTAGTCCCTCTTCGCCTGCTGACGCCGCTGGCTCGCACTGACGGTCGCCACAGGTTCCCCCTCGCACCATAGGCACTTTTCGGTACCTACTTTCTTCTAGAGCCTAACGCTCCTACGGTGGTTGCGCAAGCGCCAGAGACAAGGAGGAGCACCCATGCAAGCCGTCACCATCAGCACCTTCGGCGGTCCCGACGTGCTGGGCGTCGCCGACGTCGCGGTGCCCGAGCCTGGCCCCGGTCAGGTTCGAGTCAAGACGCACGCCGCCGCCGTCCACCCCGTCGACCTGGCGATCAGGGCCGGCGCGTTCGCCGAGCTGCTGCCCGATCAGCCACAGTATGTCCTCGGCTGGGACGTGGCGGGGACCGTTGACGCGGTCGGTGCGGAGGCCACCGCGTTCCACCCCGGCGATGCGGTGGTGGGACTGTCGGTGTGGTTCCGCAGCCTCGCGGGGACCCAGGCCGAGTTCGTCGTCCTGGACGCCGCCGGGGTTGCCGCCGCACCCGAAGGGGCCAGTTGGGTTGAGGCCGCGACCCTCCCGCTGAACGCGCTAGCCGCCGTCCAAGCCCTGAACCTGATGCCACAGGGCACCCGCAGCGTCGCCATTACCGGCGCGGCCGGCGCCGTGGGCGCGTTCGCCGCTGAACTGGCCGCCCACCGTGGACAGTCGGTGTACGCGGTCGCCAGCGCCCAGGACGAAACATTCATCCGTGGCTTGTCCGCAGCGTTCGTGCCGCGCTCGACCGACCCGGCAGGCGCGATCCGGGCAGCGGCCGGCGGGCCGGTCGACGCCGTCCTCGATACGGCCGGGACCGGCGGGGCCGCACTCGGGGCAGTGTCCGAAGGTGGCACCTTGGTCACCACCATCCCCCCGTCCGCACCGCCGGCCGAGCGCGACATCCAGGTGGCGGCACTGCAGGTCGAGGCCGACGGTGGCCAGCTCGCCGAGTTGGCCGCCCTGGCCGAGCAGGGGAAGCTGACCCTTCGCGTCGCGCAGACCCTTCCTCTTCAAGACGTGGCCCTGGCGCACGCTCGGCTGGAGAAGGGTGGCGTCCGCGGGCGCCTCGTTCTCGCCCCCTGACCCCACGTCGCAACCGCGACGGCGTGGGCGTGCTGCGGAATCGATGCGTGACCGAACGGAGCTACCTCATGCGACGCGACCTGGCAGGGGTAGTCGAGTCCGCAGATCACGCACGCCAGCCCGTTGGCTTGCGTGGCGGTCAACGCGCTGATGATCTTCTCGGTGCTCACCGGGGCACCGTCACCCGCCACCAGACCGCGGGTGCCCGATCACAACCGGCTTGATCCCAATCTCAGAACCTTCGACGAGCACGCCCGGTGCGCCTCCAGCCACAGCAGCCACGCCACCGCTGCTGGCTGAAGGCGTACCGAGCATCCGCAGGTGTTCGTCCCCTCAGAAGTTGGCGGCTCAGGGCGGCTTCCCAAGCGGGGCTCATGACATGAGCATCATGGACGCCCTGATGGTCACCGCCCTAGCGGTCGACTGAATACGCGGACTGAACGAGACCCCGCCCCCCTCTGATCGGTCATGACGTACCCCTTCCCGCGCTTGCATGCTCCTGAGTCGGGAAGTCGCTTGATGCGCTCAGTTCGGCCCAGGCTTCGAGCTCTTGGAGCTGGGGCGGTCAGCTTGGCCCGGATGCGCTCCAGCGCCATCGTCCCGAGCGGCAGCCGACGCGGCGGATCCGCGGCCTCAACCGCCTTCACGATCGCGCGGGCGGCCCGCGCCGGATCGCCTGGCTGGCGCCCGTCCAGCTGCTCGAGCTGCTCCCGCACCCGACCGACGCTGTCAGCGTAGTCGCTGATCCGCTCTGAGGACTTCACCGACCCCTCGCTCAGCAGCCTCGTCCGGTGCGGGCCCGGCTCGACGATCGTCACCCTGATCCCGAGGGGCGCGACCTCATCTGCGAGCGACTCGACAGGCCCTCGATGCCGTTCAGCGACGACATCTAAACCGGGTGACCGGACCGCTGTCGGCGTAGGTGCGGCAGGGCCGCCCAGGTGACGTGATGGCGCCAAACAGATCCGTCTCGACCAGCTGGCGCCACTCTTGGTCGCTGAGCTCTTCGACGGCTCCAACGTGCGCGAACCCGGCGTTGTTGACCACCACATCGACGCGGCCGAAATGGGACACCGCCTTGTCGACCGCTTCGCGCGCCGCATCCGCGTCGGTGATGTCGAGGGCAAGGGCCACCGCCCGGCTCCTATCCTCCCCACCAGGGGCTTGAGGACATCGGGGTCGCGACCGGTGGCGACGAGGCGGTCGCCGCGTGCCAGCACCTCCTTGCCGATCGCCTGGCCGAAGCCGCTCGAGGCGCCCGTCACAGACCACACTCTGCCACGGCCGTTCACGGACACTGGAAGCTCCTCGCTGATCCGTCGGATCGCTTCCTGGCTTGGGTGCACGTCGCGTCGGAGCAGAAGTCCGGCGGCCCGGAGATAGCTGCTGGCGCCCCTCGACCAAGCCGTCGTGGAAGGCGAGCTCCACGTCGAGGGACCGCAGCAGCCCCAGCGCCGGCCGGTTGGTCGGGTCCACGAGATAGACCAGGCTGGTCAGGCCCGCCCGGACGGCCACCGGCCGGAGGGCCTGGACCAGCAGCCGTCCGATGCCGCGGCCCTGGTACTGGTCGGTGACACAGGCGCCGACCTCGGCCGCGCCCGGCTCGTCGGCCAGCGCGACGTAAGAGGCGATGCCGACGCACTCGCCCTCGACGACGGCGACCATGGCGACATGGCGGCGGCCGTCGACGTCCACCAGCCGGCGCACCATGGCCTCGGGCAGCCGCGGCATGGGCGTCAGGAACCGGCGGCGCCTGGACTCGGCGGACAGCCCGGCGAAGAACGGGCGACCAGCTCATGTTCGTCGCGGTGCAGTGGCCGTAACTGAACTGCGATGCCGTCGCGGGCGGTGGCCAGGTCCATGGGAGGGTCGGCCGCGCCCAGCGCCACCTCCGGTCCCGTCATGACCCTGTCACGGCGTCGCCGAGATTCGGGTTGCTGATGGCGCGGTCGAGGACTCCATGATGCCCTCACCCGAACCCGGTAGCGGGCCCGCCAGCCGTCGCCGGCCACGCCACCTGCCGCCGCGACGTCGACGCCGGGCGACATGACCCAGGCGTTGGCGTTCCGCCTGGCGGTGGAACTCGGCCACCCGGTCCCTTGCAAGCTGTCTGGTCAACGTCAGCGTCACGGTCTCCTCTGCTTGTTCGCCAGCGTTGTCGTGTGACCGACGGTAGGGAGCGGACCGCCCTGGAGCATCACGCGAAAAAGGGATGACTAGGTGGAGTGTTCTTGTTCCGGGAGGGAAAGCGTGCCGCGCTGAAGCGGAATGAGGCAGTTGCTAGCAGCAGTCTGACGCCTTCGCGTGGTCGCATCCGCGTGTTGCCATAGGAGGAGCCGAAGCGCCTTCCCGCCGGTCCTATTAGGCGCTGCCCTCCACATGAGGCAAGGCCGCCGGCGGTCCGCGCTTGGGCGCTGGGTTGCTGGCCGGCATGGGCTCCCGGCAGTTGGACGTTCACGGCCCGGGTGACGTCGTGGTGACGAGGCCGTCCCGAACCTCCAGTTGATCTCCGCGCCCGCCGGGGATCTGGATGGCCTCGGGGCCGAACCGGTGTCCTCGACCGCGCCATCAGCTCGGTCATGCCCGCCCCGGGGCGGCATCGGTGGCGGCCAGGGCCAGGAGGACCAGCAGGGCGGGGAGGCGGCGCACGGCCGGACGGCGGCGCACGGCGGTCACCAGCCTCGCCGCGGGCGGCCCTCGAGCTGGCCGACCCGCTCCAGGACCCGGCGGCCGAGCAACTCCCGCTCGGCCGGGCCGAGCCGGCGGCGCAGCTCGGGCAGGAGCAGGGCCTCGGCGTCGCGGGCGTGCTGGCGGAACACCTGCATCAGGGCCCGGACTTCGCCGTCGTAGCCCCGGTCGGCCGGGAGCATGCCCCCCAGCTCGACCATGACCAGGTCGAGCAGGTGGTCCTGCTGGAGCTGGCGCTCGATCTCGGGGCCGTGGCGGCCGGTGTGGGCCCGGCCGGGTAGAGTAGCTCGTCCTCGACGGCGACGTGGGTGGCCAGCGCGGCCGCCATGGCGGCGACGGCCCGGCGGCGGACGGCGTGGCTGCCCTCGGCGGCCTCGTAGGCCTCGAACTGGCGCTCGACCCGCTCGTGCAGGGCGACCAGTATGCGGGCGGCGTCGGCGGCGGCGTCCACGCCGACCGGCCGCAGCGTCCTGGCCTCCCGCTCGGGGGTGGGGTCGATGCTTGACGCACCAGCCTGGGATGTCAACGGAGCCTCCCTGGTCCTCTCCTTGATTCGGCTGAGGTTGATCATGTGCGCGACGGTAGTGGGCTGAGCGCACCGGAACATCAAGCGAAAGTGGGTGACCAGGTGGAGTGTTCGGGAGGAGTTGAGGCCGGGGGGGTCCGCGCCCGGAATGGCCACGGAGCGGTCGGCCCGGTGCAACTAGGTTGCTCCTCTGTCAAGCAGCAGCAGGAGAACCTGCTCCTAGCCGCTGTTCGGCCAGCTTGAGGTGCTGGTAGACGGCTCGGGCGATGCGGCGTTTGAGTGCGCGGACGGCATCGCCGGTGGCGTCGCGATGGGCGCGACGCCGCTGGTAGTAGGTTTGGCCTGGGCCGGGCAGGCGCAGTTGGGTGATGGCGATGCGGTGCAGGGCGGCGTTCAGCTGCCGGTTGCCACCGCGTGACAGCCGATGGCGGTCGGTGCGGCCGGGAGCTGACCGGGACCGGGGGGCCGCCCTCGGTGCGGCCGGAGCTGACAGGGACGGGGCCACTCCGGCGTGGATGGCAAAGCCGGCCTCGGAGCGGAACCGGGTCGCCAGCGGTCTCGGCGATGAGCTTGGCCGCGGTCAGCGGCCCGCAGCCGGGCAGGCTGAGCAGCGATGGGGCCAGCCGGGCACCATGCTGGCGGAGTTGACGGTCCAGCTGCCCGATCTGGTCGGTGAGGGCCCCGATGTCGGTGACTTGGGCCTGGCAGATCCTTACCTGCACCAGGCAGCTGGCGTCGGCGGCGGCCTGGGCGAGCCTGGCGGTGATGCGACCCAGGCCCGGGCCGGGCAGCCGGCGTGAACCGCCCCGGATTCCAGGGATCCGGCGCGGCCCGCAGGGCGGCTCGGTTGGCCCGACTGGAATAGGCCTTGTCCCCGGTCAGATGCGCCACGCGGGTACGAGGCCGGCCCCCGCCACCTGCACGGCGTTGAGCATCGGCGCCCAATAATCGCCATCCTGGCAGCTCAGCGAACAAATCATCGGTTGCCTGTTGGCGATGATGGTGGATGCAATGTCCGGCATGGTCGCCCAGGTGCGCCCGCCACGGCGAGATGAGCTGAACGCGTACTACCGGGCCTCGCCAAGCTGCGATCCGGGCAAACTGCACCCGAATCGTCACACGGAAGACGCCAACGCATGACTACACCACCATCGCCACCTGGAGCGGAGCGGACTGACGGATCATCCGTCCAGATCGGCGCTCTCGTTCCGCTAACTCGGCCTGGCTGGGTCGAGGCAGGCCGACACTTGCTCGCTGGACTCGAGCTGGCCGTTCGCGAAGTCAGTGACGCCGGCGGGATCGTCGGAAGACCACTCGAGCTGGTGGTCCGAGACACCGCGGCTGATCCACAGAGGGCCGCGGCGGCCGTAGACGAATTGGCTCGTCTGGGCGTGGCTGCCTTGGCGGGGGAGTATCACAGCGTCGCCGCTCGCGCCGCTGCTGCCAAGGCCGACGCCCTCGGCCTGCCGTTCCTCTGCTCGTCAGCGGTTCTCGACGCGCTTACCGACCAGCCAACGGAATGGGTCGCGCGCCTCGCCCCGGCGCAGTCCCACGGCTGGCAGGTGTACGCAGACTTCCTCCTCAGCGCGGGGTACCGTCGAATCGCCGTAGCAGCCGAGTCGAGTGCCTATTGGGCAGGTGGGGCCCGCATTCTGCGGGACTACCTCGTTCCACGCGGCGGCACCGTCATCGAACTCGACATGGGCGCGCTCGCCCCCACGGCCGTCTGCGACGAACTCGTCGACCATCGCGCGAAAGCCCTCCTTCTACTGGTCGGCCATCCGGAGCCGGCAGTGTCGATCGTCAAGGCTGTCCGCCGCGACCAGCGCCTCGCCGAGATCATGATTGGCGCTCCGGCCGGGCAACCGGAGTTCGCCGAGTGGGTGACGTTGCTGGGCGACGACAGCGCCGCGATCCCGTTCTTGCGCTACCTGCCCGAGCGCCTCAGCCCACTTGGTGCACGAGTCGAGACGGCCCTCCGTGAGCGGTTAGCCGAAGCGCCCTCCTTCGTCGCCTTCGAGGGCTACGACACGGTCGCCGTCCTCGCCGATGTGCTACGTTCTCAGGGCGCGGACCGGGCGCGCACTGCCGAATCCTGGGCGCGCGTTGCAGTCGAAGGCACCCGCGGGCAGATCCAGTTCTCCCGCACGCCAGGTATCAGCGTTTGGCAATGGGCTTGGACGCCAATCCAAGTCGTTGATCGAGATCCGGCGGAACCAAATCGTTTTCGGATTCTTCACGCCAGCTGAGCGAGCTCGGAGGTCCGACTGCCCAGATCTTCCGAACTTTAGGCTGTCTACCTATCTCCGTGTTAATACGGGCTCTCAGCTTCGCGGCAGGCCCCGACCGCATTCTCAGACCATCGCGCGGCAGCCGGCGCTAGCCTGGCTGCGGACGCTGACCGGGAACTACAACTAGGTCATCGCCGAGACCGCCGGTGGGGCCCCTTTCGCTCCACTTTCGCTCCTCCCGACGCCCGGCCGCCCGGGACGAGCCGAAACAGGCGGGGACGCCGGGTGACGGTCGAGGCTGTCGTCAGGCCGTTTGTGCACGTCACGGGCAGTAGTCGGAGCCGGGTGGGGGACGGGAGGCACCTGTGAGGAGCCGCCGGTGCTGTAAAATCGCCGGCATTGCCTACACAGGTTCGAATCCTGTCCCTGCCACATACGCTCTGAGCTGCGGGAACGCGGCCGGTTCAGACGATGGGGGCGGTCCGGTCGCGCTCGGTTGGCGCGGGGACCCCTGTCGTGTCGGCGTCGGCGTCGGCGTCGGCGTCGGCGAGGCGGTCGACGGCGCGTCGCAGCACCTCGGGAGGGTGGGTGAAGGGCAGGCGGAGCCGGTCGTCGAAGGCATGACCGGTGCCGAACCGCGGACCCGCGGCCAGCCGTAGCCCGTGTCGCTCGGCGACCGCGACCAGGCTGGTGGAGCGGGCCGACGGCAGCCGGGTCCAGAGCACCAGCCCGCCCGCGGGCTCCGGGACGCCCCAGCCGGGCAGCCGGTGCCGCAGGGCCGCCACCAGCACGTCCCGCCGCTCACGCAGCCGGTGCCGCTGCGCCTCGAGCGCCGCGTCGGCATCGTCGAGGAGGTGGCAGGCCGCGAGCTGCTCGACCGCCGGCCCGGACAGGCGGAATCGGACCACGGCCGTGGTCATCCGCTGGATGAGCTCGGTGTCGGCCCGCGCCCAGCCGATCCGCATCCCACCCCAGAACGCCTTGCTCAGGCTGCCCACGCTGATGTGGGCAGACGACAGAGTGGCCAAGGGGGGGCCGGGGGTGGTGTCCAGACCGAGCTCGACGAACGTCTCGTCAACGATGGCCGTGGTGCCGGCCCGGCGTAGCGCCC
>Ga0081538_10003596_pt1 | contig 14567 bp, 14 predicted proteins | sample TabmetS5T2R1_FD_71022 | JGI IMG/M metagenome (GOLD analysis project Ga0081538, IMG submission 71022) | Tabebuia heterophylla rhizosphere microbial communities from the University of Puerto Rico - S5T2R1 | ecosystem: Host-associated > Plants > Roots > Rhizosphere ... | reverse complement strand
AAGCGGCTTGTGTACGACCGTGCCGCCGAGCCGATGCTGAGCGAGCTCGGTGGGGCGCTGCCCGAGCAGGGGGCGGGGACCCAGGCGGCGGTCGAGAAGCTGCTGCGCGTCGGGACGGCCACGGCGACCGCGTCGGCCGGGCCGCGCTTCTACCACTTCGTGATCGGCGGGTCGACGCCGGCGGCCCTGGCCGCCGACTGGGTGGTGTCGCTGCTCGACCAGAACGCGTTCGTGCGGGCCTCCTCGCGGCTGGCCGACGCGGCCGAGACGGTCGCCCTCGACTGGCTGCGGCAGCTCGTCGGGCTGCCGGTGGGCTGGGGCGGGGCGCTGACGGCCAGCGCCACCTTCGCCAACCTGACCGGGCTGGCCCTGGCCACCCACTGGTGGGCCGAGCGGCACGGGGTGGACGTGAGCTCGGCCGGGCTGGCCGGGCTGCCGCGGATGCCGGTGCTCTCCGGGGGGTACGTGCACCCGAGCGCGCGCAAGGCGCTGCAGCTGCTCGGCCACGGCAAGGACACGGTCGAGGTGTTCACTCGCGACGAGGTCGGCCGGGTCGACCTGGCCGCCGTCCGGCGCCGGCTGGGCGGCCTCGACGGGGCGCCCGCGGTGCTCGTCGCGACCGCGGGCGAGCCCAACGCGGGCGAGTTCGACCCGCTGGCCGACCTCGCCGGCCTGGCCGAGGAGTACGGCGCCTGGCTGCACGTCGACGGCGCGTTCGGCCTGTTCGCCGCCCTCTCCCCCCGGACCGCCCACCTCACCGCCGGCATCGAGTGCGCCGACTCCATCGCCGCCGACGCCCACAAGTGGCTCAACGTCCCCTACGAGAGCGGGTTCGCGCTGGTCAAGGACCCGGCCCGCCTGGGCCCAGCGTTCGGCATGCCGGGTGCTGCCTACCTCCCCGGTCCCGACGACCCCCGGGGCGGGTACGGCCTCCTCGGCCCGGAGTCCTCCCGGCGGGCCCGGGCCCTGCCGATCTGGGCCTCCCTCGCCGCCTACGGCCGCGACGGCTACCGGGCGCTGGTCGAGCGCCACTGCGACCTGGCCGCTTACCTGGCGGCGGCCGTCGACGCCGCCCCGGACCTTGAGCGCCTGGCCGAGGTGCCCCTCAACGTCGTCTGCTTCCGCTACCGCCCGGAGGGCCTGTCCGAGCCCGAGCTCGACGACGTCAACCGCCGCCTCGCCGAGGCGCTGCTGGAGGACGGCCGTGTCTTCGCCGGCGGGACCGTCTACGGCGGTCGGGCGGCACTCCGCCCGGCGATCAGCAACTGGCGGACCACGGCGGACGACCTCGACCTCTTGGTGGAGGTTGTCCGCGAGCTCGGCGCCGCTCAGTCGGGCCGGACGGTCGCGGCGGTGCCGTAGGCGACGATCTCGGCCAGGCCGTTGCCGAGGTCGGAGGAGTCGAACCGCACCCCGAGGACGGCATTGCCACCGAGCTGCCGGGCGTGATCGACGAGGCGCTCCAGGGCCGTGTGGCGGGCCTGGTCGACCACCTCGGTGAACTCTCTGACCTCGCCGGCCTTGAGCGAGCGGACGGTGCCGGTCAGCCCCTTGGTCAGCCCGACGCTGCGCACGATCAGCCCCCAGGACAGCCCGAGGGTGCGCTCCACCGTGTAGCCGGGCAGCTCGAAGGTGGTCGAGGTCGGGATGCCGCTCGCCTGTCCGCTGGTCATGGGCGCGCCTCCTCTGGTTCGACCCCGGCCGCGGCGGCGGCCTTGCGGTCCTCGGCGCTGGGGGGGATCACCACCACCGGGCAGAGGCCGTGGAGCACGGCCGCATGGCTGACCGATCCCAGCAGGAGGCTGGAGAAGCCACCCCGGCCCCGTGAGCCCACGACCAGCAGGTCGGCGTCGGCCGACAGCTCGACCAGGGCCTGGGCCGGGTTCCGGTCCTCGACCACGGTGCGCTGCACGTCGATCCCCTCGACGGCCTCGCCGGCGTCGTCGAGCATCCGCTCGAGCAGGTCCTCGGCCTGGCGGCGGACCGCCTCGTGGAACTGGGCCCGCTCCTCGAAGGACTCGGCCAGCTCCTCATCCGGTGGCCTGCCGCCCGCGGCCACGGCCAGGCCCGGCAGGCCCTCCTCGGAGGGGAAGTACAGCGGCGCCGCCAGTGCCTGCCCGTGGTAGGCGTGCACGACTTGCAGGGTCGCCAGCCGCAGCCGCGCCTCGTCGGCCGCCCAGGTCAGCGCCTGGATTGCGCCGGGGGAAGCGTCCACCCCGACCACGATCTTGGCCACCGAACCACCTCCACCCCCCTTGCGACGTCAGGGGAGGATCAGACCACGCAGGCAGCCCGCTGGCGAGCGCGAGCCTCGGCGGCGAACCTAGGGCGGCGGCCCAACCATCGGGATGTCCCGGGTTCTCCCGCAGTCCAGGCAGCGCTGGTAGCGATCGCCGGTCGGGGTCCGCATGGTCCGCCAGCGGTGAAAGAGGCTCAGCCGGCACCGCAACGGCCGGTCCGCCGGCGGCTCCTCCTGCGGAGCGAACTGGCTCTCGTAGCCCCGACGACGCCCGAGCAGGCGAAGCCCGAAAATGAACCCCCACGGGACGACAATGAAGACGAAGACAAAGACGAGGACGTTGATGAGCTCCTGGCTCATGCCCACCTCCCTCCGCCGGTGCGGCGGGTCATCAGTGTCTGGCTTGTGAGCCGGGTTGTCCGCATTCTTGTTTTCAGACGCTACCTGTCAACGCATAACGATCCTCGGAAAGCAAAGAGGCAGGTCATTGACCTGCCTCTGCTGGTGGAGGTGGGGAGACTCGAACTCCGGCCCGCCTCCTGACGGGTGGCCTGGTCATGGCTCGCCCGGCGGCCTGACGTGCGATTCCTTGCTACCGGCTGTGACCGCTCGTGCCCGCTGCACTCCCTTACCTGCCGACTTCACGTGTACCCACCGTGTACCGGCGAGGCTCCGGCCCTGAGTCGACAAGTCATCCTGCCGTCGTGCTGTCCGTAACGTTCTCGGAACGGTCGTCTTGGAAGCTGAGTGCCAGCAGCGAGTCGCAAGGAAGGGCGCATGCGAGTAGGGCGAGCCGGCCGTAACACGGCGACCAGCAGACAGCTCGTCCGAGCTGCATGGGCGATCCTGGCGGTCATCGTCGCCTTGGTGGTGCTGAAGCTGTGGCTTATCGGCTCGGCCCTTGGCCGCATTTCCGACCAGCCCTGGATCCGGGAGCTGCTGTTCCAGATCCTCCCGATCCCGTTCGCGGCGGTCGGCGCGCTGATCGCTATTCGTCGGCCCGGCCATCGAATCGGCTGGCTGCTGTTGATCGGAAGCGTATCGATCGCCTGCGCGCAGTTCGCCTGGGGCTATGGCCTGCGCGGCTCCGATGGCGGAGTCTCGCTTCCCGGCCGTCCGGTCATCGCATGGATAGGCAACTGGAGCCCCTGGCCAGCCCTGGCGGCGTTCATGCTCCTGCTGCTGTGGTTTCCCGATGGCCGAGCCCCCTCGCCACGGTGGCGTCTGGTCGCCTGGGCCATTGTCGCCTGGACCGCGGTGGTCATGGTCTTTCTAGCGTTGTATCCGGGACTGCTCAGCACAACTGATCTTTCTAACCCGTTTGGGCTGTCCGGCGAAGCCGGGAAGGTTATGCGACGCCTACAAGCCTCGCCCATCGTTCCAAGCATTGCTCTTGGGCTGTTCGTGGTCTCGGCGAGCGCTCCCCTGCTCCGCTTCCGCCGCGCCCGCGCCGAGCAGCGCCAACAGCTGAAGTGGTTCGCGTATGCCATTGGTCTGCTACTGGTAGTCCTGATCATCCCGTCGTTCCCGCTCCCAGACGTGGTCCATCAGCTGACTGGGTTCCTGGTCATTGTTGCGGTCTGGGGCATCGCGGCCGCTGTGGGGATCGCGGTGTTGCGCTATCGGCTGTACGACATCGACCAGATCGTCAGCCGCACGCTCGTCTACGGGCTCCTGAGCGCTCTGCTCGGTGGTGTCTATATAAGCGCTGTTCTCATCTTGGGCAGCTGTTCGGCGGGGTGGGCGGAGATCCGCCGAGCTGGGTGGTGGCCGGCGCGACCCTGGCCGTGGCCGCGCTGTTCCAGCCAGCTCGCCGCCGTATCCAAGGAGTTGTGGATCGACGCTTCAATCGTCGCAAGTACGACGCGGCCAGGACCGCTGAGGCGTTCAGCGCTCGGCTCCGTGACGAGGTGGACTTGGACGCGTTGTCGGCCGAGCTGCTTGCGGTTGTCGATCAGACGATCCAGCCCACGAGGGCATCGCTGTGGCTTCGGCCATCAGATGAGCGGTCCCTACGCGCCGGAACCTAAATTGCCCAGGCGGCGTGCTGGCCGGTGCTCTCCTGGGCTCCATGGGGTCGTTGAGCAGGCCGGATGCCGAACCGCCGTCCCGTCCTGTACCGGCTTGTCCCGGGGGGTGGCGTCAGGTCTCGTGAGCATCCTGTGAGCATCGGGTTCCGGTCCCTGGAGCACTGCGAGCTTGGGAAGCACTGACGGGCTTCTCGCCGTCCGGCGGTGGCGCAGCTCAGGCACCTCGATGAGTGACCGCTGTTGACCGATGGCGACCGCTTCCAACCGCTCCTGGGCACGTTGGGGGCACGCCGGCCGGGAAGGACGAACACGCCCGGACTGCCGGACTGATGGTAGTGATCACGTCCGAGACGACGAAGCGGCGGTCACCCGAAGGTGCCCGCCGCTCGGTGTTGTCGGAGCCGTCAGCCGGACAGCAGCCCGGCAAGCGCGCCTCCGGGGAATTCGGCGTTGTGGATGTTCACGTAGTACTGGTCCGGGTGCTCGACGATGGCCTGGAGCAGGGTGCTATCGACCGGGACGCAGCCGCTGGCCTTGAACTCGTCGCTCTTGTCCGCTTCGAAGGCGGCTTCCAGGTCGACCGCGATGCCGCCCGTGGCCAGGAAATGGATGTGCGCCGATCCCAGCCCCGGGGCGGGCTCGACCGGCTCGGCGATGCCCTCGACCTCGAGCTCGTAGCAGACCGTGCCCGCGTCGGTGTCGAAGGTGAACTCGGCCTTGCCCCGGCCGTCAGGATCGCCCGTGACCTGCCCAGTGATCGGATCCACGGCAGTGAGCGTAATGCCGAATTTGACCTCGGTATCGGCTCCGGCGCGGCTGACGAGGACGCCCGAGAGCAGCCCGATGAGGGCAAGGGCAACAAGAATCCGTCGCTTCACGACGTTTCCCCCCCGGTGGATTGGGGACCGGTCAGAAGGCTGAAGTCTCGACGAATGGGCTGCGCCGCGCAAACTGGGATGGCTGGGCCGGTTTCTTGGTCTGGTTGGGGTGCGATATGCAGCCTGGTTGGTGTGTTCGGCGCGGGACTTGGTGCAGTCTGGAGGGCAAGTTCCGCAGAAGTAGGTAGGTGCTCTTTCTCCCAACGGTGCTCAGCAGCGGACCCGGAACTTCCCTGTCAACGACCTGGGGACCGCGAGCTGCTTTGCTGCTTGCAGCATCCCCTATTGCTTGAGCCGGAAGGTGGGCGAGCCGCTGTTTGAGCCCATGTGACGTTGGTGACCGCCGATGCCGCGCGTGCCCGTTGCGGCACAGACCCAACGCGGATCAAGGCCCAGGCGGCTTCCTCCGTGCGAGAGAGAACCCGGGTGCTAGGACGACCTGCGATTATGACTGAAAGGGCGGGCTGAGCTGCGAGGTCGGTCGACCGCCAGTGTCCGCTGTTATCCGTGATCCTCCGGTGGAATGTGGCCCCGATGTGGCCCCACGGTCACGAGCCTGGAAGGCGCGTCCGGTCCCGTCGTCCTGGCCTGATCCTACGCCGCTGCCGCAGGTCAGAGCCTCCGGGCATCGACCGTTGTTGTCCGTGAGTGACCGCCAGATGCCGATGCTACGGGCACGCGGAGGGCACGGCGGGCGAGGACAACATGGCTCCGGCGTGGCGGCGATGGTCACAAGCTCGACCAGAGGGTGAGGCCCGTCCAGGCCGACCACTTGCCTCGTTGGCAAGCCTCCACTTGGAGGCGCGGCAGCACTAAACTCCACCCGCAGCTTGGATCGCTGAGAATCCGCCGATGGCGCGCGTGCTGAGTTGCTGCACCGTGGCGCCGACGGGGAAGCCGCCAGCCAGTGAAGGAGCAGGCCATGGCCAGGATGGAGGCTACGGTGACGATCGCCCGGCCAGTGGAGGAGGTCTTCCGCTTCTTCCTGGCCCTCGACGAGAACGCGCCGAAGGTGGACCCCGGCGGTGGGTCGGTGGTGAAGTCGCCGGAGGGGCCCCCCTGGGCCTGGGACGACGTTCCGGTTCCGTCAGCAGACGGCCGGGAAGGTCAGGAAGACGACGACGCGGTTCACCGGGGTCGAGCCCAACCAGAGGATCGAGTTCGTGGCGGAGATCGGGCCGATGCGGCCCAGGTGCGACCTGACCTTCGAGCAGGCGGACGGGGGCACGAGGGTGACGTTCCGAGGCGACTCCAATCCGGTCGGTCCCCTTCGATGGCTGAGTCCTGTCTTCAACCGTAAGGGTCAGCAGGTGTGGAGCGAGAGGCTGGCGCGGGTCAAGACCGTGCTGGAGGCCTCGGCGACCTAGGGTTCCCCGGTGGTGGTCAGTTGCCGGGCCGGAGGGCGGCCTCCGGCCGCCCGCAGGGCCGGCCTTGAAGTGGTAGAGAAACTTCTAACGAACATCGAGGTCCGGTTCTGAGCTGGTGTGCTGGCTCGGGTGGTGGTTAGGGTCGACTGTCGAGAGCTGCAGATCGTCGCCCAGCTGACAGGTGAGGAGCAAGGCTCCCAAGCCTTGTCTGCATGCCAGCGCCCAGATCGGCAGCACCGCTAGGTTCGGGTCAGCTCGTGGAGGATCTTCTGTGTCGCCTCGGACTCGCCGTACGGCTTGAGCAGCGTGGCAAGCTCATCGGCGCGACGCCTGGTGTGGTCGACCGGACGCTGGCGATGGAGGGCCAGTGCCTCCTCAGCCCGCTGACGTGCTTCATCGAACTGGCCAAGCTCAGCATGGGACCGTGCCAGATGAAGGCGGACCATTGCCTGATCAACGGGCGACCTACGTGCGCCGATGGCGCTGTCGAGCAGGTGCAAGGCTCGCCGCAGGGGCTCCTGCGCGCGCTCTGGGACGCCGAGCTGCAGCCAGACCTGGCCCTCATGCGAGGCGAGCTTCTCCTCCGGGAAGGCAAACAAGCCCCGCTCCAGCTGTCGTGGAGGAACCTGCTCCATCGTCTGTCGCGCCAGCGCCATGGCGGCCTCGGCGGCCGCTCGGTTGCCAAGGTTGGCGTGGGCTCGGGCCTGCAATGACGCCAGCTTGACGGCGGTGGCGCCGGCTGCCTGGCCGGCGGCCTCCAGGCCAGCGGTGGTGAGGTCAACGACCTCTTGATGCTGATCGGTGTAGGCAGCGAGCATGGCTTGGATGCTCAGGATCCAGGCCCGCAGCTGGCCGTCACCGACCTCGTCGGCGGCTCGCATCGCCGCAGCACAGTAGCCCTCGGTCGCATGGTGGTCGCCTCGGGCAAGCGAGAGCTGGGCGAGGATGCCAGTCAGGTAGCCGAGCTGGACATAGAGGTGGTGGTGCTGGGCTGGCGCCCGGCTGTTGTTCAACAGCCGGCGCACCCACGCCACATAGAGCCGGACCTCATCGGTCAGCTCGGCTGGCTCAGCCGTGAGGTAGATGCGGGCAATGTGCTCGATCGCCTGATCAAGGTATTGGATGGTGGCCGCGCTCGGGGCCAGAGCGTCCAGGCCGTGGCGTCGGGCTAGTTGAGCAATGGCGTCGTCGCTTGGCTCATCCGTTCCCATGGTGCTAGGTGTGGTCACCTGGCCCGCTCCTCCTCCCGGCTGCTCGATGGCCTCCCTGCGTACTCATCCTCGGGGGAGGCGAGGATACCGGCCGAAGGATGGTGCCAGGCCAGCTGGAGCTAGGCCAGGCCAGCTTCCGCACGAGTGATTTGCAGCTGTTCGCGGAACTGGCGAACTGCCGCCAGCTGGCGATAGGGCTCCACGTCCAAGACGGCCTCTAGATCGCCAGCACGTCGCATGACTGAGTCGACCGGCCGTTCGGAGAAGATGGCCAGGGCCTCCAGAGCTGTATGACTCGCTTCCTCCGGTTCGCCAAGCTGCGCAAGCGCCGTGGCGAGATCGAGGCGGGCAAGCGCTTGGTTGGCTGGCCATCGACCCGTTCCGGTGGCAGCGTCGTACAGGCTGATCGCCTCGCGCGAATGGACGGCGGCACGCTGCGGGTCCAGCCAGACGTAGGCAGTCCCAGCACAGAACGGCACCCTGGCCGCATCCACCGAAAAGACGCTCTCTGGCTGACTGGCGACCTGAAGTCCGTCGAAGGCCCGCTCTGCTTGTCGGATGGCCAAACCCGTCTCGTGTCGGTTGCCAAGCCGGGCGTGCGCTCGTGCGGCGAGTACTGGCAGCTGCACACTGCCTGTCGTTCCAGCGGCGGCAAGTTCTCCACCCGTCTCGGCATAGCGCACTGCCTCCCGGAACCGGCGGGTGTACAGGGCCACCATCGCCTGGATGTTTCTGACCCACGCGCCAAGCTCCCGCTCGCCGGCGTCCTCGGCGAGCTGCCAGGCCGTGACGCAGTGGGCCCGGGCGGCCTGATAGTCGCCAAGGTCGAACGACAGGTGCCCCAGGAGGCCGGTCAGCCAACCAGCCGCCACATAGAGCCGCCGCCGCTGCGCCAGCGTGTGTCGACCACCCAGCACGTCGACGGCGCGTCGGCGGTACCAACGAAGCTCATCCAGCATCAACCCCGGTGGGGTGGTCAGATAGACCAACCCTAGGCGCTCAACGGCCAGGTCCAAGTGATCAAGGGTCGCCGGGCCGAGGTCGGAGGCTTCGGTCTGGCGGCTGAGCTCCACCGACTCCGCCGTCGCGTCGGCCAGGAGCTACCCGATCCTTCCGTCCTCGGACCTGCCACCGTTGTCCCCCGGCGAGGCCTCTGCCAGCAGCATCGCAGTCCCGACCGCGGCGGCACCGCGCAGCCACTGGCGCCGATTCATCGCATCGTCCCTTGCCCCGAACAACTCCGGGTCATTGAACAGCAGCCGCAGGCACTCCTGATACAGCCGGCTTGGCCGCTTCTCGCCCCGCTCCCACTTCGACACCATGCGGGCATCAACGCCGACCCGGACGGCGAAGCGCTCCCAGGCGATGAGCGCCACCTGCTCGGCGACCTGCTCCTGGGTGAGTCGGAAGCGGTGGCGATGCCACTGCAACCGAAGATTGGGGATGTAGGTTCGAGCGGGCCCCATGGGCCGGCTCCCTCTGTCTGCGGCGAGTGCCCGAATAGTAGCGCCCGACCCCGACCTCTGACGGCGGGACCACAACCGGACCACTTCGCGGACCACCAGCGGGACCTTCTGATGCGGTCCTATCGCTGGTCTCCTGGCACGCAGGTACGAGCGTTGGAAAGGAGACCAGCCAGTGAAGCTCCCGATCGACACGTCGGCGATCGCGTTCCTGTGCGCGTTGGCGCCCGAGCCGGTGGTCGACTTCGAGACCCGCCGGCCCAAGGCTGACGAGAACGGCGAGCCGCTCTACGTCGTCCAGCTCCTGGTCATGGGTGAGGACAGCGCGGACCTGATTGCGGTCAAGGTGCCTGGGGTGCCGTCCTCGGCGATCCGGCAGGGCGCCCCGGTCAAGGTCTCGGGGCTGGTCGCCCAGCCCTGGACGATGGCCGACCGCTCCGGCGTCTCGTTCCGCGCTCAGCGGGTCGAGTCGGCGATGGCTGCGGCGAAGGCGAGCTAAGGAGGTGAGGCCCAGCTAGGAACCAGAAGCCGGCTGAGGGGCCGGCAGCCCACCCGTAGAGAGCCGAGCCGGCCCCTCCACCAGCAAGGTCGGGTGCTCGCAACACCCGCCCCCGTTCGCATCAGGAGTGAGCCCCGTGATGCCCCTTGATCGTATGCCCTCCATCAGCCTTGGGATCATCGTCCACGTCGGCGCTGTCTATGACGCCAGCTACCACTGGCGGAACGAGGCCGGCGAGCTCCGCGCCTCGGTCGGGTTCGACGCCGGCGGCCACAGCAACGCCCACGTCCAATGCCTCCCGGCCGCCCTGCGCGAGCTGGCCGCCGCCCTCCTCCAGGCGGCCGAGCGGGCCGAGAGCGCCGACGACCCCGCCGATGCTGCGGCCGTGGTGCCCGAGGGGGTGGCGTGCTGATGTGGGCCGACAGCCCCAACTGCCCAGCCTGCGCCTCCGGCTGGCATACCCGCTGCCGCTGGCCCGAGCAGGCCGACGGCGGCGACGGAGAGCTGGTCGAGCGCTGCTGTGATGGCCTGCTCATCAGCCGGCGCCGCCGACCCCTCTGGACCCGAGGAGGGATGCGCTGATGCTGGCCACCCTGGTCGGCCTGTCGCTGCTGCTGGCCGTCGTCGGCGGGACCGTCACTCTGGCCGGCGTCCTGCTGGCCCGCCGGCTGCGCGCCCGGGAGGCCCGCCGCCATCCCCAACAGGCCGCCGCCCGGGAGCAGACCCGCCAGGCGCGCCGGTTGGCTGCCGAGTGGCCGCTGCTGGCTCAGACCCTCGGGCTGGGCTACCGGGATCAGTGGACCCGCCAGCACCGCTACCCGGCCGCTGAGATCGGCGTGGACGACCAAGGCGTGACCGCCAAGGTGGCCGCCATCGCCGGGGCCGGGCTGGCCGACTATCAACACGCCGCCTCGTACCTCGCTGACACCTGGGGGTGCGTGACCGTCCGGGCCGAGCAGCAGGCCCCCGGCCTGATCCGGCTGCGGGGCCTGTACTACGACCCCCTGCTGGCCCCCGCTCGGGTCGACCTGCCTGGCACCGCTCCCACCTCCCTAGTGTCGTGGTGGCTGGGCTGGGCCGAGGACAGCCGCCCAGTCATGGTCCGGCTGGCCGAGGTGTCGGGGATCGTCGTGGCCGGGCTGGCCGGGTGCGGCAAGACCATGCTCGTCGCCCACCTCCTGGGCCAACTCGCCCCATCCCCCGCCGTCCAGTTCGTCCTCGTCGACGGCAAGGGCGGCCCCGACTACGACCGGCTCGTCCCTCGGGCCTGGCTGCACGCGAAGGACGACCTGGACCAGGTCCGCGACGTGCTGCGCCAGGTCCACCGGCTCATGCTCGACCGCCAGGCCAGCATCGCCCAGGTGCTCGGCGTGACCGACGCCTGGCACCTCGGCCCCTCCCTGTCCTGGCCGCTGGTCGTGGTCGTGATCGACGAGGCCCACAGCTTCTTCCACGAGCGCAAGGGCACCTCACCCGAGGTCAAGGCCCACAACGCCCTCGTCGCCGAGCTGTCGCGGCTGGTCGAGGAGCTGGTCCGCAAGGGCCGCAACGTCGCCATCCAGGTCATGCTCCTCACGCAGCGGGCGACCGGCGATGCCATCCCGACCCGGATCCGCGACAACTGCCAGGTGGCGATCTCGTTCGCCACCCGCACCGTGGACGGCGCGGTGGCCGCACTGGGGGAGGAGATCCGCCAACATCCCGACGCCTCCCCGGTCCAGCTCAACGACCCGGCCTATGTCGGGGTGGCGGTCACCAGCCTGCCCGGTCGGCCCGGGTTCCACCGGGTCCGGACCCCGCAGGTCGACCACCACCAGGTCGCCGCCATCATCCACGCCACCACCGACCTGCGGCGTGACCCGGCCGAGCTGCTGGCCGCCCAGGCGCCCGGGCTACGGATCGTGCCGCCCCCCGGGGACGTGGCATGACCGAGCCGGCCCGGGTGGGCGAGGTGCTGCCAGCGGTGTTGGCCGAGGTCGTGGACCGGGCTGGCCGCGGCTATGACCGCTGGATGGAGCTGGTCGCCCAAGCCGGCTACTGCCACCACCCGATCCGCCTGGCCGGCCGCGTCGACCAGGCCGACCGGACCACCGGCGAGGTTCGGCAGGCGTACACGACCGAGGGCGAGCCGGACGGGGTGCTGTTGAAGGCCTGTGGTACCCGCTGGGAGTCCCGCTGCCCGTCCTGTGCGGCCACCTACCGGGCCGACGCCTACCAGCTCCTGGCCGCCGGCCTCAAGGGCGGCAAGGGCGTCCCCGACACAGTGGCCGAGCATTCGCGGCTGTTCGTGACCTTCACCGCCCCCAGCTTCGGCAAGGTCCACTCGCGCAAGGCGCAGGGGCGTCTCGTGCTGCCGTGTCACCCCTACCGGCAGGGTGCCCGCTGCCCCCACGGCCGGCGGGCGGGGTGCTGGCACCGCCACGAGGAGGACGACTCTCGCCTCGGCGAACCCCTGTGCCCGAGCTGCTACGACAGCGAGGCCCAAGTGCTGTGGAACGCGCTGGCCCCGGAGCTGTGGCGGCGGACCACCATCGCTCTCCAGCGTGCTCTCGGCCGGCTGGTCGGCCTGGGCGAGGCCGAGCTGCGCCGGCTGGTCCGGATCTCCTATGCCAAGGTGGCCGAGTTCCAGCGGCGCGGGGCGGTCCACTTCCACGCCGTCCTGCGCCTGGATGCTGCCACCGAGTGTCGCTGCCCGGGCTGTCTGGCCCTGCCGCCGGCGCCGTTCACCGCAGCCGTTCTCGAGGAGGCCCTGCGGCTGGCGGTCCCGGCGGTCCGGGTGCCCTGTCCGCCGGTTGATGGTGGGCCGGAGCGGTATGCCCGCTGGGGCGAGCAGCTCGACGTGCACAACATCACGGCCGGCGACGACCAGGCCGGGGAGCTGTCGGCTGAGCAGGTGGCGGGCTACATCGCCAAGTACGCGACCAAGGCCACCGAGAGCTTTGGCGCCGGCCTCGACCGCCGCCTGGACGACGACGACCTGGAGCGCCTGGCTGACCACCTTCCGGTACACGTCGCCGAGCTCGTCCGGGCCGCCTGGGAGCTGGGCGGTCGCCCCGAGCTGGAGGGGCTGCGGCTGCGGGCGTGGGCGCACATGCTCGGGTTCCGGGGTCACTGGTCGACCAAGAGCCGCCGATATTCGACCACCTTCACGGTGCTGCGTCGGGCTCGGGTGGCCTTTGCCAAGCGCCGCCGGGCCAAGGACGGCGTGCCCCTCGACGCCTGGGGCCGGCCCGAGGACGACGACCAGGTGGTGATCGTCGCCTCCTGGGTCTACGTGGGTGCCGGCTATGAGACGGAGGGCGAGCGTTGGCTGGCCCTGTCCGCAGCGGCTAGGGCGAGGGAGCAGCGACGCATCGCCTGGGAAGAACTACGCACCACCGCAGCATGAGCAGGGGCAGGGAATGACGGACAAGCTGTTGACCGTGGAGGAGGCCGCCGACCGGCTGGGCACGTCGGTGCGCTTCGTCCGCCGGCTGATCGCGGAACGGCGGATCGCCTATGTCAAGGTCGGCCGCCATGTTCGCATCGCCGAGGCCGACCTGGCGGACTTCGTGGCTGCTGGTCGGGTGGAGGCGAGTGCTTGATGGCTGATGGTCGCAAGCGTGCTCGGAGCTTTGGGACCGTCCGCCGGCTGCCGTCGGGTCGCTGGCAGGTCCGCTACTACGACCACGCCGGCGTCCGGCACACGGCCCCACGGACGTTCCCGAGCAAGGCCGATGCGAACCGCTACCTGGTCCAGGTCGAGGCCGACCTGCTCCGCGGGGTCTGGACCGATCCGCGGCTGGCCCGGATCACCTTCGGGGAGTGGGTGGAGCGGTGGTGGCCGACCACGGCCGATCTGCGGCCGGGGACGCGGACCTTCTACGACTATCTGCTGCGACGGCTCCTGCTGCCGGCGTTCGAGGAGACGCCGCTTGGGCGGATCGACTCGATGGCGGTCCGGGCCTGGCTGGCTGGCCTGCACGAGCTTGGCGAGGTCACGCCGACGACGATCGCCAAGGCATATCGGCTGCTGCGACGCATCCTCAACGTGGCCGTGGAGGCCGGCTACCTACCCCGCAATCCGGCAGCGATCAAGGGTGCCGGGCTGGAGCGGGCGGCCGAAATGCGCCATGTGTCGATCCCGCAGTTGCACGCCTTGGCCGAGGCGGTTCCGGGCCGGTATCGGGCGCTGATCCTGGTCGCCGGCTACGGTGGGCTGCGCTGGGGGGAGCTGGTTGGACTTCGGCGCCGCCGTGTCGACCTGGCCGGCGCCCGCATTCGTGTGGTCGAACAGGTGGCTGAGGTCGCCGGCAAGTTCATCGTGTCGCCGCCCAAGACTGCGGCTGGGCAGCGGGTGGTCGTTCTGCCGGCGGTCGCGGTGGCCGCGCTGGCTGAGCACTTGGACGACTACGCCGCAGCCGAGCCGGATGGGCTGGTGTTCCGGAGTGGCCGGGGTACCTACCTGCAGCGCAGCAACTTCAGTCGGCTGGTGTGGCGCCCGGCCGTGCAGCAGCTCGGCTTGGATGGGCTGCGCTTCCATGATCTGCGGCACACCGCCGCGACCCTGGCCGCTGCCGCTGGCGCGACCACCAAGGAGCTGATGGAGCGGATGGGGCACACCTCGCCGACCGTGGCGCTGCGCTACCAGCACGTCATGGCCGACCGCCAGGGCGCCATCGCCGCCGCGCTGGACGGGCTGGTCCGCGAGGCCGAGAACGGCAGGCGGCGTCGGCCGAGGGCACGTGGAGGGCACGACGGGCCACGGCGGGAAAGCGGCGGAAGGACGGCAGGCCGTTGACCTGCTGGTTCGGGTGGAGCGGGCGAAGGGAATCGAACCCTCACCGCGAGCTTGGGAAGCTCGAGTTCTGCCATTGAACTACGCCCGCAGGAGGGGCGAT
>Ga0081538_10001976_pt1 | contig 14567 bp, 14 predicted proteins | sample TabmetS5T2R1_FD_71022 | JGI IMG/M metagenome (GOLD analysis project Ga0081538, IMG submission 71022) | Tabebuia heterophylla rhizosphere microbial communities from the University of Puerto Rico - S5T2R1 | ecosystem: Host-associated > Plants > Roots > Rhizosphere ... | reverse complement strand
GCCCGCGGCCACCGCGAGCTGCCGCTGCGGGCCGACTACGTCGGCAAGAACCTGCCCACCGCCCCCGACCAGGCGGTCAGGGTGCAGCTCCAGGAGACCGACGGCAGCGACGGCGTGGTCATCGAGGGCCCGCCCAGGAAGGCGGTGGCCTCATGAGATCCAAGCACCTGCTGTCGGCCGGGGACCTCAGCGCCGCCGAGATCACCCGCGTGCTCGACACCGCCGCGCACCTGGCCACCGTCACCGACCGCGCCATCAAGAAGCTCCCCACCCTGCGCGGCCGCACCGTCTGCAACCTGTTCTTCGAGGACTCCACCCGCACCAGGATCTCCTTCGAGCTGGCCGCCAAGCGCCTGTCCGCCGACGTCATCAACTTCTCCGCCAAGGGCTCCAGCGTCTCCAAGGGCGAGAGCCTCAAGGACACCGCCATCACCCTGGAGGCGATGGGCGTGGACGCCATCGTCATCCGCCACGGCGCCTCGGGCGCGCCCTGGCGGCTGGCCGAGTGGGTGCGGGCGGTGGTGGTCAACGCCGGCGACGGCACCCACGAGCACCCCACCCAGGCGCTGCTGGACCTGTACACCATGCGGCAGCGGTTCCCCGGCTTGGAGGGCCTGCGGGTGGCGATCGTCGGCGACGTGCTGCACTCGCGGGTCGCCCGCTCCAACGTGCTCGCCCTCACCACCATGGGCGCCGAGGTGACCCTGGTCGCCCCGCCGACCCTGCTGCCGGCCAGGGTCGAGTCCTGGGGCGTGGCGGTCTCCTACGACCTGGACGCGGTCCTGCCCAAGCAGGACGTGGTGATGATGCTGCGGGTCCAGACCGAGCGGCAGCGCGCCGGCTTCTTCCCCTCGATGCGTGAGTACGCGCGGTTGTACGGCCTGGACGCCCGCCGGCTGGACGCCATGGCCGACCACGCGATCGTCATGCACCCCGGCCCCATGAACCGCGGCGTCGAGATCGCCGCCGACGTGGCCGACTCGCTGGAGCGGTCGGTCATCGCCGACCAGGTCGCCAACGGCATCAGCGTCCGCATGGCGTTGCTGTATCTCCTGCTGGGGGGACCGGAGGTGAAGGCATGAGCAAGCTGCTGCTGCGGGGCGGGCGGCTGGTCGACCCGGCCTCCGGCCACGACGGCGTCGCCGACGTGCTGCTGGACGGCGGCGTGGTCGCCGAGGTCGGTCCCGGCCTGGAGGCCGCCGGCGCCAGGCGGGTCGACTGCGGCGGGCTGGTGGTCTGCCCCGGCTTCGTCGACCTCCACGTCCACCTGCGCGAGCCGGGCCGCGAGGACGCCGAGACGATCGAGACCGGCTCGCGGGCGGCCGCGCTCGGCGGCTACACCGCCGTCTGCCCGATGCCCAACACCGACCCGGTCGCCGACAACGCCGGCGTGGTCGAGATGGTCGCCGCCCGCGGCCGCGAGGTCGGCCTGGTGGAGGTGTTCCCGGTCGGCGCGGTCACCGTCGGCCGGCGCGGCGCCGAGCTCGCCGAGCTGGGCGCGATGGCCCGCAGCGCCGCCAGGGTCGACTGCTTCTCCGACGACGGCAGCCCGATCCGCGAGGCCCGGCTGCTGCGGCTCGCGCTGGAGTACGCGCGCGCCTTCGACGCGGTGGTCGCCGACCACGCCGAGGACGCCTCCCTCACCGACGGCGCCCAGATGCACGAGGGCGAGGTCTCCGCCATGCTCGGGCTGGCCGGCTGGCCCGCGGCCGCCGAGGAGATGGTGGTCGCCCGCGACCTGCTGCTGGCCGAGCTGACCGGCGGGCGGCTGCACCTGTGCCACGTGTCCACCGGGGGCGCGGTGGAGCTGGTGCGCGCCGCCAAGGCCCGCGGGGTGCGGGTGACCGCCGAGGCGGCGCCGCACCACTTCACCCTCACCGACGAGGCGGTCCGCAGCTACGACCCGGTGTTCAAGGTCAACCCGCCGCTGCGGGAGAAGGCCGACGTCGAGGCGGTCCGCCAGGGGCTGGCCGACGGCACCCTCGACGCGATCGCCACCGACCACGCGCCCCACGCCCGCGAGGACAAGGAGGTCGAGTGGTCGGCGGCGCCGCCCGGCATGCTCGGCCTGGAGACGGCCCTGGGCCTGGCCGTGACCGAGCTGGCCGGCGGCGCGGGACCCGGGGGCGGCGCCCGGCCCGGCGACCTGCCGCTGCCGCTGGTGGTCGAGCGGCTCACCGCCGGACCGGCGCGCTGCCGCCGCCTGCCCGGCCACGGCGGGCCGGTCGCGCCGGGGGCGCCCGCCAACCTGGCGGTGTTCGACCCGGCCGCGCGGTGGACGGTCGACCGCGCCAGGCTGGCCAGCCGCGCCCGCAACACCCCCTTCCACGGCCGCGAGCTGACCGGCCGGGTGGTCCACACCCTGCTGCGCGGCGCCTTCACCGTCCGCGACGCCAGGGCGCAACGGTGACCGGAGGGGTCCTGGGGGCGATCACGGTCGCGGCGGTGGCCGCCGCGGCCGGGGCCCTGGTGCTCGGCGCGGTGCGCCGCACGGTCGCCCGCCAGCAGGCCGGCCTGCCGCCGCTGCCGGCCTGCCCGCCGCCGGGGGCGCCGCTGCTGCAGGCGGAGGCCCGCTACCTCGGCACCACCTTCGCGCCCTCCACGGTCCGCCGCTTCTCCGGCCACGGGCTGCTCGGCCGCCGGGTGGTCGGCCTGGCCGTCGACGCCGCCGGGCTGCGGGTCGACCGCGCCGGCGACCCCTGGTGCATCCCGGCCGCGGACCTGCGCGGGGTCGAGGTGACCTCGCACCACGCCGGCAAGGAGGTCTACGCCGACAAGGTGCTGGTGGTCGACTGGCGGCTCGGCCCGGTCACGCTGCGCTCCGGGTTCGTGCTCGACGAGGCGACCGCCCCCGCCTGGGCCGCGGCGCTGCGGCCGCCGGTGGCAGGGCCGGTGGAGGGGTCGGCGCCGTGACCGGCCAGGCGCTGCTGGTGCTGGAGGACGGGACCGCCTTCCGGGGCGAGGCGTTCACGCCGGGGGCGTCCACGGTGGCGGGGGAGGTGGTCTTCAACACCGCCATGACCGGCTACCAGGAGGTCCTCACCGACCCGTCCTACCACGCGCAGCTGGTGTGCATGGCGGCGCCGGAGGTCGGCAACTACGGCACCACCCCCGGCGACGCCGAGTCCGGGCGGGTGCAGGTGGCCGCCTTCCTGGTCCGGCAGGCGGCCAGGCGGCCGTCGAGCTGGCGGGCCCAGCGCGGCCTGGCCGAGGAGCTGGAGGCCGCCGGCGTGCCGGGCGTGGAGGGGCTCGACACCCGCCGGCTGGTCCGCCACCTGCGCGACGCCGGCGCGATGCGCGGGGCGCTGTCGACCGAGACCGGCGAGGTGGCGGCGCTGCGGCGGCTCGCCGAGCGGGCCCCCGACCCCAACGGCCTCGCCCTGGTCGACCGGGTGACCAGGAGCGAGCCGGCCGAGCTGCCCGCCGAGGGCGCCGAGCGCTTCCGGGTGGTGCTGTACGACTTCGGCGCCAAGGCCAACATCGCCAGGCGGCTGCGCCGGCTCGGCGCCCGGGTGCTGCTGGTGCCGGCCGCCACCCCGGCGGCCGAGGCGCTGGCCTGGCGCCCCGACGGGGTGATGCTCTCCAACGGCCCCGGCGACCCGGCGACCGTCGCCAACGGGGTGGCGGCCACCCGCGAGCTGCTCGGCCGGGTGCCGCTGTTCGGGATCTGCCTGGGCCACCAGCTCCTCGGCCGGGCCGTCGGCGGCGAGACCGTGCGCCTCAAGTTCGGCCACCGCGGCGTCAACCAGCCGGTGGTCGAGGTGGCCACCGGCCGGGTGGCGGTCACCAGCCACAACCACGGCTTCGCGGTCGACGGGACGAGCCTGCCCGACGGCGTGCGGGTCACCCACCGCAACGCCAACGACGGCGTGGTCGAAGGCCTCGAGTGCCGCGACGTGCCCGCCTTCTCGGTCCAGTACCACCCGGAGGCCGCGCCAGGCCCGCACGACGCGCACCCGCTGTTCGAGCGGTTCGCCGCCCTGATGGAAGGAGCCAGTAGTGGCTGAGCAGCAACGCACCTTCCGCGCCCTCGGCGGGGTCGACGAGGGCACCCTGCCGCCCGCCGGGGAGGTCGCCGACGCCCTGCGGGCCGAGTTCGACCGGGTCCTCACCCTGAAGGCCAGCCTCCGCGGCGAGGCCGAGGCCGGCGTGTCGCCCACCGGCCGGCGCACCACCGCGCAGGACGAGGCCAAGCTGCGCACCCTGGTCGCCAGCGTGGAGGGGGCCAGCCGCTTCGCCATCCGCCTGCGCCTGCTCTCCACCGGCCAGGTCCGCGCCCTGTGGGCCGAGGCGATGGCCAACGGCCTGTACGACGGCTGGGACGCCGGCCAGTCCGCCTACGGCCACGCCCCGCCCGGCGCGGCTGGGGCCGGCGAGGCCGGCCGCCCGGCCGGCGCACCTCCGGCGGGGGCCACCGGGCCGCCCGCCGGCGGGCAACAACCCCTGGGGCGCCGGGAGGGGGACGCCTAGTGCCGCTGCGCGAGGGGCTGCGGTCGGTCCTGGTCATCGGGTCGGGGCCGATCGTGATCGGGCAGGCGGCCGAGTTCGACTACTCGGGCACCCAGGCCTGCCGCGCGCTGCGGCGGCTCGGCCTGCGGGTGGTGCTGGTCAACTCCAACCCGGCGACCATCATGACCGACCCGGAGGTGGCCGACGCCACCTACCTGGAGCCGCTCACCGCCGGCCCGCTGGCCGCGATCCTGGAGGCCGAGCGCCCCGACGCGCTGCTGCCGACCCTCGGCGGGCAGACGGCCCTCAACCTGGCCGTCGAGCTGCACGAGAACGGCACCCTGGACCGGCTCGGGGTGGCGCTGGTCGGCGCCACCGTCGAGGCGGTCCGCCGCGCCGAGTCGCGGGTGCGCTTCACCGAGACCTGCAGGGCCGCCGGGCTGGACCTGCCGCGCAGCGTCGAGGTCGGGTCCGTCCCCGAGGGGCTCGCCGCGGCCGGCGAGCTCGGCCTGCCGGTGGTGCTGCGGCCCTCCTTCACCCTCGGCGGCTGGGGCGGCGGCGTCGCCCGCGACCCCGACGCCCTCGCCGGGCTGCTCGCCCAGGGCCTCGCCGCCAGCCCGGTGCGGAGGGTGCTGGTCGAGGAGTCGGTGCTCGGCTGGAAGGAGTTCGAGCTGGAGGTGATGCGCGACCGGGCCGACAACGCGGTCGTGGTCTGCTCCATCGAGAACGTCGACCCCATGGGGGTCCACACCGGCGACTCGGTCACCGTCGCCCCGCAGATGACCCTCTCGGACCGCGAGTACCAGGCGATGCGGGACGACGCGCTGACCGTGCTGCGGGCGGTCGGGGTGGAGACCGGCGGCGCCAACGTGCAGTTCGCGGTCGACCCCGCCGGCGGCCGCCGGGTGGTGATCGAGATGAACCCGCGGGTGTCGCGCTCCTCGGCGCTGGCGTCCAAGGCCACCGGCTTCCCGATCGCCAAGGTCGCCGCCCTGCTCGCGGTCGGCTTCACCCTCGACGAGATCCGCAACGAGGTCACCGGCAAGACCGCCGCGGCGTTCGAGCCGACCCTCGACTACGTGGTCGTCAAGGTGCCGCGCTTCAACTTCGAGAAGTTCCCCGGCGCCGACCCCGAGCTGACCACCCGCATGAAGTCGGTCGGCGAGGTCATGGCGATCGGCCGCACCTTCCCCGAGGCGCTGCAGAAGGCCTGGCGGTCCCTGGAGACCGGCCGCGACGGCCTCGCCGGCCCCGGGCCGGACCCGGCGCCGGGCACGCCGGCGGCCGCGCGGGAGGCGCTGCTGGCCGCCTGCGCGCGCTCGACCGAGGACCGGCTGGAGGCGGTCGAGCGGGCCCTGCGCCTCGGCTGCACGGTGGAGGAGGTCGCCGGCGCCGCCGCGGTCGACCCGTGGTTCGTGGACGGGGTCGCGCGCGTCGTGGAGGTCCACGCGGAGGTGGCCGCGGCCCGCTCGATCGACGAGCTGGGCGGCGCGCTGCTGCGGCGCGCCAAGCGGCACGGCTTCTCCGACCGGCAGCTCGCCGCCCTGGTCGGCGCCACCGAGGGCGAGGTCCGGACCCGGCGGCGCGCCCTCGGGATCGAGCCGGTCTACCGGTCGGTGGACACCTGCGCCGGGGAGTTCGAGGCCGCCACCCCCTACCACTACTCCACCTACGAGGAGGAGACCGAGGTGCCGGCCACCGCGCGGCGGCGGGTGGTGGTGCTGGGGTCGGGCCCCAACCGGATCGGCCAGGGGGTGGAGTTCGACACCGCCTGCGTCCACGCCGTGCAGGCGCTGCGCGACGCCGGCTACGAGACCGTGATGGTCAACTGCAACCCCGAGACCGTCTCCACCGACTACGACGTCGCCGACCGGCTCTACGTCGAGCCGCTCACCTGCGAGGACGTCCTGGAGGTGTGCCGCGCCGAGGCCGTCGGCGGCGAGCTGGTCGGGGTGGTGGTGACCATGGGCGGGCAGACGCCGCTGCAGCTGGCCGCGGGGCTGGCCGCCGCCGGGGTGCCGCTGCTGGGCACCCCGCCGGAGGCGATCGACCTGGCCGAGGACCGCGGCCGCTTCGGCACGGTGCTGCAGCGCTGCGGCCTGGACGCCCCGCCGTGGGGCCAGGCCGCCACCGTCGACGAGGCGCTGGCGGTGGCCGACCGGGTCGGCTACCCGGTGCTGGTGCGGCCCTCCTACGTGCTCGGCGGCCGCTCCATGGAGGTCTGCTACGACGCGGCCGCGCTGGCGTCCTCCGGCGCCCTCAACGGCAGGGGCGGCGGCCGCCCGGTGCTGGTCGACCGGTTCCTGGAGGACGCGGTCGAGGTCGACGTCGACGCCCTCTGCGACGCCACCGGCCAGGTGCTGGTCTGCGGCGTGATGGAGCACATCGAGGAGGCCGGGGTCCACTCCGGCGACTCGGCCTGCGTGCTGCCGCCGATCACCCTCGGCCCCGACCAGGTCGCCGCGGTCGGCGAGGCCACCGCCCGGCTCGGCCGCGCCCTCGGGGTGGTCGGGATCCTCAACGTCCAGTTCGCGCTGAAGGGCGAGCGGCTGTTCGTGCTGGAGGCCAACCCGCGCGCCAGCCGCTCGGTGCCGTTCGTCGAGAAGGTCACCGGGCTGCCCGTGGCCCGCGCCGCCGCCCGGCTGATGACCGGGTCGGCCCTCGCCGGGCTGGGCCTGGCGGCCGCGGGGGTGGTGCTCGCCCCCGAGCCCGGCCACGTCGGCGTCAAGGAGGCGGTGCTGCCGTTCGCCCGCTTCCCCGGCGCCGACTCGCTGCTGGGGCCCGAGATGCGCTCCACCGGTGAGGTCCTCGGCCTGGACGCCAGCTTCGGGGCGGCGTTCGCCAAGAGCCAGGAGGCCGCCTACGGCGCCCTGCCCACCAAGGGCGTCGCCTTCCTGTCGGTCCGCAACGCCGACAAGCGGGCCATCGTGCTGCCGGCCAAGCGCCTGGCCGACCTCGGCTTCACCCTGCTCGCCACCACCGGCACGGCCGGCGTGCTGGCCCGCAACGGGGTGCCGGCCGCCGTGGTCGCCAAGGCCCACGAGGGGCCGGACAACGTCGTGGAGCGCATCCGCGCCGGCGAGATCGACGTGGTCGTCAACACCCCGCAGGGCTCCGGCGCACGGACCGACGGCTACGACATCCGCACCGCCGCCGTCGCCGCCGACATCCCCTGCATCACCACCCTGTCCGGGCTCACCGCCGTGGTCCAGGGCATCGAGGCCCTGCTCGCCGGCGACCTGGCGGTCCGCCCCCTCCAGGCCTGGCACGACGGCCCCGCCGGCGGGCGGCCCCGTCCTTCACCGCCGGACGGGGGCGGGCGGGCTGCGGCGGGCCGGGAGGCGGGCCGGTGACGCCGGTCCGGGAGGCGTGCGAGGTGCTCGGGTACCGGCGGGCCGGCGCCTACCACGCGCTCACGCTGGTCGCCCCCGGGATCGCGGAGGCGGCCCGGCCAGGGCAGTTCGTGGAGCTGCTGGCGGGGGAGGACCGCTCGTTCCTGCTGCGGCGGCCGTTCTCCATCCACCGGGTGGAGCGCGCGGGGGCGGCCCTCGGCGCGGTGGAGGTGGTCTTCGACGTGGTCGGGCCCGGCACCCGGGCGCTGGCGCTGCTGCGCCCCCACGACCTGGTCGACGCCCTCGGCCCGCTCGGCCGGCCGTTCACCCCGCCGCCGGCGCCGGTCCGCTGCCTGCTGGTCGGCGGCGGCTACGGCACCGCGGCGCTGTTCTTCCTCGCCGAGGAGCTGCGGGCGCGCCGCTGCCGGGTCGACTTCGCCGTCGGCGCGGCCACCGCCGGGCGGCTGTTCGACGCCATGGGCGCCAAGCGGCTCGGCCACACCCTGACGGTCACCACCGACGACGGCTCGGCCGGGCAGCGCGGCCTGGTCACCGACCCGCTGCCGGCGCTGCTGGCGCGGCTGGGGACCGGGCAGGTCTACGCGTGCGGGCCGATGCCGATGCTGGCGGCGGTCAGCCAGGTGGCCGCGGAGCACGGCGTGCCCTGCCAGGTCGCGGTGGAGGAGCTGATGGCGTGCGGCACCGGCGTCTGCTTCTCCTGCGTGGTCCCGGTCACCGACCCCGAGGCGCCGGACGCGCCCGCCCGCATGGCGCGCTCCTGCCTGGAGGGGCCGGTGTTCGACGGCACGGCGGTCGCCTGGGCCGAGCTGGTGGCGCCGTGACCGTCGACCTGACGGTCGACCTGTGCGGCGTGCGGCTGCGCAGCCCGGTGCTGGCCGCCTCCGGCTGCTTCGGCTTCGGCCGCGAGCTGGCCGGCTGGCTCGACCTCGCCCAGGTCGGCGCCGTGGTCACCAAGTCGGTCAGCCTGGAGCCGCGCCGCGGCCGGCCGACCCCGCGGATGGCCGAGACCCCCTCCGGCATGCTCAACGCGATCGGCCTGCAGAACCCGGGGGTGGAGGCGTTCTGCGCCACCGACCTGCCGTTCCTGGCCGGCGCCGGCGCGTCGGTGGTCGCCAGCCTGGTGGGCCGCAGCGCCGCGGAGTTCGGCCGCCTGGCGGCCCGCCTGGCGGGCGAGGACGCGGTCCACCTGCTGGAGCTCAACCTCTCCTGCCCCAACGTCGAGCACCGCGGCGAGGTCTTCGCCGCCGACCCGGCCACCGCCGCCGAGGTGGTGCGGACGGTCAAGGCGGCCGCCGGCCAGCCGGTGCTCGCCAAGCTCACCGCCGACGTCACCGACCTGGTCGCGGTGGCCCGCGCCGTGGTCGACGCCGGCGCCGACGGGCTCACGCTGATCAACACCCTGCTCGGCATGGCCGTCGACGTCCGGCGGCGGCGGCCGAGGCTGGCGGCGGTCACCGGCGGGCTGTCCGGGCCCGCGATCCGGCCGGTCGCCGTCCGCTGCGTCTGGCAGGTCGCCACGGCCCTGCCGGGGGTGCCGATCGTCGGCACCGGCGGGGTGGCCACCGCCGAGGACGCCGCGGAGCTGCTGCTGGTGGGGGCGACCGCGGTCGCGGTCGGCACCGCCAGCTTCGTCAACCCTCGAGCTGTGGTGGAGGTCACGACCGGGCTGGAGCGCTACCTGATCGCCCAGGGCGTCGGGTCGGTCGCCGAGCTGCCCGCCCTGTTCAAGGCGGAACGTTGAGCGGCGGCCGCCCGGACGGCGAGTCGCCGCTGGTGCTGGCCCTCGACACCGGCGACCTCGACCAGGCGCTGGCCTGGTCGCGGGCGGCCGGCGAGGCCGCCGGCATGGTGAAGGTCGGCCTGGAGCTGTTCGCCGCGGCGGGCCCGGCCGCGGTCGCCGCGCTGGCGGCCGAGGGGCGCAGGGTGATGCTCGACCTCAAGCTCCACGACATCCCCGCCACCGTCGCCGGGGCGGCGCGCGCGGCCGCGCGGGCCGGCGCCGAGCTGCTCACCGCCCACGCCCTCGGCGGGGCGGCGATGCTGGCCGCCGCGGTCGAGGCCGCCCCCGGCTGCCGGGTGGCGGCGGTCACCGTGCTCACCAGCGCCGCCCCGGCGGACCTCGCCGCCGCCGGGCTGCCGCCCGCCGCCGAGGCGGTGCCGGGCCTTGCCCGGCTGGCCGTGGCCGCGGGCTGCCCGGCGCTGGTCTGCTCGCCGCTGGAGGCGGCCGCCCTGCGCGGCCTGCTCGGCCCGGCCGTCGAGCTGGTCTGCCCGGGCGTCCGCCCCGCCGGCGCCGTCCCCGACGACCAGGCGAGGGTGGCGACGCCCGCCGCGGCGATGCGGGCCGGAGCCAGCCGCATCGTGGTGGGACGGCCGGTCACCAGGGCCGCCGACCTCGCCGCCGCCGCCCGCGCGGTCCGCGACGAGGCCCTGGCCGCCGCCCCGCCGGGAGCCGCCCCGTGACGCCCGGGCAGGAGCCGCCCCGGGAGGCCCCGGAGGAGCCGCGCTGTGACGCCACCCCGGGGCTCGCCTCGTGACGGCGCCCGGGCGCGCGGGCGGCCAGCCGGCGGTGCCGGCCGGCCCGCTCGACCCCGCGGCCGTGGTGGCGCTGTACCGGCAGGCCGGGGGCCTGCGGCACGGCCACTTCGTGCTGTCCTCCGGGCGCCACTCCGACACCTACCTGCAGTCGGCGGTGGTGCTGCAGTGGCCGGCGCTCGCCGAGGCGCTCGGCCGCGCCCTGGCCGCGCCCTGGCGCGGCCGGGTCGACGTGGTCGTCGGCCCGGCCATGGGCGGGGTGGTGATCGGCCACGAGGCCGCCCGCGCCCTCGGGGTCCGGATGGTCTTCACCGAGCGGGTCGACGGCGCCATGGCGCTGCGCCGCTCGTTCGCGGTGGCGGCGGGGGAGCGGGCGCTGCTGGTGGAGAACGTCGTCACCACCGGCGGCTCCGCCCTGGAGGTCGCCGGGCTGCTGCGGGCGGCCGGGGCGGAGGCGGCCGGGCTGGCCACCATCGTCGACCGGCTGCCGGAGGGCACCGTCCTGCCCCTGCCGTACCATGCCCTCGCCAGGGTCGCCGCCGCGACCTGGGAGGCCGAAGACTGCCCCGCCTGCGGCTCGGGAAGCGGCCCCGAGGCGCCCGGCAGCCGCAGGGGCATCCCACGCACAGGCCGCTGACCTGCAGCGACGCCATGAACACGAGGAGGACAGGACGGGAACACGACAACGGTCTCGACAAACGCCTACGGAACAGGCACGGTTCTGACCAGCGATGATGGATTGTGGCCGCCGCCAAGGTGTGCGTAGAATCCGCGCGTTCTTCGATCCAGCGGGCGGGGGCGAAGCGCCATCCGCTTCTGGGCACGTACGTCAAGAGGAGGCACGATGCCACTGCCAACCCTGACGCCCGAGCAGCGCCAGCAGGCCTTGGAGAAGGCGGCCGAGGCGCGCCGGAAGCGGGCGGAGCTGAAGGCTCAGCTCAAGAGCGGCAACACCAGCCTCGCCACCGTCCTGGGCAAGGACGACGACGAGACCGTCGGCAAGATGAAGGTTTCCGCCGTGCTCGAGAGCATGCCCGGTGTCGGGAAGGTGCGCGCCCGCAAGATCATGGAGAAGCTGGACATCTCCGCTTCCCGCCGGGTCCGCGGCCTGGGGTCCAAGCAGAAGGACGCCCTGCTGGCGGAGTTCGGCGGGAAGAAGTAGCCGGCGGGCGTCGCGGCCGCCTGATCGTGCTTGCCGGCCCCTCGGGGGTCGGCAAGGGCGCCATCGTCGCCAGGCTGCTCGCGGCCCTCCCCGACCTGGAGCTCTCGATCTCGGCCACCACCCGGCGGCCACGGCCGAGGGAGGACGAGGGCCGCCACTACTACTTCGTGGACCGCGCCAGCTTCGACCGGATGGTCAAGGCCGGCGGGTTCCTGGAGTGGGCCGACATCTTCGGCGAGCGCTACGGCACCCCGAAGGAGCCGGTGGAGCACGCCCTGGCCGAGGGCCGCGACGTGCTGGTCGAGATCGACGTCCAGGGCGCCCGCCAGGTCAAGGCGGCCACCCCCGGGGCGTACATGGTCTTCGTCAAGCCGCCCAGCCTCGCCGAGCTGGAGCGGCGGCTGCGGACCCGCGGCACCGAGACCGACCAGCAGGTGCGGCGGCGGCTCGCCAAGGCGTCCGACGAGCTGGCGGCCGAGCCCGAGTTCGACGTGACCGTGGTCAACGACGACCTGGAACGGACCGCCCGCGAGGTCATCGAGATCGTCGACCGGCTGCGGCGGCGTACCATCGACAACGACCACACGCACGTCAAGGAGCCGAAGCACGCATGATCGAACCACGGATCGACGACCTGCTCGCCCGGGTCGACTCCAAGTACACCCTGGTCATCCTGGCCGCCCGGCGCGCCAGGCAGATCAACGGCTACTACTCCCAGCTCGGCGAGGGCATCGGCGAGTTCGTCCCACCCATGGTCGACGCCGGCCCCAACCGCAAGGCCCTCTCGGTCGCGCTCCAGGAGCTGGTCGAGGGCAAGCTCGACTGGGAGCGCCCGGCCGAGGTGGCCGAGTCCATCAAGTAGCCATGGACCACCGGGCGGCGCTGGCTGGCGCCCGGGTGCTGCTCGGGGTCAGCGGCGGCATCGCCGCCTACAAGGCGGCCGAGCTGGCCCGCGAGCTGCAGCGCGCCGGGGCCGAGGTGCAGCCGCTGCTGACCGCCGCCGGCGAGGCGATGGTGACCCGCGCCACCTTCGCCGCCCTCACCGGCCGGCGGGTGCCGGCGTCGGTCTGGGACGACCCGGCCGCCGTCGAGCACGTCGCCCTCGCCCGCTGGGGCCAGGTGCTGGTGGTGGCGCCGGCCACCGCCCACACCCTGGCACGGATGGCCGCCGGCCTGGCCGACGACCTGCTCACCAACGTGGCGCTGGCCTTCCACGGGCCGGTGGTGGTCGCCCCGGCGATGCACACCGAGATGTGGCAGCACCCGGCCACCGGCGCCAACCTCCGGCTGCTCGAGGGCCGCGGCGTGCTGGTGGTGCCGCCCGCCAGCGGGCCGCTCACCTCCGGCGACGTCGGGCCGGGCCGGCTGGCCGAGCTCGACGACCTGGTCGAGGGGGTGGCGGCGGCGCTCGGCCCGGCGCGCGGGCTGGCGGGGGTGAAGGTGCTGGTCAGCCTCGGCGGCACCCGCGAGCCGCTGGACCCCGTCCGCTACCTCGGCAACCGCTCCTCCGGGCGGATGGGGGCGGCGATCGCCGCCGAGGCGCTGCGCCGCGGCGCCGAGGTCACCGCCGTGACCGCCGCGGCCATGGTCGACCCGCCCGCCGCCGCCCGCCGGCTGCGGGTCGAGACCGCCCAGGAGCTCTACGACACCGTCCTCGCCGAGGCGCCCGCCCACGACGTCGTGGTGATGGCCGCCGCGGTCGCCGACTTCCGGCCCAAGCGGGCCTCGGCCGGCAAGCTCAAGAAGGAGCAGGGCGTCCCGGAGGTCGTCCTGGAGCCCACCCCCGACACCCTCGCCGAGCTCGGCCGCCGCCGCCGCCCCGGCCAGGTGCTGGTGGGCTTCGCCGCCGAGACCGACGACCACCTCGCCGGCGCCCGCCGCAAGCTGGAGCGCAAACGGCTCGACCTGGTGGTCCTGAACCACGTCGAGGGCCCGCGTTCCGCCTTCGGCGCCGACGACGCCGACGCCTCCCTGGTCGACGCCGCCGGCGTCGAGGAGCTCGCCGGCGCCTCCAAGGCGGCCATCGCCGCCCGCCTGCTCGACCGGGTCGAGGCGCTGCGCCGCGCCGCCGGCTGACCGCCCGCCCGCCGCCCGCCGCACCCGCCCGGCCCGCCGCCCCAAGGGCGGCCGCGGCCGTTTGCCTCGCGGTCGGCGTCGCGGCTACCCTTCGGCGAGACCAGCGCGCCGCCGGTCGGCGGCGCGAATCTCCTTTGGAGGCATCCGTGGCGAACCGGAAGCTGTTCACGTCCGAGTCGGTGACCGAGGGGCACCCGGACAAGATCGCCGACCAGATCTCGGACGCGATCCTGGACGAGATCCTGCGTGAGGACCCGGCCGGCCGCGTGGCCTGCGAGACGCTCATCACCACCGGCCTGGTGGTGGTCGCCGGGGAGATCTCCACCAGCATCTACGTCGACATCCCCAGCGTGGTGCGCCGCACCATCCTCGGGATCGGCTACGACCGCGCCAAGTACGGCTTCGACGGCGCCACCTGCGGCGTGACGGTCGCCATCGACGAGCAGTCGCCCGACATCGCCCAGGGCGTCGACCACGCCTTCGAGGAGCGCGCCGGCGACACCGACCCGCTCGACACCCAGGGCGCCGGCGACCAGGGCATGATGGTCGGCTACGCCTGCACCGACACCCCGGAGCTGATGCCGCTGCCGATCGCGCTGGCCCACCGGCTGGCGCGCCGGCTGGCCGAGGTGCGCCGCAGCGGCCTGGTCCCCTACCTGCGGCCCGACGGCAAGACCCAGGTCACCGTGGAGTACGAGGGCCACCGCCCGGTGCGCCTGGACACCGTGGTGGTCTCCACCCAGCACGGCCCCGACGTCGACCTCGAGACCCTGCTCGCCCCCGACGTCCGCGAGCACGTGATCGACGCCTGCCTCCCCGAGGACCTGCCCGCCGAGGGCATGCGGGTGTTCGTCAACCCCACCGGCCGCTTCGAGCTCGGCGGGCCGTCGGCCGACACCGGCCTGACCGGCCGCAAGATCATCGTCGACACCTACGGCGGCATGGCCCGCCACGGCGGCGGCGCGTTCTCCCGCCAGGACCCCACCCACGTGGAC
>Ga0081538_10003595_pt1 | contig 14568 bp, 17 predicted proteins | sample TabmetS5T2R1_FD_71022 | JGI IMG/M metagenome (GOLD analysis project Ga0081538, IMG submission 71022) | Tabebuia heterophylla rhizosphere microbial communities from the University of Puerto Rico - S5T2R1 | ecosystem: Host-associated > Plants > Roots > Rhizosphere ... | reverse complement strand
GCACGGAGCGACGGCGCTGCCGGCGGCCTGGACCGAGCCGCTCGGCGACCTCGTCCACAGCGCGATCGCCGGCTACGACAACTCACGAATCTCCGACCTGGCCGAGCGGACCCTCCGGCTGGCCCTGCGCTCGCCGGCCCGGGCCTGAAGGACTGCCATGGGTGACGGCGGCGGACCCGGACGCCCACGCTGGCTCCCATCCCCACTGATCCTTGCTCCCAGGGCGTCCGGGGCGATCACTCCCTGGGCGGGGGTGGCCCGAGGGCGCGGGTGATGCCGTTGATGTCGCCGGTGACGATCCGGCGGAACAGCGGCCGCAGCGGCTGCAGGAGCGGCGGCCGACGGACTGGGAGCCCTTCCAGGTGGGCGTAGTGGGTCCGGCCGCCGGGGAGGGGGACGGCGGCCATGCCGACCAGGTACGGGCGCGAGCGCATCAGGCACCAGCCGTCGCGCAGCTCGACCTGGAACCGCAGGGGGATGGGTAGGTGCGGCATGCGGGTGGCCACGGTGAGGTGCTCGCCGTCGCGGGCCAGGACCCGAAGGGAGCGGACCATCGGGTCGAAGGCGGGGACGCTGTGTTCCAGGTCGGCGAGGAAGGACCACACCTGCTCGTAGGGTATGTCCAGGACCCGCTCGACCAGGCCGACCCCGGGTAGGACCTCGGCCAGGACCCGGAGCTGGCGGACCGGGTCCAGCTGGGCGGTCGGCCAGTCGGTCATGGCCGCCACCGTTCACGAAAGGCCCGGCGGGCCCGGTGCAGCCGCGACTTGACCGTGCCGGTCTCGACCCCGAGCAGGGCCGCGGCTTGGGCCTCGGTGAACCCTTCCAGATCGCGCAGGACCAGCACGACCCGCTGGTCTGGGCTGAGCTGCCGGAGGGTGTCGACCAGCTCCAGACGCAATCCGGGCTGGTCGTCGGTGGCCTGGTCGGCGACGTGGTCTACCGGGAGCTGGCGGGCGCGGGCCCGGGCCAGCTTGAGCGCCTCGCGGACCGCGATGCGTCGCACCCAGCCCTGGAGGGCGGCCGGGTCGCGCAGCGACCGCAGATGCCTGAGGACCTGGATCATCGTCTCCTGCATGGCGTCGTCACCGTCGGCGAGCGCGATCGCGCCGCAGATCCGCCCGACATAGGGGGCCAGGGCGCGCAGCAACGCGGCCATGGCCAGCGGGTCACCCCGCTGGGCGGCACCGACCAGCTCCTGGAGCCCCACACCCTCAAGAGGCCGGGAACCTCTCTGGGGTTCCCGGCCTCTTCTGGGTGATGGCAGAGATCTCCAGGGAGTCTGGGGCATGAGACGAGTCACGATTGTCGGGGGTGGTCTGGCCGGGCTGGTAGCCGCCATCGCCAGCGCCGAAGCAGGAGCCGAAGTGTACCTGCGCGAGGCCCATCAGACCCTGGGCGGGCGAGCCCGGCCCAGCGGCCCGCCCTATATCGCCCACCACGGCCCCCATGTGCTGTACGACAACGGGCCCCTGTGGGCCTGGCTGGCCGAGCGCGACCTGATCGGCCCGGCGGCCCGCGCCCCGGTCCGCGGGCTGGCCGGCTTCCGCTTCCGTCGCCAGGGCCGGCTGCGGCGCCTGCCCCACCCTGGCATCGCGCGGCTGCTCATTCACCCCAGCCGCGTCGCCCCGGTGGACCAGGACTTCCACGGCTGGGTGGCGGCCCGCCACGGCGAGGAGGCGGCCACCGCGGCCGCCAACTTGCTGGGGGTGGCCACCTTCGACGCCGATCCGGGACGGCTGTCAGCGGCGTTCGTGTGGGAGCGGATGCGGCGCGTGTTCGGCGGGCTGCCCCCCGCGGCCCGCTATGTCCATGGTGGCTGGGGCACCATGCTGGCCCGCATGGAAGCCCGCGCCCGCACCCTCGGGGTCGGGATCGAGCTGGGCGGCCGGGTCGACCGGCTGCCCGAGCCGCCGGTGATCGTGGCCACCTCGCTTCAGGCGGCCCGCCCCCTGCTCGCCGACCACTCGCTGCACTGGGAGAGCGGCCGGACGCTGCTGGTGGACCTGGGCCTGCGCCGGCGGCGCGGCGATGCCTTCGTCGTCTCCGACCTGGATGAGGCCGGCTGGGCCGAGACCTACACCGTTCCCGACCCCAGCCTGGCGCCACCGGGCCATTCCCTGGTCCAGGCGCAGATGCCGCTGAGGCCGGGCGAGGCGTCCGCTGCTGGGCTGGAGCGCCTGGAGCGGCTGTTGGACCTGGGCTATCCCGGCTGGTCCGAGCGCCAGACCTGGCGGCGGCAGGCGGTCGCCAACGGCCGCACCGGCGCCCTCGACCTGCCCGGCCGGACCTGGCGCGACCGGCCAGCGGTCGACCGCGGCGACGGCGTGTTCCTGGCCGGCGACATGGTCGCCGCTCCCGGCCTGCTCAGCGAGGTCGCCTTCGCCAGCGCCCTCCAGGCCAGCCACCACGCCCTCCACCAGGGCCAGCCCTCGTACGGGCCGCGATCATGACCAGCACGCTCACGGCCGGTTCCCAGCAAGGGCCATGACGATGCCGTCCAACCCATCGACAACCAGCGGGGTCGGCTCGGCGGCGGTCCAGCCATGAGACTCCCAGGCACCGCCCACACCTCCCGGCCCTGGCGCATCCATGACCTCGCGCCCGACTTCCAGGTGGAGGACGTCTGGGCGCTCCCAACACCAGGCGGCCCGGGCGACCTCCCGCGCCTGGTGTCGCTCGTCGTGTCGGGCGACTTTCCCGAAGGCGCCCCGTCGCTCGTTCGGGCCGTGTGGGCGGCCCGCTGGTTGATCGGGCGACTCCTGCGGTGGGACGGGCGCGACGCCGGCGTCGGCGCTCGAGTGGCGTCGCTGCGTGGCCGCCTGCCCACCGACCTGCGCGCGGCACCGTCCGGACCCGACTTCCCGCCGTTCACCTCGGTCTTCCTGCTGGACGACGAGTGGGCGGCAGAGACGGCCAACCGGACCGTGCACGCTGTCATGCACATCGGCTGGGTCGCCGACGAGCGCGGAGGCTACCACGGTCAGATGGCGGTCCTGGTCAAGGCCAACGGAAGGTTGGGGGCGGCGTACATGGCCGCCATCAGGCCATTCCGGTACCTGCTCGTCTATCCGGCGCTGCTGCGCTGGATCGAGCGCGGCTGGCTATCGGCTAGCTTCTGACAGTGCGCAGATCTCGTTGGGTCCTGCTGGTCGGGGGCGCCGTCGCCACGGTGGCCGCCGTGGTGTCGGCCGGGATGTGGATGGCCAGCCGCCCCGCGCCACCAGCAGCAGTCTCCCCCACCACCCGGCCGCCCTCGCCGGTCGCCGCCCGGATCCGCATCGACGACCGGCCACGCCAGCTGCTGCTGGGGGCTGATGGTCTCTGGGTGGTCGGCGACCGGTTCCTGCACCGGGTCGACCCGTCCACCGACCGTGTGGTCGCGCGGGTCCCGGTGGGCACCCGGACGGCCACCCCGGACGGCCTGGCCCTGTCGGGGGAGCTGGCGTGGGTGCCGGGAGAGGCCTCCGATGTGCTGTGGCAGGTCGATCGGGCCACCAACCAGGTCCATGGCCAGGTCCGGCTGGAGCGGGCGCTGTATGGGCCGGTTGGGATGGCCGCCCACGACGAAAGCATGTGGGTGACCTGCTGCGCGTTCCAGCATGGCCAGCGCCCGGCCGGGACGCTGTCGCGGATCGACCTCCGCCGCCGCCGTGTGGTCAGGCGGATTCCGGTCCCCGAAGGGCCCTTGGCAGTGCTCGCCCACCGTGCGGCGGTCTGGGTGGCGACCGCCCGCGGCTCGCTGCTCAAGGTCGACCCGGCCACCGAGAGGATCGTCATGCGGGTCCCTCCGGTCAGCCCCAACAGCCGCATTCAGGCGCTCGCGGCCGGCTCCGACGGCCAGATCTGGGTTGCCGACACCGGCGCCGGCAGCCTGCGCCGGCTGGACCCGGCGACCGGCCGCTTCAACCTGGCCGTGTCTGTGCCCATCCCGAGGAACCTGGCCGTGGGGTCGGGGACGGTCTGGGTCACCACCGGACGGAACCGGACGTTGTGGCTGGTCGACGAGCGGACCGGGCGGCTGGGTGCGCGGATCCCGGCCACGGTGCTGGGTGGCGTGCGCGGGATCGCTGTTGGGACCGACGCCGTCTGGCTGACCTCCGGCGACCACGCGCTTCGCATCGACCCCACCCGGCTTGCCAGCTAGTCAGCATGGAGCGGCCGGCTCCGGTCGGCATCTGCGTGGGTCACCACACCGAGCGGGCGGAGCAACAAATACGAGGCCCGCCAGACGGACGGGCGTTGGTTGGATGGCCGACAGCGGATGGTGGCGTCGATCGACAGGACAGAGCAGCGGGGAGGAGCCGAGGGGTGCATCCCAATGCGCGGCTGCTGGAAGCCTTCTATCGGGCTCAAGCGGCCTTCTACGCCGGCGGGGACGACACCGCGGCCCTGCGCGGCCTGCTCGCCGACGACATCGTCTGGCACGTGCCCGGGCGCAGCCCGATCGCCGGCCACTACCACGGCCACCATGAGGTCCTGGGCTACTTCGCCGCCCGCCGGGCCCACGCCAAGGGGACCTTCCGGGTGCACTCGCGGGCCATCCTGGCCGACGACCAGCGGGTGGTGCAGCTGGCCGACGGCCAGCTGGAGCGCGACGGCCAGCTGTGGACCTGGCAGACCGTCGGGGTGTTCGGCATCGCCGACGGCAAGATCGCCGAGTGCTGGCTGGTGCCCTTCGACCAGTACCGGTTCGACGAGCTCTGGAGCTGAACCCCGTTCCTCGGAGGATCCGATATCACATGTTCGGATCTCACCGATACCGGAGTCAGTCGTCGTAGAGGTTGCGGCGTAACGGCTCTCAGGGCGCGATGCTCGCTGGAGTCCGCGCTCGGCGCACGAGCGTGAGCCCCGCCGCCGCGAGCACGAGCATGACGGGCACGACCCCGAGCGCGGCCGTCAGCGACGTCGCGTCCGCCAGCGTCCCGACCACGAGGGGCGCGAGCAGCACCGCGAACGACGTCATCGCCACCGGCCGGCCGCTCGCCAGCACCGTCAGCCCCGGCGCGAGCGCGACCGTCACGGACATCGCCATCGGGAACAGGTTGCCGAGCCCGGTCCCGAGCAGCGACAGGCCGACCAGCGCCTGCGCGGGCGCCGTCGACGGCCAGAAGATCGCGAACCCCGCGGCGGCCACAGCCAGCGCGAGCGCGAGCAGCCGCGCCGGATCGTGCCGGCGCGCCAACCGGCTGCCGAGCGTTCGCCCGGCCACCACGCCGCCGAAGTAGCCGGCCATCAGCGCGACCGCGGTGTCCGTCGACACGTCGGCCGCGTCCTCGACGAAGGACGCGCCCAGGCGGTGATGCACCACTCGGCCGCGGTCGTGCAGAAGAGCATCGCGGCCGCGATCCAGAACTCGCTGGGGAGGCGGTCCTGCGCCACCCGCGAGGGCGGCGGCGCGTCGATCGCCAGCCGCCGGTTGCTCCACCACGCGAGCGCTGGGACCACGAGCGAGGCCAGCAGCGCCACCCGCCAGCCCGCGCGCAGCGCCGCCGTCAGCGACAGCACGCCGATCAGCGCGACGTAGGCGATGCTGGCCGCCACATTGGCCTCGGCCAGCGCGACCGCGCGGCGCTCGCCGTGGTGGTCGGCGAGCGCGGCCTGGATCGTCACGAGCAGCAGCCCGCCGCCGACGCCCATGACCAGCGTCCAGCCGACGGTCACCGCAGCGATGCGCCCCGCCGTCAACCCGATCGTCCCCGCGCCCAGCAGCGCGGCCGCCGACCAGAGCAGCGCCCGGCGCCCGGTCGAAGGTGCTCGCCGCGGCGGCGCAGCTGGGGTACCCCGGACCTGACCCGAGTGCCCGGTCGCTGCGCCGCGGCAGCACCCGCGCGCTCGGTGTCGTGATGGGCGAGCATCTGAGCTACGCGTTCGACGATCCGGGGGCGGTGTCCTTCCTGGCCGGGATCGCCGATGTCTGCGCCGATCGCGGGTACGGCATGACCGTCCTGCCGATCACCGGCGCGGCCGATGACGTCCAGCGGATCACGGACGCCGCCGTCGACGGGTACATCGTCTGGACCACATCCCACGATGATCCGATCCTGGCCGCCGTCCAGGCGATGCGGCGCCCCGCGGTGGTCCACGGCGGGCCGGCCGTCCGCGGGTTGGAGCTGGTCAGCATCGACAACCGCGCGGCGGCGCGCGCGGTGGGGGCCATCGCGTTCGCGGGCGCCAGACGCCCGGCGGTGCTGAGCCAACCGCTCTCCCGAGCTCGGATCAGCGCGATCACCCGTGGCGTGGACATCAACGACGCCTTGTTTCCGGTGACCCGTGAGCGGCTGGAGGCTACCGGCAAGCGGCCGAGGACGCCGGCATCGCCTGGCGCGACGTGGTCATCGCGGTCTGCGCGCGCAACGACACGGCCGAGGCCGAGCGCGTCGCGGCAACCCTACTGGCTTCCGCCGAGCCGCCCGACGCGATCGCCGCGATGGGCGACCAACAGGCGGCCGGGGTCGTCCGCGCGGCCAACGCCGCCGGCCGCGTGATCGCCGACGAGGTGGCGGTGACCGGGTGGGACGATGCGGCGGTGGCGGCACAACTCGGGCTGACGACGGTCGCGCAATCACTCCGCGACCAGGGCGCGGCATGCGCGCATGCCGCGCTCGGGCAGGAACCGGATCCCCACACCCAATCGTGGTCCATCGTTCGTCGAGGCAGCACCCGCCCATGACAGGCCGAGGCCGCTTCGGTCGGTCACACGATGGGGGCGGCGCGGCCGCGGTCGGTTGGCGCGGGGACCCCCGCCGCCTCGGCGTCGGCGTCGGCGAGGCGGTCGACGGCGCGCTGCAGCACCTCGGGGGGGTGGGTGAAGGGCAGGCGGAGCCGGTCGTCGAAGGCGTGACCGGTGCCGAACCGCGGACCCGCGGCCAGCCGTAGCCCGTGTCGCTCGGCGGCCGCGACCAGACTGGTGGAGCGGGCCGACGGCAGCCGGGTCCAGAGCACCAGCCCGCCTGCGGGCTCCGGGACGCCCCAGCCGGGCAGCCGGTGGCGCAGGGCCGCCACCAGCGCCTCCCGCCGCTCCCGCAGCCGGTGCCGCTGCGCCTGGAGCGCCGCATCGGCATGGTCGAGCAGGTGGCAGGCCGCGAGCTGCTCCACCACCGGCCCGGACAGGCGGGACCTGACCACGGCCGTGGTCATCTCCTGGATGAGCCCGGTGTCAGCCCGCGCCCAACCGATCCGCATGCCACCCCAGAACGCCTTGCTCAGGCTGCCCACGCTGATGTGACCAGACGACAGGGCGGCCAACGGGAGGTCAGGGGTGGTGTCCAGACCGAGCTCGACGAACGTCTCGTCGACGATCCCCGTGGTGCCGGCCCGGCGCAGCGCCCGAGCGAGGCGCTGACGCTGTGGGACGTCCAACAGCAGGCCGGTGGGGTTCTGGAAGTCGGGCATGACATAGGCCGCCGCTGGCCGTGCCCCAGCGAGGGCCCGCTCCACGCTGTCCAGCCACTCCTCGGGCGCCGCGGCGTCGACCGCGACCGGGAGGACGCGCAGGCCTGAGGAGACCGCCGCATCCAGCGCATTCGGATAGGTCGGATGCTCGATGAGCAGCCGCTGCCCGCGCCGCAGGACCGACTGGAACGCGACGGTGACGGCATGCAGGGCGCCCTCGGTGACCAGCACCTGCTCGGGTGTGGTCGACAGGCCACGCCTGGTGTAGCGCTCGGCGATGCGGGCACGGAGGTCGGGCAGGCCGGCGGGGTGGTATCCGTGCTGGGGCAGGAGCCGAGGCAGGTCGTCCAAGGCGGCGGCGAACGCCGCCGGGACCTCCGGCGGCGCCGACGGCGCGGCATGGGCGAGGTCGATGATCCCCTCGTCCGCCGGGGCGGGAGCCCACACCCCGCGGTTCGGACCAGCCGGCAGGGCGGTCCAGGTTCCGGCGCCTCGGCGGGCGGTGGCCCAACCATCCTCGCGAAGTCGGGCATAGGCCGCCCGCACGGTCGTGCGGCTGAGGCCGACGGCGGCCGCGAGGTCACGCTCGGCGGGCAGTCGTGCCCCCACCGGAAGCCGGCCATCGGCCGTGAGCACACGGATGCGCGAGGCCAGGGCCGCATAGCGCGGGCGCCGGTCGCCGGCGATGCCGCCAAGGAGGTCGGCGAGCCGGCGCGACGAGGTGCCGCCCATGCCACTCTCCCTCGATTGGTCTGCAAAAAGCAGACCAATCGTATGGCACCCTGGGCGGTATGCTCCAGCCCATTGGAACCGATCGCCTGCCGCGGCGCCTCCTCCAGCTGTACGCCGGCCTGGTGCTCTACGGCGTGTCGATGGCCCTGATGGTCCGCTCCTCGCTCGGGGTGATGCCCTGGGACGTCCTCCACCAGGGCCTGTCCCGGCAGCTCGGCTGGTCGCTGGGGGTGGTCACGATGGTCGTCGGCGCTGCCGTGCTGCTGGCCTGGGTGCCGCTGCGCGAGCGGCCAGGCCTGGGCACCCTCAGCAATATCGTGGTCATCGGGCTGGCGGTCGACGGCGCGCTCGCCGTGCTCCCGGCCCCCGCCATGCTCCCGGCCCCCGCCGGGCTGGTGGGCCGCGTGGTGTTCGGCGCGCTGGGGATCGCGCTCAACGGCGTGGCCACCGCCGCCTACATCGGCGTCCAGCTCGGCCCCGGCCCGCGCGACGGCCTGATGACCGGCCTGGTGCGGCGCACCGGCGGCTCGGTGCGGCTCGTCCGCACGGCCATCGAGGTCGCGGTGGTCGCCACCGGCTGGCTGCTGGGCGGCACCCTGGGGGTCGTCACCCTGCTCTACGCGGTCACGATCGGACCGCTCGTCCACGTGCTGCTGCCGAGGCTGGAGATCGCCCCGCCGGAGCGGGCTCGCCGCTGAGTCCGGGACGCGACGAGGGCGATGGCGTCCAGCTCTGGCTCCGCCGCCACGACGAATACGTCTGCGACGTCGCCGCGCGCCTCGCCTGTGGCCCTCTGCTCAGGTCGGGTCGAGAGGACCGGTGAGGTAGTGCTCGAAGACGGGCGCCAGGGCGGCGACGAGCTCGGCGTGGGACGCCGTCGTGAGGGGGGTGAGCCCCACGACGTGGCGGGCCATGGCGAGCCCGACGATCTGGGAGGCGACCAGGCTGGCGCGAAGCTCCGGCCGGTCCCGGCCCACCCGGGAGGCGAGGGGCAGCAGCAGCCGCCGGGCCACCAGCTCGCGGATGGTGGCGGCGGCCTCCTCCTCTGACGCCGCCGCCCGGATGAGCCCGGTGACCGTCTTGCGTCCCTCGGGGCTGTCGAGGACGGCGAGGACGAACTCGGCCACGCGCCGCCCGAGCCCCTGACGGCCCGGGCCCAGGAGCGCGTCGAAGGCGGTCTCGGGGTCGAAGGGCAGCTCGACCACCGAGGCGAACAGCTCCTGCTTGGAGCCGAAGAAGTGCAGCACCAGCCGGGGGTCCACCCCGGCTTCGGCGGCGATGCTGCGCAGCGACGCCCGCCGGTAGCCGAGCTCGCCGAACTGCCGGCGCGCCGCGGCCGCGATCGCCTCCTGGGTGCCGCTGCCCGCCGGCCGCCGCCCCCGACCGCCCGCCCTCACCTGGACCTCCCGTTGACAATTCCTCAACCGAAGAATATCATTTCTTCGATCGTGGAAATACGGGGCCGGAGGTAGTCCGATGGAGCACATGTCCTCGGAGATGTCGACCAGGCGGACCCGCGCCATCCTCGCCGTCATGGCCATCGCCCTGATGGCCGTCGTCTCGGCCGTCAGCGGCCTCAACGTGGCCCTGCCCAGCCTGGCCCGGGACACCGGGGCCAGCCAGACCCAGCTCACCTGGATCGTCGATGCCTACACCGTCGTCTTCGCCGGGCTGCTCCTGCTCGCCGGCGCCCTCGGGGACCGCTACGGGCGCAAGGGACTGCTCCTCATCGGCCTGGTCGTCTTCGGCGGAGCGGCCGCCGTCGGGATGGTGACCACCGATCCCACCCAGCTCATCGTGGTCCGGGCGCTCATGGGCGTGGGCGCGGCCGCGATCATGCCCACCACGCTCTCGGTCATCACGACCTCGTTCCCCGAGGCGGAGCGGCCACGGGCCATCGGGGTCTGGGTCGGGGTCGCCGGCGGGGGCGCCGTCCTCGGCCTGTTCGGCACCGGGATCCTGCTGGAGCTCTATGACTGGAACTCCTTCTTCGGCCTCAACGTGGCCCTCGCGGCGCTGGCCGTCGTCGGCACGCTCGCGCTCGTTCCCCGCTCGGTCGACGAGCGCCCGCCGCGGCTGGACCTGGTTGGCGCGGCCCTGTCGCTGGTCGCGGTGGCCGGCGTCGTCTTCGGGATCATCGAGGGACCGGAGCGCGGCTGGACCGACGCGCTGACGGTGAGCGCGCTGGCTGCCGGCGTCCTCGCCGCCGGGGCGTTCGTGCGCTGGGAGCTGCGCGTCGCCGAGCCGATGCTCGACCCGCGCCTGTTCCGCCTGCGCGGCTTCAGCGCCGGCTCCCTGACCATCACCGCCCAGTTCTTCGCCGCCTTCGGGTTCTTCTTCATCGCCCTGCAGTACCTCCAGTTCGTCATCGGCTACTCACCGCTGCGGGCCGCCGTGGCGCTGCTGCCGCTGCCCATCGTGCTGATCCCCCTGGCCCGCCGCGCCCCCCTGATCGCCCAGCGCGTCGGCTTCCGCCGACTCGCCCCCATCGGGCTGCTCCTGATGGCCTGCGGGTTCGTGGTCATCTCGCAGGTCGGGGTGGAGCTGACCTACTGGCTGTTCGCCACCGGCCTGGTCCTGTTCGCCGCCGGGATGGCCCTGGCCGGCACCCCGGCCACCACCGCCATCACCGCCTCGCTTCCGCCCAGCAAGCAAGGCGTCGCCTCCGCCGTCAACGACACCGCCCGCGAGCTCGGCAGCGCCCTCGGCATCGCCATCCTCGGCAGCGTCCTCAACCAGCAGTACCGCGATGCCATGGCCGAGGCCGTCAAGGGCCTGCCCGCCCAGGCGGCCGAGGCGGCCCAGCGCTCCATCGCCTTCACCCAGTCCCCCGCGCTCGCCCAGCTCGGCGACACCGGCAAGCGGTTGGTCGACGCCGCCCAGCTCGCCTTCGTCGACGGCATCAGCGGCGCCGTCCTCACCGCCGCCGTCGTCCTCGTCCTCGCCGCCGTGGCCGTGGCCCTCCGGGCCGCGCGACCCGGCGCCGGCCAGCCAACCCAGGAGCCCCACGACACCAACGCGCCCCTGGGCGCCTGACCCACCTCCTGTCGGACCATCGTGCAGCGGCCTTGAGCGCCAACGACGGTGAACGCGTAGGGTGCGGGAAGACAGGGCGAGCGGCCGGCGAGCGACCGGGAGCCGGCGGCTGATCGCCCGCATCGATCGAGGCCACAGCATCCGCCCCCGCGAGGAGCACCCACGATGATCGCCCGGATCTGGAGGGGCTGGACCACCCCGGAGAACGCCGACGCCTACCAGCGGAAGGAGCCGACCATGTCCACAGCCGGGTCCGGGGCTGCAGGAGCTGCGCCGCCGGCCGGCCTGGCCGGGGCCTTCGAGCTTGGCGGCGTGGCGCCGGTCAACCGGCTGGGGTTCGGGGCCATGCGCCTGCCCGGGGTCTGGGACGCGCGAGCGCCACAACAGGCCCATCGCCTGCTCCGCCGGGCGGTCGAGCTGGGCGTCACCCTCATCGACACCGCCCACGCCTACGGGCCCGAGACCAGCGAGCGGCTGATCGCCGAGGCCCTGCGCCCCTACCCGCGGGAGCTGGTCGTGGCGACCAAGGCCGGCTACGGGCCACGCGGCGCCCGCGGGTGGGCGCCCGATGGCCGCCCCGAGACGATCCGGCGCCACTGCCAGCGCAGCCTGGCGGCGCTGGGGACCGACCGGATCGACCTGCTGCAGCTGCACACCCTCGACCCGGCGGTGCCGATCGAGGAGTCGGTGGGGGCGATGGTGGAGCTGCAGGCCCAGGGCAAGGTCGCCATGATCGGCGTGGCCAACGTCAGCCTCCAGGAGCTGGACCGCGCCCGGGCGGTGGCCGAGGTCGTGTCGGTCCAGAACCGCTACCACCTCGGCGAGCGGGCCTCCGAGGAGGTGCTGGTGGCCTGTGAGCGCTCCGGGATCGCGTTCGTGCCCTGGTTCCCGCTCGGGGCCGGCGCCCTGGCCCGGGCCGACCAGCTCCAGGCGGTGGCGAGCGCCCACGGCGCCACCGCCGCCCAGGTGGCCCTGGCCTGGCTGCTGCAGCGCTCGCCGATGCTGCTGCCGATCCCCGGCACCTCCTCGATCACCCACCTGGAGGAGAACGTGGCCGCGGCCGGGCTCCGCCTCACAGCAGACGAGGTCCGCCGGATCTCAGGATGAGCGGCCGCTGGGAGCACCTTGTCATCATGCTCGGCGACACTCGGGCCAAGGCCGCTAGTCGTCCAGGCTGCCCATGGTCAGGTTGACGGTCGTTCCCGTCATCGCGCTCGCCTTGTCGGAAGCCATGAAGACGGCCACGCTCGCCATCTCCGCCAGCGTCGAGAGCCGGCGCGGGTGGGTTCTGCGTGCCAGCGACTCCTGCCACTGCTCCCAGGTCACTCCCAACGCCTTGGCGCGAACCTCGAAGGCTTCCCGGAGCGTGCCGGTCTCCGGGATGCCGTTCGGACGCAGACCGACCACGCGGATGCCCTGGGGGGCGAGCTCGGCGGACAACGCTCGAGTGAGTGCCTCCTTGGCCGCCTGCGCCGGACCGTAGCCTCCCTGCAATGGGACGCCCGTCCGCGAAGGGATTGCGGTGACGGTCATGATCACCCCGGATCGGTTCGCGACCATCCGCCGGGCGGCCAGGCGCGCGGTCAGAAAGTACGACCTCGTGTAGGTCGCGATCGGCAGGGAGAACTGCTCGGCATCCAACTCGTCCAGCGCCACGCCCAGAATCGTCGTGTCCGGGATCCCGACCGCGTTGAAGGAGATGTCGACGCGGCCCGCCTTGTCGACCACCGACCGTAGATGCTCCTCGACGGCCTGCTCGTCGAGGGTGTCGACCTGCGCCGCCTCGGCGGATCCGCCGGCGGCGACGATGCCCTTGGCGACCGCTTCGACCGGCGCCAGGCGGCGCCCGGTGAGAAACAGCCTGGCCCCCTCGGACGCGAAGGCGCGGGCGACAGCGCCGCCGATTGCGCCTCCGGCTCCGTAGAGCACCGCAACCTTGTCCTTCAGCTGCATCGCGGGTTCCTTTCTGCGCCCGGGCGGTCGCGCCGTTCGCGATCTGTCGACGTCCGGATCGTCAGAGCCTGCGATGATGCAGACACCGCGACGTCGGGAACATGGGCGCCCGCGAACCGCCCAATTCGCGGCCTGGCCGGTGTCGATACGGGTGGAAGTGCGACAAGTGCGGGAAGAAGGTGGCGAGAGGGTGGAGGTGGTGACAGCCGACCTGATCACCAGGGCGCGGGCCGGGGACGGCGAGGCGTTCCGGGAGCTGACCGAGCCGTACCGTCGAGAGCTGCACGTGCACTGCTACCGGATGCTCGGATCCCTCCAGGACGGCGAGGACGCCCTCCAGGACACGCTGCTGGCCGCCTGGCATGGCCTCGGAGGGTTCGAGGGGCGCGCCTCGATCCGCACCTGGCTCTACCGGATCGCCACCAACCGGTGCCTCAACGCGCGTCGCTCGGCCAGCCGACGCCCGGCCAAGGAGTGGGATGTGCCCGAGGTTGAACCGCCCGAGCCGACCCGGCTCGGCGAAGCCGTATGGCTCGAGCCGTTCCCCGACGCCCTCCTCGAGGGTGCGATCGACGTGCCGCTCGGCCCGGAGGCCCGCTATGAGCAGACCGAAGCCATCTCCCTGGCGTTCGTGACCGCGATTCAGCTCTTGCCGCCCCGCCAGCTCGCCGTGCTCATCTTGCGCGACGTCCTCGGATTCCGCGCCAACGAGGTGGCCGACATGCTGGACTCGACCGCCGAGGCGGTGAACAGCGCCCTCAAACGGGCCCGGGCCAGCCTGCAGCGCCGACGGCCGCCGACCGACGAGCGCTGGCCGCCTCCCGCTCCCGACTCACCCTCCGAGGAGGCGATGGTGGCCAGGTTCGTCCGCGCCTACGAGTCCGCCGACCTCGACGCGCTGGTGGCCCTGCTGACGGACGACGTTTTCGTCTCGATGCCACCGATGCCCCTCGAATACGACGGCCGAGACGTCGTGGCCCGCTTCTGTGCCAGCATCTTCCGCTCGGGCCGGAGGTTCGACCTTGTCCCGACGCGTGCGAACGGTCAGCCGGCGTTCGGAGCCTACCTGCGCGCCCCTACCGGCATCCGCCACGGGACCGGCCTGCTCGTCCTCACCCTCACCGGCGACCGGATCTGCGGCATCACCCGCTTCGACAACAGCATGCTCCCCTGGTTCGGGCTGCCGCGATCGCTCCCCAGCCGATAGGCGGCATCCAAGTGGGGCGGGCGTTGGGCGGAGCCTGCCCCGGTTCAGACGAAGGCGCTGAGGCCGGTGATGGCCCGGCCGACGATCAGGGTGTTCATCTCGCGGGTGCCCTCGTAGGAGTAGATCGCCTCGGCGTCGGCGACGAAGCGGCCGACGTGGTGCTCGAGCAGGATGCCGTTGCCGCCCAGCAGCTCGCGGGCCCAGCCGACCGTCTCGCGCATGCGCACGGTGCAGAACGCCTTGGC
>Ga0081538_10003594_pt1 | contig 14572 bp, 15 predicted proteins | sample TabmetS5T2R1_FD_71022 | JGI IMG/M metagenome (GOLD analysis project Ga0081538, IMG submission 71022) | Tabebuia heterophylla rhizosphere microbial communities from the University of Puerto Rico - S5T2R1 | ecosystem: Host-associated > Plants > Roots > Rhizosphere ... | reverse complement strand
CAGCCAGCGCTCCCGCTGCTCGGGCGTGCCCGCGAACTGGAGCGCCAGGCCGGCCGCCGCGTTCGACAGGAACGGGACCGGCGCGAGCGCATAGCCCAGCTCCTCCATCAGGATCACGAGCTCGATCACGCCGAGCCCCTGGCCGCCGTGCCGCTCCTCGATGAAGATGCCCGGCCAGCCGAGCTCGCACATCTCCCTCCAGGCGCCGTCGTCGTAGGCGCTCGATTCGGCCAGCTCGCGCACCCGCTCGAGCGGGAAGCGATCGGCCAGGAACTCCTTCGCGGTCCGCTTGATCGCGTGTTGGTCGTCGGTGAAGTCGAAGTTCATGGTGTTCCTTACCCTGCGCAGCCGGCCAGCCGGCGCTTCGGGCCTCCCTCCTATCGCAGCTTCGGCAGGCCGAGCACGCGCTCGGCGACGATGTTCTTGAGGATCTCGGTCGTGCCCCCCTCGATCGAGTTCGCCCGGGCGCGGAGGAAGCGGTAGGCCCAGGGCGAGTCCCAGGCCGCGCCCTCCTCGCCGAGGATGTCTATCGCGAGCTCGGTGAGCGCCTGGTTGATCTCGGACCACTGCCACTTGGGAAGCGAGCCCTCGGGGCCCGGCACGCCGTGCTTCGCGAGCTGCGTGAGGCCCCGCCACGCGTTGAGGCGCAGTATCTCGACCTCGATCGTCAGCTGGCCGATCTTCTGCCGCACCAGAGGATCGTCGGCCACGCCGCGCTCGCGAGCGAGCTCGCGTAGCTCGTCGAGGGCGATCCGCACGCCCACCGCGGAAGCCGCGCCCAGCCCGGCGCGCTCGTTCATCAGCGTGGTGATCGCGACCCCCCAGCCGTTCCCCACCCCGCCGACCACGTTCTCGTCGGGGATGCGCGCCTCCTCCATGAACAGCTCGTTGAACTCGGGCTCGCGCGTGATCTGGTGGAGAGGACGCACCTGCACGGCGGCCTGCTCCATGTCCATGATGAAGTAGGTGAGACCCTGGTGCTTGGGGACGTCCGGGTCGGTCCGCGCCACCAGCATGCACCACTTGGCACGGTGCGCGTAGGTCGTCCAGACCTTCTGCCCGGTTACGAGCCACTCCCCGTTCGACCTGACCGCCCTCGTCTTCAGCGACGCGAGGTCGGATCCCGACTCCGGCTCCGAAAACCCCTGGCACCAGATCTCCTCGGCCGTCAGGATGGGACGGAGCCAGCGCTCCTTCTGCTCCTCGCTGCCGTGGTGGATCACCACCGGGCCGCCCATCACGAGGCCGAGCACGTTGATCGGAGACGGCGCCTTGGCCCGCGCCATCTCCTCGCCGAAGATCGCCTGCTCGACCATCGTGGCGCCGCGCCCTCCGTACTCCTTGGGCCACGCGAGGCCCGCGAAGCCGGCCTCGAACAGCTTCCGCTGCCATGCCCTCCGATGCTCGAAGGCGGCGTCGTCATCGGGCGGATCCTCGCCGGGGTGGTTCTCCTCGAGCCAGGCGCGCAGCTCGTCGCGAAATTCCCGTTCGGTCGGCGAGAGGGTGAGATCCATGGCCGTAGGGTATGGCCACGGCGCCGGCGGCGCTCTAATCGATCGTGAGTACGGCCTTCCCTCGCACCCGGCGCTCGATCAGCGCCTCGAGCGCAGGACCGGCCTCGCGCCAGCTCGCGGTGAGGGTGACCTGCGGGTCGAGCCGGCCCGCCGCCACCTCGTCGGCGAGAAAGCGCAGGTCGCGGACGCCCGAGTGGTGGCGCTCCAGCTCGTGGAACACCCGAAGCCCGTAGAGCCGGGCTCCCCTCTTGTTGTAGAACCCCGAGACGTTGAAGGTGGTGGGCTCGCCGGACGAGATGCCGAACGCGATCACGATCCCGGCGGGCGCCACTCGGTCGAGCGCCGCGGCCAGGCTGGCGCCGCCCACGGACTCCAGGATTGCGTCGAAGGGCTCCCCCTCGAGCGCGAACTCGTGGATGACCTCATCGGCGCCCAGCTCCGCTAGCCCCTCGCCGCGACCGGGGCCTGCGACCACCGCCGTCACGTGGGCGCCTCCCTGGTGCGCCAGCTGAACGGCGAAGCGGCCCACCCCGCCGGCCCCTCCGGTGACGAGCACCCGCCGGCCGAGAAGGGGTCCGGCCACGGCCAGCGCCCGCAGGGCCGTGAGGCCCGCGACCGGCAGGGTCGAGGCGGCCTCGAAGGTCACCCCCTCCGGCAGCTCCGCGAGGCGATCTGTCGGCACCGCGGCGAGCTCGGCCCAAGCGCCCTCCTCGACCAGACCGACCACGCGGGCCCCTTCGGCGGGCCCGCTGCCGTCCGCCGCAGCGGCGCGAACCTCCCCCGCCACGTCCCAGCCGGGCACCGTGCCCTCGCGGCGCTGGGGCAGGCGGCGGACCTCGCCGCGATTCAGAGAGACCGCCCGGACCGCGACGAGGGCCTCGCCCGGCGCGGCCGGGGGCGCATCGACCTCGCCCAGCTCGAGGCCGTGTGCCGCGGAAGGCCGCGCGATCAGCGCGCGCATGGTGGTCTGAGGGGCAGCGGTACCAGGGTCATGGTCCTTAGTGCCACATAGGATGACGGGCGTGCGGGTCGGCCTGTACCTCGCCTACTGGCCCTGGTTCTCGGCGGAGGAACAGGTCGCGCTGGCGCGCCAGGCCGACGAGGCCGGCCTCGACTCCGTCTGGGTTGCCGAGGCCTGGGGCCAGGACGCGGTGTCGGTGCTCGGCCACCTGAGTGCCGTCACCGAGCGGATCGGCCTCGGCTCCGGCCTGCTCCAGATCCCCGCCCGCACCCCCGCGATGACCGCCATGACCGCGGCCACGCTCGACGTGCTGTCGGGCGGGCGCTTCCGGCTCGGGCTTGGGGTATCGGGTCCACAGGTCTCGGAGGGCTGGCACGGCGTCTCCTTCGCCCGGCCGCTCGCCCGCACGCGCGAGTACGTCGAGATCGTCCGCCGCGCGCTCGCCCGCGAGGGGCCGCTCGAGTACGAGGGCGAGGAGTTCCGGCTGCCGGCGGAGGGAACCGGGCTCGGCAAGCCGCTCAAGCTCCTGACGCGGCCCGTCCAGGAGCGGATCCCGATCTATCTCGGGGCGATGGGCCCCAAGGCGGTCGAACAAGCGGCGCGGATCGCGGACGGCTGGCTGCCGTTCATGTTCACCCCCCAGCGGGCGCCGGAGCTGCTCGCGCCGTTCGACGGTAGCGGCGTGGACGTCGCGCCCGTGGTGATGACCTGCGTCGACGAGGACCTCGGCCGTGCCCGCGATCTCGCCCGCCCCTGGCTCGCGTTCTACCTCGGCGCCATGGGCGCCAAGGGCAAGAACTTCTACGTCGAGACGGCCGAGCGCTTCGGCCAGGGCGAGAGCGCCCGCCGGGTGCAGGAGCTGTTCATGGCCGGCGACCGTGAGGGCGCCGCGCGGGCGCTCAGCCCCGAGCTGATCGACGGCTCGGCGATCTGCTGCCGGCCCGATCAGCTCGACGAGCGTCTGGCCGAGTACGAGCACGCGGGAGCAACCACGCTGCTGGCGCTCCCCTTCGGGAACCGCCCGCGGATCGTCGAGGCGCTGGCGGCGACCGTGGCCGGTCGGGCCTGATCGCGGCGCCTGAGTTAGGGTTCCCTAATTGGTGGCGGAGCACACGCGGAACGGAGCAGCCGGCGGCACGGTCTGCGTGACGGGCGGACTGGGCTTCGTGGGCCACAGGCTCTGTCACGCCCTGCTCGACCTCGGCAGACCCGTGCGCTGCGTCGACAGCCTGGTGGGCAGCTACGCGGAGGGCACCGGGCCGGCGGCGGCGGACAGCCTCGCGGCGCGTGGCGCAGAGATCGTGCGCGCGCACGTGGGCGACGCATCCGACGAGCTGGTGCTGAACGGGGCCGAGGCTGTGATCCACCTGGCGGCGCTGCCGGGAGTTCGCACCCCGCGGCCGTTCACGGAGCTCTGGCACGAGAACGCCCGGGCGACCGGGCGGCTCGCGCGCGCGGCGGCGGAGCGGGGAGCGCGCTTCGTGCTGGCCTCGACGTCGTCCGTCTACGGCGATGCCGCCCGGCTTCCCACTCCCGAGGACGCCCCACCATCCCCGCTCGGGCCCTACGCGCTCAGCAAGCTGGCCGCGGAGAGAGCGTGCTCCGACGCGGTGGTCGTGCGCCTGTTCACCGTCTACGGACCGGGTCAGCGGCCCGACATGGCGTTCGCGCGCTGGATCAGGGCGCTGGCAAGGGGCCGACCAGTGCCCTGGCACGCGCGAGCCGGCACGGTGCGCGACTTCACCTACGTCGATGACGCAGTCGTGGGACTCCTCGCCGCACTCGACAGGGGGCTCCCCGGCGAGGCCTACAACGTGTCCGGCCAGGCGCCGGTCCGCCTGGCCGACGCGCTCGGGGTGATCGAGCGCGCGGTCGGGCGGAAGGCGGCGCTCGAGCGGATGCCGGCGTCGGGGGGCGAGGCCCGGATCACCGCCGGCTGCCGGCGCAAGTCCGGCTCCGAGCTCCGCTACGCGCCCCGCATGACGCTCGCGGCGGGCATCGCCCGGCAGGTGGCGGCGGCGCGCGCGGCTAGTCCTGGCCGGCGTCTCGGCGCGCGAGCGCCAGCTCGCGCCGCACTATCCCGGTCTGGTTGGGAATCTGGAGCCGCTGCTCGAGGATGGGAATGGCCTCCTCCGGTCGTCCGGCAAGCCGCAGCGCCTGACCCAGGTTGAACAGCGCATACGCGTAGTTCAGGTCGGTGGTGCCTGCCGGGAACGAGTCCACCGCCCGCTGGAGGACCGGAATGGCCTCGTCGTAGCGGCTTTCGCTCATGAGCTGGAAACCCTGGTCGTTGAGGCGCGCGCCGTCGGCCGGGCCGGAGTCGGCGGGCGGCTCCTCGTCCTGCTCCTGATCGTCCTCCTGCGGGGCGGGCGCCGGCTGGGCCGGCTCCTGTTGCGGCGCGGGCTGCTCGGCCTGCGGCGCGGGCTGCTCGGCCTGCGGCGCGGGCTGCTCGGCCTGCGGCGCTGCCGGCTCCGGGGTCTCCTCCCGCTCCCGCGTGTCTCGCTTCGGTTCGCCGCCTTGCGCCCGGTCCGCGCGCTGACTCCCGCCCTGCCCGGAGGAGGAGTCGTCCCCATCGCCCGAGCCGGCGGCGATGGCGATCACCGCGACCGCGAGCGCGATCAGCACGGCCGCGAGCCCGAGCGCGACAAGATGCGAGCGGCCGCCGCGGCGCCGAGGCGTTGTGGTTGTCGGTGAGAGGAGGGGCCCCGGGACCGGGTCGGCCGCAGCCGGCGGCGACGGAGCGGGCGCCGAGGGCGCGGCTTGGAGGTCCAGCCGGCGAGTCGCCGCCGTGCGCTGTGCGCCCTCCTCGAGAGCGCGGCGCAGTCCGTTCCCGAGCTCGCCGGCCGTCGACGGCCGCCGACGGGGGTCCGGCGCCATCGCCCGCTCGAGCAGCGCGGCGGCCGCCGGCGGGGCGTCCGCCCAGCGCTTCCGCAGGTCCGGGGGCGCTTCCGTCGCGAGGCTGTGGGCGATGTCCACTGGCGACCGGCCGGGCCGCGCCCGTTCCCCAGCCAGCGCCTCGAAGCACACAGCGGCGAGCGCATAGATGTCCGCCGGCGGCCCGACCGCGCGGCCCTCGAGCTGCTCGGGCGCCATGTAGGAGGCGGTGCCGAGCACGATCCCGGTCCTGGTGATTCGTGTCTGGTCGGCCGCCGTTGCGATGCCGAGGTCCACCAGCTTGGTGAGGCCGTCGTCCCTGAGGAGCACGTTGCCGGGCTTCACGTCGCGGTGCACCACGCCGTGCCGGTGAGCGTGATCGAGCGCCTGGCCGAGCTCGCGGGCCATGCGGGCGACCTGCTCGGGCGCCAGCGGACCGCGGCGCAGAGCCCGCGAAAGAGCTTCGCCCTCGACGTACTCCATCACGATCAGCACACCCTCCTCGTCCGTGGCGGTGTCGAACACCGACACGAGGTTGGGGTGGTTGAGGGAGGCGCCGAGCTTGGCCTCGCGCACGAAGCGCCGCTCGATGTCCTCCGGCTGGTCCGCATGCAGCCGCTTGACCGCGACGGGCCGGTCCAGCCGCTCGTCCTGGCACAGCAGCACGGACGCCATCCCGCCTGAGCCGAGGTGCCTCAGGACGCGGTATCGGTCGTCGAGAAGTGTTCCCTGTACGCGTACGGGCACAGGGCGCTCCTACCCGGCGGTAGCCGGCTCTATACCCGCTGGATCAGCGTGCCGGTGCCGAGCCCGCCGCCGCAGCACATGGTCACCAGCCCGATCTCCTTGTCCGAGCGCTCGAGCTCGTGCAGGAGCGTGGTGATCAGGCGGGCGCCGGTGGAGCCGAGCGGGTGTCCGAGGGCGATGGCGCCGCCGTTCACGTTCACGCGCTCCATGTCCGGGTCGAGCTCACGCCGCCAGGCGGCGACGACCGAGGCGAAGGCCTCGTTGATCTCCACCAGGTCCAGATCGCCGATCGTCATCCCGTTGCGCTCGAGCAGCTTCCTGGTGGCGGGGATCGGTCCGGTGAGCATGATCACAGGGTCCACGCCGACCGTCGTCTGGTCCACGATCCGGGCGCGCGGCTTGAGGCCGAGTGCCTCGGCCTTCCCACGCTCCATTAGCAGGACGGCGGCGGCGCCGTCGGAGATCTGCGAGGAGTTGCCGGCAGTGACCCGGCCGTCCTCCTTGAACGCGGGCTTCAGCTGCGAGAGCGCCTCCAGGTTGGTGTCGGGGCGGATGCCCTGATCGGTGACGTAGGTGTCGCCGTTCACCGAGAACGGCACGATCTCGCGCTCGAAGCGGCCTTCCTCGGTGGCCCGGTGGGCCAGCTGGTGGGAGCGCAGGCCGATCTCGTCCAGCTCGGAGCGGGGGATCTCCCACTTGTCGGCGATCATCTCCGCCGAGATCCCCTGCGGCACGAGGTTGTACTTCTCCATGAGCTCCGGCGGCCACGGCGAACCGACGTCGTCGACCCACTTGAAGCCCACGCCCATGGGGATGTGGCCCATGTGCTCGACCCCGGAGCCGATGACGGCGTCGTGCACGCCCGCGGCGATCAGGGCGGCGGCGAAGTTCACGGCCTGCTGGGCGGAGCCGCACTGGCGATCGACCGTCGTGGCGGGTGTCTCGACCGGAAGTCCGGCCTGGAGCCAGGCGTTGCGCCCAACGTTGAACATCTGCTCCCCGAACTGCTGCACGCAGCCCGAAATCACGTCCTCGACCTCGGAGGGCTCGATACCGGCGCGCTCGATCACCTCGGTGTACGTCTTGCCGAGGAGCTCGTTCGGATGCGTGTCCCGGTAGTAGCCCTTCTCGGGGTGCCCGCGTCCGATCGGCGTGCGGACGGCCTCGACGATCACTACCTCGCGCCCGTTCCCGTTGTGCATCAGCTGCTTCCTCCGTTGTCCCTACCCTGCGCAGCCGGCCGAGCCGGCTGCTTCGGGCCTCGGTTTGTGGTACAAGCCTACTCGATTGACTGACCAGTCAACCAATGGCTGAAACGCTTGGCATAGCGGGGAGTGGGGCGATTGCGTGCGGGCTCGCGCGAGCCGCTTCGGGCTCCCACGAGGTCGTCTTGTGGGCTCGCAGCAACGGCTCCGCCGAGCGTGCCTGCGACAGGGTGGAGGACGCCGCTCGCGTTGTGACGGACCTCGCGGAGCTGGCCGGCTGCCCGATCGTGGTGGAGGCGATCGCCGAGGAAGCCGCCGCCAAACACGCCCTCTACGGACGGCTCGACCAGGTGCTCCCCGACGATGCTCTGATCGCCACGACCACGTCCTCGCTGTCGGTGGCGGCGCTCGCCGCCGCCAGCGGACGCCCCGATCGCTTCGCCGCGCTACACGTGTTCAAGCCCGTCGAGAAGATGGAGCTGATCGAGCTCTCCTTCCCCGACGAGGCGACCCCGAAGACCCGCAGACGCTTCCACGCGCTGTGCGAGTCGCTCGGCAAGACGGCGGTCGAGGTACCCGACTCCGCGGGATTCGTCGTCAACCGCCTTCTGTTTCCGTATCTGTTCGACGCGGTGCGCCTGCACGAGCGGGACGGCCTCGAACCCGAGGCGGTCGACACCTGCATGAGGCTGGGCGCCGGTCACCCGATAGGGCCGCTTGCCCTGCTGGACTACGTCGGACTCGACGTGGCCGCCGCGATCGGCGAGTCGATCGGTGCGGACGTGCCCGACCGGGTACGCGATCTGATCGCGGAGGGCCGGCTGGGCAAGAAGTCAGGCGCGGGCTTCTACGAGTACTAGGTCGTACCCCGGGCGGGCGTCAAAGCGCGCGAACGTCCCGGACTGCGGCCTATGGGCGGCAATGCGGGACGTTGGGCGAGGGCGTCGTACTAGGTCGTCTTGACCACGAACACGGAGCAGTGCGCCTTGTGCGTGACCGTGTTCGGGACGCTGCCGAGCAGGCGGCGGTGCATGCCCTTGTTTCCGATCACAAGCACGTCGGCGCCGCACTCCTCGGCGAGGCGCACGAGCACGTCGGCCGGGTCGCCTTCGTCGACGAGCGTGGTGCAGTCGAGCCCCTCGCTGCGGAGGTCCTGCTCCGTTCTGGCGAGCACCTCCCGCACTCGCGCCGACGGGCTCAGCGCCCACTGGAGCTCGATGTTCTCGGGCTCGCCGTGCTCCCTTGGTGCCCAGCCGGGATCCTGGAAGGCGCTGAGCAGCACCACCTTGGCCTCGTAGCGGCGGGCCATCTCGGCGGCCGTTCTCACCGCCACGGCCGCAGTGGCCGAGCCGTCAGTTCCAACAGCGACCGTGGCGATCATGACGGCGAGTATCTCGAATCCCGCGACCCCGGGTCAGCGGCGGGCGGCCTTTCGGGGCGGCCGCCGGCGGGGCGCGGGAGGGAGGCCCGCGGCGAGATCCCACACCACGTCGGCCTCTCCGATTCCCTGCTTCTCGGCCAGCTCCGCAACCCGGTCCCAGGGCAGGCAGGCATCCGGCAGGTCGTCCCAGCGCGCGAGGTCGAGCGCCTCCATCGCCGACGAGAGCACATGCCCCGGCTCGTCCCGCTCTTTGATCACCGCCCTGAGGGCGTCACGCTGCGCATCGCTGAGCTTCACGCACCACACCGGCAAGACCTCCGCTCTGGGAGAAGTCGTTGCTCCCCGAACGTAGCCCCCCGGGCGGACAGATTGCCCCGGTGCCGCCCCAGGCGCGGCTAGCCGGGCGGCGGCACCTCGCGCTCTCGCGCCTCCTGGCGGCGCGGCTCCGACGCGGCCTCTTCGACCGGCCGCGGCCCCCGGCGAGGCGGCCCGTTGTCCGTGCGCGAGTCATGGTCGCGAATGCGCACCGCCTCGATCCTGTTCTCGCGCACCGACTCCACGCGCAGGGAGTAGCCGTTCACGCGAACCATGTCGCCGCGCTTGGGCAGGCGCCCCAGCTCGCCGAAGACGAAACCGCCGACGGAGTTGAAGGCCTCGGAGTCGACCGGCAGGTCGAGGCCGTAGTCGGCGAGGTCGGTGATCGGCACGTGGCCGCGCACCCACCAGTCGCCGTTTGCGAGCCGCCGGATGCCGGCCACGGCGGGGTCGGTCTCGTCGGCGATCTCCCCCACCACCTCCTCGATGATGTCCTCGATCGTCACGATGCCTGCGGTTCGGCCGTACTCGTCGACTACCACGGCCATCGAGGCCCGCTCGCGCTGGAGGTCCGCCAAGAGGTCGTCGAGCGGCTTCGTCTCCGGCACGATCAGGGCGTCCTTTACGCTCGACGCAATCGAGGCCTGCGGCCCCTCGTTCATCAGCTTCCGCACGAGCGAGTTCGCGTGCACGATCCCCTTGATTCGATCGGTGTTGTCGTTCTCGGTCACGACGAGGCGCGTGTGGCCGGAGTCGACGCAGCGCTGAAGCGCGGCCTCGACGCTCTCGGCGACGTCCACGGTCACCACGGCGGGGATCGGCGTCATCACCTGGCGCGCCTGCTGCTCGTGCAGGTGGAAGACCCCCGAGAGCATCCCCGCCTCGCCCGGATCGAGCTTGCCACCCTGCGCGCTCTGGACGATCAGGAGCTTCAGGTCGTCCGAGGAGGTGACCTCCTCGAACTCCGCGCTGCGCGGGTCCACGCCCACCAGCCGCAGCATCCAGTTGGAGGCTGTGTTGAGCAGCCAGATGAACGGCTTGAAGACCGCGCGAAAGAGGTACAGCGGCCGCGCCACGCGGCGGGCGGTCCCCTCCGCGTGGAAGATCGAGAAGATCTTCGGCACCTGCTCGCCGACCGTGATGTGGAGGCTGGTGGTGACGAGGTAGGCGAACGCGATCGCGATTGCCACCGCCACGCCGTGGCTGAAGACGCCGCCGAGCGGCTCCTCGAGCAGCGAGGCGATCGCCGGCTCGCCCATGAAGCCGATCCCGAGCGAGGCCATGGTGATCCCGAGCTGACAGGCCGACAGGTACTCGTCGATCCGGTCGACCTGGTCGAGCGCGAGGGCGGCGCCCTTCTTGCCGTCGTCGCGCAGCTGCTCGAGCCGGCTCTGCCGCGCGCGTACGAGCGCGAACTCGGACGCGACGAAGAACCCGTTCGCGGCGACCAGCACGGCCACGCCGAGAAGTAGGAGGAGCTCGGTCACTTCAGGCCGAGGGCCGAGGGCGGGCCCTTGCGCTTAGTACTTCGAGGCGGTTCGTCGTCGCTCATCGGCAGACGCGGCGAGCGTAGCAGAGGTCGGCTACGCCAACTCCTCGATCCGCCGCAACGTCGCTCCACGTGCCATCCTCGTCCCCATGCGCATCGCTTCGCTCGTTCCGTCCGCAACCGAGCTGCTGTTCGCGCTCGACCTCGGCGACGACGTTGTCGCCGTCACCCACGAGTGCGACTACCCGCCTGGTGTTGAGCAACTTCCTCACCTCACGCGGAGCGTCATTCCGGACGGCCTGCCGCCGGCCGAGGTGGATGCTGCGGTGCGGGAGCGCACCGGGCGCGGCGAGGCCCTTTACGAGCTCGACGAGGCGACGCTCCGCGAGCTCGACGTCGACCTCATCGTCACGCAGGCGGTATGCGAGGTCTGCGCCGTCTCCTTCGACGACGTGCGAGCGGTGGCCGAGCGGCTGCCCACGCAGCCGCGCGTGATCTCGCTCGACCCCTCCACTCTCGGCGAGGTGCTGGCCGACGTGCCCCGCCTGGCGGAGGCGGCCGGGGCCGAGCCCGCGGGCGACCGGCTGGCGGAGCAAGCGGGCGCGCGGATCGAGGCGGTGGAGCGCGCGGTGGACGGTGCGCCGCGTCCGCGGGTGGCGGCGCTCGAGTGGCTCGAGCCGGTCTTCATCGGCGGCCACTGGGTGCCCCAGATGATCGAGCTCGCGGGCGGCGAGGACGTGCTCGGCCTGCCCGGCGAGAAGTCGCGCACCGCCGAGTGGGCCGAGGTCGAGGCGGCGGCGCCGGAGGTGGTCCTCGTGATGCCCTGCGGCTACTACTCGGAACAGGCGGCGGCGGAGGCGGTTCGCTACCGGAAGCACCTGGAGCTGCTCGGTGCGCGTGTGATCGCGGTGGATGCCGCCGCGTACTTCTCGCGGCCGGGGCCGCGGCTCGTGGAGGGGATCGAGCTGCTCGGGCACCTGCTGCACCCGGATTTGGTGGCGGCGCCGCCGACGCGGCGGTCGATCGAGGTGGATCTGGGGCGGGCGGTGCCCGCCGGTTAACCCGCCACCGCGATCGAGCCCACCACCGCCAGGGCTCCCAGCCCCGCGCACAGCGCCGCGGGCACCGCGTCCGGGAGCCGTACCCGGTCGCCCAGGTCGAACAGCACCAGGGCGCAGACCGCACCGCCGATCAGGCCGCCGATATGCCCGCCGATCGAGATGTTCGGCACGGCGAAAGTGATCAGCAGGTTCAGCCCGATCCAGATGCCGAGCCCGCTCTCCATGATGCTCATGCCCCGGTTGCGCATCACCATCGCGGCCCCACCCATCAGGCCGAAGATCGCGCCGGACGCGCCCACCGTCGGCGAGGTCGGCTCGAGCAGCAGCGCGCCGAAGGAGCCCGCCAGCAGCGACACGAAGTAGATCAGCCCGAAGCGCAGCCGCCCCACCGCCGGCTCGAGCAAGGAGCCGAGGATGTAGAGGGAAAGCATGTTGAAAAGCAGGTGGAAGAAACCGGCGTGGAGGAAGCCCGCCGTGACCAGCCGCCAGTACTCGCCGTCGGCGATCGTGGCGCGCGAGACGGAGCCGTCCTGGAGCAGGGTCCCGTCCAGGCCACCCCCGCCGGCGGCGCTGCCCCCGCCGAGGATCGTGCCGAGCGCTACCGCCACGTTGATGCCGATCAGGACGTACGTGAGCACGGGCTCGGTGCTCGTGCTCCTCATCGTGCGCACGCGCTGGCGCTGGCGGGCGCACTCGGGGCACCGCATCCCCACCGGGGTCGACGTCATGCAGTCAGTGCAGATCGGGCGTTCGCAGTTCGAGCAGCGAACGCCGGTCTGACGGTTCGGATGCCGGTAGCAGACCTCCATCTCGGAGGCCCACACTAGCTGCCGGGGGTCAGAGCGGAACGTTGATGACGGGCGGCTCGCTCGGCGACTCTGCGCCGCTGCGCGGCTCCCGGGTGACGAGCACCGCCTGCGCATCGCTCAGGTCGTCGGGGACCGCCACGGCGCCCTCTCCGTCCTCGCCGACCCGGAAGGTCTGCTGCGGCACGAACTCCTGCCCGCGCTGCACCCACGCCTGGTACGCCTGCGAAGCGCGCAGCTGGGGCATGCCCTCCACACGCAGGATGCCGCCGTCCTCTCCGCCGCCCTCCACCCGGAGCGTTCCGCTGGCGTCCGGAAGCCGGGTCTGGTCAACGGTCGCGACGACCGTACGCCCGTCGTCGCCCCCGATCTGGGCCACGCCGAAGCCGACCAGCAGGCCCAGGACGACCGCGGCCACCCCGAGGGCCGGCCTCAGAATCGCGGGCTTCGCAGCGAACCACTCGCGCAGCGAGCGCCTGGCGGGCTTGCCCCCTTGTTCGCGCGCCTCACGCTCGACTACTTCCATGATCGACGCCCTCAGAGAGGGTGGCGGCTCGACCTGCTCGACGGCGCGCGGCAGCGACTCGGCGGCCGGGCGAAGGCGCTCGGCCTCCTCGCGACACTCCGCACAGCCCTCGAGGTGCTGCTCGAATTCCTCGCGCTCGTGGTCGGTGAGCGCACCCAGGAGGTAAGCGCCGATCTCTTCCTGATAGCTGGTGTGATCGCGGGTCGTCATGCGATTCCCCCTGCAACGAAGCCCTCTGAGAGCTGACGTCGCATCTTCTCCAGGCCGAGTCGCATTCTGCCCTTCACCGTACCGATCGGCTCGTTCAGCAACTCGGCGATCTGACTGTGGCTGAAGCCACCGAAGTAGGCCAGCTCGATGGTCTTCCGTTGGTCTTCCGGGAGCGTGTCGAGCGCGGTCCGGACGCTGCGCGCCTCCTCCCTGCGCGCCGCCTCGACATCCGTCTGCTCCCTGGCCTCGAAGCGCTCCTCGATCCCCTCGATCGTCTCCCGGCGGCGGTCGTGCACAAGGCTGCGCCGCAGGGCGTCGATCGCCCGGTTGTGGACGATCCCCAGCACCCATGTGCGCACGCTGCCGCGCGCCTGGTCGTAGCGCATCCGGCTGCGCCAGATCGACAGGAATGCCTCCTGCGTGATGTCTTCGGCCGTCACGCGATTTCCGACCATCCGGTAGGCCAGCGAGAAGGCGGCCCCGCCGTGGCGGTCATAAAGCAGCTCGAAGGCGCGGGGATTCCCCGCCTGGATCAGCTGCATCATCTCTTCGTCCGCCAGGTTCCGAAGGTCAGGCATAGCCAACGTTCCTTACGCCCCCCTGGGCGATCCGGATCAACGCGAAACCATGATCCATGAACGGGGTCCTAGCGAACAAGGGGTGAATCCAGTCAGCGTGTTCTCAGGAGGTCTGCGATGGAAGGTCGCTCACCGGCTCAGATATTCGCCCTCGTGATCGGTCTGACGCTCGTCGTCGCCGGGATCGTCGGCTTCTTCTACAACGCAAGCTTCGCCACCGGCGACGGCACCGAACGCGACGCCGTGCTCGGCGTCCTCGACGTAAACGGCTGGCACAACGTCGTGCACATCGTGACCGGCGTGCTCGGCCTTGCCGTGGCGGGGTCGTACGGCGGCGCCCGCGGCTACGCGATCGGCCTGGGGGTCGTGTACCTGCTCGTCGCGCTGCTCGGCTTCATCGCCGGCGACGGAGACGAGATTCTCAACCTCATCCCCGTGAACACCGAGGACAACCTGCTGCACCTGCTCATCGGCATCGCGGGCGTCGGGGCTGGGCTCGCCACGCCGGCGACCACCGCGCCAAGCACCGCCCGCCCGGCCGAGGTATAGGGGGACTCTCCCGGCGGCTGCTCCCCGGAGCGGCCGCCGGCGGGGCCGCGCGCAGTCGGTCGCCGGCGCACGAAGTTCCGGCTAGCGGCGCAGCCGCTTTTCGAGGTCGCCGGCCACGCCGCGCACGCTCCGCTCGAGCGCGCGCAGGCCGGTGGCCTGCCTCCTCTTATGCTGCTGGCGGGCGCGTACGAGCACGAGCGCCCCGCCGGCGACCGTCCCCACGACCGCGGCCGCCACCGGCCGGACCCAGTTGCGCGGGTCGCGCATCGCCGACATCTCCCAGTCGGCCAGCTCGTCCGCGGCCGCCTCGGTCAGCTCGGCCAGGCCGCGCTCCAGGCGGGCCCCGAGCCGTTCGG